>Ga0180217_1002107_pt1 | contig 19333 bp, 17 predicted proteins | sample eDN3rd37CBELigOP_FD_128521 | JGI IMG/M metagenome (GOLD analysis project Ga0180217, IMG submission 128521) | Enriched Organic Plus compost microbial communities from Emeryville, California, USA - eDNA 3rd pass 37_C BE-Lig OP (version 2) (version 2) ... | reverse complement strand
CGTGAGCGATAATCTGGGATGGAAAGCGATGGCGCTTGTAGCTGATAGCCGATGTCTGCATTGCAGTCAGATAAGAAGAAATCGCGACGCGAACAACAATAGGGCAGTTAACGTGACATCACCGGTAGGGGAGATTGAGCGCCCTCGACATTGCGAAACAGTGTCCAATGCGGACCGCGCTGCCTGATCCCGCTTTCGACCCGATCTCGGGGCCTAGCGGCCTTGAGCGATTGACGATCCGATCGGCGCAGGTTGGAAAGGGATGCGCCGACGAAAGGCGCTCTCATCCCTCCACAGGCGCAGCCCCTTCCGGCCCGCCTCCGCCTCTTGAACCGTGCCACGTCACCGCCTATCTTACCCCTGTCTTACTTGCGAAGCTTGACCCATGGCGCAGCCCGATCCGCTGATCACGACCGTCTCGACCAAGGGGCAGGTCATCCTGCCCAAGGCCGTCCGCCAGCGGCGGGACTGGGACGCCGGCACCCGGCTGATCGTCGAGGAAACGCCCGAAGGGGTGCTGCTGAAGCGCGCCCCGGCCTTCGTGCCGACCCGGCCCGAGAATGTCTTCGGGATGCTGCCCTTTGCCGGTAAGCCGAAATCGCTCGAGGATATGGAGGCCGGGGTGCTGGCCGAGGCCCGCCGGCGCCATGATCGCGATTGATACCAATATCGTCGTCCGCTACCTGACCGGCGATCACCCCGAGCAATCGGGAAGGGCGCGCGAGATCGTCGACGGGCAGCCGGTCTTCGTCCCTGTGACGGTGGTGCTGGAAACGGAGTGGGTGCTGCGCAGCGCCTATGGCTGCAAGCCGGGTGATGTCGCGCGGGCCTTGCGGGCCTTTGGCGGCCTGCCGCAGGTCACGATCGAAGGCGCGGCGACGGTGGCCGCCGCCTTCGATCTTGCCGAAGGGGGGATGGATTTTGCCGATGCGCTGCATCTGGGCCGGGCAGCGGGGCAGGAGGCTTTCCTGACCTTCGACCGCAGGTTCGTGAAGGCGGCGCAAGCCGCCGGCATCGACCTGGTCCAGGGGGCTTGACGGTTCAGCCGAAAGCGCGGCGCTCCTCCAGCCGGCCTGCGGCCCTGTTGCGTTTAGCGGCGGCCACGATCGGATGTCCCGACGCCGCGCTCGGCAGGTCTTGCCGCCCCTGTCGGGGCGCATCGGAAAGCGAAAAGGCCGTCGCCGCCACGGCCCGCAAGATCGCTGTCCTGTTCTACAATATCCTGCGCTTTACGGCGCGACTGTAGATGCGGCGCAATCGGCGCAACAGGCAGATGATGCACCGAAACGAGATCACACTGGCGAATCGGTGGCGATGTCCTTGCCCGCCCTCCCGGCGGAGAGCGGCAAGGTAGCCCGCTGCCCGACCCTAGCCGCGGGCGGCGATCCGCCGTTCGAGATGGCCCATGATCGACAGCGCATGCGCCATCGGGGGGATCTCGTCGAAGACGGGCAGTCCGATACTGCGGGCCCTCTCGCGGTAGTGGCGCCGGCGTTCGTCAAGCTCGGCCGAGCCGTCCGTGCGCAGCGCCAGCGCGAAATGCGCCGCACCCGGATATTTGCGCAGCGCCTCCTCGATCACGGTGAAGAGGTTGCCGATTGGATCGACGCTGCCGCGGCCCACGAAGGCGGCAAGGTTAAGATGCAGCGCCACCGCGTCTGTCCGCGCCCCTTCCAGCACATGGCCCAGGATCTCGCCGGCGATCCAGCCGTCCTTTTCCTGGAGGGTGCGCACGGGGGTGTCGATGGGGTTGGCAAGGCTGGTGCCTGGCGGCAGCCCCATCTGGATCAGGGGCGCCATGACCTCGGCCGGGAAGGGCGCGACATCAAGGCCGTATTTCGCGAAGGCGTCGGTGCCCAGCACGCTGGACCCGCCGCCATTGCCGAACAGCACCACTTGCCGCGTCGGCCTGTCCGGCCGCAGGTCCAGCGATTGCAGCGCCAGAAGCGCGTCGATGAATTCATCGATGGTCGCGACCAGCGCCACCGGCAATTGCGCGGCCAGGGCGTCCCAGGCGCGGTCGTCGCCGGCCAGCGCCCCGGTATGCGAGGCCGCCGCCGCGCGACCCAGCGCGCTGCGCCCGCCCTTCAGGATCACCACCGGCTTGGGCGCCGGATGGCGGCGCAGCAGCTCGAAAAAGGCCCGTCCCTCACGGATGTCCTCGATATAAAGGCCGACGGCCTTGGTCTGCGGATCGGCGAAATAGAACTCGACCAGCTCATGCGGCTTGACATCGGCGCTGTTGCCGACGGTGACGAGGCCCGAAAAGCGCAGCCCCCGCCACTGCCCGCGCTTGATGATGTCGGTGGACAGGCCGCCCGATTGCGAGACGATGCCGATCCGCCCGGCCTCGGTCGGGGCGCCGACCGGGAAGGTCAGCCCGCCGCGCGGCGAATAGGTGCCCAGGCAATTGGGCCCGATCACCCGCACCCCGGCGCCTTGGGCCTTGGCGACCAGCTCGGCCTGCAATTCGCGGCCTTCCTCGACCTCGCCGAAGCCCGAGGAAATGACCTGGGCGATCTTCAGCCGGTCCTTGGCCTCGGCGATGACATCGGGGATGCGCGGGGCGCCGATGGCGATATAGGCGTAATCCACCGGCTCGGGCGCGGCTGCGATCGAGGGATAGGCAGCCAGCCCCTCGATCTCGGCGGCCTTGGGATGGATCGGATAGATCTGGCCGGCATAGCCGAAATCCTTGAGCCGGCGGATGAAGGTATTGGCAATCGCGACTTCCCTGGCCGAGGCCCCCAGCACCGCCACCGTCTTGGGAAAGAACAGCGGCGCGAACTCGGCCAGCGCGTCGTCGGCCGGTGCCTTGGGGGCCGAACCCGCGGCGGGTTCGGCCGCGGGTTCGGCGGCATCCCCCTTTGCTGCCAGGATAAAGCGCGCATCCGCGGCAATCGCGCCCCGCTCGGACAGGATCACCGGGTTCAGGTCGACCTCGGCGATCTCGTCGGCCAGGCGCAGAAGCAGGCCCTCGGGCCCGCCCAGGGCCAGCATGGCGTCGATCAGCGGCGCCTCGTCCACCGCCACCCCGCCGCGGGCGCCGGCCAGCAGCGCCCGGCCCTTGAGTTCCGCCAGCATCTCGGCCGCCATGCCCCGGTCGATCGGGCAGATGCGGAACGACACGTCCTTCAGCACCTCGACGAAGATGCCGCCCAGCCCCACCATCAGCATCGGCCCGAATTCCGGGTCGCGAAAGCCGCCAAGCACGATCTCGTGGCCCTTGGGGATCATCTCCTCGACCAGCCAGCCCTCGATATGGGCGGCGGCGATCCGGGGGCGGGTGGCCATGTCGCGGATCGCCTGGGCGACCTCGGCGGGACCGGCCAGGTTCAGGGCCACCCCGCCCGCATCGGACTTGTGCAGGATCTCGGGCGAGACGACCTTGACCACGAAGGGTCCGGTCATCGCTGCGGCGCGCTCCGCACCTTCCTCGGGCGTGACGACCACGGTCGAGCGCGGCGTGCGGATCCCGAAACGGGCCAGCACCGCCTTGCCCGCGGCTTCGTCAAGCGCGCTTCGTCCCCTGGCGCGGGCCTGGGCGATGATGTCGCGCGTGGTCTGGATTTCGGCGTTCATGGCTTTTCCCTCAATAGCTCGTGGGCCAGGTGCGCATCAGGTGCTGGCCGATGCCGCCGCTCCGGCGCCGGCGCTGGATGTCGAACATGCGGATCAGATAGGCGCGGGTTTCCTGCGGCTTGATGACGTCCTGCGCGGAAAAGATCTGGGCCATGTCCCAGATTTCCAGATCCTTCTGGATCTCGGCCAGCGCGTCGTCGAAGCCCTCTTGTCCCGGCGAGAGGTTGTGGACGATGTTGGTGGCAAAGACCGGATCCATGAACGAAACCTCGGCCATCGGCCAGGCGATCATCGCGTCGTTATGGGCGCCGCCGCCCATCGCCACATAGGCGCGGCCATAGGCCTTGCGGCAGATCACCGTCACCTGCGGCACCGTGGTCAGGCAGGTGGCGTTCATGAAGTTCATGATATGGCCGGGCGCGCCGCGCTTTTCGGCATCGGTGCCGACGACGAAGCCGGGCGTGTCCATGAAGCGCACCATCGGGATGTTGAAGCTGTCGCAAAGCACGGTGAAATCGACGATCTTGCGGCAAGCCTCGGCCGAAAGCGCGCCGCCGCCGACCTGCGGGTTGTTGGCGATCACGCCCACCACCTTGCCGTCCAGCCGGGCCAACGCCACAACGGCCGACTTGCCGAAGCGGGCCTTGAACTCGAACAGGCTGCCGGCGTCGAAGATCACTTCCAGGATCTTCTTCATGTTGTAGACTTGGGTGCGCCGCTCGGGCAGGATGCCCAGGATGCGGTCCTGGTCGGCGCCCGAACCCTCGGCCACCGGCGCGTCGGGCGGCACCTCGCCGTTATGCGAGGGCATGTAGGACAGGAAACGGCGGATCGCCGCCATCGCCTCGTCGTCGGTATCGACGAACTGGTCGATCAGGCCGGTCATCTCGGCATGGATGCGCCAGCCGCCCAGCTCCTCCAGGTCGACCTTTTCGCCGATGGCCATCGACACCAGCCGCGGGCTGGAGACCGACATGATCGAGCCCTTGCGCATGACCGAGAAATCCGAGCAGCAGCAAAGCCAGGCCGACGAACCGAAAGAGGTGTCCAGCGCCGCCGCCGCCCAGGGCGTGTCACGCATGCGGCGGAACTGGGTCACGTCGTTGCCCAGCATCACGCCCATGCCCTTGGAGCCCATGGCGTCGGGCAGCCGGGCGCCGGTCGATTCGCCGATATGGACAAAGGGCATCCCGCGTTCCGTGCAGGTGCGGCGGATATAGCCCATCTTCTTGGAATTGGTGGCCCCGGTCGAGGCGCCCTTGACCGTGAAGTCGTTGACGACCACGCCCACGTCGCGCCCGTCGATCCGGCCGAAGCCGGTGATCTTGCCGTCGCGGGGGGTGCGGGCGGCCTCGTCGGCGGAATAGCTCGACCGGCCCAGCAGCCCGGTTTCGAAGAAGCTGCCTTCGTCCACCAGGGCGGCCAGCCGTTCGGCGGCGTTGAGCTGTCCCTTTTCGCGGCGTTGGGCCAGCTTCTTCTCGCCGCCCATGGCGGATGCGGCCGCGCGCCTTTCGTCCAGGCTGGTCAGCAGGGTTTCGTGTGCCATTCTCTCCTCCTTAAAAGATATAGTCGCGGCGTTCGGCGGTCAGCCGTTCCACCTGCGCGGGGTCGAGCCGGGGGATGAAGCCCGCGGGCAGGTGGACCGCGCCGTCGCGGAACTCCATGGGTTCGGCGAAAAGCCTGTCCCTGGGCTTCAGGAAACCGTTGAACTCGCCGGCATTGTCGATGATTCCGCGGGCGACGCAGGCCTCCATCCAATTGTGGATCTCGGACCCCAGCCCGTCGCCCAGCACCGGCTCCATGCCGTGCCGCCGCACCGCCTCCAGCCCGTCGCGCAGCCGCTGCAAGCCGCCGAACCGCTTCAGCTTCAGCTTGCAGAAGCCCACGCCGGGGATGCTGCCGGCACGGGCGATGTCGGCCAGGGTGCAGATCGGCTCGTCCAGCATCAGCGGCACGGTCGAGGCGGCGGCGACGGCGGCATTCGCCTCCCAGTCCTCGGCGGCGCAGGGTTGTTCGAAAAGCTCGATCCCGGCGGGATCGACCGATTCGGCGAAACGGAGGCCCTGGTCGCGGTCAAAGGCCCGATTCGCGTCCAGCCGCAGCGTGGCCCGCCCCGCCACTGCGGCCTGGATCGCCGCCACTCGGGCCAGGTCGGCCGCCACGTCCTTGCCCACCTTGACCTTGAAGGTGCGGAAACCCTGGGCCAGCCAGTCTTCCACCTCGGCCGGGATCTGGTCCAGGTCGGTCTGGTTGATCGGCGCCAGCAGCGGCAGCGTCACGGCGTCGGGCACATCCAGCAGGGGCTGGCGGCCCAGATGTTCCAGCGCGGTGGCCAGCGTGGTGGCCGCGACCTTGCTTTGCTCGAACTCGCTCAGGACCTGCTCCAGCGCCTCGGCCGGCTCTCGCCCGCCGGCGGCCCGCAGGTGGCGGTCCAGGAACCCCCACGCGCCTTCGCGGGTCTCGCTGCTTGATCCCGGCGAGACATGGCCGTCGGCAAAGCCGCTGTTGCCCTCTTCATCCTCCAGCTCAAGCAGGAAGGGCTCGAACCGCTCGAAGGTGCGATAGGACAGGCGATAGGGGCGGACAAGCGGCAGATCCAGCCTGCGCAATACAGCTTTTTTAAGTCTCGACACCGGGGCTCCTCCCGAAAGCATGCCGATTTCCCCCTCCAAGAATCAATGCCTTGCGCGTCCCAATGCGGCACAGAGCGTAGTGGGAAAGATCGGCCAATTTAGTAGTTGCTTTAGCGACTACTCCGCCCTAGTCTTTGCCATGCGTCTCTCGCCGATGCAACAGGGTTCTTGGCAGGAGGCACGAAAAGGGAGGAAGGTATGAGAGCTAAGGTGAAGGTGGCCGTTCTGGTCGCCATGGCCGCCGCCGCGGGCGGCCCGGTCGTGGCGCAGGATTATCCCTCGGGAGACATCCGCTACATCCTGCACGTGAAACCGGGAGGGGCGACCGACGTGATGGCGCGGCGCCTGGCGGATGGCTTGCAAAAAACGCTGGGCGTGAACGTGATCGTCGAGAACCGCGACGGCGGCAGCGGCGCGCGGCAGATGGCGCAACTGACCCGCGCCAGGCCCGACGGTCAGACCGTCGGGGCCGTCACCGGGTCGCATCTGGGTATGTTCCAGCAATCGGGAACGTTCAACGTGGACTCGGTGGCCTGGGCCTGCAATCTGGTGCTGGACCCCTATCTGCTTGCCGTCCGGCCCGAAAGCGGGATCGACTCGCTGGCCGACCTGGTGGACAAGGCCCAGGCCGAGCCGGGGGGCCTGTCCATCGCCGGTTTCGGCGAGGCTTCGGGCGGGCAGGTCGCCTGGCAGATGTTCGCCGAATCCGCCAAACTCGGCGACGGCGCCATCAACTGGGTGCCCTATAGCAGCGTGGGCGACGCCGTGGTGGCGACGCTGGGCGGCCATAACGACGTGGTGATCGCCTATACCGGCCTTGTCCAGCAGCATGTGCAGGCCGGAACGCTCAAGGTGATCGGCGTGATGTCCGAGGAGCGGCTGCCGAAATTCCCCGATTCCCCGACCTTTGAAGAGGCCGGCTATCCGGTGGACACCCGCTGGCAGCAATTCCGCGGCATCATCATGCCGCCCGAGGTTCCGGTCGAGATCCAGGACCAGTTTTGCAGCGTGGTGCAAAAGATCATGCAGATGCCCGAGATGGTGAAATATATCGAAGATTCCGACCTGGTCCCCGGCTTCATGGGCCACGAGGACTTCACCGCCTTCGCACGGGCGCAGGAAGAGGCCACCAAGACCTGGACCGCAAAGCTTGGCGTTGCGGGAAACTGAACGATGGGCAATCAGGACATGGCCTTGACCAAGCATAGCAAGGAAAACAATCGCACCGGGGATCCCGGCCGGGTGGAGCCCAGGCTGCGCCTGCCCGGCCGTGCAGTCGATATCGGCGTCTGCCTCGCCCTCGCGGCCATGGGGATCTGGTTCGTTGCCGAGGCGCTTGGCATGCCGTCGGGGCGCGAGGCCTTCGCGCCGGGCACCTTTCCGATCATCGCCGGGGGTGCGCTCGCGCTCCTCTCGCTTCTCCAGCTCGGGCTTTCGGTCGCGGGGCGGGGGACATTGCCCATGGTCGAGGTGCAGCGCCCGCTCTGGCTGGTGATCGGCATGGCGATGATGCTGTTGTTTCCGCCTGCCGTGGAACGGCTGGGCTATTACCCCGTGGCGGTGGTCTGGGTGCCGGCCTTTGGCTGGATCGCCGGCATCCGCAGCCCGCTGGGGCTGATCACCGCCACGCTGATCGTGCTGGGACTCGGGAAGTTCGTTTTCGAGATGCTGCTCGGCACGCCGCTGCCATGACCGGAGGTCGGAAATGATCGAGAATCTTCTTCATGCCGCAGCGCTGGTGCTGACGGTCAAGGTGCTGGTCGCGCTTTTCTGCGGTGTGCTGGTCGGCTATTTCGTGGGCGCCATGCCGGGGCTGACCTCCTCCATCGGGATGGCGCTGCTGATCCCCTTTACCTTCGGACTCGACCCGATCCCCGCGATCGTCATGCTGGTGTCGATCTACATGGCCTCGGATTACGCGGGCGGGATTCCGGCGATCCTGGTCAATGCGCCGGGGCAGCCGGCCTCGGCCGTGACCGCCTTCGACGGCTTTCCGATGTGCAACCAGGGCAAATCCGGCCTGGCGCTCAACCTCGCGATCATGGCATCGGGGGCCGGGGCGCTCATCAGCCTTGTCCTGCTGGTGATTTCTGCGCAGCTGATGGCTGCGGCGGCGCTGGCCTTCGGCCCGGCCGAATATTTCGCGCTGGCCATCGTCGGGCTGTCGCTGATCGGGGTGCTGAGCGCGGGCTCGACCCTCAAGGCGATCATCGGGCTTTTGTTCGGGCTCACGGTCGTCACCATCGGCATCGACCCGATCCGGGGGACCGAGCGCTTCGTCGTTCACCCCTACCTGATCGACGGCATTCCCTTCCTGCCGGCGCTGATCGGGCTTTTCGCGCTTTCCGAAGTCTTCGTGATGATCGAGACGGCGAATGACCGGATCGACCGGGTCAGGCACGCCTCCTCGGCCAGCCATTCGCTGCGCACCCTGGTGCCCTATCGCCGGACGGTGCTGCGTTCCTCGCTGATCGGCTATTTCATCGGGGTGATCCCCGGCGCCGGCGCCTCGATCGCCTCGCTGGTCAGCTACGGCGTCGCCAAGAAGCTGTCGCCGACCGGCGCCAGCTTCGGCACCGGCAATCCCGAAGGGATCATCGCCTCCGAGGCGGCCAACAACGCCTCGGTCTCGGGCGCGCTTGCGCCGCTGCTGTCGCTGGGCATTCCCGGCTCGGCCAGCGCCGCGGTGCTGATCGGCGGCCTCACGATCCAGGGGCTTCAGCCGGGGCCGCTGCTTTTCGCCGACAATCCCGAAATCCCGTTCTCGATCTTCATCGGGCTGCTGGTGGGGCTGCCGGTCATGCTGCTGATCGGTCTTTTCGGGGCGCGGCTCTGGGTGCAGATCACCCGCATTCCGCGGCCGGTGATCGCCACCGTCGTGGCCTCGATCTGCATGCTCGGCTCCTATGCCGCCTCGAACGACACCTTCGAGATGATGGTCACGGCGGCTTTCGGGGTCATCGGCTATGTGCTGCGCCGCTGCGACATCCATCCCGCGCCCATCGTGCTTGCGCTGGTGCTGGGCGAGATGCTCGAGGCCAACCTGCGCCGCGCGATGATCCTGGCCAATGACAATTTCCTGTCGGTGATCTCGCATCCGATCACGGCAGTGCTGATCCTGGTCTCGATCCTGGTGCTTGCCTCGCCGCTCTTCGGGCGCAAGTCGGCCGTGGCCTGAGCCGGACCGATGGCCCATCCGGCGTGGAAAACCGTCGTCGCCGTCCCGGCGGCGACCCTGGGCGGGATGCTGGCCAGCCAGGCCGGCCTGCCGCTGGCCTGGCTGACGGGCGCCACCCTTGCCACCGCCCTGGTCAGCCTGACGGCGGGCGCGCTGTGGCTGCCGCGCTGGCTTTACCGCTCGGGGCAGACGGTGGTCGGCGTTTCGGTCGGGCTGACGGTCACCGGCGACATTGCCGGACGGCTGGGCTGGCACCTGCTGATGATTCCGGTCGCGGCGATGCTGTCGATCGCGATCGGCACGCGGCTTGCCCCGCTTCTGGCGCGGTGGAGCGGGCTCGACCCCGCCACCGCGCATTTCTCGATGATGCCCGCCGGCATATCCGAGATGGCCGAGCTTGCCGGCCGCCACGGCGCCGATGTCGGGGCGGTGGCGATGCTGCACACGCTGCGGGTGATGCTGGTGGTGTTTCTGGTGCCGCCCGCGGTCTATGCCTTTTCGCCGGGCGAGGTGGCGGCCGTCGCCCGCGCGGCGGGACATTGGGACGGGCCGCTGGCGCTGGCACTTGCCGCAGGCGTTGCGGGCGGGCTGCTGGCGATGCGGGTCGGGCTGCCCTCGTCCTTCATGCTGGGGCCGATGATCGCGGTGGCCATCCTGTCCGGCACCGGCCTGGTCGCCGCCGAAGAGCCGCGGCTTCTGATCGCGGCGGCGCAGGTGGTCCTGGGGCTGAACCTGGGGGCAAGGCTGCGGCGCGAGACGCTGGGACGGCTGCCGCGCGCCCTGGCGGTGGGGGTGCCGGCGCTGCTGGTCCATCTCGCCGCGATGGTCGTCGCGGCCCTGGCCATGGCGGCCGCGGCCGGCACGGATGCGATGACGACGGTGCTGTGCCTTGCCACCGGCGGCGCGGCCGAGATGGTGCTGACCGCGCGGGCCGTGGCCGCCGATGCGGCGCTGGTCGCCGCCTATCAGCTCAGCCGCGGGCTCAGCGGCAATGCGCTGGCCGAGACGCTCTATCGCCGGCGCCTGTCCCGGCAGGCGGGCGGCGGGGCCGAGTGAACCGAAAGGGGAGAACCAGGACATGCAGGATTGCGCCAATCCCGAACTGCTGCGTCCGCTGCCGGGCGGTGCGCCGGGCAGCCGTTATCTGAGCGTTGCCGCGGCCGAGGCCGGGCACGGGCCGCTTTGCCACCTGCCGCGGTCGTTGCTGGTGCTGGCCGAGGATATTCTTTGGCGCCGGCGCGGCCCCGCCGCCCGGACCGAACTGGATGCGCTGCGCGCCGCCGCGGCGGGCGGCACGGATGCCGGTGCGGTTTCCTTTGCGCCGGGCCGGGCGCTGTTACAGGATTTCCTGGGCATTCCGCTGATGACCGACCTGGCCTCGATGCGCGATGCGCTGGCGCGCGCCGGGGCCGATCCGCGCCGGCTGGAGCCGCGCATCCCGGTCGATTTCGTGGTCGATCACTCGCTGGCCGTCGAGATCGCCGGCCGGCCCGACGCGCTTGCCGGCAATCGCCGGATCGAAATGGAGCGCAATGCCGAACGCTTCGAATTCATCAAATGGTGCGAGAATGCCTTCGACACGGTGCGGGTGGTGCCGCCGGGCCGCGGCATCATGCACCAGGTCAATATCGAATGGCTCAGCACCGTGGTCCGAGAGGCGCAGGGTGCCGGCGGCCGGGTGCTGCGTCCCGACACCATGATCGGCACCGACAGCCATACCACCATGGTCAACGCGCTTGGCATCCTGGGCTGGGGCGTCGGCGGGATCGAGGCCGAGGCGGCGATGCTGGGCCAGCCGCTGGGATTCCAGGCGCCGCGGGTCGTGGGGCTGGAATTGCGCGGCGCCCTGCCGCCCGGCGCGGCGGCGACCGACCTGGTGCTGCATGTCACCGCTTTCCTGCGCCGCATCGGCGTGGTCGGCGCCTTTGTCGAGGTGCATGGGGACGGGCTTGCCGGCCTGTCGCTGGCCACGCGGGCCACCATCGCCAACATGGCGCCCGAATATGGCGCCACCTGCTGCTATTTCCCCGTCGATCAGGCGACCATCGACTATCTGGCCATGACCGGCCGCAGCGCCGCACATCTGGCCGAGGTCGAGGCCTATGCCCGCGCCCAGGGCCTCTGGTCGGAAACCGGCAAGGCTGCGGCGGGCTTCAGCGAAAGCCATGTTCTGGACCTGGCCGCGGTCGAGCCGGTGATGGCCGGGCCCAGCCGCCCCGAGCAGCGGGTGCCCCTGGCCCAGGTGCCGGCCTCGTTCCAGGCGCGGCTGGCCGCGCTTAAGGTCGAAGGGCCCCCCGCGGCCGATGCCTTTGGCCATGGCGCGGTGGTAATCGCGGCGATCACAAGCTGCACCAATACCGCCAATCCGGCGCTGATGATCGCGGCCGGGATGCTGGCCCGCAATGCTGTGGCGCGCGGGTTGCGGCCCAGGCCCTGGGTCAAATGCTCGATGGCGCCCGGTTCGCGCGCGGTGACGGATTATCTGGACGCGGCCGGGCTGACCCCGGCGCTGGACGCGTTGGGCTTTCATACGGTGGGCTATGGCTGCACCACCTGCAACGGCAATTCCGGGCCGCTTGATCCCGAATGGCAGGCCCGCATCGACGCGGACGACCTGGCCACGGTCGCGGTCCTGTCCGGCAATCGCAATTTCGAGGGGCGGATCCATCCGGCGGTAAAGGCCGCCTATCTGGCCGCCCCGGCGCTGGTGGTGGCCGCGGCGCTTGCCGGGTCGGTCGCGGTCGATCTGTCGCGGGGTCCGCTGGGCCGGGATGCCCAGGGCCGGCCGGTCCGCCTGGCCGAGATCATGCCCGACCCGGCCGAGGTCGAGGCGGCGGTCCGCCGCTTCGTCACTGCCGCGCGCTTTCGCGATACATATTCCCCGGCGCGGATGACCACGCGGGATTGGCAGGCCCTGCCCGCCCCGACCTCGGCCCGCTTTCCGTGGCAGGAACAGAGCCTGTTCCTGCGCCCCTCGGGCTTTCCCGACCTGGCCCCGGCCTTCGATCCGGCGGCGGGCCTGCCCGGGCTGCGGCCGCTTTTGGTGCTGGGCGACGGGATCACCACCGACCACATCTCGCCCAACGGGGCGATCCGCCCCGGCACGCCGGCCGCCGAATGGCTGGCCGAACGCGGCACGACGCGGCCCGGCAATTACGGCCTGCGCCGCGGCAATCCCGAGATCTGCGCGCGCGGCATGTTCGACAATCCGCTGCTGGAGAACGCGCTGGCCGGCGGGCGCCGCGGGAATCTTGCGCCCTCGGATGGTGGCGGGCTGGTGCCGGTCTGGACCGCGGCGCAAGAGCGGATGGCGCGGGGTGAAAGCTCGATCATCCTGGCCGGGCGCAACTATGGCGCCGGCTCGTCGCGCGACTGGGCAGCCAAGGGGCTGCGGATGCTGGGCGTCGTCGCGGTCCTGGCCGAAAGCTTCGAGCGTATCCATCGCGCGAACCTGATCGGCATGGGCGTGCTGCCGCTAAGCTTCGCGCCGGGCTGGACCGCCGCCGGGCTGGGCCTGACCGGGGACGCGCGCATCGACATCGCGCCTCAGGGCGCCTTGGCGCCGCGCAGCGCCATGCGGCTGCGGATCCGGCCCAAAAGCGGCGGCGAGATCGTGCTGTCCGCCCGGCTCGAGGCGCAGTCGCAGGCTGAAATCGACACCCTGCGCGCCGGCGGCATCCTGCCGCAGATCCTGGGCCGGCTGCTTGCCGAGGCCGCATAAGCGGCAGGCGGCAATGGGATAAGGGCCGCGGCATCCCCGCCGCGGCCCTTGTCATTTCCGAAGAAAGGCGGTCAGCGTGACACCAGCGACCCCAGCATCCGCGCCGCGGGCAGGGCGGCGATGCCGGCGATCACCGATTTCACCGCATCGCCGGGCAGGAAGGGCAGCACCCCGCCGGCAAAGGCCGGGGCCGGCCCGACATGCAGCGCAAGCCAGGCCCAGCCCAGCAGATAGACGATGGCCGCGCCCAGCAGCGCCACGGCAATGCCGCCCGCCGGCCCCCTGGCCCAGCCGCGATCGGCCAGCGCGCCGGCCAGCAGCGCCGCGGCCAGGCAGCCGAACAGATAGCCCGCCGTCGGCCCGGCGAAATAGGCAAGCCCGCCGCCCGAGGCAAAGACCGGCAGCCCGGCCGCCCCTTCCAGCATGTAAAGCGCGACGGCGCCGCCCGCGATCCGCGCGCCGCAGCCCAGGGCCAGGGCCAGCACGGCCAGGGTTTGCAGGGTCATCGGCACCGGCCACATCGGCACCTGCACCCGAGCGGACAGAGCGATCAGCGCGCTGCCGGCCAGCGCCAGCGCGGCCTGTCGCGCAAGCCGGTGATGGAACGGGGCGGCCGGCGCCGCGACGGTGGTTCTGAAACGCATGTCTTTCCTCCTCTGGATGCTATGCCGGCTCGAGCAGCGCGGCGCGCTGGTCGTCGATGAAACCCGTATAGACGTCGCCGCGGCGGAAATCCGGGTTCGACAGGCAGGCCATCAGAAAGCCGCGATTGCTGCGCAGCCCCTCGATCTCGAACCCGGCCAGCGCCGCGAGGGCGCGGTCGCATGCATCGGCCCGGTCGCGGCCGTGGACGATCAGCTTGGCGATCATCGGGTCGTAATAGGGCGTGACGGCATCGCCTTCGCGATAGCCGCTGTCGATGCGCAGCCCCTCGGCCTCGGCCGGCGGGCGAAAGCGGGTCAGCGGGCCGGGCGAGGGCAGGAAGTTCTTTTCCGGCATCTCGGCGTAAAGGCGGCATTCGATGGCATGGCCGCGCGTCGCCACCTGGTCCTGCGCCATGGCCGCCAGGTCGCCGCGGGCAAAGCGCAGCTGCATCTCGACCAGGTCAAGGCCCGTCACCATCTCGGTCACGGGATGCTCGACCTGGATGCGTGTGTTCATTTCGAGAAAGAAGAACTCGAAGCTTTCGGCATCGACGATGAACTCGACCGTTCCGGCGCCGCGATAGCCGGTATGGCGGCACAGCGCGACCGCGGCCGCGGCCATCCGGTCGCGTGTCTGTGCCGGCAAAAGCGGCGCCGGGCTTTCCTCGATCACCTTCTGGAACCGCCGCTGGAGCGAGCAGTCGCGCTCGTAAAGGTGGATCGCCCCAGCCTCGCCGAAGCCGAAGACCTGGATCTCGACATGGCGGGCCTTGGGCACGAAACGCTCCAGGAAAACGCTGCCGTCGCCAAAGGCCTTGCCGGCCATGGATTGCGTGGCGGTTACCACCTGTTCAAGCTGCTCGGGCCGGTCCACCCGGCGCATGCCGATGCCGCCGCCGCCGGCCGCGGCCTTGACAAGCAGCGGAAAGCCGACCCGCGCCGCCTCGGCGCCAAGGTCGCTGCCGGCGCCGATCACGTCCGAGCCGGGCACCACCGGCACTCCTGCGGCCTGGGCCAGCGCGCGGGCGCGGGCCTTGTCGCCCATGGCGCGGATCGTCTCGGGGGGCGGGCCGACCCAAGTCAGGCCCGCCGCCGCGACCCGCGCCGCGAATTCGGCATTTTCGGACAGGAAGCCATAGCCCGGATGCACCGCATCGGCGCCCGCCTGCGCGGCGGCGGCCAGCACCTTGTCCATGTCAAGATAGCTTTCGCGGGCCGGGGCCGGGCCGATTTCCAGGGCGAAATCCGCCTCGGCCACATGGGCCAGGCCGGCATCCGCCTCGGAATGGATGGCGACGGTCTCGATCCCCAGCTTGCGGGCCGAGCGGATGACCCGGCGGGCGATTTCGCCGCGATTGGCGACAAGCAGCCTGCGCATCGGCTCAGGCCTCGATCCGGGCGACGACGGTGCCCTCGGTCACGGTGGCGCCTTCCTCGAACAGGATCTCGCGCAGGGTGCCGGGCTCGGGCGCCGAAACGGGGATCTCCATCTTCATGGATTCCAGGATCATGATGGCATCGCCTTCGTCGAGCCTGTCGCCCGGCTTTGCCTCGATCTTCCAGATATTGCCCGTGATCTCGGTCTTGATGTCGATCATCGTCACGTCGGTCTCCTCCTTCGCTCTGCCGCGAGAGTGCTGTGGTCGGAGGGGACGTTAACACGGCGATATAGTAGTTGCAATAACAACTACGCAAATTGGGCACCGAGGGCAGGGCGCCTGTCAGACCGGGTCGGGCAGCCCTTCCCGATGCCCGGCGCGGGCGGCAGCGGGGACCGCGCCGTCCTTAAGCAGCAGGGCCATGGCCCGGCGGCGGGCCACGTCGCCCTGCGGGTTCATGCCGGCCTTGTGCAACTGGCGCTTGGCCTCGTGCAGCCGGGCGGCGAAGCTCGGGATAGAGACCAGGATTTCCAGGGTCGTCATTAGTTGTTTCATTTGCTACTCCTATCTGCGGGCGACATAGCCTGGGGCAGGGGCGGCTGCAATTGCAGCATCGGAATGCCGCAGTTGCATTGTCGTCAAACCGGCCGGTGGCTGGCAGGCGCGCGCCGATCCCGCTAGGGTCGGGGCAGAACGAGAGAGCGAGGTGAACCGTGACGGCACGTGTGGCAGCAGTAAGCACCGCCCCGGCGGATGTGATTTCCGACCTGCGCAAGCTGGGGCTGACGGAATACGAGGCGCGGGTCTATTTCCAGTTGCTCTGCGACAGCCCGGCGACCGCCTATGAGATCGCCAAGACTGCCAACCTGCCGCGACCCAATACCTACAACGCGCTGGAAAGCCTGGTGCAGCGCGGCGCGGTCCTGCCGGTCAGCGAGGCCCCGGCCCGCTATGTCGCCGCCCCGCCCGACCAGTTCCTGGATGCCGTGGCGCGGCGGACCAGCACGCTTTGCGCCGCCATCACCGCGCGCCTGGAAGAGGTCGCCCGCCCGGTCGAGGACCAATATGTCTGGACCCTGCGCGGCGATGCCCAGGTGCATGACAAGATCGCGGCGCTGATCGATTCCAGCCGCGAATCGCTGATGGTCAAGGCCAGCGACGAGATCCTGCGCCGGCATACCGACAGCCTGCGCGCCGCCGCCGGGCGTGGGGTCGAGATGCTGATGGTGCTGTTTGCCACCGATGTCAGCGAGTTCCGCTTTGGCCCCAATTGCAAGGTCTATCGCCACGAAGGCAACGGGGTGCGGATGGGCAAGACCGACAACCTGTTCACCATCGCCGCCGACCATGTCGAAATGGTGACGGCGCAGATCCTGGAAGAGGTGGTGGCGGTGCATACCCGCAACGAGCCGATCGTGACCATGGCCGAATCGCTGGTCCGGCACGATTTCTACATGGCCGAGATCTTTCTGCGCTTCGGCGACCAGATCGACGCCGCCTTCGGCCCCTATCTGCGCGACCTGCGGCTGGCCTGCTTTACCCCGGCCCAGGCCGAATCCTTTCGGCTCAAGACCGGGATCCGGGACTGATGGAATTGCGCCATAAAGGTGGTTGCTAAAGCAACTACTACCTTCTAGTCTCCGTTCCCGAATCAGGACGCGGCGCGTCCTTTGGCAGCCGCGCCCCCGCTGGTGCGGCGCGGCAAGGAGGGGAACAGAGATGCCGGAACCGCAATTCCGTCCGCGGCGCAGCGCGCTTTACATGCCTGGCGCCAATGCGCGGGCGCTGGAAAAGGCCCGCGAGATCGCGGCCGATGCGCTGATCTTCGACCTGGAGGATTCCGTCGCCCCCGAGGCCAAGGCCGAAGCCCGCGCCCTGGTGGCCGGCGCCGTAGCGGCAGGCGGCTTTGGCCGGCGCGAGCGGGTGATCCGCATCAATGCGCTGGACGGACCCTGGGGGCGCGACGACCTGCACGCCGGCCTTGCCGCAGGGCCGGATGCGATCCTGGTGCCCAAGGTCTCGTCGCCCGAGATGCTGGTCGCGGTGCAGGCATTGCTGGGCACGGCCCCGGTGGCGCTGTGGGCGATGCTTGAGACGCCGGCGGCGATGCTGGCGGCCGGACCGATCTGCCGGGTCCGGGCCGAGGGGGCGGCGAACCTGGCCGCGGTGGTGATGGGCACCAACGACCTGGCCAAGGATACGCGGGCGCGGCTGCTGCCGGGCAGGGCGGCCTATATGCCCTGGCTCGCCACCTGCCTTGCCGCGGCGCGCGCGGGCGGCATCGACATCCTGGACGGGGTGTTCAACGATCTCGACGATGCCGAGGGCTTTGCCGCCGAATGCCGGCAGGGCCGCGACATGGGTTTCGACGGCAAGACGCTGATCCACCCGCGGCAGGTCGAGCCCTGCAACGCCGCCTTCAGCCCCGACGCGCAGGAACTCGACTGGGCGCGCGCCATCGCCGGCCTGTTCGAGCTGCCGGAAAATCGCGGGCTGGGCGTGGTGCGCTTTCGCGGCCGGATGGTGGAACGGCTGCACGCCGAGATGGCCCGGCGCACCGTGGCGCTGGCCGAGGCCGGCTGACCGGACAACGCAAGGCAACCCAAGGGAGAGAGGATCATGGACCAGATCAATATCGCCGCCTGGAAGGGCCGGACCGAAACCGCCGAGGCACGGGCCGACGCCTGGCCCGTCCAGGGGTTGCAGGCGCTGCTGGACGCGCCGCCGCCGGACGAAGGCGCCACGCTGCCGCCCCTGGCGCATTGGTGCTATTTCACCCCCATGGTGCCGCAGGCGCGGATCGGCAGCGACGGCCATCCGCAGCGCGGCGATTTCCTGCCGCCGGTTGCCTTGCCCCGGCGGATGTGGGCGGGCAGCGACATGACCTTTGCCCGCCCGGTGCCGCTGGGCGCGCGGCTGCGCAAGACCGCCGAGATCGCCGACATCGCGGAAAAACAGGGCAAGACCGGCACCATGGTCTTCGTCAAGGTCCGCAACCTTTACGCGCTTGCCCAGGACGGGGCGCCCTGCCTTGAGGAAATGCAAACCCTGGTCTATCGCGACGACCCGGCCCCCGATGCACCCAAGCCCGCGCCCCGCCCAGCACCCGGCGACGCGGAATGGAGCCAGCCGGCCTGCCCCGACGAGGCGATGGTGTTCCGCTTTTCCGCCGTCACCTTCAACGCGCATCGCATCCATTACGACCATCCCTATGCCACCGGGACCGAGGGCTATGAGGGCCTGGTCGTGCAGGGCCAGTTGCTGGCCACGCTGATGCTGCGCGCCATGCCGGCCCTGCCGCTCGCCGCCTTTTCCTTCCGCGCGGTGCAGCCCGTTTTCGTCGGTGAAAACATTCGGGCCGAGGGACGATTCTGTGATGACGGCACGGCGCAACTCTGGATCGCTGACAAGGAGGGCAAGCTGCGAATGTCCGGTGAGGCTCGTCTTGTGTAACGTTCGGGGCGTCGCAAAAATCAGAATCGCGAATTTTTGAGACGCTGCGACCACCGGACTGGACCGTGACAACTCCTATGCGGGGATCGACCCGGCCGGCATGCGCCCGCTGCATGGCGCGCTGCAAGCCACTGGCCGCCGCTCGCGGATGCCGGATCGGCGCGGAGCCTGGCCGCGCCGCTGCTGGGGCTGGCGCTGCTAGGGCGCGGATCTCCGTGGAACTTCTGGCGGAACGGTACGCCCCGGCGATCGCGCTGGTGGTAGCCGGGATGGTGCTGACCATCCTGTTTGCGCGGGCGGCCAGCGGCTTGCTCGAAAGCATTGTGTGCCTTCGGTGAAGGTCCTCTGCTCTGATTGAGCAAATGGCCGTAGGGCATTGCCTTATGGGCCACCGCAGCAGCCGCAGAACGCCAGAGCTGAGAGCAGCGACTTCGGTCGGTGCGTCGCGTTGAGCCGGTGGATCCTCGACCCGGCGCGTGCGGTTCCAGACGAGGCGGCCCATAGATGTCGTTGTTGACCAGCCCGGTGCCGCGGCGACGCGGCAGCGAGCCTATGGCCTGCCGGGCTTGGCAGGCCTTCGTCGTGCAGGGTCTTGGCGATGCCGACGGTGAAGTCGCGGAGGTGTTGTCACGTTAACCTGTCGGCAATCGGCGAAGGCATCGCGTTAGTGGGATCAGGCGATGTTCGCAGCCGTTTTCCAGACATCAAGTGCCTGCAACCGATGGAAGCGGATGGTTAAGGCT
>Ga0180217_1002103_pt1 | contig 19338 bp, 27 predicted proteins | sample eDN3rd37CBELigOP_FD_128521 | JGI IMG/M metagenome (GOLD analysis project Ga0180217, IMG submission 128521) | Enriched Organic Plus compost microbial communities from Emeryville, California, USA - eDNA 3rd pass 37_C BE-Lig OP (version 2) (version 2) ... | reverse complement strand
TCTTGAAAAGGTATGTCTAGAAGTATTTTCACATAACGAAAGGGCAATCCATCTTTATAAAAAGTTTGGCTTCCAAGAGGAAGGGCGAAAAGTTAAGTTTGTTAAATTTAGTGATACACATTACGAAGATGAAATCATAATGTATAAATTTGTAAAATAGCCATTGATGTATGATAAAATAATGAAAAGGTAATAGGAGGAGAAAACATGGAACTGACAGTATATTTAGCTGGGCAAATTCATGACAATTGGCGAGAGGAAATTAAGGATAAGGCGAAATTTAAAAATCTTCCGTTAACATTTGTTGGACCACAAACAGACCATGATAAATCAGATGATATTGGAGAACAAATTTTGGGAGAACAACCTGGTAGTTATTACAAGGACCATGCAGCATCAGCCATTAATAATTTCAGAACACAAGTATTAATGCAAAAATCGGATGTGGTCATTGCTTTATTTGGGGAAAAGTACAAACAATGGAATACAGCGATGGATGCGAGTGCGGCCATTACGATGAATAAACCAACCATTATTGTTAGACCACCATCACTGATTCATCCATTAAAGGAATTATCAAATAAAGCCAACGTCACTGTCGAAACGGTTGATCAAGCATTAGATGTGTTAAATTACATATTTGAATAAAAAAATGCAGCGGGTATTAGTCCGCTGCATTTTTACTATCTGTAGTTAATAAACTGCACATCAATCGGTAAATCGGCTTCACGGATGGCGTTGATAATCTGTTGAAGGTCATCTCTGTTTTTTCCGGTTACTCGAACTTGATCATCCTGAACCTGACTCTTTACTTTTAAGCCGCTGTTTTTAATAATGGTGTTAATCTTCTTCGCGTTCTCCTTGTCGATGCCTTGAATAAGTTTCGCTCGTTGACGTACGGTTCCACCAGATGCATTTTCAATTTTTCCATAATCAATATTTCGAGTTGCGACCCCACGTTTAATCATTTTACTAATTAGGACATCCTTTAGTTGTTCCAGTTTGTACTCGTCATCAGATACTAAAACAAGTTCTTCCTTATCAAGTGTGATGTCACTTTTACTGCCTTTGAAATCATATCGAGTTTGAATTTCTTTTTTTGCAATACTAATTGCATTCGTTACTTCAGGCAAATCTACCTTTGACACAATATCGAATGAGCTATCCTTTGCCATTGCCAACCTCCAAAAAAATAGTTTATTTCCCTTGATTATAGTCAATCTTAGCAATTAGGACAACTTTTTCCAAAACAATACTAGTAAATGATGGTCGTAAACGTCTATACTATGTAAGACAATAGCAATAGCGGATTAGCTAAGTACATAAGAAAGAGGGCTTTAATAAATGAATGAATTAATACCGGGCACGGTTGTAACTTTACGTGTAGATAGAGATGCTCCATTTGGCTATTTTTTAACAAACGGTGAAGAAGATGTGCTTTTACATGAAAATGAAATTATAGAAGGATTCGATCCGGAAGAGGACGTAACTGTTTTTCTTTTTCAAGATCATCAAGGAAGACTGGCAGCCTCTATGACAATACCGACTATTCAAATCGATTCCTATGATTGGGCAAGTGTGGTTGAAGTCAAACGTGACTTGGGAGCCTTTGTTGATATTGGGATTAGCAAGGATATTTTAGTCTCAAAGGATGATTTGCATGAGGTGTGGGATCTCTGGCCAGAGCCAGGTGACCAGCTGTACATTTCATTACGGACAGATAAAAACGGAAGACTTTTTGGAAAGCTTGCAACTGAAGATGTCATTCGTTCTATTTCAAAACCAGCAACAAGGAAAGATTTTAACAAAAATATAACTGGAACTGTTTACCGATTATTAATGGTTGGCTCTTTTATGATTTCGGAGGAAGGATTTCTCGGCTTTATCCACGAGTCTCAAAGAACAAGGGAACCAAGAGTCGGAGAAAAGGTGCAAGGGCGAATTATTGACGTAAAGGAAGACGGCACTGTAAATGTGTCCCTAATGGGCCGAAGCCATGAAATAATGGGTGATGATGCTGGGAAAATCTATCAGTACATGGAAAGCCGTGGTGGGGCTATGCCATATTGGGATAAAAGCTCTCCTGAAGATATTTCAGCCAGATTTGACATGAGTAAAGCAGCGTTTAAACGAGCAATTGGAAAGCTAATGAAAGAAGGAAAAGTATACCAAGAGGATGGCTGGACATACTTTAAAAAAGAGGAGTAAAGAAAAACGCATCGGCTGTTACCGATGCGTTTCATTCTATAGATGATCTGTTTTCTTTGAATATTGATGTTTGCCCGCCTGACGATTCTTTTCTCTCATCATATTCTTTTCATGGCGTAATGCATTGTTATCTTTTGCTTTTTTATCATTGTCACTTGTTTTTGGCATAAATAACACTCCCTTCAATCCGTTCAAATTTAGGATATCCAGTCGTTTTTCAAACTATGTAAATTTAGCTGTTTGGCAATTCGTTTAAGAAGAAAATTGAAATCGTTCCTGGACCAGCATGAGAACCAATCGCAGCACCAATTACATTAATGAAGAAGGAGTTACATCCGAATTTTTCTTCAAATAACTTCTTTACCTCAAGCGCTTCATTTTCCACATCTCCGTGGCTAATACCAATCGTTTGCTTTGATAAATCTGCCCCGCGCTCTTCCATCAACTCAACAATTCGCTTATATACTTTCTTTTTACCACGAATTTTTTCTAGCGGTATAAGCTTTCCATCTTCTACATTTAAGAGTGGTTTTATGTTTAAGAGTCCACCAACAAAAGCGGAAGCCTTACTAATTCTTCCCCCACGTGCTAGATATTCAAGGTCATCTACTGTGAAAAGATGCTCCATATGAGTACTGTAAAATTTCGCAAGGTTCACAACTTCATCCTTTGAAGCACCCGTGCTAGCAAGCTCAGCTGCAGCTTTTACAACAAGACCCTGGCCAAGGGAAGCGCATTTTGTGTCCACAATTGTTAAGTCAAGGTCTGGATACTCTTCTCTTACTTCTTCACTCATCATCACTGCCGTTTGATAGGTTCCTGACAATTGTGATGAAAAGGAGATATAGACAGCAGATTGTTTTTCTTTTGCAATTTCAGTAAAAACCTCTTTAAACCGATGTGGTGGAACTTGGGATGTTTTTGGAGCACTCCCATTTCTCATGGCTTCAAATACTTTTACAGGGTTAATTGTTGCAATATCTTCGTAATCTTGCCCATCTAGATGAACTCCCAAGGAGAATAATGTAACATTATTTTCTTTAAAAAATTGTAGTGGTAGGTCACTACCGCTATCAGTAAGAATTCTAACGGTCAAAAGTCTCACCTTCTTTTCTTTGGTCAAGTTTGAAACAAACTTGCCTATCGTAAGTGTAGCGAGTATTGGATAAAAATACAACAATTGAGGAAAAATTTTGTATGACTACTAATTTACTACTAGGATTGAAGAATGTTGTTCCAGGAGGACTATTTGAATGGTAACTAGAGAAGTGAAAAAAATATTAATTGTGACATTTGGTGCACTACTAAATGCTGCTGCCCTAAATCTTTTTTTAATTCCGGCTGATGTTTATTCTTCTGGTTTTACCGGTGTGTCACAGCTTTTGTTTAGGATCCTTGGTGATTACACGCCTATTCATATTTCAACAGGTGTAATACTACTATTATTAAACATCCCGGTTGCGATTCTAGGATGGAAAAAAGTAGGTAAGGCATTTACCCTTTATAGCTTTATTTCGGTTGCACTTACAACTTTATTCTTGGCAATTATTCCACTCGAACGTATCTCTAATGATATTTTACTAAATGCTGTATTTGGTGCTGTCATTCAAGCCATTGGAATCGGGCTTACTTTAAAGTGGGGTGCATCTACAGGTGGTCTCGATATAATAGCCCTTGTATTATCAAGATCAAAAGATAAACCAATTGGAACCTATATTTTTACATTAAACGGACTAATCATCATTACAGCAGGATTCTTATTTGGTTGGGAAAAGGCATTATATACACTTGTTGCTTTGTATGTATTGACAAAGGTTATTGATACAGTACATACAAGTCATGTAAAGGTTACAGCGATGATTGTTACGAAGAAAGCGGACGAATTGAAAAGTGCAATTCATTCAAATTTAGTTAGAGGAATAACGTTGATACCTGCAAAAGGAGCATTTTCGAGTGAGACAAAGGATATGTTAATGATTGTTTTAACAAGATATGAATTATATGATTTAGAGCGCATAATAAAAGAAGTTGACCCACATGCATTTACAAATATTGTACAAACAATTGGCGTATATGGATTATTTCGCAAAGAGTAGTAACTTTTTAATACGAGACATCGACATATAGAGTAAAGGGGTGACAAATATGAAAAAATGGCTTCTAGTGACATTAGTTTTTGTTATGAGTCTATTTATCATCACTGGATGTGGCTCAACAAAAAACGAAGAGGCTCTTCCAGTAACTTCAGGTGGTAGTGAAAAAGTAGACACAGAAAAAGAAACACCACCAGCGCAAGAAAGTGAAGAACCTGGAGGTGAAGAGAACGTGGTTGAAAAACTTCAAACTGACCTTTTAATTAAAACAGGGGAAAACGAAGCAACCTTTACGATTAAAATAAAAAACACCAGCGACAATTCTGTGAAACTAACGATACCATCTGGTCAAAAATATGAAATTATTGTAAAGGATGCAGATGGTAAAGAAGTTTACCGCTATTCAATCGATAAAATGTTTATCCAATCAATAGAGGAAATGGAATTAAAGCCTGGTCAAGAAAAGGTATGGGAAGAACCATGGGATTACACTTCAAATGATGGAACGAGACTTGCTCCCGGAGAATACAAAGCACATATTTTCCTAACTGCATCAGAAGTAAATGGTCAAAAAATCGAAAGTAATTCATTGCAGGCAGACGAGAGTTTTACAATTCCTGAAGAAGGAAATACAGCATTTCGTAATGTTCAAGTACTTGGTGAAAATGGTGAATATACGGTAACAGGGGAAGTAAGAGTATTCGAAGCAAACTTCTTCTATGCAGTGGAGGATGGTCATGATTATGTAATTCCTGAAACACTTCAAACGGCATCAGAGGGTGCTCCAGCATGGGCACCATTTGAAATTAAGATTTCCATTCCGAAGGATAAAATTCCGACAAACGGGGCATTGATTCTTCATTTATACGAAAGAAGTGCAAAAGACGGTTCGATCACAAACCTTTATCATGCAAAACTTCAACAATTCCAATAAAAACAGGGAAGGGTCAGACGATAAGTCTGACCCTATTTTTTCTTGAATTAACCAAAGGTTATTGAAGTTGGTCTAATTCATTTTGCAATTCGCGGAGTTGTTCTTTTTCGGCTGTTGTAGAGTTAGCATATGCAGAAGAAAGTGCATTTTTAGCAACCGAAACGGCATCCTGTAAGGATGTATCACTTTGGCCAGCACTCGCTAATTTCGCAACTTCTACGGTTTCACGAGCCTTTTGGAATAAACGGTTTCCCATATTAGATGCCTCCAAGTGATGAGTTTTCGACATTCGCTTTTTTCTTTGCTTCTGCTTCAGCTAGAGTGGAACGGTAAGGAAAGCGCTGAGCATGTTGTTGAACAGCATCTGCACCTTGATGAACAAATCGTTTTGATTTATTACTACCCATCCGTAAATTCCCCCTTTAACAGCTTTAAAAGAAGTGCTTATTTGTAGCACCAGTTATATTGTTTGAGTTTTACGTTTGGGTTATATCAGGTAATTATTTCTGAACCAACCTACTTATTTTTCTCCAATTTTAGAACATCCTCTAAATAAAGGGCAATTCCGTCTTCTTCGTTAGTCATTGTTATATGGTTAGCAATACTTTTTAACTCATCAATCCCGTTACCCATGGCAATTCCGTGACCAGCGTATTCAATCATTTCCAAATCATTGTCTTCATCTCCAAAAGCAATAATTCTGTCTTTTGGAATCTGATAATAGTCAGCAACCTTTTGAATTCCAACAGCTTTATTTAATCCTGATTTAACAATTTCAATCACATGCCAAGGGGCTGCCCATTTGCGATGATCGACTACCTCAGCATGCATGTCAGAAAGATACTTTCGGATATTATCTGCGATTTCTTCATCGGGGTGAATTAGTAATGAAGTTGGATCATGTTTTAAGATTTTACGTAAATCACCCGTTTCAATATTTGGTTTCCCCATTCCAAAAATATCTAACATTGTTTCATCGTGAAAATGAAAATATACATCATCAATTACTTCCGCTAAAATATTTTTTACACGGAGCTCGTCGGCAACATCAACAATTTCTTTTACCGTTTTTAAATCGAGCGTATCATGATAAACTCCCCAATTTTGATCAAGTGGGTGATGGACAAAGGCTCCATTGAAATTAACGATTGGTGTTGTAAGGCCAAGTTCTTGGTAATACATTGAACTGGAACGGAAAGGCCGTCCCGTCGCAATCATCACAATATGGCCGGCTTTTTTGGCTTCTTCTAAAGCGTCTTTTGTTCTTTTTGAGATCGTTTTATCATCTTTTAGTAGAGTACCATCTAGGTCAAGTGCAATTAAATGTTGTTTAGTCATATCAATCTCCTTGTGAACCTTATCTCTTTCCTTAACTTAAACAGATATTAAAATAATCGTCAATTGAAAAGTCAATATTTTTCAATAAACTTCCAACAAATGATACACTAGAGGATGGCAAAAGTTTTCATAAAAGGAGTACATACAAAAAGATGATTATTATCGAAAATAAGAAATATGCAGAAATACCAGCATTACATATTGTTAAAAATCAGTTAAAAGACGAAGCGTTACCGTTAATTCTCTTTGTTCATGGATTTGGCAGTGCGAAAGAACATAATTTACACTATGCTTATCTTTATGCAGAACAAGGATTTCGGGTATTATTGCCTGAAGCTGACTATCATGGTGAAAGAGATAGAGGCATAGATGATCATGAAATGGATTTTAAGTTTTGGGATATTGTCGTCAATGAAATTAAAGAACTTCAAATCATTAAGGACGAACTGCTAAACCAAGGCCAAATCGATGAGGCAAGAATCGGTGTGGCAGGTACTTCAATGGGAGGTATCGTGACATTAGGGGCATTGACCCAATACCCATGGATAAAGGCAGCAGTAAGTTTAATGGGTAGTCCATATTATGAAGAGTTCTGTCGGGGGCAAATTGAGGAATTAAAGCGACTTGACATTGAACTTCCTTTCTCAGATGCAGAGTTGGAAGAAAAATATGCAGAATTACGGAAATATGATTTAAGCATGCAACCTGAAAAAGTAAACGGAAGACCATTGTTTTTCTGGCATGGTGAAAAAGACAAGATGGTTCCTTTCAAATACACGTATGAATTTTACCAAGAAATTAAACCACTGTATAAGGGGAAAGAGGAGAATCTATCTTTTATTGCTGATACACGAGCAGATCATAAAGTGACAAGAGAAGGACTACTCGCGTCTGTTGAATGGTTTAAAAAGCATCTATAATAAGAGAAAGAACGTGCCACAGTCGACACGTTCTTTTTCATTTGATTTATCGGATTCCTAGTGCGATTTTAGCGTACCGGCTCATCATATCTTTGTTCCATGGTGGATTCCAAACGATGTTAACATCTACGTCTTTTACTTCTGGCAATTCAGTAAGAACGCGTTTTACATCCATTGCAATCGTTCCAGCAAGTGGGCATCCCATGGATGTTAATGTCATTGTAACTTGAGCGACACCCTCATCGTTCATATCCACATCATAAACAAGACCTAGGTTAACAATATCAATTCCTAACTCAGGGTCTACCACTTGTTCAAGCGCCCCCAACATATTTTCCTTTAAAGCTTCATCCATTTAAAACCTCTCCTTTCGAGAAATAGCTTATTTAAAAGGTGTCTAGCTCCAGGTGCCATCGGCTTGAGGTCATAAGCCAATCGCTTCTGAAGGTAAAGAACACCTTCTGTCAGCGCTCGTCTTATGCTTGTCGCCGATATACGGCGCCTTGCGCTTTTCTTAAGTATAACGAAACAATCTAAGAATGTGAAATCCCCTGCATTTTGCTAAATATAGTTAACCTCTGAGTTGCTTCATGGCAGCTTCAGACATCCGTTCAGGGGACCAAGCAGGATGCCATACCATTAAAACCTCTATATCATTTACTTCTTCAAGGTAGGCAACTGCATGCTTTACTCCACTGGTAATACTATCATGTAGTGGGCAACCAGGTGTAGTTAGCGTCATTTCAATATACACATTATTATTTTCTTTAATATTAATTTCATAAATAAGTCCTAAATCAACAACATTAATATTTAATTCAGGGTCAATCACTTGTTTTAACTGCTCAAGGATTTTTTCTTTTAATTCCATTATGTTTCTCCCCTTTTATTTAAATAGAACCCTTATAATGCTGTAACTGAAAAAGAATGCTGAAGCGACAACAATACTTTGACCAATCGAAAAGATAAGCAATTGTCCTGTGGCAAGGGCCAAAATTACGACAATACAACCAGCAACGAAACCTGTAAAAATGGGTATTGCCATTTTTTCATCAATCATTTGTTTTAAAGTAGGAACATCGCTTTTACCAATCTGTTTGCTATATTTATGTGTCCACCAAAGAAAAGGAATAATTTTATATAAATAGCCAAGAATGCTACCTGCAACCCATAAAAAGATATAAAGAAAGACTAGTACACCATATAATTTGTAATACCCTGGTAAGAAAGCAAGAACCATTCCGAAAAAGTGAATAACTAAGCCAAAACAAATGGCAATTAATGAAAAAATAAATGGTTTATCAAGCTTTTTCTTTAATCTAACCTTGATGATAGTGGAAATATGGTAAGAAAATAAGGCGAAACCAGCAAAAAGCAAAACCATACCAACTTGTAACATTAGGTTCAATTCAGTAATAAAGCTGAAAATGGTTACAACAAGTCCGAGGGCATAAACAAAATAAACCCAACTTGATAGTTTCATCGAAAATCCGTGTGCTAACGAAAACATAGGAACCATTTTATAGGAAAAGCCGAAAATTAAAAATGTAAACCATCCTGCGGCACCTAGTAGAATATGACTTTTTAGAACAGCAAAATGATCTAGGTGAGCTATTCCAGCACCTAAATTAACAATCAATAGAATTCCTAACGAAATAGTGAGTAACAAGCAAAATAGAGCACTACCAACGAATGCAGTTAGAATGTTTTTCTTTGCCTGTTTTTTCATTGTCATAAACATTTGAACAAGAAATAATAATATTCCAATTATAGCGAGTGATCCTGTAAAAATAGAAATGGCTGGTGAAAAAGAAAGAGTGATACCAAATCCGCCAAACCCAATTGCCGTAATCCAAAATTGAATAAATCCGAATTTTTCACTCCAAATCGGAGTCAAAAATGCTACCGGTATAAGCTGATACATTGCCCCCATCGCAACCATTAAGGCCCAACCAAGAATAAGTAAATGAGCTGATGATAGAATGGCAGGGGCCCTAAAGTTCCCATCAATCACCATATGTCCATTGAATAGCAGGATGACTTGGGATGTGACCAATGCCGCAACACTAAATAAAATGAAAGAAAGTGGTAGCCTGATATTTGTTTCATTTGATAATTGAGGTATCATGATCAAGCAGCTCCTTATTTTGTAATCTCAATTTGAAAGCCGCCTTCAGGATGTGGTTCTGTTATATGCTTGTAACCAAGTTCTTCAAGCTGTTCATATAAAAACATAGGTTTACGATCATTTATAATCGTCAATGTTTCACCTTTGTTTAGTTTCTCGAGAGCCTTTAACGTTCGCATCATTGGAGTTGGTGGCTCAAGACCTCGGTTATCTAATTTCATTATTTGTCACCTCTTTTAGTAAAGGTAACCTTCCAATGTTTTTTATCAATTTGCTCTACCTCGTTTGAAAACCCTTTTGCCTTTAAAATAGGAAATAAAGGAGTCGGTTTGAATGGAGCATGTAAGATGAATGTATCTCCATTCTGTAGAGGTTTAACGGCTTCCATAATCTTTTGAAATGGCTCAATCTTATTTTTAAGATCTTCCCTAACATCTACTTCTACTACTTTTGATTCCACTTGAAAGTCCCCCTTATCAACGTTTATAAACTAATGATAATCATTTTCAATGAGAAACGTTGTGACCTGAATCACAAATGCAAATTTTATTTAGGATTGTCAATTAGGCTGAAAGTTAGTTTTAGAAAATCTCATCATGCAGTTTCATATGATCTAATAAGTAATAACCGTCTGTAGTCAAGTCAACAATATGCTTCTTTTTCAAAACAGAAATCGTTCGACTCACTGATTCACGAGTTGTTCCGATCATATTAGCGAGTTCTCGATTTGTAAAATGAGTTGTAAGTTTAAAGCGATTTCCAGTCTTTTCACCGTTACTCCTACATAGACGAAGTAAAAGCATTATGATTTGTTCTTGGGTGCTTAACAAAATTTGTTCTTCTAGACGTTTTTGGAGGTCTATTATTTTTTCACCAAGCACTTTAAAAATTTTTATGCAAAGCTCAGGATTTTTTAGCAATATGTCTTCAAACTTATCAATGGGGGTGAAGATGATATTTGAATCCTCGATTACTTCGGCATGTGCGGGATATCCGCCTTTTCGAAAAAAGCCAGCATGAGGAAACATTTCTCCTGCTTCTAGAACAGAAACAATTTGTTCCTTCCCATGCATATCAGACTTGTAAATTTTTACTTTTCCAGATTGGATGAAAAATACACGATCAAGTGGATCGTCTTGCATAAAGATAAACATCTTTTGTTTATATAATCGTGACTGTGAAATTTCTACAATTGGGTCGAGTTCTTCTGATGTTAGTTCCCGAAACAAGGGTACTCCTTTCAATTGTTCACGAATCGATGGCAATCCCATCTGTCTCACTCCTTGTTCAAAATAAACTATATATGCGGTTACTCAACATTTAGTGTAACAATTCCACTTTTTAAAACAGTGATATAAATCATAGTCGGTGAGGATGACAACAATGTTCAAAAATTGGACACAAAAAAGCTAGGAGTCAAACTCCTAGCTTAGTTATCATGCTTTTCTTCAGCGCAATTAAAGCAAAGTATTCCATTTTTATCATCTAATACAACACCATTAATAAAACCATCTAAACAAAAAATATCTTTTTCACATTCCTTACATTTGCCTACAAATTCCTTCATGTGTTCACCCCGTTAATTCTTTTAAACTCCACAATCATGAAGAATGACAAGATGTTTACGTGGGATATTCATTTAATCTAATTATCGCATAGTTTTCGGAACATATGATAAAAAACATACGTAAATAGTGATTTGCTTCACAACATGGTCTAAAAAGACTCGGGTACAATGGACCCATAAATCAAAAGGAGGAATTTTAAAATGGTATTTGCAGCGAAAGTAAACGCACCAGATTATGCACCGAAGGATAAGCATCCAACAATCTTTAGAACATTTGATAGTTTACAACCAGGTGAAATCATGGAGCTATCAAATGACCACGATCCAAGACCACTCCAATACCAGTTTATGATCGAACGTGGTGACGCATTCACTTGGGAATACCTTGAACAGGGACCAGAAGTATGGCGCGTTGCAATCGGTAAAAAATAAAAAATCAATCGCAGATTCCAATCTCTTACATAGTGTAGGCATGGTCTTTAAAGGCTTTGTTTACACTTTTTTTGATTCATGATGAATTTTGTTTGGTAGGCTGTTTCATTCATGCTACTATGAAGAAAAAATCAAAAGGGTGTTTACTGATGAAAATCCCGACATTCATAGGTGTTCTTTTGGCTGGGGGGGAATCAAGGAGATTCGGAAGCCCTAAGGCATTTGCGCAATTTCAAAACAAATATTTTTACGAATATGCAGTTGATGCATTAAAAGATAACGTGGACCAACTTTATATTGTGAGCCATCCTGTATTAGAAGAGCAATTTCGAAACGAAGCCTCGATTTCCATAATTCAGGATTTACCTGAATTTCAGGGCAATGGACCACTCGCTGGCATATTCACAGTCATGCAGAAAACAAACTCAGATTGGTATGTAATTTTACCTTGTGATACTCCTTTTGTTACAGACAATCTAGTAAAGCAGCTTATTACTTTTACCAATGATCAAAGTATTGATGCAATCGTACCCATTATCAATGACAGACAACAGCCATTAATTGCCGTGTATCATGCTAGAGTCGCAAAAAAGATTGAACAATTACTTAAAGATAAAAAATTAAAAATGACACAGTTATTAGGCACTTGCAATGTAAAATTTGTTACCGACCAAGATCTTCAGCTACAAGGTATGGAATTTGAGAATATCAATAATAAAACTGAATATGAAAAAATAAACCATAAGCCGACTTGAGGATCACACGATATATGTCACAAAGACGTTGCCATATTACATCGCAACGTCTTTGTTATTATTATTCAAGTCTAACACTCATAATTTTCTGAAAAATGTGATAAAATAATAATATCAGAGCTATCTTTAAGGAGGGATTATGTTTGAGAGTAGGCTTAATTTTAGGTATAGTAACCTCTGGACTTCTACTATTAATTGGTTTGTCTACTCGTCAATTTGAAACATATTCAGTTATTTCTGGGACTTTGGGTATAATATGTTTTTTACTTGCAGGAATTGTATCTGATACCTTTGTAAGTGGCGATCGTGCCAGAGCGAACTATTACACCGAAAGCAAAAAAGAACGCAAAACAAGAATTCGATATTCCTATTTGTTTTTCCTCTTGGGGGCTCCAAACCTACTTGTAGCTGTAGTGTTAACCCTCAATTACATTTAATTTCTTCAAAGAATATTTCTTCATTTCAATTTCATATATTTTTGTTGTCTAGCTCCATCGCCTACCCCCTTGAGGTCATAAGCCAATCAGTCAAGAAGGATAAAATGCATCCTTCTCGCCAGCTTTTCTTATGCTTTTCGGACTTGCACACGATGTGCTGGCGTCTACGTTTGCCACAGGACGTGGCAGTAGTAAGTAGACGTTCAATTTCAAGGTGCTTACGCTTTTCTTAATTTGTGAACAATTTTAAACACCTCCGTTTCCTGTGATGTACCTCACATTGCTCACTATTTTATAATGCTAAAATGTGTACATTAATAAGGGAGGTTTGCCTCATGTTTGAAAGAGACTATAACGAAGATCCATTTATTGTGATTTGGGAGCTTACAAGGGCTTGCCAATTAAAATGTTTACATTGCCGTGCCGAAGCCCAGTATAAAAGAGACCCTAGAGAGCTTTCCTTTGAAGAGGGGAAAAAGCTAATCGACCAAATATATGAGATGAATAATCCGATGCTTGTATTCACAGGTGGGGACCCGTTAATGCGGACTGACGTTTATGACATTGCCGAATATGCAATTAAAAAAGGTGTGCGCGTTTCCATGACACCAAGTGCAACACCAAATGTAACAAAAGAAGCCATTCAAAAGGCGAAAGAAGTAGGATTAGCTCGCTGGGCATTTAGCTTAGATGGTCCAACTGCTGAAATTCATGACCATTTCCGCGGAACAAATGGTTCATTCGATTTAACAATGAGAGCCATTAAATATTTACATGAACTTGAAATTCCAATTCAAATCAACACTGTAATATCAAGATACAATGTCCATGCTTTAGATGAAATGGCAAAATTAGTTGAGGACCTCGATTGTGTATTATGGAGCGTCTTTTTCCTAGTACCTACTGGTCGTGGAAAAGAAACGGATATGATTTCTCCAGTTGAACATGAAAAGGTATTTCACTGGTTGTATGACCTAAGTAAACGTGTGAAATTTGATATAAAAACGACTGCTGCACAACACTATCGCCGTGTAGTTATTCAATCAAAATTGCGTGAAACAAAGGATGCAAAACAACAAATCCGCTATGAAGATGCCCTTATGCAAGGGAAAACGGGGCAAATTGATGGACTTGGAAGAGCGCCACAAGGTGTAAACGATGGGAATGGATTCGTCTTTATTTCTCATACTGGAGATGTGTATCCGAGTGGTTTATTACCTGTAAAAGCAGGAAATGTTCGTGAGACCCCACTTGCTGAAATTTATCGTGAATCCCCAATCTTCAAAGATTTGCGTAATCCTGACAAATATAAAGGGAAATGTGGAGTATGTGAATTTAGACATGTATGTGGTGGATCCCGTTCTCGTGCATATGCCATGACAGGCGATTACATGGAGAGTGAACCATTCTGTGTATATATTCCTGAAGCACTTCGTAAAAAAGAAAGAACATTACATTAAAATACCTAAGACCCATGGAGCCCGTGGGTCTTTTCTTTAGGTTATTCAATACTACAATATTTAGCTGGACATTCCTCGCACTGTATTGCTTTTTTTATATATCCTAAATCGTGAATAGTGATATAGCCCTTTTGAACAGAAATGATATCCTTCACTCGTAAATCATGCAGCATCCGGTTTACACTTTCTCTTGTGGTTGCACAAAAATTAGCTAGTTCCTGATTGGTCAGACGTAGGTCAATTAAAGTGCCGTTTTCCTTTTCCACCCCATAGCTGTTGGTCATCCTAATTAATGTGGAATATAATGCTCCTTTTTTGCCTAATAAAACAAGGTCTCTAAACTTTGTTTGTGTTTTTCGGAAATGATCACTCATCCACTTCATAAATTCAAATGCTAGTGTTGTATTTTCAAAGAGTTTTTTTTCTAATTCATCCTTTTGAATTACAGCAATTTCACAATCCTCCAATATCCTGCAATCAAATAAATATTTAGGTTGATCTGTAAATAGGGTCAACTCCCCAACGATTTCATTTTGGCTACAGATTCGAAGCGATAACTCATTGCCATCCGATGTCCCTTTACTTACTTTTACACGCCCCGATAGAATCAGATAGAGTTCAGAAGCTTTCATTCCTTCACGAAATAAATAGGTTCCTTTTTTCATATTGATGACTTGATTAGCTGATTTAAGAAGTTCGGTTAATTCATCTGAAATAGTTGATTGATGTAAAGCTAATTTACTCATAGGTACCACCTTCCATATAGGAATGCTATACTTGTTTCTAAGGAAATCATATAATGTTAGGCATACATTAGGTGTATAATAAATCACACATCCTTCATTTATTAAGCATAATACCTTAGAAAATAAGGATTCCTGACTTTTTGAACAATTTTTAACAATTGAGGTTTGCATAATGGAACTTACTTTTTGGTCACCTATTAAACTATCGATAATCATTGCTATCACGGCCGGTTGTATTGTCTTACTTCTAGGCTTAATCATAGGCAAATGGATGTCACATAAGCAATTTAGAGGCAAACTCTTTCTGGAAACAGTGTTAATGCTGCCACTGGTTCTGCCTCCGTCGGTTGTTGGTTTTTTATTAATTGTGATTTTTGGACGAAATAGTTTTGTAGGAATGTTCCTTGAGAAATTAACAGGACAACCGATTATGTTCACGTGGTTGGCAGCTGTTATTGCTTCTTCTGTCGTTGCATTTCCGTTAATGTACCAATCTGTAAAGACGGGATTTCAAACAGTAAATACAGATATTGAGGATGCGGCAAGAACGGATGGAGCAAATGAATTTAGTATATTTCTGTTCATTTCGATTCCTTTATCGTTGAAAGCAATTGTAACGGGTTTTATCTTGAGTTTTACTCGAGCACTTGGGGAGTTTGGTGCAACTTTGATGTTTGCGGGCAATATACCAGGAAAAACACAAACACTACCAACAGCAATCTATGTTGCCATTGATAGCGGAAATATGGAATTGGCCTGGCTATGGGTATTAACAACGGTCTTCATCTCATTCCTAATGCTAGCGTTAACCTACTTAATTAAATAGTCGTTATAAAAAGATGCATTCTTGACAAGAATGTGTCTTTTTTTGTTTCAGTCCCATTTTGTGACAAACTTAACAGATTTATGGCCGAGCAATATGTGACAATCTTGCTGAAAAGAGAAATTAGGAGGGGGTTTCTTTGTACCAAACAGCCGCTTGGTATCTTTCCATTATTTTAATGGCCTTAATTACAGTTATTTTTATTACCGTCGTATTAAAAACCAATAAACGAAGAGAGTATGAACCAATTCAGAAAAAATGGTACCGTTTTAGAACGATTTATTTCTTAGTTCTACTCGTTGTATTTGGAACTTTAACGTATTTTACACTCCAGGATCTTCCATTTGAAAGACCGGTATATGGACAAGAAGAAAATCCAGTCATTGTCGATGTTGAAGCCGTTCAATTTGGATGGAACATGAGTCAAATGGAATTCAAAGTGGGAGAGCCAATTGAATTCGATATCACAAGCTCAGATGTTAACCATGGCTTTGGTATCTATGACAAAGACATGAATTTATTAGCACAGACTCAGGCAATGCCAGATTATACTAATACGGTTTACTACACATTCTCGGAGCCTGGGACATATCAAATATTATGTATGGAATACTGTGGGCTTGCTCACCATCTCATGGTTGGTGAAATTGTTGTAACAAATTAAGGAGGGGGTTAACAATGTCTACTAATATGGTAATGGGAGCGACAAATAACTCCCGAAACAAAACAATCGCTATTTATCTATTAACAGGAAGCCTCATCATTTTTTCAATGATGGTATTCGGAGTCTTAATGCTACTTGCACAAGGAAAAATGATTGATGTGGACCCTGCATTCTTTTATGAAATTATGACCGTCCATGGAACGGGAATGATAGGGGCCGCAGCATTAGCCGCAGCTGCAGTCATGTGGTTCTTCTTAAGTAAATATGTAAAATTAAGCAAAGCAATTTTAATCACAAATTTTATCACATTCATAATCGGTGTCCTAATGGTATTGGTAGGAATATTTGTATTTGACTTTGCGGGAGCTTGGACGTTTTTATATCCGCTACCAGCTATCTCTGCTGGTGGATGGGAGATGGCGGGGGCAACATTATATTTAGGTGGTATGCTCATACTTGGTGTGGGATTCTTATTATTAAATTTGGATGTTGCTAGAGCGATTATTAAACAATATGGAAGTTTAGGAGAAGGTTTAGGGTGGTCTATCGTCTTCGGTAAGGTAAAAGGCTATGGTCCCCCAGCAGCTGTCGTTGCTAGTACAATGGTTTCAATTGTAAACACCACTGCATTAATCGCAGGTGCAACAGCACTCGTTATGAACCTTATTAATCTATATATTCCAACAATCAAAATTGATCCACTGCTTGCAAAAAATCTAACATATGCATTTGGTCATATCTTTGCAAATTCTATTATTTACATGGGGGTTATCGCAGTTTATGAGATATTAGCGGCTTATACAAATCGACCATGGAAGGCAAACCGCCCATTCTTAATTGCGTGGAACTGTTCAACATTATTTACGATTACTATCTATACTCATCACTTGTTAATGGACTTTGCATTACCAAAGTGGATGATTATAATTGGACAAGTGCTCTCCTATGCAAACGGATTACCAGTATTAGTTATCACAGCCTACGGTGCGCTAATGATTGTCTATCGTTCAGGAATTAAATGGGACATTGCCTCTTCGTTCATGTTTTTATCCATGTTTGGTTGGGTAATCGGAGTCGTACCAGCAATTATTGATGCAACAATTGTTGTAAACCATGTCATGCATAACACAAAATGGGTACCAGGTCATTTCCATATGTATATGGGATTAGGTGCAACTGCGATGTTATTTGGTTTTATGTATTACTTGGCAAAAGTGAATAAAAAAGAGAAGGAAACAGCAATTGATGGAATTAGCTTTTGGGTATACATCATGTTTTTCATTGGATTATGTGGATCTTTTCTATTTTCCGGTAAGGTCGGAGCTCCAAGAAGATGGGCGGAGCATTTTCCAGAGTGGATTCCATATGACCGTATGGGAGCTATTTTCGGTATCTTTATAGTCTTAGCTGTATTGATATTTATAATCCGCTTTTGGAATTTCTGCAGGTCAATTGATTATAAATTTAAAGAAAAAATAGGATCAGATCGTCATGTTGCGTAAAAGTATTGGAATTCTATTTGCACTTGTAGCGGGTCTTTCATTGCTATGGATAGGTACAGATGGATTACGGGCTTTTACGGCTGAGAAAGCAAGAATTATTGAATTAGAAAGGGAGCAGCCAAAGCTCCCATCTGCTACATTAATTGATTCCAATTCAGAAAACTTTCAACTACAAGAGTTAAAAGGGAAATATACGCTTTTAACCTTCATGTATACATCGTGTGGGGACGTATGTCCGGTTTTAGAAAGAAATTTTGCAGAAATTTATGAAAATATTCCTAATGATGTCCTAGGGAAAGAAGTTGTGCTTGTAAGCATAAGCTTTGACCCAGAGAATGATTCTCCGACGGTATTAAAATCATATTCTAATCATTTTGGTGCAGATGGGGAGCATTGGAAAATGGCCACTATTCAGGATGAGCAGGAATTAAAGAATGTCCTTGACGCCCTTGAAGTAGTAGTTATCCCTAATGAATACGGGGGCTATGAGCACAATTCTGCATTTTATGTGATTAATCCAGATGGAAAATTAACGAATATCTTTGATTACCAAACACCACAAGTTGTTGTGGAATACATGGATTCTATCCTATTCTAGAGGTGAAAATATGTACCGTTTTCGATATGTAATGATAGGGCTACTTTTACTTCTATTCGTTTCACTTCCGTATATAAGGTCATTATTAGAAGAGAGTATGGTTGGAACAATGCTTATTCAATATCCACTATTAATAGGAAGTGGATTTTTTCTTGCAAAAGGGTTTCCGAGAAAATGGCGAGGTTTCTTCGTGTTTTACAATGAAAATGGTATTGCGGGTATATTTACAGCAATATGCGTTGTAGGGTTTTGGCTGTTGCCTAGGTCAGTAGATGCCGCACTTAATGAGCCAATCATGGAGATTGCGAAATATATGAGCCTATCACTTCTTGTGGGGGTACTCTTGTTTTATAGTTGGCAACTGCTAGGTCCGATAAGTAAAGCCTTTATTTGGGCTAATCTGATTTCTATGATTTTTGTGATGAGCTGGCTTTATTCAGTATCACCAGTCCGTCTTTGTAATAACTACTTAGTGACAGCCCAACAACAGCTTGGAAAAGCGATGTTTGTATTAGGAGTAGCGATCTGTATTTTATTTATTGGACGGGTATTTTTAGGAAAGCCAGAAATCAATAAGAATACAACTATGAAAAAAAGGAAATATATTAACCTGAATATTCATGCAAAAGAACTAGATGAACGGATGACATAAAGAGGCTGGGACAAAACCCTCCTCTGAACTGAAAAAGCCTGTGAATTTTTACTATGAGTAAAATTTCACAGGCTTTGATTA
>Ga0180217_1002099_pt1 | contig 19363 bp, 12 predicted proteins | sample eDN3rd37CBELigOP_FD_128521 | JGI IMG/M metagenome (GOLD analysis project Ga0180217, IMG submission 128521) | Enriched Organic Plus compost microbial communities from Emeryville, California, USA - eDNA 3rd pass 37_C BE-Lig OP (version 2) (version 2) ... | reverse complement strand
GTAGTTTCTTGTATACCTCATCGATTGCCTTCCTGAACTTGGGTCCCAGGATTTGCTTGAGGCCAAGGATCGCACTGAGTTGTTCCTCATGTGTGGTCTTGCCTATGGGGGCGGTAGCAATTACTGCAGAAAGTGCAGGAAGGCTGGGGAGCGTATGTCCTCTCCAGACATCGCTGAGAAAGCGATGAGACTGCATGCGGTAACTCGTCTGGGTCACACGTCGTTTGGGGAACTAGCTGAGGAAGTGAGCAGAGGCGGACTGGGTGAGTTTAAGGGACTCGAGAAGGAGGCCGTAGCAATGAAACTCTGCGAGTGGAGCAAGAGAACAACTCCATGTGCTGACTGTGCCCTGGCGAATGCCAGGAATGGGAAGCATGAGGAGAAGGAGGACGCGAAACGACCGGGGGAAAGAATGCATGCGGACGTGGCGGACATGGATGTCGGAGTGGAAGGCTACTCATCGGCCTTGGTGGTAGTCGATAAACACTCTGGATTCGTGGAAGCAGTGGCCCTGAAGAGACCACTAGAGGTACCTGAAGCGCTGAAGTTTATCCTTCATCAGTGGAAGCAGCATCTGAAAGGAGCGCCCATAACCCTATATGTTTGTTGACAAGGGTTTTGAAAGCAAAGACATGGCAACATGGGCAAGAGACGAAGGAATCAAGCTGCGTGTAGTTCCAACTGAACAGCATCAGACCAACGGCAGAGTCGAAGTGGAGAATAGAATCATCCAAGACAGGATGAGAGCGATGTTGAAGGCCGCAAGGCTGCCTAAGACATACTGGCCGTGGCTCTTGAGCGAATACTGCCGGAACCGTAACAACATCGCGAGACAGGGCAAACGCGCGACCCCGTATGATGTGGTATTCACAGGAACCAGAAAAGGACCGATGCAAACCAGGAAGGAGCGCAGCGGCAAATAGGATGCTGGCAGCACAGAGAGCGATTGCGAAAGGAGAGTGTCCCTCGGACGACGATGGCTGCGAGTGGAAGGACCTCTTCGGGGTAGACATACGATGTGTAATAGGAAAGCTACAAAACCTGGCTGGCGTGACACGGCCGGATATTGCCTCCTACACAGGACTACTTGCGAGACACACACATAGGGTCGGGTCACCAAGGAAGTCTGGGAACTGGCGGCTATGCTGGTTGCGTATGTAGCAAAGACTCCTGAGCTGAAGATGAGATTTGGTGGGCAAGAACTGTACGACCAACTCAAGAGAAACAAGTTCCAGGTTAAAGTGCACACGGTTGCAGACTGGTGCAAAGTGTACCACGGCCATTCAATTGCGGGAAGAGTGATTGAAATGGCACGACAGTATGGAGTGCAGCAGGTTGAACTGCTGAGAGAACTGGAGGACGAGGTAGATAAGATACACTTCTGTACTGACAACCAAGGAGCTGAGACGGCAGTGGTGGCGGAGACGATAACGCCGCTGATGAAGTCGAGGTGGACAAAGGAACTTGTTCTGAGGAAGGAGTATGAGGACGGTCTGCTGGACGTAGTGAAAATACCAGCCGAGCAGAATATGGCGGATTGTATGACAAAGCCGTTAGCCAAGAACAAAATGCACGACTTAAGGCAGATGTGGTTAGGAAGAGGTTGGTTAGAATTCAGGGCTGCCGATTCGTGTTTGAAACCAGATTCATAAATCGCCTCATCTTTACTCTTAATTAGATCCTGATCCTGATCCTGATCCTGATCCTGATCCTGATCCTGATCCAAACATATACTTTACCGGTTATTACCGGATCACCGAGGAGCTCGCGACCAGATGGACGCAGGAGAGCACTTGCAAGAGCATGAGCGAACTGGAACTTGCGCCTCTGTACGGCGTCAATGCCAGTTGGTATCTCGATGAACCCGAATGCAGGATTGCGGAATGGGACATCGGCAAGAAGATTTGATTCAACCCGGCGTGCGTACCGATCATCTTTTCACTCTTCACTTTGCTACTACTTGGTCGGGGGACTGAAAAGTCGTACGAGAAGGTCTTCGAGTTGTAGTCCAAAAGCGCCGCTCAACACAACAGTGATGGACAGTGCAAACTGGGTCATTGCTATTACTACGGCCATGGTGCTCATGAGGTTCTAGAAACTGAATCTGCGAGCTGCACGAGCAAGCCATTTTGCGCGGCTTATTCTTAATGACACTTAAATCATACAAAACTGTGGAGGTCCTCTTCAGAGTGATTATTCGTGGCACTAGTTGTGCTCGACTCTAGTAGTCAAAGGGTCCGTCACTCACTGAGTACAGCCACCCAATCTGTTCCAACCTGAACGACAAAACTTCGATCCCAGCCGGGTGGACGATATCACAAAAAACCTTGGCTGAGTACATTGTTAGATCTATTACATTTGCAGGATATAGTACTGATCTCGGCAAGATATCAGGGGATCCAGGTCGCAACACTTGCTATATTCCATAGTATCTCTCTATATTCTTCTAAAATACGCTAGATAACCCGGATTGCACGCGACTCTGATCCGTGGCCCTTGACACTCCCAACAGTTCTTCTCGAATCTCGCTGGTTTTAGCGAGCGGTCAGCTATTCACATCGCCATTTACGAGCTAAGCGTCCTACCAACCTGCGGATAATCCCGTTGTCCGCCTCTAACCCCACGTCTCGCACCATTATTCGAGAAAACCCTTTCTCCCGGGAAGCTACCTAGGCTCGATGAGCGGACAGGATTCATCGACCGCATCGCGAGCGGCCACACTTGCTGCAGCAGCGTTACCATCGGCACGTGTAGGGCCCACTTTGCGTCAACACCATAGCCAGCTCCAAGAGAATGACCAAGAGCTAATCGTGATCTTCGACTGCAACCCAGTCGCATGGGGACAGATTGGCGGAGGTGCCGCGCATTCATCGATTCTACTTGACGTCATTGATCAGTTGTGCACGTTTCTCAATGCGTACACGCTTGTAAGCAGAAACAACTCGTATCACGTCATTGCCGTTCATCCAAACGTTTGCGAAATCATTTATCCGCACGTGAACGACACAGAGCAGGGGCGCACAAGAACTGCGCACCAGGCATTGGGCAAGCCCGAGGGTTCTGTTAAGGAAGCGGACGCAACCCTCCAATCCAAGCGCGTGCGGCTAGATGCAGAAACTCCGTCCGTTAAACGAGAAGAGAAGGACTCGAGCTCAACATCATCACAGGCGAAATCCAAGTCCGGCAGAGGCAGCGTTTCGACCCTTCCGCCGCACCCTAGCGTCTTCATCAAACAGCAACTGCTCGCAACTTGTCTGAAGCCTACGCAGGGCCTCGCCATGCGAATCACACACGAATCTGCTGAGTCCAGCGGAATGGCTGATAGACCTTCAACAGCCCTGGCAAGCCTTAATAGTTCAAGCCTTCTTGCCGCCGGGCTGGCCCGAGCCATGTGCATTCTCAACAAACGACGGATTCAGAATCCCAAGACTATGGGGCGAATCCTCATTTTCCAACTCTCCAGTGATAATGTCGCCGACAATCTCCAGATTATGAATAGTGTGCTCTTGGCGCAGCGTCTCAAGTTTCTCATCGATACTTGCAGTTTATCAAACGAGCCTTCGCTCACGCTCCAAAACTCAGCTTATCTGACAGGCGGTTATTTAACACATATTCCCGTAAGTCGTTATGCACCTGTTTCACCCACAACGCCATCAAGTACCGGCCTAAATCCACAATCTGACTTGCCTCTGCTTCAGCACCTCCTGATGACTCACCTTTCGGATCCCATCACTCGCAAGTCGCTGTCCATGCCTACCCTAACATCAGTGAACCTGAAGGCATCTTGCTTTTGTCACGGCCACGTCGTAGATACAGCCTTCGTCTGTCCGTCTTGTCTGGGAGTATACTGCAAGCGCGAAATCAAGTGTAACACGTGCGGAAGCAGGTTCCTGATTCATCAGCCTCGCGTTGCTGGCCCTTCGGCAGCAGCAGCGGCACTACCACTGCTCAGTCCAACACCTACCGCAGCAGGTCCTGGACGACCTGCAAGCTCAGGCGGAGTGTCGCCTGCAACTTCCACTAAGCTCGCCCCGACCGTATAGGATGCAGCAGTCATGTACATTACAGTTCTTACTCCTCAAATACATCTCAGTAAAATCAAATTTTATTCAGCCGTCTTTTCGACGACATCACCACGAGAATGTGCGGGCGCTCAAGTCGTCTTTTTCGTCATATTTGCGAGATACAGCGCCTTCACACCCTTGAGTCTAATTTCTGGCCCAGCCTTAGGTGCAGCCGAGACGGAGTTTGACGTCTGCTCGGTGTGCTTTCCAGAACTCTTTCCTACTAACGGCGCATCTCGAGAAACCAAGTGTCTTGGTAATTCATCAACGAAGATTGAGTGTGATTCATTCTCATTCATTGCATGGGTAATGTAGAGTCGTTCACGCGCGCGAGTGCAGGCTACATACGCCAGACGGCGCTCTTCTTCCATTCGAGCGGCCATCTCACGTGCCCAAGCCTCATTGAGCATGGTTCGAAGTTCATCATCCGATAGGGAGTCCAGGAAGAGATCGTCCTCAGCGTTCGCTTCTGAAGGAGGACCCTCACCCCTACTCGACTCTGGCCATAATCCGTCGTAGTCACTTGCCTCCTCCGCTATTTTTCTTCGCTTGTACAGCCGCTGAAGGAGCCTCAAAATGACGGCACTATCATCTTCATCGTCATCGTCTTGGTCATCAGCTTCAAACCCGGCTGCATGCGATTGTGCAGAAGCCGAGGTTTCCGACCAGTGTGATTTTCGTTTGGATTGCTCGAGGAGTCGTTTTACGATGCTATGGCGACTCATGGATGCTGACTGCATCAGATTTGACTTGAGTTTCTCTAAATACGCTTGAACTGCCTTAGACTCAGCCTCGGAGCCAGCCGCAATACTGACCAGTTCACCCTCGGAGGTGGCCTTCTCCTCCTCTTTGGTCTTTTCAACCCTCGCTGAGTTGGACGATACAACGCTGTCTGAGCTCGATGAGGCGAAAGCATGCGGAATACCACAAGGGATATGTCCTGCATTGACATGAACGAAGAATACCACTGTCCATTCGAGACCCTTGGCTTGATGAATGGTCGACAAGGTCACTGACGCGTTTTTTCTTTGCGCTGCTGCTTGAGACTCCTCTGTGGATCTCGCAAGGCGGTTCGACTCTGCAACGTAGTTCTCAGTCTCGCGCGAATCCCGGCACTGAGCGGCAAACAAGACCAGTTCCTTCCTCAGAGGGAGCAGGCCTTTGCCACCCTCTGCCATGGAGTTCGTGCTGTGTGATATCTCTTCTACACGTTTCCGACCATAGTACACAGCACGAAGCAAGAAGGCTTCGGATACAAGACGAAGTCGTGTCTTGCTATCCCTTGACTTTTCAGTCCCACTCGAACTGGATGACTCTCCGCTCTTCCCATTGTTCACGGGTTGAATCGCCTTCTTCTCCTCATGATCCAACTTGACTTGCTTTTTGGATCTCTTACCTGCCTTGATGACAATGCGAGCCGGCTCTTCGTCCTCTGTATCTCCAACACCTTCATCCTCCGAGCTATCGTCTGCATGTAGCGTAGATTCAGCGTGAGTACGCTTGCGATCAGTGACTTCAGCGTTCGGCTCTGCCGGATCGCTGTGGTCCAGGCCTGAAATCGAATCTGGCAGACAGTCAACACCCCACACCTTCGCGACCATCAAGGCTATCACACAAGCGGCAGAGCATGCTTTCACAAATTTAAACTGAGACGCGAATGAATCAAAGTCAAGCTTCTCTGGCAGAGTCGAGTGCGATAAAATGAATTTGATCAGCAGCTCGGGATCAATTCCAACCTCTGTCAGCTGCGCACAGACGGTTGCGCCCAGAAAAGCAACGGAAGCCTTGGTCTGCTGCAGTTCAATGGCATCCAGATGAGGAAATTCTTGAGCATCCAGCGCTTTGCAATGCAACCGACCGAGGCGTATTGTTCGCAGGAAGGATGCCAGTTGCTCACGCTGCGGTGTGTTAAAATTCCGGTCGTCCTTCGTGACAACACGATGGGCTTCGGCTAGTAAGGAAGTTATACCGTTAGCTCCAATTCCACGCTCCAGCATGGCAAGCACACGTGGGCCTAGTTTTCGCGCAGGGCGATTCAACACTCGCTTAAATGCATCGTCCGCAAGATCACCTCCCGCGGCAACGAGATCGACATAAGCGAGGACATCAAGCGCGGGAGACGCAGAGAAAATTTCTCGCGATACCGGCCTCCATGTGCTATTCGAAGTGCTTGTTATTGAGCACAAGTTTCGAATCTTGATTTCTTCCTGGAAGGGCTTCAATACAGCACGAGTTCTCGAAAGGATCGCCATCTGACCGTATGGTATGCCTTCCGTTTTGTGCAAGCGCTCCATTTCATTTGCGACCAAGATCGCTTCTTCGGCCAGAGATACAGCGCAAATAAGTTGAATGTTGACTCCGGAAGGATTTGCAGTCCATACCATCTTAGGATAACGTAATGTGTTATGCGACACAAGGGAAGACGCAGCCGAAACAATCTTTGAGGTGGATCGATATGTCTGGAGCAGTGGAATGACACGATAACGTCCTTCGAAGGTCCTAACGAAGGTTGCAAACGAATAGCCAGAACCACCTCGAAAGCGGAAGATAGCCTGATCATCATCACCAACGCAAGTAATCGCCGGACATGACTTGGGGTCGGTTGCATTCAGAAGGATCTTGAGAAACTTCCACTGTTCACGAGAGATATCCTGGAACTCATCCACAAAGATGTAACGGAAACGACGGCGACATTCCTCTCTCACATCAGGACAGTCTTGAAGCAGTTTGACGGCCATGGGGACCAAGTCACTGAAATCAATCGCACCCGTCTTGGCCAGAAGGTCATTGTAGATTCCAAATATGGCACGCTCATGTCCTTCAAAGGCAAGTGGCCCTAGCCCGCGTCGCTTTGCGTCATTGATGAGGACCACCATCATATCGACGAGCTGTCGAGTGGTAGGTTGCTTGCCATCCTTTGTTGTTGAGAGTTTCAACGTGTCGCCGCCTCGACCGCTATCAATACTCGAAGCGGAAAGCTGACTACCAATTGGAAGGGCTTGAGTAGGGCGATCAAACTGTGAGAGTGCATCGTAATTATCCTGCTGCAGCTGAGGCCTCGAACCGGCTTCGTCTCCGAGTGCCGATTCGATCAAAGCTTGTTCAGCCTCGTCTTGAATTCGTGCTCGATCAATAAGTGCCTTTAGACGCTTGTCCTCAAACTTGCGGAGTATGTCGGGGATGGCTTCTGATGCCTCACCCGTTCCGAACTGTTCACGCTGCTTATGCTGAATGTACAGCTCTACAGCCTGTCGAACATGCTGCCGTTGTTCATTTGCACCAATTAGAAGGAAAGGCTGCGTAAAGCCCAGCTTCACATAATAACGTCGGAGAATGCGAAGTGCAAGTTGGTGAAAGTTACAAACGGTGATCTGCGTGCTGGCCTGAAGCCCAATCTGCCCACACACACGGTCCTGGATCTCTAGCGTCGCTTTGCGTGTGAAGGTAATGGCTAGCACAGAGCTAGCGGGAACTCCCTTTCGCAAGCAGTGCGTAAGCCTTGAAATTAGTGTTTTGGTCTTGCCTGAGCCAGCCGAGGCAAGGATAAGAAGAGGCTGGAGTGGAGCCAGTACTGCCTCTCGTTGACTGGGGTTCAGTCCATGCATGTATGTGTCAAACTCAGGGTCAGTGATGCGCCACTCTGGTGAGTTCGAAAGGATCTGGTTGACGTTCTCTGCAGCACTGCTTGCATTCAGGAATGCTGTGCCCCCTCCACCTCCTTCACTGCGTGGACTTGAAAACGAAGCCGGAGAGTGTCCGGATTGAAGCGGACTGTTGATGGGCGTGCCATCCAAACTAGATGATGACTGCGCGCCGAAACCTGGCTGACTATACGCTGTTGCAAGATAAGATTCCTTGAGCTGAACCTTAGAAGGTGGGTTGTAGTTTGTAGGCTGCGATCCGTAGTCCAGGAATGCGGGTGAGACGCTCCGTGGGTGTTGACTACTTGATCCTGTACTGCCCATCCGAGCGCCAGCGCTGCCACCTATACTGCTACTACTGCTCGTGCTAGTGCTACCACTACTATGGCTCCCTTCACTGAGCCGCCGAGCGTACAAGTTCGATGTGACTGTGGTGGAAGGCGCAGGGGCAGATCGCGTGTGCTTGATTGCATTGGTACTGCCAGCCGCGGCGCTGGCAGCAAAGGGACTGGTACCCGTAGTTGCACTCGCTGTGTTCACATTGCCTCCTGAACTTGTGTGCTGCAGTGAAGGAATCGAGTGCGAGCGCTGTGTCGCGAACGAGAGACCTGACATGGTCCCCGCGTGGTACGATTCCCGCTACGTGCTATGTGCTGTGGCTACAACCTTGGAAAATTGCGTTGGATAGCCCACACCTACTCAGGTGGCTTGGCTTTTCCGGCCGCTCTGTGCAGTGTGCGCTTCAGGCCTGGGTATGTCGTCGACAAGGCACCTTCAACAAAGGTGCGTCAACAAGAATCGGTACAATGCAGTATGCTGTTCCTGTTAATACCTCAGGAAACACTTGGGGTAGGATAGTCAAATCAATTGAATAAATCGACTTTTGACTACACGCGTCACCTTATCCCCTTTCCTATCCCACAGTACCTATCCGTTTTGAATTTCCCGGCAACTTTCTCCAGTCCTTTCCGTGCGTCCTTCTCCGCATCCAAGCGTAAGATCGCCTAGTAATATCGTCATATTGCAAGGCATGCCACGGTGAATGATAATACAGCGTATCATAGTGACATAAGGTGTACAGCATATCCATCCAGCAGCAAGGTAGACCACCCAGGCAGGCACTAGTGAGGAATTCTAACCTCGTCCAGCGATGGTAGTGAGTTTGACTGAGATATTCTACATGAAAAGGGTTTTACATGTTGGTTCATGCTGCAATTCACGCAAATAACTCCTTGGCACTAATGACTGCCTCTGGAAGCAGCCCAAAATGCGAGTAGTGCTGGAAATCAGATCTCAAGGGCGTACATTGTGTAGGGCGTAGATTGGATCATGACGCTCCGCGATGAGATTCAATATACATATTCTAATGTATCTCAGGGGTTGAAGTCGAACCCTGAGTACAATTCCCCACGAGGCATCGCCCGTCTCACGATAAGTACGTATCTACAATCTGGCAATGGTGTGAAAGTTCCGGGTACATGCGTTCCTACGGGTTGTACAGCGGCTCATGTGCATCCACTATACCATTTCCATTGCTCTTTCTCTAGCTGGCGTAATCCTGGGCGTTCTGATTGGATCTGGGCTTGTGTTCGCCCTGACGACCAATACACAACACTGGCGATTCGCACTCTGGGTCGTGAGTGTTTGCGTGTTCCACCTGATGGAGTTCTTGTCGACGACCTATGGTCACCCTGAGAAGGCCAATTGGAACGACTTCCTGTTCCAGCACAGTCGTGCCTTTTCACTTGCAATGAGGGTCGCTGTTGTGGAGTACTGTGTCGAATCCTTTCTCTTTCCCAACTTGAAGCCTAAGTTGCTCTTCTTGTCGATCCTTGGCCTCATCGCAGTTATATTCGGACAATGCCTGCGCTCACTCGCTATGTACACGCTGGGCGTTTCGTTTACGCATCTGGTGGCCGACCGTAAGGAACCTGAGCATGTTTTGGGCACCCGAGGGGTATACGCCTACTCACGTCACCCTTCGTACTTGGGTTGGTTCTGGTGGGCGATCGGTACTCAAATGCTTATCGCAAATCCGATATGTCTCCTCGGTTATATCTACGCCGCAACAGTCTTCTTCGTGGATCGCATTCCACCTGAAGAGGAGAGCCTGCTGGAATTTTTCGGTGATCAGTTCGCGGAGTATCGAGCCAAGGTCCCAATTGGATTCCCCTTAGATCTCGCCATCAAGTACATTGCCAAGTACGAGATTCCAACAGATTCAGACCTAGATTCCAAGGCGGGCGCATCCATTTCAAACGATCAGAGCACACGCGCGAGGAAAAAGGGACAATAATTCTAACGCAACAATCGTGGACCGTAGGAGAAAAAGATGACCATTACTCAAACGGATTGCTGATTAGCCGTGCAGTTGTGGGTTTTATTTACTATACATACAATGCCACTCAATTGTGCAGTCAATATTTCCCCTCAACCCGTCCACTCTGAGAATCATCACCTGGTACTGAGGGGTAAACTAGGAGCGGACCCTGTCGGGAGACCTGAAAGGCCAGTCCCACTGTTCAGCTGCGCTTGAATCGATGGCAGTTTCGAAACATCCAAGTCGGGGATATAGTGATAGCTCGGATGGATGAACAAGCGAGTGGTTAAATTATACATAAAGATGTCGATATCGACATACTCATCACGTCCATTTCGTAGTTGCATCACTGCAGGGACGTGACTGTCCAAATTTGGATCCTCGACCAGAGCTCTGTCTTGCTGCTGAGTCTCTTTAGCCTGCTGGCTTTGAGCTGCTCGTTCGCGTAGCAAACGCTCTCTGAGGGTGATGCGCTTTCCCGCGTCTTCATTCGTGTTTGCATTGCTTCCGGTTGTCGCTGCTGTTTGTGCTGGAATCGGTCCATCATTCCCCTCGCTAGGTTTCAGACTCAGAGAGTTTGCCATATTAGCGTCCTCTTCGTTCTGTTTCAGACGCAGGCTCGCACGGAGTTTCATAAGCTGATCATCCTCCCCAGAAGGAAGCGGCAACCCGAAGCCTGCGCATAGATAGCGCTCAACAATGTCGTCTGAACTATTTGGATCTACCTTAAGGATGGAGCCAGCAAACAAACCCGCTGGCAGGAGGAACATTGAGCGTTCATTTCGTAACTGCCTGATGGGGACACGATTTGGATTAACGGCGTATGATGCGTTAAATGGTGGGGGAATACTTGCGCCCGTCCCACCGAATCGACGACTAAATCGATATTCATCTCGGGGTCGAAGCGGGTCAGAGCGATAGCGGTCAAGCAAGCCATCCTTTGACAGTTGTGCAACCTCATCAGCGGCTTGTCTGGCGGCTTGCGCCCCCGCATACAGTTGTGCGGCGCCCTTTCCCTTACTATTCAGAGCTGTTGCTTCCCAAAGCTCTGCACAGGCCTTCAAGAGAGCCATCTTTATCAACAGCGGGTATTCAGCAATCTCCTCTTGGTACTGACGCCGCAATGCATCGATAAAGGACGATTGATCTCCAGCGGAGCTTTCAGATAGCAGACGACGGATATTAACTTGTAGCTTCGTTGGACCCGATCCTCCTGCCTCATTGTCAGCGAATCCTGAAGTCACGGACGATCTGTCACGGGTAGGTGATAGATGGGAAACGGATTCTTTGGTGGGTTTCCCCGGAACCAGCGGGCTAGCATTTACATCTATCGTCAGTTTCTGATAAGTACCAAATCGTCCTGCTGTACCCTGCGACGCTGATGAATTCGTGGATGGAGTAGGTACACCAGAATAAACCGGATTAGGGGACTTGGAACGATTCTCGAGCATAATTGGGTTCAGGACCTCCTCGGCCAATCTGGACTGATTGCCATTATCAGCATAATTCAGACTAACACCAATTGTAGAGCCTCGCGCGGCAGGAAGGAGAAGCGGTGTGCTTGGGGAGGGTGTACGAGGATTAAGTAAGGGAGTCAAGGTCGTTCCGGTTACACTATTCGAAGCCTTTGACTCCAACTCAGCAAACGAGATAACCGTGCTGCCTCGTCTTCGTCCAATTAAAGAGCCGCGGTGGCGACTATTTGAAAACAGCGCAAGAGCCTCCGAAGTACTGCGCTCCTTTGATGTCTCCGACATGGTAAGGTCGGCGTGCTCTTTTGGTTCCTTTGCCGTTGGTGACATGATGAATGACTGGCGCTTGAGTCCCGCCTCAAGCATGCTTCTACGATGAAGTTCAAGCACGGGTTCCATATGCTGTCGACTGGCTGTTGCGATTGGAGTTGCGACAGCAAGCGTATCCGTCTTGATTCGACCTCTTGGAGTCATGAGTGATTCCACTCTAGACAAGCCAATACTTTGATTAGCGGTCTGTCCCGTTGTGGATCCAGTTGAGGTTTGTGTGGTCGGGACGGCAGCGATGAGTGATTCATCAAAGATAATGGCGTGCAGCTCGCGCAATCGAGCCTCTGATCGATAGGGAAAGAATGCCCGCAGGCCCTCAAAGAAGATGTTTTTGTCGACATATCCATCGCAGGCACCATCTGCCTGGTCGAGGTGCAGCAGCATGCGCTTAAAGTGCGAAAGCATCGCAACATGGTCTCGACACTGATCCTCACTAATATCTTCAGTTAATACACCTAGGAACAAATCGAGATCGGCGTCAGATCGATGCTCCTGCGCAGTTGCCAGCAAATTATACGAGAACTCGATGCGTTCTTGCTTGCTGTGTGGGAATCGCTCGACCAGATACAGGCAAAAGAATTGACTCAACGAAGTTCGCTCTAAACCATGCCGCGAGAGATGTTCGTCGCGAACAGCCTTCAGCGCCCAGATTTCCTTTACAATCAACTCAGCATGCATTTTTGTCATGCGCAAGTTGCGAAGAAGGCCGCTGGCGCGCAAGTAGATAGGGAGCGAGTCCGAGTGGCCTAGACCCTTAAACATCATACTACGCTCACGTTCCTCCCATTTCTGAAGAAGCTTTTCTGTGTTCTCATCAAAGATCGAACAGGCGTTTGCCACAGCGGTTGCAACGTAGTTTCTTACACGCTCTTTGTGCTGAAGCCAGAAAAGAGGAGATAAATGCGCCTCTTGCTCCGGCGTCAGGGGAGAGTAATACGATACCATACCTTTGGGCGCAGGCGAGCCAGCAGTAGAATGGGGTTTGGTCGAATCTTGGCCGGATGACATTCGAGTGGAAGGCGTTCGGGAGATATCATCTGGATAGCGTGGAGCTGACTTTGGAGTAGGTATAGCCACAAAGTTGAAGTGCTGAGGTTCCTTGGTCGCCGAAAGGGTATCCACCACTACTAATGGGCCGAGTGCTGGGAGAGGAGGAGCTGAAGGAAGTGAAGGTGTGCCCAGATGAGTACCCGAGCCTGGTCGTTCAGTGAGCTTGGATTCGTCAGATTTGGGCTGGTCAGGAGCAGGTATGGGTTCGACCACCTTCGTGGTCGCCGGTTGGAGCAGTCCAGACGCGCGTCGCCCTCGCAAAATGCTCAATCCCGTAACATGTGTAGCCTGCGCGCCTGCGTTACTACTGTTTGGGTTTGGACCATCAAGTTGAGCCTCTACATCTGCCTTGCTGTCTTCTTCCACCCTAAGCGTCTGGGTTTGACGGGGCGGATCTGGTTGCTTGCCGCCTTGCACACTTTCCTCTGGTTTCATCAACAGGAACGGCCGGATCTTCTCATAAGGCGTTCGCTGTAGGATAATCGCCTTGATTCGATCAAGTGCAATGCGCTTCACTTCCTCAACAATCTGTTGCCTGCGTTGAAACCGGCGCAAAAGCCACCGACTTCGACGAGAACGCTGCTTTATACTCAAGTGCTGGATGAATGATCCAACAACATGCCGCATTGTAAGCACGGCCTGACCAAGAATCTCGGCTTGAATTCTAAAGCGACGCAGTTCAGCGTGGCGTGCTGCGAGTGTATCGGCCTCCTTCACGAGCGCAGCCTCACCACGACTGAGCGAATACATGTAATTGTGCGCCGTTCTATGTGCCTCCTCAGCTGCCTTTCTCGTTTCTGCAAATTGCTTTCGGCGTGCGATAGCGGCCTTTGAATTCAACTTCTTGTTGAGCGCCTGGGCCTCTTCGAGCTCAGCGTGGAGCTTCTGTAGACGCGCCTGCTCAGCTTCGTACTTTTGCTGTAGAGCCGCAACAGAAGCACCCAGTGTTTCGCAAAGCAAATCCTTCTGCCGGCTCGCCTCTTTCAGACGTTCGATGGTGGCCTTCACATGCTTGGTTCGGGCATCGAGCCGACTGCTAGTTTCCTCGAGTCGCGCCGTTATCCTGCGCAGCTGGGCGTTGCGATCCAGCAGTAGTGTTGCAACGTCTGAATAGAGTGCGTCGGATCGCTCCTCAATGGGTAGTGTCGTCACCGCAGGGACGCGTAGCTGAGGCTGCTCAGACGCACACTCAGAAGCATTGGCGTCGCGAGGAACTGAGGACCCCTCAGTCAGAGATGCATCTGAAAGTGGTATACGCTGGCGTTGGGGTAGGGTCTGGTTTTCTGTTTCTTGTTGGTGCAGCAACAACTGTAGTCGACTTGAGGTTGTACCACTGGGGAGACTTGGTTTCGTTGATGGGGCATCCTGACCTCCATTGGACTTGAAGTCACTATAGGCAGCAGAATCCGACTGACGATTGCTAGCGAGAAAGTCGTAGCCGCCGATACTGAGCATAGGACTGCCAATACCATTAGCATTGCCAGCGTCTGTGTTGTCAGACGGTTCATTCTCCTCAAGCGGAGTCTCGAGCACTCTTAGGAGGTGTTTCCACTACAGTTGTGAGTAGGTTGAGGTAGTTGATAGTATCAGTAAACGCATTAAGCATGAGCGGGGCGCATCACCGTCACATACATATTCTCGCACCTCCCGCACAATAGAACAAAGCAAAAAACACGTACTCGTTTCTTGGGCGCCACGATCATGCTAGTGAGCATATGGCACAGGGCCAATAGGGTGAACTTGAGGCGACCCTTCACCCCGACCTGGGCGAATACCTCAAGATCGGTTAGGACATCGTACGCAGTTTGCAGCGTGGGTGGTTGTGCGGACTCTTCCGCGCTACGACCCTCGGTCACAGACCCGGAAGCCTGCATCCTTCAGAGCGTCTCTGTTTGCCGCTGAATATCACGAGTTTAAGCAATCTTTCTGGGACTAGTACGCCGCGAGAATAATCTCATTTCGAATTTTGTATCGCTTCATTAAGTCAGATTTAAAATGCACGCAGTCACTGATGAGTTGTTGCTATTCAAGAAGTGAAAACAATGACCGTTTCTCAGCCAAAAAAATCCGTCGCGCCGCGGTCAGGTGGATGGTTTCTACTGATTCCTCAGCCGGGGGTGATGAAATATAGTCCTGTTTTTCCAGCATGGATTGCACACTTTCGAGTTGAATATCTCGACACAGGAATGACTCGCGAGTGTGGGAGTGAAATCTTCCGACTCAGAACACCTGTTTGGGCTGTCTGATCCTGGTCACTCGCAATATCACTCTACATCACGTGATCATTGCTCGTCTCGGAAAAAGGAAACTCGAAAGAAGATTCGCGGAGTCGAATTCTGCGTTCATATCAAGTTGGGTCCCGGACAAGACCTCGTGCCAGGTGGATCTTCAGTAATGGAGCTGTCGCCTCTACCGCAATTCGCATGCCATTTCTCGTCATCCCCTCACCTTGTCTCGGTTTCCACGATTCTCACCCAGATCTTAGCACAGGGTTTTAGTCACATGTTCACTCAATTGCAACGTGCTATCGTCCAACGCGCTGCTCGAGTCACCGCAGCAGGTGCCCAGAAGCAGCTCGTGCGTGCCTTTGCTTCAGCCGCCGATGACCTTGCTAGCTGCAAGAAGACTGCGCTCTACGACGTGCACGTCAACTCAAACGGCAAGATGGTGCCGTTCTGCGGTTATGCGCTGCCTGTTCAGTATGCAGACACCCTCAGCGTGTCTCACAACCACTGCCGTACGAAGGCGTCGCTCTTCGATGTCTCCCACATGGGTCAGGTCCGCATCACCGGTGAGCACCGCATTGCGCTCATGGAGAAGCTCTGCGTCATGGACCTCCTTGGTGCTAAGCCCAGCCTGGCTAAGCTCTCCGTGTTGACCAACGAGAAGGGTGGCGTGATTGATGACTGCATGATCACTCCTGATGAGAAGGGTATCAACATTGTCCTTAACGCTGGCTGCAAGGATAAGGATATGGCACACATCCGCAAGCACATTGAGCAGTTCAATGCGGAGCATCCGTCCTCTGACCCTGTCCGCCTTGACTACTTCGAGGACCGCTCATTGGTTGCTTTGCAGGGTCCCAAGGCAGCTGCTACTCTTCAGTCCCTGCTTCCTGCTGACTTTGACCTCACCAAGTTCGCTTTCATGAGCTCTCGCCCGACCGTCATCAAGGGTATTCCCGTTGTCGTCACTCGATGTGGTTATACTGGTGAGGATGGTTTCGAGATCGGATGCGACAACCGTGACGCCGTCGCTCTCTGGGATATCCTTGTGAACCAGCCAGATGTCGCACCTGCTGGCTTGGGTGTTCGCGACTCCCTTCGTCTTGAGGCTGGTCTCTGCCTCTATGGCCACGAGCTTGAGGAGGACATCTCTCCTGTTGAAGCAGGTCTGAGCTGGGTTATCTCCCCTCGTCGCAAGCGTGAGGGTGGCTTCTTGGGTGCCGATGTGATTCTTTCGCAGCTCCAACACGGTGTCTCGCGCCGCCTCGTTGGTCTCGAGGTCAAGGAGGGTGCTCCCGCTCGTCACGGTGCCCCTGTTCTTGACCAGGATGGCAACCAGATCGGAACTGTCACTTCGGGTGGTCCCGCACCTTCGCTCAATATGAAGAAGATCGCCATGGCTTATGTGGCTACCCCTCACGCCGCTGTTGGCTCTCAGGTTAAGGTCTCTGTCCGCGGAAAGCAGGGTGCAGCGGAGGTTGTCAAGTTGCCCTTCGTTCAGACCAACTATTACCGTGTTCCTAAGTAAGAACCTGCCGTTGGCAATGTATGTGAAACCAAAACCCGTGACACTAGCTTTTGTTCTCGCTCTATCTATAATAGATCCTCCCCCTGCCCTGTGCTTTGATTTGTACCGCAACACCTCAACCGTCCTCTACGGATTTGACTTGACACCTACCATAAACTCAATGTGTTTCTTTTTATTATGTAGCAGAAAAGGCTGATATAACATACAATTTCAGGCTTTCAGCGTCGTTTGCCTGTTGTTATTATACCTTCGTACTCGACTTATGACCAAGCTCGCCATAAGATCAGGAAAACAACAACACTTGACGAGCAAAGAACGAACGGTGGACTGGAGGCGTCCTGTGTCACGTCATCGGTCCTAACAGGTCGCTTTAGTTCTCACCGAATGCAAAGGAGAAGCCGAACTTGGCATCCTTTGTAGTGGGCTGATAGGAGCCGCTGAAACCAACAACAACGTTGGGATCAGTGAGGCGGTGCTCAACGTAGCCATAGGCAGTGGTCTGCTTCTCGCCATCAACAACAACCTTGCCCTTGACGATGCAAGCGGGCGAGACAGCGTACTGCGAACCGACGGAGATGGTGGACTTCTTAGCATCAGAAGCGATGACACCGGAAGCACCGACCTGGAAGATGGAGGAAACACGGTGGTAGAGCGAGAGACCAACAGTGTAATCCTTCTTGACGTTGGCGGTGAGGACAACGCTACCATCCTCATACTGGAGGCCAGCTTCGTAAGCAAGGGGCTGGTCCGCGTTGCTGCTCTTGGTCAAACCAACACCGCACGAGAAGCCCTCGTAGCCGAAAGCAGCGGTAACGGTCTGACCCTTGGAGTTGTGGGTAGCGGTGAGAGCGACGGGCTCAGTGACGTACTCAATCGAAGCCTCAGGGGAGACGGCCTTGCCAGAGGAGCTCTTCACGACGGACTTGACGACGAGGCCAGGGTAAAGAGCATTGAACTCGGTGGTACCCTTGAACTGCTTGTCGGTCTCAACATCCGCGGTGACCTTACCGAAGGACTTGTCGTTGTACTCGAAGCTGACCTTACCGTTGTAAGCGTTGGGAGCGGTCTGGATAGCCTTGCTGGTGACCTTGACACCCTTGGAAGAGGACTTGACGGAAATGGTGTTGTTGAAGTCATCAGCTTCCCACTTCTTGTTCAGGAGATCTATAGATTGCAGGATGAAAGCGAGAGAACGAGCACGTGGCTATCTTGAGATCTTGAGTTGGACTTCAGAAACTCGGTCACATACCACACTGGGACCTCCTCTTCGAGTTCCGCCGGGATGCAGGCTGCGTCAAATGAGATCCACTAGATGCCTACGCCGAACATCACGCTGGTCACAGGTATCACCCAAGTGGAACCACGAACGTACCTGAGCAAGTCTTGCCAAACTTGGAGAAGATAGGGGGGACGAAAGCCATTGTTTGAGTGCTAGTCTGTGATTGGATGTGAAGAAAAGTGGGTTTGAGCTCGGTAAGTTGATTATTGATTTGGATCGTGGAGGATACAGTTGCAATAGATGGTCAAAGCGACCCAAGAAAGAATCTTGTTGCATGAGATCTTACTTGAGTAAGTTCATTTGCGTCAGAAATGATCGACTGCAATGGAGTGCTTTCCAAAAGTGTCAATAGATTATGATATCTTCACATGCGATCTATTCAATACAATCACCACCTGAAGCATTGCACTTAGACACAGCTCTCAAACACACGAGATAATGGCACACCAATCGTCATACGTTTCGGTTCAAATTGGCTTGCCAGGTTTTGGCCTGATCGGGTCAGACCCAGAGCCGGCCAGGAGTGGCACTCTCCGTTGACATGCTGGGCGCAGAATCACCCAGAGAGGAGCTGGCGCACTGGAAAGCATGCTCATGTTGTTTCAAGAGGGTCGTGCTTGGGGTATATGCCGAAAGCGACCCCTAAACTGCAACTTCTCCGAGGTCGAGTTCCGAAATCCGGGGGGGCGGTGGATTGGGTTAAACCCAGGGGAGTGGGAAAAGGAAAGGTAGGCAGGGAAAATGCTCGAAAATCGTGAAAAAGCGAGAAAAAAGGGAAAAAACCAAAAAAAGAGCAAAAATAGGGAAAAATAGAGAAAAAATAGAGAAAATCAGAGTGGAATGAAAGAAGAAAAGATGGAACTTTAAACGCATATTTGAGTATATTCATCGAGTGCATTGAAGTGCATTAGCGTTGCATTGGACAGTGAAACTGTAGTACTATCGTGTATTACCACTTATTTGACAAAGCACTTGCCGCATTGTACCTCTTTTGACTCCAAAGTCTTTTCTTGCACCAACCATTTTCCAAAGACAACCCAACTGACCCAACTTGACCCGGTTTTCACTCAATACTCCCTATCTAGCGGAACCAATGAAGGCAGTTTTCATTGTCGCCCTCATTCTCGCTGCTATTGCCATCGCTACCGAGGTCGAGGTACGTCGCCCTGTCTGACAAATCGCGTAAAGATACTTTCTGCCTCTGCCCAAGTTCGTCTAAGACACTCTTGCTGACGCTGTTTGCTACGGTTCTTCCCATTGTTTGTCTTATTTAGGCTCAGTGCCACCCTCAGTGCAAGTGGCAATGCGATGACCCAGCTTGCCCCGCTGTTTGCCACCCCATCTGCGCACGCCCCAAGTGCCAGATGCAGTGCGAGGAGCTTCCCTGCCCCAAGTGCGATGTGCACTGCGAGAAGCCCGCTTGCTCTGTTCGCTGCCCCAAGTCTCTCTGCGAG
>Ga0180217_1002098_pt1 | contig 19374 bp, 8 predicted proteins | sample eDN3rd37CBELigOP_FD_128521 | JGI IMG/M metagenome (GOLD analysis project Ga0180217, IMG submission 128521) | Enriched Organic Plus compost microbial communities from Emeryville, California, USA - eDNA 3rd pass 37_C BE-Lig OP (version 2) (version 2) ... | reverse complement strand
TTTGTTCCTGGGATCGGCCGCGTTGATCTTTTTCGCAAACTCGACCAGCTCCCCCCAATCGCGGGGTGCGCGATCCGGAAGGCCGACCTCCCGAAAGAGGGGCCGGTTGTAATAAAGCCCCATCACGCCGTATTGAACCGGCACCGCGTAGAGGTGACTCCCGCCCTGACGGGAGGGGCGGACGACAACCGGTTCGATCTGTGGCAGAATGCGGTTCCTTCGCCAGCCCGGACTCTTCGCCTCCTCGGCGGCGATGAACTCGTCGAGCGGATAAAGAAACCCTTGCCGGACATAACTATCGATCCTCCTGAAATTGACGTAGAGAATGTCCGGCGAAATCCCCCCCGCGATCATCATCAACGGCAGGACCTCGTCGCCGACGCTTTCGATTTTCAATCCCGTCGCGGCACGAAGCTCGACATCGGGGTTGCGCCGCTTGAACTCGGCAAGAACCCGGCTTTCCGCCACCGCCCCGGGCGAGGAGGAATTGGCGGCGGCCAATCCCGCGACCCGAAGCGGTATCTTCTCTCCCGCAAACGCGGGCGTCATCAGCCCCAAAAACGCCACTAAAAGCAAAACTGCGTCTCTCATTTTTCGGAAGGGACGATGATGCCCCGCATAATCACATTCTGGGTGCAGATATAGATAACGAGCAGCGGCAACGCGGTAATCAGGACCGAAGCATAGACAATTCCCGATCCCGCGCTTTGCTGAAGCTGGTAGATCCACACCATCAACGTCCACATCTCCGGGTTCGGGGCGAGGATCATCGCAAACATGAAGGCACCGTAGGCGGAGGTGAACGCTCCGAGCGCTATGACGGCCAGAATCGGCTTGGAGAGATTCATGGTGATTCCCCAGAAAACCTGCCACTCGCTCGCTCCGTCGATATCGGCAGCCTCGTAGAGTTCCCTCGGGAGACTGTCGAAAAATCCCTTGAGGAGAAAAATCGAGAAGCCGTTCACAAGGCCGGGAATCGTCAATGCCCAGAAAGTGTTGATCATGCCCAGTTCCTTGATCTGGAGGAAATTGGGAATCATCGCAACCTCGCCGGGAAAAGCGATGGTTGCCAGGAAAAAGAGAAGCACCTGGTAGCTCTGCTTGAGCCTGAAGCGCGAGAGAGCATACGCTGCCATCGGGTTGACGGTCAGCGCCCCACCGACACTCAACACCACCAGCAAAAAGGTATTTCGCAGTCCGTTGCTCTGCACGACGGCTTCGTCGATCACCTGCGCGAAGTTCTGGGTGGCAAACTGCCATCGCCAAAACCCTTTCTCCTTCTGGAAGTCATCCCAGTCGAGTTGCGCCTGCGGGATGCGCGCATCCTCAATCCCTTTGGCCTTTGCCCAATCCGCGAACTCGGTGTCGATGCTGACAACCCGCATATGGCCCGCCTCGGCACGGCTTTTGATAAAATCGACCTTGTTCATGCCGGAAGCTTCAAACGCTGCCTTTCCCGCCTCGGTGAATTCAATGAAGGCGGGATTGAGCACCTGCTTCAGAAATCGGAACCATGCCTGGTTCCCTTCGGCTTGCGAAGCAAAGGGGACCTCCGCGAAGCTCCTGTAATCCGTCCCGAACTCTTCGTTGTACGAGGCAATCTTGCCTCCGAAGATCCGGGGGAGAAAAACGGCCCGGTAGAAATTTCCGACGTTCCAGCAAAGCCGATGCGCGTTGCCGATCCCCGCGACGTATTCGAAAAACACCTTGGCATAGGGGGTATCAGCATCGAGCAGGACCAGGCGATTCTGGGCGGGCGGTACGATGCCCGATGCCGATGCGAAATCCCCTGCCATTTCTTCGTTGAGCCGCTTCAGGTCGCCTCCATAACGTGCCAGCAGCCAGTTGCGAAAGCGCACATTCTCCAAAGCCGCGTGTTGATTGGAACCGCGCGTGAACGCCAGCCCGGCAAACTGGGTTGAAAGCGGACCTCGCTCCTGGAGAAATGCGGCCCACAAGGCTACCTCTTTTTCGGCAGGCTCGGGAACGGGCGGGTCTTCATAAAAATCGAGGTTCTCCGAACCCCATGCCATTTTGTAAATGTCGATTACCCCGCCGTACTTCGCCTCCACAAACCGGCGCCAAAGCGCGGAATCGTTGAACAAAAATCGGGGGTAAAGCGAAAACGCCGAAGCCTCGTATGGCCCGGACATCGCCCCGGTCAGGGTGATCAGGAGCGGCTGCACCATCGAGATTGCTCCGATCGTCAGGAGAAGATAAACCGCGAGGTAAAGCCCCCTGGTCTTGAGCGAGCGATTGGAGATCGGGGAAAAAAGACTCATAGCAGCGTGCTCGCGGAGCACACGTTGGCATAAGTAAGATGATGATGGTGGGGATGCGCGGGACCGCCGATTTCGCGGGGCGTCTCCTCCAATTCGGGAATGCGCCGGGTGGGGTCGCCGAGGCGCGCCTCCAGCAATGTCGATAGACTCTCCAGGCGCGAAAGAAGGCTGGCATAACGGCGCTCAAGGGCATCCCATCCGAACGGCTTGCGCCATTGATGCCAAATGGTTCGATGAAGTTCCTTCAGCCTCGCGCAGAGGGTGGCGGTCTGCCGGGCGAGGGCAAGGATGGCCTCCAGATCGCCGCGGTTTCCGCTGTGGTAGGCAGGCCGCACGCCGAGATGCAGCCGCGTCTTGGACGCGAGTGTTTCCGCCAGCAGACAGGCAAACTCATGGTGAATCGCGGCATGCCGGGCGGGCTGGTACCGCCGCAGTTTGGCCACGAGCTGATCATAGTGCGAGGGAAGAACCGCCGGGATCAGCTTTTCAAGGAAGTTGTGGAGCGGATCGTGCCATAAAACCCATTTGCCAAAGTTTGCATAGTTATCGTGAGGCGGCGCGAGCGATTCCACGATGTCCAGCTCCCCGCCCAGGCGCAACCATTCCAGGTTTTCCTCACACGAAGCGGCAAAGTTGGTCTTGAGCCGCTCATTCGCCTGATCCGCCTCGGGAGTAAACGCAACTTCCGCAAAATACTGCGCCACCCAGAGCATCGAAAAGGGATCGCATTCATTGCCGTCATCGCCCCACAAGGTCAGGAAAACTCTTTTGAGGTCCGCCGCGCGCGCTCCCTTGATCCCGGCGGAAATGGTTGCCTCCGCCAAACCGTAGTGCACCCACATCCGGCACCACGACCACCCTCCCCCGGCCCAGATTGGCTCCTTTCCCAGCTTGCGGTGGCGCGCAATCCAGTCCGTGTAAAAGGCGGGGTCGTCATGATAATAGTCCCAGTAAACAAGATCGACCCCTGCGGGGATCTCTGCCGCAACCGATTCGGGGATGCGGCTTTCCTTGTCATAATAGTCATTCTTGGCGGAGCCGAGCCGGAAGTACATATCGCTCCAGATCATCGGCTTCAGGCCGCGCTCCTCGCAAAGCGCCGCAACGGTTTTCAAATGACGGCTCAAAACGTCGAACGGGCGGCACTCGCCATGCTTCAGGCGATAGTTCCCAAGCGCGATTCCGTGGGCTTCATCCATGCCGATATGTACCCGGCGGCTTCGGAAACAGGAGGAGACGGTGTCGAGCATCCGCGTCACGAGACGGTAGGTTCTCTCCTCCCCGACCATCAGAACGCCCGGGGCGTCGACGAGCTCCCGATAAAACGGCCACCGGAGGATTTGCTCCAAATGGCCGAGAGTTTGAATGCACGGAATCACTTCGATGCCGAGATCGGCTCCATAGGCATCGATCTCCTTCAGTTCCGCCTGGGTATAGCGACCGCGGAAATAACCGAAGAGCGGCTCTCCCTCAATCTCGTAGGTATCCTCCATGTAGAGCTGCACCGAGTTGTAGCCCATCAACGCGAAGTGCCGGAAAAGCCGTTTAAGCGCGTCGAGCGTCAAGACGGAGTTCCTCGACACATCCAGCATCAGCCCCAACTCCGCGAACTGCCGCTTTTCATGCCGGACGCCAAGGCCTGCGTCGCTCCCGGTGGCGAGTGCAAGGCCTCGAAAGGCCATGCTTGTTTCGCCGTAGAAGATGGTCGTTGCGGAGTCGCTCCGCTCGATGCGGCATCCGTCCAGCCCGGGTTCGCGCTGGAACGAGAGCCGGTGCCCAGGTTGCCCCGCCTCCCCTTCCGAGAACCGGGCGGGCAGGTGGCGCATGATTTCCTGCAAACCGGCTCGCAAGGAGCCGGCCGAAGCGAGGTCGATCGTATAGCGAACCGGGAATCGGGGAGGGGGTACTGGAGAAGGCGTCGGCATTTGGCGAAATAACGAAGCGTTGGAAGGAAAACCGGGCGGTCACGCCATCTCAACCAAAAGGCATGAGTGCGGTTCGAGGGTTGTCGAGAGAATCCGCCCCGGAGCCGGTACGGGCTCTCCCGTCCAGAAGTTGCTCGGCGTGGAGGCGGGAAAGTTGAGCCTCGACAGATCAATTTCGTAATCACGGCGCGAGTCACCCCAGTTAATGATGAGAAGGCGATGCAAGCCACCGGAGAGCCGCTGCGCCCAGTAGGCAGGATAGCGGGATCGGAAAAGATCCAGCGGCACCGCGGCTTCCCCTTTCCGGGCGGCCACTGCTTTCCTCAGGAGTTGCAACCCGGTGGGATTAAGCCTGGGGAGATTGTCGGAAAGATTCATCGCGCCACCGGAGGTGATCACCAGGCTCAGCAGCACCTCGGCTTGCCGGCGGTTCAGATCGACCAGACTGCTGTTGAAATGTTGCGGCTCGGTGTCGCCGGGCTGGACGAAAACCAGGAGCGGCTTCAGCCGGTGAAGGTCGGGATCGCCGGAGGTCTCCTCCCCGCGACAAACCGCGAAGTCGGGATCGTTGATCCAGAAGCGCCCATGCGCCCAGTAGCGGGCCGCGATGGAGGTAACGTTCATTTTGACGCTTTCCCAGTCGGCATGGATATCCCCCGAGATACGCGCTTCGTTGACCAGATCCCTTCCCCCCTGGAACTGGTAGCTGCAACCGAGAATTCGGCTCTCCGGGCCGACAGCGTCGCGGATCGGTTCCAGGATATGACGCATCAACTCTCCCTTGGGGACCGGCTCGGAAAAGCACGGGGCCTCCAGGGTGGCGGCGAGGAAGTCGATTTTGAAATAACGATAGCCATACCCGGCGTAACGGCGAAAGAGCTGCCGCCACCAATCCTTGACCTTCGGCCGGGTCGGATCCGCCAGAAACGTATTTCGCCTCATGCACGAAAAGGCGAGGCACGGCAGGCCCGAGGGTGCCATCGCCAACATCTCGGAATTGAGCTGGGCAATCCTGGCATGCGGTTCCACCAGGGTCGGCGCGAACCAGAGCCCAGGGACAAATCCCATTTTTCGAATTTTCGCCGCCAGCGAGTCCATCCCCGAAGGGAAAAGGCTGTTGGCATTCCACTCACCGTAGCAATACTGCCAACCGTCATCGACGACGATCCGATTGATGTGCTGCGAGAGCACCGGGTCCGCCGCGATGAACTCCGCGTTCCTGAGCACTTCATCCTCGGTGATTGTCCAACGATAGTAATCCCAACTGTTCCACCCGCTGTCCTGAGGAATGGGGACCGGTTCCCGATCCGCCGCCTCGACCTTTGCCCACCCTTCAAGCAAGGCATGCCCGTCGCCAGCGTCGATCGTCACCGCCGCCGAGCGAAGCAAGGGACCACCCGCCGGATCGCACTCCGTCGATGCTTTCAGACCGACGAGAGAGCGGCCCTCCAAGCGGCCTGAAAAATGTGAGAAATGCCCCTGGTGCAACGGATGGGAGAACAGAATGGTCTTTTCCCCCGCTTTTCCCAAGGTGGCGCACAGGAAAAACGCGCTTTCAATCACCGACGCCGTGTCGTCCTCGCAAGGGTAGCTTTCGCACCCTCCCATTGTCCGCCCGTGGGTCAGCACATGCCCGACTTCCAGCGCTTCCAGGCAGAATGGCGTCAGCACCGCCCGCGAGACAGGCTGGGCGTCGGGAGACAAAGCCGCCTCCAGGGTCAGGGCGATTCCGCCATTCGCTCCGCATCGGCTTCGCAGTGTCCATTCGCCACACCGGCTGGCGGAGCAAAACGTGCCCGCCTCGGTCAAGCTCGGTTCCCAGGGGGAGAACTCAACCGCGTTCCCATCGAGTTCCGCATGGACGGAAAACGGGAGTTGACGCCCCTCTGGCAGCGAGAGAACGAAGCCGAAATTCTGAGCATCAAAGGTAATCATGGAACGGCGGGAGGGGCCTCTCTGAGGCTAACGAAGCAACGGCTGACAAAGGAATTCATGATCGGGGCCGGGCCAGCGCCTTGCAACCGGGATTTCGGTGCGCTTTTTCGAAAAGTTTACGGCTCGATTGTTTCGATCGCGGCCGCGTCATGCAGGGCCTTCATTTCTTCGTCGGTCAATGCCCGGTTGAAGATCGCCAGGGCGCCAAACTTGCCGCGAAACGCCTCACGAAACATCGAGTTGCCCGCATGGCGTGCGCCCACCGTGAAGTCCGCCGGGGCGAGCTTGGTGGCGTGCAATACCGGGTCGTACTTGAAAATTCCCCGCCCGTGATAATAGGGATTCATTCCGCGGCCGCCTCCGTTGGGCCCTTCCTTGGTGAAATAGCGATCAGTGCGATGGTCCTTCTCGGGGTCCAGCTCGCGCGGCTCCATGATGCCGTTCAGATAGGCGCGAACCCATTTGGAATCGTAGGTGAACCCCATCGTGCACCAGCGTCCTTCCGGCACCTCGGAGACGGAGGAAGCATAGTCGGCGTTCCACGGCAGCTTGCTTCCGTCGGCCCGCATCGTCACCCCCCCTTCGGCGGAGATATGGGGCACCACGCGGCGATGTCCACCGTAAGCAGGCATGTGCAGGAGAAGCGCCCATTGCCGGGTTCCCGAATCGTCTCCGTATCCGGCTCCCTCCGTCCAGATTCCCGCGATGGTCCGGCTCTTCTCCACGTCGTCAACCCTCACGACGGCAAACATCGTCACCTGGGCATCGGGACCACAGATGTTCAAGTCCCCAAGTTTCTCATGGGGAATAAAGAAATACTCGTTCCCGCTAAGGAGCGCGGAATAGCCCGAAAAAGGCCCGCCTTTCGAGCGCGGAATCGGGCCGTTGTGTTCCTGCAACGGATGCTTTTCCTTTGTTCCTTGCGAAAGCCGGGGCTGCTGCCGCCCATCTTCGCCGAAGGTCCAGAAGGCGACAAGCCCCGGCATCTTCTCCACAACCGAGGCATCCCCGGCCTGTGAATCGACCGGGAGGGCCATGCAGGCAGCCATTCCCAGGGGGAGAGCTTTTGCCAGTCGCGCGGCTTTTGTGAAACGGGTAATGGGATACATCGAAATCTTTTCTTTTTTAGGGATGATCAATAGAGATAGAGACCGTGCAGGCGGATCTTGAGGTTATTCACGGAGGTAAACTCCGTTCCGTAGAGGACTTGCGTCGAAGTGCTCAGATAGATTCCCTCGACCTGGATATCCCCTTCCCACTCGGGGCCGCTCGGGAGGTTGAACTCCATGAACGCCCAGCCATCATAGTTGAGATACCCTGAGCCTTTCAGGTTTGGATAGAGCGTGGTGCGCTTGTTTCCCAACCCCACGACTCGGATATTTACTTCGCCCCATGAGGAGTTTCCTTTCACCCACAAGCCGACATGTTTGTAAGGCCCGCCCTCAAAAAACTGGGGATCGTTGGATTTGAGGAGAACATGGTCGTGCACCGCAGGCCAGGGCATGCTGGTTTGCGGAATCAGCTCGAGCTCGATCGAGCGTCCCTTCTCTTCATCCCGAACGTTGCGGATCGCGAAGTTCCCCGAGCGCCGGTGCGGGAAGTTCAATCCGCTCATGCGTTGCGCCTCGGACGCGGGGTCCATCCTCCAGGAGCCTTCGCCATCGAGGGTATCGACGAGGGTCGCGTTGGCGGGCGGCACCGGTTCGCCAGGGAAGCTCGACCGCCCCGCCGTAATCGTTTCCACCTTGCTCTTGGAAGTCACGTACTTCGCCCCGGTGGCGGCGGTCACCGTCACGGCTCTTCCTTTTGCCAGACTCTCCCGGCCATAGAGGTCGGTCACTACCCGGTCCGCGTCTTCGGAAAAGGCCATCACGGTCTCCCGGCTGCCGCGGGGGGTCCACAGGGCATAGACCCACTCATTATCGCCGCGCTGGAACTCCAGGGCGTAGAGGGAGGTTGAACCCGTGGGAACCATGCGGGTGAACTTTGCGCTGTCCACGATCCGCGTCAGCGTCGCCATCGAGGCATACGACGGCTTGGGATACATGTAGGGGTAACGATAGGTCAGGCCACCGTTGCCCCAGATACTATGGAAGTAGGCTTGTCCCGCATCGTGGACCGCTGCGAGCGCGATGGTATGAAACCCGTAAGCCAGCGCGTGCAAGGCATCGCGGGTGTAATATTCGGCCTGCAACTGGAGGCCGATTTTGTGGTCCATCCGGTTGATCCACTCATAACACCCCGTGACCTTGGTGTCGGTGTAGCCGAAGTGCCGCGCGGTTTCCCTCAAGAACCATGCCGACTGCACTCCGCCGAGCACCGGCCGCTCCGGGATGATCGCCTGCCCCAGGTCCTCCACCGCAACATAGTCGACATATTCCTTCGGCACCCCCAGGCGAAGCATTTCCGCGACGAGGGCACAACTGTCGCCGGTGTTCCCAAACTGGATCTTCAGTTGGGGGAACTGCTCCCGGATCATCTTGAGCGCCGGGATGAGATACTTCATCCGGACTTCCCAGGCCGACTTCATCTTCTCGGATTGCGGTTTGGGAGCTTCGCCCCACAGTTCACTCGGGAATCGCCCTTCGTAACTGTCGCTTTCATGGTGAATCATCACCGTGGTAGCTCCCGGCGTTTTTTCAAGCTGCGCGCGGATGTGCTGTTCGAGCCCTCCCACCCAGTTGTCGATGGTGGGTTGTCTCCAGGGAATGCACCAGGTCGTCACTTGGTAGGCGGCCATCACGGTGTCGGAGTCGAGCATCGTATGGCGAAGCCCGGCGCGTTCGAGCAGCCGCCCGACGTTCACATAGTCTTTGGTACCGCCATGCGCCCAGTTGAACCACCAGGTACCGAAGGGCGACTCCCGGCCCGCCTTGCGGGTATCCGGCGGAACGATTACGAAGGATCCCCGATGATCGACCAGGCAGCGTCCGGCGGCGTCGGACAGCTTGACCTGCGAGGCGTACCATCCGTTTCCAACCGTCAGCGGAATTTCGACAAGATCCTGGTTGCCGGCTGTCCCGGTGATCTCGCGGCGACCGTTGAGGACGATCTTTCCATCCACGTCCGCGACATTCCACTCCACTGCATACTTTGCGGATTCGCGGATGTTCAATTCCGCGCGAAGGGCGGCGTTCTCCTGCGGATAAAAGACGAACCCCGGGACGTTGGAGCGAACGGTCAGTTCGGCAGGGCTCCGCTCCAGCGTCAGACCGAAGACATGCACCGAGGTCCTCAGGCGCGGCGGCATGAAATTGCGCCGCATCGGTGCCTCGAAATCGGTCGGGAACGGCTCATCCTCCTCGGAGCCGTCGATCGGCTCCATGATCTCGACATCAAGGTAGCGATCCGTCGGAAGCGGGACGCCATATCCGTATTCGCTCTCGTTTTCGCGAAGGACATCCTGAATCCTTCCGCTCTTGAGCGGGACCCGCACCAGCCAGAGCGGCACCCGCTTGCGGGCGCCCCCCTGGCCGTATTCGACCGTGCCGACTTTTTTCGCGTCGGCGGTTTCCCGGCCATCGGCGGGAAGTTTGACGCGCGTGTCGGCGAGGGCATCGCCACGGCCATTGGCATTGCGCGAGAGGCGCACGGTAAATTCCGGAATCAGGCCTTCACCGTCGGTATGCGCCGCGCAAAGCACGTAGGCGGAAGCATAGGTATCCAACGGAACGGAGATAATGCAGCTTTCCGGCAGGGCGTCGAGGCTACTGCGCCGCCAGTAGATTGAACTGCCGTCATCGGACGGGCACGCCACCCATCCGAGATGAGACACATTGATGTTCCGCTCGGCGCGCGCGACCTGGAACGGAATCTGGCCAACGACCGCCGCTCCGGGCGCAAGCGACAGCTTTGCGGTCTGCATGCGATCCTCCACCGCCATGTCGCCCATGATGTCCTTCCAGTTCGACGGCCGCGCGAATCCCTCCACGTTGATCGGAAGATAGCGATTGTGCGCCACCGTTTGGCCACCGAAGGCGATATTTTTGATACTCGCCCCCTCGTCCAGATCGAACTCGATTTCGTGCAAAAAGCCGCCGCGCCCTTGCACCAGGTCCATGAAACGGTCGTTTACCCAGATCTCCGCCCGGCTTTCCGAACTCCGGATCTCGATCTTCAACGGACTGCTCGATGCGGCGGGAAGGTCGTTGCAATGCTCGACCATCCTCTGCCTGCGCGCCGGCGTGGCGTAAAACGCCACGTTCGGGCGAATGAAAAGCCGCTTGCCGCGAGCCATCCAGAGGAACTGGTCGTCCATCCCATTTTCACCGCCGGAGCGGAAGGTTATCAGCGTGCTGTCGGAGCCGTCCGCCCACGAAAGCGCCGCGTTCAAGCCAAGGCGGCCAGTCCCCGCCGTCGCCTCGATCAAAATCCGGGAGGTATCGGCGGGAATGGGAACTTTGACTTTAACCCTGGACTTCGCGACCGAAACGCCGTTTTCCTCAACGAGGCTGTCGGGGGCGGAAACTTCACTTCCATCGGGAAGGCGGGCGTGGGCTGATCCGACGAGGACGGCCCCAAAAATCGCGGCAAGAAAGGGGTAGGTTTTGTTCATTGCGAGGAGGGAAACAGGGGTAACCTAATGTTGTGAAATCGAATTTACACTTGATTCACCATTCATGTCAACGTGAGTCGAGAAAGAAAATGGCCCGCTTGGGGGAATGCGGATTCAATCAAATGGATTGAAGATCCGTAGTGTGGTGTTTCAAAAGTTCCTTAAATAAGTCCGAGGCGATTTTTCGAAGCTGCGAACAAGGGCGATATCTTAAGATACCGACTTTGTAAGCAGCGATGAAGAATCGGAAAAGCGGCCGGAATTTATGATAGGAACTTTTGAAACACTAGTGAGCCTTTTCCTCTCGGAGGGTGGCGAACCAGCCGTCCATCAGATAACGAGTGCGAGCCTCGGCAATCAGGTAGTCAAGCTCCATCCAATCCGGGACGGCGTTGGCGAACAAGGAGTCGCATTCTTGCGGGCCCATGTCGGCTTTGACCTTCTTTCCCTGCTCGTCGAGCCGGGCCAGTTCCGGGGCGACGGCGTTCTCGAAAAAGGCACGGTCCCCTTTCACCTCATCATTCCAGAACCGTCGCACTGCGCGCGCCGATTCCTTGTACCGGCCAAATGCCTTCATAACGATCCGGCGCTTGATTTTGTCCATCTGCTGGTCGATTCCCACGAAGCGCACCCTGCCGAACCGGTGCATCTCGTGCACCTGTCCGCTTCCCCAGGTAAAGCTCCCCTTTCTCCCGAAGTTGACGAGGCCGAACTGCCAGCTTTCCCCCTCTTTCGGCAGCTTGTCATAGAGCACAGTCCACGGAATAAAAAGCCAGATTCCGAAACCTTCACCAACCGGGGCCACCTGCACCTCCAGGCTCTGGTCGAGCAATCGTTCATTCCGGCTTGGCGAACTCCAGAGATGCGAAGACAGCTTCCCCGAGGGAACCTCGACCATCAACTGTTTATAGGCCCTTCCTTCGCCAGGCGTGAAGTAGATTTCCAAACTTCCGCCCGGGAGCAATCCCGCCATTACCTGCTCCGCTTCCTCCTCCTTATAATCCACGTACAGATGCCATCCACGCGCATCCGCCGCCATGTAGAAGGCGACATTGCCGGAGCCAGCCTCTGTCTTGGACGACACATTCCGGGCGACATTGACATCGTAGATGAGTTTCGCCGCCGCAGCCTCGTTGTAGGGCGAAAAGCGCGATTCCTTACGGACCGGATCCTTGACGATCCCTGAATCCGCCCACCCGCTGACACCGACGGGGGCGGCGGAGACGAAGCGGCAGTCATACACAGGAGTCTCGCTTTGCAGGAACATTCCCGTCGCAAGCTGGGCGAGGTTCCGCGCCAGCTCGTATTCCCCAAGGTGCACAAAGATTTTTCCCGCTTCGTCGTACGCCTTCACCCGCCGTTCGGCATCCGCTCCGGTTTTGGGAAGGCCGCTTTTCTTCGCGAAGGCGTCCTTGCCCCGGGAGAGGCCGAGTTGAATCAACTCTGCCGCGAATCGCTGCTCCTCGGCGATTTGGCCGTTCTCAGCAAGCCGTGAAGCGACTTCGGCCATCTCTTCGCGGGAACGCTTCTTCGCAAGAAGGCGCAGCCGCGCGAAGCCCGCCTCGGCAAAGGATGCCGCGGGAAGGCCCGGCAACGCGAATGCCTTGGCCCAGGCTTGAGAGGCTTCCGCGTCCAACCCGGAGTCCTCCGCAAGACGCGCATAGTCGCGCAGCCAGGGATAGTTTTCCGCAGTGGTCCCGGGCCACGTCGAGTCGAGAAGCCGCTTCATCGCTTCATGGTCGCCCCGGCTGCGATAAAACCGGAAGACAGGCTCTGCGGCACGCTTGATTTCCTGCTCCGTGAGGCCCTCGATCTTGGTTCTCTTTTCAAATTCCAGAGCTGCCTTTTCGAGATCGCCCGCCGCACGGTAGCTTTCCGCGATGGCCAGCTGGAGGCTTACTTTTTCCTGCGGCCGCAGATCGGGCACCGCCATCGCTTCCTGATAGTCGGCCCGGGCCTCGTCGAAGCGTTGCAGCTTGATTTTCAATGTCGCCCGCCCGCTCAGCGCTCCCAGTCTGTCCCTCGGCGAGAGCGTTTGATCGTTGCAAATCCGGTCGTAGGTCTCAACGGCCTTGTCAGGCAGGCGTGACCGTTCGTAAAAGGCAGCAAGCTGTAGATTCAGCCTCGCTCTTTCCACCGGGCTTCGAAACGCCTCCAACGCGGCGGTATTTTGATAAACCCGCTCCGCCTCCTCTGCTTTTCCGGCCTTTTGCAGGAGCGCTGCTTTGCGGTTCGTCGCGTTGATGAGCTGATGAGCCGCCGCCACCGGCTCTTCCAGCACTTTTTCAAGGCATTCCATCGCTTTCGCGAGGTCCTCCATCTGCTCCGCCGTTTGCGCCTGGAAGAGCAAGGCATCGATCAGCCTGCCTGTTTCTTTCCCGGCAAGCAGGATGGCCTGGTCGGCATCCTTCATCGCGCCGGCGAAGTCCTTTGCCTTTGCCTTCTCCCTGGCCGCCTGGAGGGCTTCTCCGGTATTCTGGTACGCACCGGCCTGTTCCGCCGCGGCAAACAACAAAAGGGCGGCCACCAAATGCGCGGTGCTCCGGACGAAGCTGCTTCGAGAGCGGCAACGAGCGGTCGGATAGTGTTGATCGGAATGGGAATTCATGAAAGCCGGATGAGGAAATCGGAAGGAAAGGCTGGCCGGATCGAATCAGTTTTCCAAAAGGGACTGGAGCTTCAGAATATAGGCAATCATCTCCGCGCGGGCGGCGTTCAGGTCGCATGACTTGGAGTCAAGGAGAACCAGCCACTGTAACGCCATTCGGCCGCGGTAGATCTTTTCCGTCTCACCCGTTGCGATGGCATCATTCGCCAGCGTCTTCAACAGGGTCGCATAGCGCACGTCGTCGATCGCCTCCCGGTATCCCTCCCATTGAATCGTATCGATCGGACCATCGATCGCCGGGTACACCATGTTGAAACTGCGGAAGTTGGACTCCTCCCCGGCGAAGTCGTTCCAGGGGCTCCCGTTCAACATGTAATTGGCCGTGCCGTCGCAGTCCGCCAGATAGTTGTCCAATCCATGCGTTCGCCGCACGAAATCGGGATTTTCCGGCCCGGTGTGCGGGGCGGCATAGTTGGTGATTCGCGCGCCGATAGCGTGCCATTTTGCGGATTCCGCCTTTGAATAGGAGCCGCCGTAGTTAACGAAGTCCTCGTTATAGCCGTTGTAGGACAGATGCGCAGCGTGGCCGGTTGTGAAGACCTTGACTCCCTTCCTGGCGAGGTACGCCCAGGGCAGGCGCTCGGCAACCAGAAGATTCATCGCCGGCTCGTCCCAGCCAAGCGCGTAGACGACCGGGTCTCCGATGACTTTCTTCACGAGATCGGCCGCGCGGTCGATCTGGCGATAGAGGTTTAGGGGAGGCGGTTGCGTCGCGAGCGGCTTGCCGCTCACCTCGGGGCTGGTCATCCAGTCCAGAAGGGGGACTCCGGGAACCGCGCCAAAAATGGCGTCCGTTCCAAGCCCGGCCTCTTTGTAGACCTCAAGCTGGCCGGTGAAAAAGGCGTCCTCCCCTTCGTGGTACCCGTCCAGGATGGGATAGCGCAGATTATGCTCGCGCATGTTCACATACTCCCGGTGAAGGCGCTTTTTCGCGCGCTCCAGGTCGCCGCCGTTCTTTTTGCAGTATAACCTGAGGCTGTTGTTATTGTAGATGCTGGCGTAGTAGCGGCGCTTCGAATCGTAATTCGTCATCGGCTCGGGCAATTCGAAGGGCAGCACCAGCACCTCGATCGGAATTTCCCCCTGGGGCGAGCCATCCACTGTGACGCTTACCTTGCCGGAGTATCGACCTTCCGCGGCTTTCGGCGCATGAAGGGTAAACCAGACCTGCTTAAATTCTCCGGCCGCGAATGAGAACGGCTGGAGGCTTGCCGCGTCCTGAACCGGGTCAAGATGGTCGTTAAGCGGAACCTCCAGGCGGGAAGGACTGCTGATCCAGCGATACTCCGCCTTTTCGGCCTTTGGCGCCGCCAAGCCGATCCGCAAGTAATTGTCCCTGGTCTTCCGGTCGACTTTGACCAGGGCTTCATCATGGAGCAGAAGTTCCGGCACCAGCACGCGGCCGGCCGTATCGGCAAAATAGCTACACCAGGCCGTCCCCGCCTGATACCAGACCTTGACCACCTTAACGTCGACCGCGGAGGCAGGCAGCCTCCCCTTTTCGCCCTGAAGATCGCTTACTTTCAATTCCACCTTCGTGGCGGAGGCGAACGGAAAAAAGACGATCGAGGCGGGTTCAAACTCTCCCTTTGCAGCGACAATCCGGATGGGGGCCGACAACCGGCCATCTTCCGGGTAGGTGTCGTGGGTCCGTTTGAGGTGACTCATCGGCGGGACCGTATAGTACACGTAGGAAGCCGGGCCGGGCTTTTTCCCGCTGGCCGCGAGGTCGGCCCGAACGCGATCCGCCGGACCGCTGCCTTCCCCTTCCGGCGGAAAGAGAAGGAAACCGGCGAGAATCATCGCCGAAAGGCGCAGAGTCCATCGCCGCAAATTCATCCACTGAGTGTTATTCTCTGGCATTGTGAATCATCTTGAACTCCCCGCAGCCAAGGTCGATCGGCTCGGCCTTGCCAAAACGGTGAAGGGTGAAGCGGTGCGGCTGATCCTTGTCGATGTTGAAGAGGCAAATGATATCGCTTTCCGGAAAATAGGAATAGGCGATGAACTTGCATTCCTTCCCCGGCTCGACTCCGTCGTCGCTGATCCAGACATCCCCCCGGGCTTGCATCGCGATGTGCTTGTAAATCGTCCCGATCAATCCCGGCGAGTCAACCCGGCTTCCCGGCCCGAAGTCTTCGTTCAACGCGCCGGGGTATCCCCACGAGTTCAGGAAGTAGACAACCCCCTTGCCCAGACGGCGGCGCAACAGGAGGGGCGCGGCCGCTTCGTCATCGACGATCAGGGATTCAACCGCGGGGTCGGTGATCTCGATTTTGCCCAGGCAATTCTGAAGAATTCCGAACCGGCGTGGGAAGCGCACGCCCAACTCCTCGCTCCCGCGAACCGGGGTAGCCCAATAGATCCGCTCGCCGCGGCCCTTCACCTTCACGCCGCAAAGCGCGGAGAAATCCCCGTGATGAACCAGTTCGTCCACCGAATAGTTTGCATAATTGCGAGTGATATTCGTGGAGAGATGCGGAATGCCGATGAACAAGGTCCCGCCGCCCTCGACGTACGCCACAAGCTGCTCGTATTGCTTGAGAGAGGCGGTGTTCCAGCCCGAGAAAAGCAAGGCTTTGTATTGCCGCCCGAGAAACTCGGCGTCTACATTGTCGCCCGCGAAGCTGACGATGTCGACCATCCCGTACGGCGTCCCGGAAAGGAACGAGTTCTTGTACTCTCCCAGCACGGGCGGGCGGGGGTAAAAAATCTCCTTCACAATCTCCCAGCCGCGCTCGGGAGCGCCTTCGTACCACGCGGGGTTCCGATCGGCCAGCGTGAAAACACCGGCCACCGCCGCGTTGGGGCTGTAACGGTGATGGCAAAGGTCGTAGTTCCCCTTGATTACCGCAATGGTGGACTCCGGCTGTCCCGCAGGAGTTCCATTCGCCTTCACGAAGTCGTAGAAGTCGGAAATCTCCTTGCGATAGCGGCGTGGGATTTCCCCATCATAACCGATCTTGTCGTAGTGCTTCCTCGCTTCCTCGATGTACGGACCGAACTGCGGCTCCAGGTTCGGCCCCCAGGAAACCTGTTCTTTCGTGAGGGGCACCTCAGGAAAATCGAACTTGGGCGAGTCCTCGCACAGGGAGGCTTCCACAAACCAGTTTCCGCTCTCGTTGATGAGGATCTTGCACCCGGCCATGTACTTCTGGAGCATCGCCGCCTTGAGCAGGTAGAACTTGTAGTCGCTCTTGTTCGGAATCCATGAATAGTGCTCATGGGCAAGGTGCGATCCCCATATTGGCAACTGGTACTGCCGGTAAAGGCCGCGGGAGATGGCCGAAGCCATATTGAGGTGTTCGAAGGCAAAATCTTCGGCCAGCGGCACGTCAGTGCCCGCGGCGATTTCATAATCAATTCCAAAGTTGGAACTCGTCGCCATGATTAGCCCCCATCCTTCTTCCTTCCGCCGCTCCACGAGCTGGCGAACCCGCCCCAGCAGATCGTCCGCGAGGACCTTGAGGTTGATCTCCTCCGCTTTGAGCTTCCCGAGGTGCCCTTCGACAATACCGAAGCTAAAGTGTTCCCCGAAATCGTAGCCGAGGTAATGCTCCCCACCCGTTTCCTGAAGCTGCTTCACCCACTCCTTCCTCGCGTGGCCGTAGATAAAGACGGTGTAGATACCCCGCTTTTTCGCTTCCCGCACGAATTTCACGGAGCCCGCGCCGAGGCGATCCGCGTATTTTGCCAGCTCGGGCGTATCCGCCGGACGCAGGTTGCTCCGCTTTTCCCAGTCGGGAGGCGGGATCTTCACGCCAATCTCGTCGAGGGCATAGTCCCACTCCGCAATCATGGAGGGGGCGTAACCGCGCGCGTAGCCCCAGACCTGTGCGAGATTTCCTTGGTTGTCCCGCTCGATCAGGTCGAGGATCTGCGTTTGGGAATAGCTTTCGGGTGTCCACGCGGGGTGGGCGTATAGGGCCGAAAGGTAGTAGTCTTTGCTGATGGGATAGACACCAGTGCCTATCCACATTCCACATTCGGGGAGTTTCATTGATGTGACGCGGCTTTTTTGACGAGGTTGGGTGGTTTCAAGTCCCCGGGAGCGGAGACCCGTTGGCAGTCAATCTTCGTAGATCCCCCCGGCGTTTTTCAGGCGAAGCACCGGCTCGGCGGCCTCGAAGCCACGCAGGTTAAGGGGGGTCCGGTTCATCTCCACAATCAGGGCACGCAGTTTGATGGGATACTGGATCGTCTTATCACCGCCAAGGGAGACCCACTGTTCGGAAACAGGCCCGGGGCTGTGGTCGTTGAAAAGCTTGGTTTCCCTGAGCGCAAGCGACACAAAGTTCCACCCGTCGAAGTTGACTGCGGCATTGCCGGGCCAATCCAAAATGTCGCACCCCCAGCCTGCCGTTCCCAAAGAGCGCCAGATCTCGCCTTGCGCGTCCTCGATCTCGAACAATATCCGACCCCAGTTCGAGTTTCCCTTCACCCAAACCCCCAGCGCGGCGGGCGTTCCCTTTATTTCGGCGGGCTGGTTGAGGCGCAGCGTCGCATACTCGGTGATGTATCTCCCGGGGTGTTCCTTTCCGTCGATCCGGAGTTCGAGGCTGTTCCCCTTCTCCTCATCGTTGACGGCGCGCAGTTCGAACTCACCGCGCTTCCGAACCGGAGTTTGCAGGGGTGCCTTCAACGGCGTATCCAAGCCGTTGTCGGGGTCAAGCGCAACATCGTTGATCGAATCGAGCTTCGCTGCGACTCCCGCGAGAGCCGCCCGGGCCGCATCTTTAGGGAAGGAGCGCCCGGTGAGCACCACCGTGCTGATCTCCCGGTCGGCAAGAAGATAGACAGGAGCCGTGCCCGCGGTGACCTTGAGCTTTTTGCCCTCCGTCCGTTCCTCGCGGCTGCGGCCATAAAGATCCACCACCCTCACCGCGGTATCGGCGGCGAACTCCACGGTAAACTCCGCGTTGCCCCGCGCGGCCCAAAGCGCCGTGGCCAGCTTTTTGTCGGTCCGGTCAAACTCAACGGCATAGACCGTGTTGGAGCCGGTCGGGATTTGACGGCGGAACTTCACGCGATCGAAGACATTCGTGAGCGCCGCGTAGGCGACATACGCCTTTTTGGGATAACCATACGGAGCTCTCTGGAGAAGGCCACTGCCTCCCCAGAGGCCGTTGTAGTAGGCGTTTCTCGTATCGAACAGAATTCCAGGGGAGATCAGGGTGAAATCGTTCGCGAGGCTGATGAGCATGTCGCGTACGTACCATTCGGCATGCTGCTGCATCCCCATGTCCCTCTCGGTACGGTAGGTAAACTCGTAGCATCCGGTAGCCGGGATCTCCTTTCCGGAAATCGTTTTAACGGTGTCCTTGGCGATGTGCATCCCCTGGAGCGCCCATTCCTGGAGCTTCTCCGGGATGTAAACCTGCGACGGCGACTCGATGCCGATGTAATCGATATATTCCGGCTTGCCCCCATGCCTCAGAATGGCAGCCATAACGGCTTGCGATGCGCTGTTGTTGCCGACGACCAGCTTCATCTGCGGAAACTTCTCACGGAAAAACGCTCCGTTGAGGTTGAGCAGGTCGGCATACCGCTTCTCCTGGCCCGTCCTCCACTCCGAAAGCTGCGGCTTCAGACCGAAAAGTTCGACTGGCAGGTCGTTGCCTGGCCCGCTTTCATGAAACACCGCAACCTCCCGGGCGTTTGGATATTTCTCCAACATCTTCCGGAAAGTCTCCTCGGCCTTTTGCATGGCCGCCTGCGGGTCCTTGAGATCACGGAAATCAAACGGGGTGTTCAACTGGCCACGGGTAATGGACCACGGTGCCATGTCGCTTTCCGTCGCCTTCGTCCAGGACGCCTTGCGGATTCCCGCCTTGAACATCACCGGCCCGGCAAAGGCCGGGTCACTGGGCGTGCCATGCGCCCCGTCGAACCACCAGGTTCCGAAAGGCGAGTCGTACTTCGCCTTGCGCTCGTCCTGGCCGAGCACCGCAAAGCTCGCCGGGTGCGTCAGCAGCGTTTCACCCTGCGCGTTGACCAGCGATACTTTCA
>Ga0180217_1002095_pt1 | contig 19389 bp, 8 predicted proteins | sample eDN3rd37CBELigOP_FD_128521 | JGI IMG/M metagenome (GOLD analysis project Ga0180217, IMG submission 128521) | Enriched Organic Plus compost microbial communities from Emeryville, California, USA - eDNA 3rd pass 37_C BE-Lig OP (version 2) (version 2) ... | reverse complement strand
TTGTGCTTGTGCTTGTGCTTGTGCTTGTGCTTGTGCTTGTGCTTGTGCTTGTGCTTGTGCTTGTGCTTGTGCTTGTGCTTGTGCTTGTGCTTGTGCTTGTGCTTGTGCTTGTGCTTGTGCTTGGTCTTGTTGTGTTTGGTGACGGTGCCCTGTCGGGTCTGATCTAAGCAAAACATCGTCTTGCGCCTGTAATCTCGTTATTGGGGCATTAGTGGCACCACTAACTTCAATTCTGTCGATAGGTATGGTCGGTCCAGTGTTGTTCATGACAACTCGTTTTGTAGGGGGTTCATCCAGTGCAAGCGCAGATGTCTCCTCCGACAGCTGCTTGGATTCCTTCTCCCCTAGCAGCGCCAGCACACTTTCAACGAGCTCTGCCTCTTTTTCACTGTGGATCCCACCTCTGCCACTGACAATGCGATCCAACACTTCTGACTGAGGACCCCGAAGACTTTCTAGAGTGCTCGCAAGTCTTCTTCGCGTGAGTTGATACCGTTGCGCTGAGGTCGTCGCGGCCGCAAATTGAGCCTCAATTTCCTCCATGTCCGCCTTCAAGCTTTCCTTTAATGAATGCATCTGCCTGTCCTGCTGCTCGATCTCCTTCCTTCTCGTGGACACCTGGAGCCTAAGGTCAGGCAACTGGGTTCGCACAGACGATGCAGAGTACTCAAGCCAGGCTGCCATGATCCATGTTGCAATGAGCTTCGTGATGGGATCCGGTTCTCCTTGTGATCCTGGGGATAGGTTTCTAGCAATCGTCAACGGATTCGAAATAGCACTCCTAGCTTTCCGACCCTCGAGGATCCCGTCAAGGTAGAACGAGTCTAAGGGGGTTTGGGCAATGCTTTCAAAAAACCTACTCTGGCTGGTGGCGAGATCGTGCTGGGCATCGCGCAGCTGCTGCTCAACTGCTTGCATGGCTGTCTCGGCGAACTTCTCCACGAATGTGATATACTCCGTGGTCTCTGCTGCTCTAGTGCGTTGCCTCCTGAGCTCCCTCAGTTTGGCTTCAGCCTCACTGATCGCTCTATACAGCGATTCGCGCATATTTAAGTACCTTGCAACTTCATTCTTGCGCTGAGCGAGCTGACTCCGCAATCGATTGACCTCCTCAACCAGTTTGTCGCGAAGCTCGAGTTCATCTCGTAGCTGCGCTCTGAGCAAGGCTGTTCTAACCTTCTCTCGGGTACTGGATGGAATGCGAGGCTCAGGGGGGCGCTCACGCAGAACGCTACGGAGCGGATCCAGGAAGCCCACCTGAAGCACAGCGAGTGACTTGACTTCCGAGCGACAACAAGGGCACTTCTTTGAGGTCTGACCAGCTCTTGTGATGCAAGCCTCATGGAAGGGATGGCCGCAGTTGGTCGCTACGACATCTTTTACAAGCGGTTCGAGGCAGATAATGCATTCAGCATAGCCTCCTTCCATGCTGATCTGCGTGTATGATGCACCGGCACCGGACCAAGCGGTTCTCAGATCGTCCGCCACGCTCACTGGAGTGGCGGGAAGTCAAGGGAAAGCCGTGTGTCAAGTCTTCCAGTAGGTTTGCACGGGATCGTCGCAGTGCGGATTTGCGGCCGCCTGGGATACTTGTGCCTGATGCCCAGTGGTCGGCTGGAGCGCTAGATCCGCGGTTCTGCGCAGGACTATGTGGGAAGTCGAATCAAGGTGAGTTTGGAACTTTTCCATATTCGCTGTATCTCGAGATGTGGATATGTTCTTTCCATGATAACCGAATATTCATTACATGATCACTCATATAAGTCGAATTAACACCAATACCATCTAGATAACCCCCAGCTTCCCCACGAAACAGGCATCTTTCCAACCGACAGGACGCGCGAATCAATCTAGTTTAGAGGGACGATGCTTGGCGGGCGGCGCGGCAACATGGGTGGCGCCAAGTATGAAAATGGACATGGACAGTTCGATGACACCGATTCAGACATGGGGAACGCTCAAATTCGTGAAGTATCCTCGTCATCACTACCCCTGGCAGAGGCTAACACCATCGCAAATCGGATTCTCCTTGCAGTAGCGCTGATTGCACTAATGTTTTTCATGTACGTAGACCTGCCTCATGTTGCAGCATGACCTTTCTTTTATAGCTATCACGTATGATACCATATAAAGCGGTCCAGCCGCGAATTGGACCGGCCCAAATTTTGCTTTCACAGGCTTCGTCACAGCGACTGTCTCGGACTCACCCTCCCCACTTCTCAAATCACGATGCCTTTGACTATAGCTACGTATGTTTTATGCCAGTTACCGTCCAAACTGAGGCCGGTGTCAAAGTTGGGGGCATCGCTCGAGCCGCAATTCCGCCCACGTCGGCCATCCAGTACGAAACTCAGATCAAGATTCTGATGGAGCAGGTGAAACAATACCGATCGCGAATCGCACATCTCGAAGGACTTTTGAGGATACATGCCCCCCATGTACAGTACCCTGCAGATGCAGAGATTATTCCGCGCTAAGGTGGACTGCGAGCTGTTTAGGTCCGTTGAAACGGTGTAAATCAAGGGATTAACCAGATCTGTGTATTCAATGAGTTTCGTCATCATACAACGAGGCTTACGAAAAAACTTTGAAACGCGTATGCCTCGTAACGAACTAGTCGGGACGATATCTGATCAATATTTTCACAGTGAGAAAAGGGTGGCGATGCATGTTTCGAACGAAGAAAATTGTAAAACAAGCAAACAAACGAAAGAAAGGCCAAGGTGAGCTGTGCACACACTCGTGGTGAATCAACTATCAAACCAACAGAGCGGGGCTCACAAACTGTGTGAACGGGTTATGGACAAGAGAAACAAGCATTAGCAGCCCCCAGAAAAACAACAAGAGACAATGCGAACATGTTTCGGTGAATTGCCTAATCGCCTATGTCCACAAACTCCGTTCTTAACGGCGAACTCCGGGGTAGCCAGCGGTGTTGAACTGCTGGTTAACGGGAGCAGCGAAGGGTGCCGGAGGAACTGGGGGTGCGGGAGCTGGGGGAGGAGCATAGCCGGCCGGAGGAGGAGCGTAGCCCGCGGGGGGAGGAGCGTAGCCAGCAGGAGGAGGAGCATAGCCAACTGGGGGAGGAGCGTAGCCTGCAGGAGGAGGAGCGTAGCCAGCTGGAGGAGGTGCATAACCAGCTGGGGGAGGAGCGTAGCCTGCAGGAGGAGGAGCATAGCCCACGGGAGCACCCGCAGGCGGCTGCTGAGCAGCTGGGACCGCGTCAGGAGTGAAGTTCAAAGTGAGAGCAATCTGACCAACCTGCTTGTTCTTCTGATCATAGACTGCGTACCAGACGGCCTGGTCGAGGGTGGGCATACCAGAAGCGAGGAGGGTGATGCGAGTGCTTGCAATGAAGGTATCCTTGGTGAGGTTCTCATCGAAGATCTCGACAAGCATGTGGTCCTGAATACCACTGAGCTTGAAGGTGAAGGTCTCCTCCCACTTGGGAGTCTTGCCTGCACCATCCTTGGTCTTGGTCTTGGAAGTGGAACCACCGACAGTGACCTTGGTGTAAGGATCCTGCTTGCCAAGGGTCTGTACGTCGATGTCAAGCTTTGCCTCGTGGACAGTGACTTTGAGGACGCCCTAAAGTTTACAGGAGCATACATAGCAGGCGGATATGTGTCAGAATAATTGGCAGTGAAGTGTGTTACAACGCGTTGAATTCTCATGGAAACTCCCAGGCTAGCGCAATCAGCGCACCGCGAGATCCACTCGCAGACCCCGTCTCCACCAGAATTTCTGAAACGTCTAATCTGAAATATCCTGAAATCGAGTCGTAAAGAGGGTAGTTTTTCGTGTCATAGGGGCACCTAACGGTGACCATTCTGAATAAAACATATATCAACGGATTTATCAACGCGTATTCTATCGTTATGCTCACTTACCTTAGGGCCACCTGCGACGGTTGCGCTCATTTCAATGATGTAATAAATCTGAAAACTCAGGCAAATTTCCGTTACCCCTGGCCCACAAAGCTATGTTTCCAGCACAAGGACCTCAGTGCTCACTCGTGCTATACCGTGCATGAGCTATATCATGTGCTTATTCATCCCGATCCTGTGAGGTTTTTTGCATGCTGTGGGCAGATCCCGTGAAATATCCTGCAGCCTTCCCGAAGTCCACTTCCTGGCACGTGTCAGTGCTGACTCCAGAGGGTGGGCCGACGCTTTGGGCAGAATGTCCTGTCTAAGCACTATTTATGTGCCACAGGAGTATACAAGGACTGTCTCCTATATGCACATCTCCATTGTTTTGCAGCTATGCAACGAGTTTCATGTCGAGTGAGCCACAACTGCCGGCATCCCTGGGTCTGTCCCCAGAATGTCGATTCGATTTCGTGTAAATGTGCTTCGGAGGGGCCTATATCCATGCCGGATTGCTACTTGAAGAGCATGTAGTGTGTCTGAGTGTCGATGTGACTGAACGTATGCAAGTGTTGCCTTGTGCGTCTGGCATTGCCTCAGACTCAGGCTGATAGACGAAACTCACTCAGCTCGGGAAGCTCAGGAATGAGCTCATTCGCATTGGATAGGACGGCAACTGTCACTGCACTGCGCGGCTATGTCATACATTGCGTGGTGTATTTCAACTGCTGCAACACGAGGATCCCTAGCTGATAAGGCGTTCATGGCCGAGCACCCAATCGCCAAGTCTTCTCCTCGAGGTCTGGGGATCTAATCCGTAAGATGACTGAGGTCGGCGCATCTTGGCGAGGCACACCCCGCGCTGATAGCTGACGTCAGCAGAGCTGTCGAACGTGGTGAAAACATAGTGGGAAATGTCGGTCTCATCGAGCTTGTCAAGACTAGAAGAGGCCCACTTACGAGTTGCTCTTCAAGGAAGCGAGTTGGACTCTGGCACAGCAATTGGACGTAGCTCAAGTCGCAAGCGAAATGCTGCATCAATGCCTTGTTGAAATCGTGATGGATGAGGCAGCTACGGCGACACCCTCAGCAAGTGCACTGACTGACGTCAGCAAGTTTTTGCTCTGGACTCGACGGAACGAGTGCAAGGTTCTTGTCGTGATAGGGATCTTTTCGCATGTTTACTACCTTGTGCAGTCAGAGAGGAGTATTACAGTAAAGTTTCGGTGCATTTGGCATGCCGTGTGTGACGAAACGTCGTCGTAAATATTACCCTCTTCACTCTGCAAGGGGTTCCCACGGCGAGGGGTGTCAGAATAGAAAAAGCTGTGCAAACGGAGCGTTGACTATGCATAGTGAAATGCAGGGTTGTGGTTGGTATGTCGATGTGATGACGAATACAATCGCTTGCGTGTTACTCGATCTATTGTGATATTATATTCAAACCCTGCATCACGGATGCCAACCTGAAGTATTTTTCCTTTCCGACTTCTGCCGAGATTCTGCTTCGTGCCCTGAAGGTAATTCCGCGTTTTATGGGATATATACCCCGTGTGGCCCATCTGTGAGAGTATTATTCTGGCCTTTTGCTGTTCCCTGTGACGTTTGCCCCCACTAACCTGTCTTCTCACGCGCGGATCCGCGACCATCCCACATCGTTCCAGACGCATCTGAACAGGGTTCGACCCGGCTGACCTTGGTCATACTGCCGTGTGCTTAACCCATTCGTCCTGAAGCCGGCGTGTTCCACTGACTTTGAAGTTCTTTCACAGTATTTGTGTCGGACTTTTGATCTTTTTAAGTGAGTCGCCGTCATGGTCGTCAAGTTGAATCACCGCCGTGCATTCGGCGGCTTCGCTCTGGCGTTTGCTGTCGCCGTGGGTCTCTTCCTCGCGGCTTCAACCCTTTTCGCCGCTCCAGCCTCAGCCTCGGTCCTGGGTATTGATCTCAGTACCGAGTTTATGAAGATTGCTGCTGTTCGCCCTGGTAACCCCTTCCACATTGTTGTGGACGAACAAGCTAAGCGCAAGGTTCCTCTCGCAGTCGCTTTCGATGATGGTGACCGTCACTTTGGTAACAACGCAGTTGGTTTCGCCATTCGCAGGCCCCTCCACACGTTCATGTGGGCTCACCGCCTCCTCGGTAAGACAATCAACTCTCCTCAGGTTGAGTCCTTGAAGAAAGTGCTTCCTTACGAGTTCGTGGCTATCCCTGGACGTGGCCAGAGTGTCGGTATCAAGTTCCCAGGCGCTGATGGTCCTATCTACTCGCCTGAAGAGCTCGTTGCGATGTCCCTTGAGCACGTTCGCCGCATCGCACAAGTTGATGCTGGTGGTCTCGACACCCGTGACTGCGTCATCACCGTCCCTACCTGGTTCTCCCAGAACGAGCGCCAGGCCGTTTTGGACGCTGCTGAGTTGGCCGATCTCTCCGTCCTAGACCTCGTCAATGATCCCAGTTCCGTTGCCATCACTTATGGTATCGACCGCACCTATCAGCTGAACACTACTCACCGTGTCATCTTCTACGACATGGGTTCTGCGGGTACTGATGTCGCCATTGTTGAGTACACCGGCGTCAAGCTTCCTCGCGCAACCAAGGTGTCCGGCCAGGCCGAGGTTCTTGCTACTGCCCACGACCAGTTCCTTGGTGGTTTTGCCTTCGATCAGGTTGTCGCTGAGATGATCATTGATGCGTTTGAGAAGAAGTATGGTGATAAGGCTAAGGGCATTCGTCAGAATCCTCGCGCAATGGCCAAGGTTCTCAAGCAGGCCAACGCAGTGAAGACCGTCCTGTCGGCCAACTCAGAAATGCCCTTCAAGATCGAGTCTCTCTACAACGATATTGACTTCAGTCTGCACTTGAACCGTGCAGATTTCCAGGAGAAGGCTGCTGGCCTCCTGTCTCGTGTCACTAAGCCCATTACCGAGGCTCTCGAGCGCGCTAACCTGAGCATTAAGGACATTGACAGTCTCGTGATTGTCGGTGGTAGTGTTCGTGTACCTGCTGTCCAAGCTCTGCTCCGCGATTTCCTTGGTCAGGAGAAACTCGCTCAGAACGTTAACGGTGATGAAGCTATGGCTATGGGTGCAGCCTTCCGTGCCGCGAACCTCTCCACGTCCTTCCAAGTGCGACCTTTCGGTATTTTGGACATCACGGCATACCCCGTCGACCTCAAGATCACCGATGCACGTGATGCAAGTGCTTTCGCCCGCGAAGTCAAGTTGTTCAAGGAGCGTAACCGCATTGGCCGAAAGAAGACTGTCTCCATTCTTCACGACAATGACCTTCTCATTGAGTTGACTCAGTCCAACGTCGCGGCCGGTTCATCTAGCCGTGCCAATGCTTATGAGGTCAAGGGTGTCGCTGACCTTGCAAACGACCCCACCTTGAAGCCCCTGCTTGAAGTCCAGAAGCCCAAGATCTCTTTGTCCTTCGTTCTCGGTGAGAATGGAGTTACATCGCTGGCCCAGGCGGAGGCAGTGCTTGAGGAGCTCCCTGAGCCCGAGCCTGAACCTGAACCAGCAGCTGAGTCAAATCAGACCGCTGAAGGAGCCAACGCGACCGATGCAGCAAAGACTAAGCCCAAGCCCACCAAGAAGGTTCGCCGCATTCCTCTTACTGTAGTTCCTGTTGAGCCCCTCACCACCGAGATCGGTTTTGTCCGCCTCACTAAGGAGCTGAAGGCTCAGGCAAAGGCCGTGCTCGCTGCATTGAATGAAAAGGATGCTGCTCGCAAGGCACTCGCTGCTGCTAAGAACAGTCTCGAATCGCTTATCTACACCATGCGTAACGATCTCTCCGAGAAGGAAGTGGAGGCAGTCACCAACGAGGCTCAGCGAGAGGCCATCGCAGAGGCCAGTGCTGCCGCCGAGATGTGGCTCTACAGTGACGGATACACTGCAACACTTGCCGATGTTGAGGCAAAGTTGAAGCAGCTCCGTGATCTTGTCGCACCTGTGGCTCTCCGCCGAAGCGAGCTCCAAAAGAGGCCTGCTGCAATTGCGGATGCCAAGGCCCTGATCAACAAGGTCCAGGCCAAGGTTTCAAGCTGGCTCGATAGCCGACCATGGCTCACGAGCGAGGACACCCAGCCTCTGAAGAAGCTCGCAGACGAACTCAAGGCATATATTCAGGAGGTTTCTGAGAGGCAAAACGCCACACCAGCTTATGAGACTCCCGCAGTCCTCTCATCCGAGATTTATGAGAAGTTCAAGCCTATTTCAAACCTCATCGCTCGTTTGGAGCGCAAGAAGGCGCCATCGCCGCCACCTCCCGCAAACAATGGCACCGCTGCAAACGCCACCAATGGCAACGCAACTACGGCCAACGATGGTGAACAGCAGCAACAGCAGCAGCAGGAGCAGCAGCAGGAGCAGCAGCAGGAGCAGTCTAATCATGATAACGGAAAAGAGGCTCCTAAAGAGGGTGGCAATGACAGCAAGGATAAGGACGGCAAGGATGAGCTCTGAAGTCGTAGTCGCTCACGTTCATTCAATCGGAAAAGTGACCGGCGAGGACACTGGAGAAGCTTAATTGTAGAGAGTGTGTTCGATGATTTTGAGGATGAGGAAATGGGTGAAAGTGATGAAGAGGTTGAAGCCGAGATTAATATTGGTAAGTCCGTGCATCACGCACGTTCTAAACAGAATGATGATGAGGAACAGGAGCTGGAGAGGGATCAGGAGTCTCGAGATGATCCCAAGATCTCCAGAGAGCCTAAATCGCAAGCTAGAAACCAGCACAAAGAACGTAGATCAAGTGCCAGTTCATCTCATCCCCAGCGAAAGCGTCCCTCCAAAGCAAGGGCCGTCACACGCTCGTCGCAAACTCTTACCAAGTGGGAAGTCGCCGAACATCACCGTGCCCTAGCACAGCCACAGCTAAACCAAAGTATTAAGCGTAATCGCAAAACCAAGTCGATTCGTGGTCGCACTTCGCCGACCCAGAAACAACGGAAGGTTGCAACTTCAAAGCAGTTATATTATCGAAGGAATGATCCCAATGATGCATCTTCCTCGCCGCACAGCTCTTCTAGTCGTTACGACAGTGACCTTTCATCTGTCGGCATGCCAACAGCTCGCCCTCAGCCACAGTTGCACCAACGGCTTCGCTTCGAGCCTCATCCTCGAACCAACTCAACACACAGCTCCTATTCGCCTCTGCCGCTTTATGATGGTGAGGTCCGAATACGTCTCCTGTCCTCGTCGCCACTCCCGGAGAACGAGCGTTCGAGCGATGCGATGGTAGAGGAAAACGCTAAAGACAAGCACCCACTTCTGACCAGGCTCCAAGCATTAATTCGGAATGAGCACCGTTCGCCTGGGAAGCTCTGATAGGCTTGCCGCACTCGAGTCAGGCAACGATTTGAACGTCTGAGTCCATGGGTATCCGACGTGTGAAGTCACGCACGAAGAGAAAAACACAAGGCGCATACGACAGTGATTGTTTGATCAGTTTCTCACCTAACTAAGTTAATTCCAAGTCCAGGCTGGGTTTTGTATACTTCGTACATGTTTCAACTAATCTAGTTCCAGCCAGCTTACCATCACTTTTCAGCTTCCACACCAACTCACCCACGCATGTATGCATGTTAGTCCCTGCTAGCTAGCAACCGCCTCGCTGATAGTTCAAGGCCCCGAGTTATCATACTCAAACTTGTTACAAACTTGTTACAGATTCCAACGTCAATACAAAGCATTCTGTTAGAGTATTAACCCGGTCTAGCGATGGACTATGTCCCGTACTCGATGCTGGCACGATATCGCAGCTAGAAGCCGTTGATTTCGCTAAGAAGTGACGAAGCGCAGTAATCCCCGAAGAGGGGGTGAAGGGCACTGTATGTATGAGGTTTACATAATGGTACAAGTCACAACTGGTTGAATATTACATGGATGTAGTAGATCACACTCAATGAGACGTACTTGAAGCGCAGTGTATTTATGCCCATTAACGACGTGGGTGGCAATCCGAACGCGAGATCTCAGCACTGACTCGAGTCTGGATGCGAGCAGAAAAAACAAGTTCAGGCAAGATCCGACCCAGAACGTGAAATCTTGACTTAGACTGGGTGCATTGCGTACTGATTTGGCGATACTTGTCGCTCAACCGAGGCTTGGCGCGAGCATTACGCGCTTTGTAGCACTGTTTGACAGCCCACGTGATCGTCTTTACGATTGAAAACTAATATCCCAAACGCTAGATTGTCGCGAAGTTGATTCTATCAAGAAAACTAGGAACACGTCCCAAAACTAGACTTTGGCTGGAATATTATTGGAATTATTCATTACACGCGGCACACCACAGCACACCACAAGAATACCAGCCTCGCCACTGAGAGGCTTAAGCGATTGCACTCCACGACGAGATCTGTTCTGTTCACCTTGAAGACAACGAGTACTCCCCTTCCTTCGCCAGGTTTACCGAACTTGCCGCAACTTTCCGCTTAGTTTGACCCACGGTCACTGAAAACTGAGCTCAACTCACTCAGCGTGAACTAACGCTGTGACTCCATCGGTACTGTCCTTATTGAGGCCACGTGTGGGTGAGGGCCGTCAGAGATTGCTCCACCGTGATTCATTCTCGAGAAGCCCTTATTCATCACTTGTCAGTTCGTCATCGATCACCAAACGTTCGCAAGTCGAAGCTTTTCAAGTTCCGCGTTTGTCCGGTTCGGAGATTTTTGCTGACTGAGTGAATAACCGAACGTGAGGAGCGCGGGTGGACAGGAAGAAGACGCGGAGCTATGGGGCAAGGATTTTCATCCGAAGCTCGAATTGAGTACCCAAGGGGGCTACCCATCGAAAGTAAGCCAGGGCTACAACAGGTCTTGCTCTCACTGTGCTGTCGCTTTGGGCTGATCACACCAGCTGATAACTTCTCGCCGATGCTCGCCACTCTGCAGAGTGCACAGCATCCACATCCACATCAGTACCATCAGCATTCTGACCTTAGCCCAGTACAAGACAGTCCCCCTCCAAGTGAAATCTCCAGTCCATCAACAACATCGGCAGGCACTCGCTGTATGTGCTCGCCGTCAGCGATTGCCGAAACCGGAAAATTACACGACAATGAATGTGATAATCCGAGTCTAGAATTTCAGCGCCCAGCGAAATGGCCTGCTGGACTCGCGTCGCCCGGTGATGAGGCTCCGGGATCGAAAGTAGGGGCCCGATCAAAAGAAGGTGGCGCAGATGATCTGAGCTGTCTTCCGTCCACGGGTGACCTATGTACTTCGATCAGTTCGGGTCCCACACTGAGGATGGGCTTCACCAACCGCAAGTCTCTCTCAGCTCAGGGCAGTAGTACCACGGAGCCCTGCTTCGCTAACCCACCCTTGAAGACCGCAGAACCGTCAGACATGCGGTTATTGACACCTAAGGAGCAAGCAAGAGCATTACTTCAAGTTGATAAGTTCGATCGGTCATATCGTCAAGTGAGCCCTGAACCCAGTACAGTCGCAAAGGCCTTCCAAGTTCCCTTCGCCTCTCGTCCGGCAATATTCACTCGCGGCTGGTGGACGGATAAACTGACGCGTCTTCTTGTCTTGGGACTTCGATCGTTGACGCCTATAGCGCATGGAATCGTGGCATGTTTCCTAGTATGGTTAATCATGAGCTTCAAGAATCCAAGCCTAGCAACTCAATTCAACCTGCTTATTAATTCATACCTAAGGGACATAATGAAACTTATTCCTCTTATTTCTGAACGTAATATCAAGTTCTTAATCATGGTCACCAAGGCGCTATGTCTCATCTGGTCCACATCAGAAGTTGCATTTTATCTTCACATGCGTCGCAAACTTGCATGGTTAAATCGCAGGAGCAAACCAGATAATCCACTACCAACACCTGAGGCTCGTCAAGCACACATGCGACGAGTAGTCAGTTTCGTCGTCGAAAGTGGAAGATGTCCAACGGAGTATATCAGTGAGTGGTTCAATGGTGCTCCTTTCAGTGAAATTAAAATGGAAAACCTCCTGGAATGGGCTGCCGCGTCCCTCTTCAACAAGGAGCTGCCAGAGTGTGATGCCAAAGAGCGAGAGGAGCTAGTGGGCATCATTCGTTTCATTGAGGGTGTGACGGGTATAAGAGCCAAGCCTGGGCATAACCCCAATGTTCGTTCACTTCGACTGACAATCGATCCACTGCGAGTCGTTCATCGACCGCTGATCATGTATGCGACTATTGGCGTCGCAACACACGTTGTCGGACGATTGCTATTGACGCGACTGGGATTCCGATTGAAAACAATCCCATCCACTGTACCTGGGAAACCTGACTTTACTTATTGGTACCGTCCAGGTCGGCCTAAAGCCATCGCGAACCATGGTCATGAGGATTTAGCGGAGACCAAGCCTGGCGAGGTGACAATGTCGCGACCGCTGTCGAAGGTGGAGGGCCGAGCTCGTCCTCCGACGATTGTCATCCCGGATGGTTTGGCACTCCACCAAGCTGCTCACAAGTTTAGACCTCCTCCGCCGTCACCCACGCGCAGCCTATTTGATTACAACCCAGAGTCCCCAACGAACTCGGAGAGCTCTTCCTTTGATGGGTCGCCAAGGGCTTCATCTCAGTCCTTTAGGACTGCGCAACAGCAAGAGCGAACCACACCAGCTGAGCCGCCTCTGGAGTCCTCACTTCACAAGTCCTTGCGTGATCACCGCCCCGCAGGCTTTGAAGTCGTCGCAAGCCGACCTTCCGCGGCCTACGGCCTTTCCCACAGTGAGCGAGTAATTTTGGCCGAATCAGAACCGGGTGCGGTTGTGTTTGTCCATGGTATTGGGGTCGGCGTTTGGACATACTATACCCTTCTTGCGCGTATGGTTGAGAGATATCCCTATAAGGATATCTTCCTACCCGAGTTCCACCACATTGCGATGCGACTCGAAGATCGCGTGCCTGCTCCTAAGGAGAGTGCTGACAACATTCGCAAGATGCTCGCGCTTGAGAACCACTCATGCGCGGTGTTTATGGGTCACTCGTATGGTACATTTGTCGTGGGTCACTGCCTCAGGTTCCAGCCCAAGATGGTTGAGCATATTGTACAGGTCGATCCTGTTTGCTTCCTCATTCACCAGATGGATGGACCGTTCCAATTTATCTTCCGTAAACCCGAATGTCCCGAGACACGCATCATCAACTTCGTCGCCCAGACTGAGTTGAATATCGTCCATACGTTAGCACGCAAGCTATGGTGGTGGGAGAACATTATTTGGGAAGACCACATACCGTCCGGTAGTTCTGTGATCTTGTCGGCCAAGGACTCGATTGTACCTAGTGCTGCCGTCCGAGCTTATCTTCAACATTGTGCGCACCGAGTGCGTGTTCTGTGGTGGGAGCACTTGAGTCACGCGGGCTTCCTGTTACAAAAGCAGGCAATCGACCAGGTTCTGGACTGCATTGCAGTTTATTGGCCCTCTCCTCAGGCGGCCTCTGCATCATCTACGCAACCAGAAGGCTCCAGTTCTGATAAACACTTCAGTAGCACGATGATACGCCCTGTTCCACATCCACGACGTCTGTTAGCTATGCTGATTGCTCGACTCCAAGCACTTCAAAGGTCTCAGGCCACCAGTACGGACCACGGTAAAGGAAGCGTCGCCGAGGCAATCCAAGCTGTATCAGATGAGCTAGACGCAGGACCTACCGCAAACTATGGGTATGTATCCCCGCAGCCTCTTACACTGCATTTACCTCCATTTGCACTAATTCGACCAACAGAATCCCCTCTCGGCTCGCCTTCTGCTGGTAAGTTGTCTACGCCGGCCGCGTCAGTGCCCAACGAACCGTCCTATGCGACAGATGATACGCCAACTGGCGAGAATGAAGAGTCGTATCCAGAATTGACACTTAGCAATATGATGGATGTGTCGTTGCATCGCAAACGCTACGAGAAGGCTATCAGATCGAAGGAAGCTTTCAGGAAGCTTCTAAAAGACATCCTTCGTCTTCAACGACAGTACTACGGTCTCAGTAAGAAACTGAAGAATCATGATTCTACAGAGCGACGAGACTGTCTTAGGACATGCGTCTCTGCATGCTGCGTGCAGCAGTATTTCCATGTTCCGAAATGCCAGGACGACTTGGTTCCTTCAGATAACGAATCGGAAGGCAGTAACTAACTTGACTCGACAGCGTCTCGTCATGTGTTATATAGTATTCTCATCGTACACACTGCTATTACAATATATGCTTCGTTTATCTTGTATTTCTTGTGAAAGGCTTGTGAAGTTTGTAACAAACGTTAGATCCAGCTCACTCTGCCTCAATGAATCCCACCCAAAGTTGGGGCGCATCCTGAGCTGTGACAAAGGGTGCGCTCGCTGGATCTCTGGTGACAACCAATCGCAAGCGTGATACAGCTAGCTTATGTAATGGGAGAGCCTCATCATCATCCCCAAGTAGGGCCACAGCCAACAAAGTCAATGGCTCGTCGTCTGGTACAAGCGTAAATTCCCGCCAAACATCAATCATATCGATTGAGACTTGTTGTGACTCACTAGCAGGAGGCCTTAAGGGGACAATCCGCAGAGCTTCCTCGGTATTTGCCATGCCAATGGCTCGAACAACGAGCTCAAAGTGCCATTTAAATCCGTTGGCTTTGAACGCATGGTTCACTCGCACTGTTGTTCGCCATGTTCCTGGAACCCCCATGTGCAACCCTCCTAACTGAGGACGCGTATCGAAGCGGAGCAAAGTCAACGTCGCTGATGGCGACGACGTCTGCGATGAGCTGATCCACGGCCCTTTGCATTGTAGGCGCAGCGAATGGCCGTAGTCGTACGCATACTGGTCATCGAGCGAGAAGAGCATAAGTGAATGGTCCTCCTTGCAATTCCTGACCTTCCGTTGACCACAGTAGATTGGATATGCTAGAACCACTTCAGCCACATCATCTCCTAATGCAACCGTCCCCAAGGAACCTCCTGCTTCGCCGCCATTCGCGCCATCGACGTTGAACCAATGCCGATCAAGGCTTGAAACGACTGTGCCCTTGGAAAAGAACCGAGATGAGTGGGAACGAGCAAAATCAACCCGCATCGGTAAAGAAGATGCAAGCAGAGGCACACGTCGAGTCGGGACGTATGACGCCAGCAGCTTGCGTTCTGCGGAGTTGAGAGGACAGTCCTCTAGCAGATACCCGTCTGGACCATTGTCATCATCTTCTCCATATGCCTCTGAGTCTTCCGCCCAAGGGGTGCTCCTAATGCTTTGGGCTAGGTGCCTTCGTGTCAGCGGATTGAGGATTGAGAGTGGGCGTACCCTAGTATCGTCTGACGGCTTTGACATGTCAGCCTCGTCCGAGACGTTGCTACTGCTTAGATGAACTCGAATATCGCCAAACCCCACTTCAGCAGACACTGGAACCCAGTCGAACGCCTTTTGAGTGGGCTGTTTCCCTGGAATTGCTGCGAAGCCGGGCATGACAGTCTCTTCCCATACGAGGTAGCGCGGATAGTCCCCGTTCTCTAAATTAACAGCATGGCGATAACCCACAAACGAATGCACAACGTCGAGAAGCCCATTGCTCGGGAATGCCACAGAGCTGCGGCGCTGCATAAGTTCGCTAGTATTTGTCAACACAGCAGGCAGTTTCAAGCAGGCATTCGCAGCGTCTCGGCGTTCTTCGATAAATCTGAATAGATCCTGTGTTGCCGTGGCAAAGCGGTCTGAGCGGTAGTCTCGCATGCGGAGTGAATCCGGTTCGGGTGCAACTGCTACACAATCACTGAGGCTTGCTCCAGTTGAGGAGCTCTGTGGAGAGTATAGAGACAACGGAGACAAACTAACGAACCCTGTCGAGAAGGATTCGATCACCTGATGAGATTCGGAGATCAAATGAACAGTCAACTTATAGGCAGGAGGCAGTGTGGAAAGGACTTGGTCGAGATCGTGGTTGGGGTTGATATCAGAGCCTGCCGGATTAGACTGCCGAAGAAAGAAGGACTGAACTTCTTCGGGCATGTCAGTTAATGTGCGCAATCGAATGCGTTGTGCAATCAGGATTTGCGGGCAAGTGAATAAATGCATTAGAGACACAGAAAACAGATACTGGGCCTCAGCAACGGCAGATGGTACGGGCGGTGGACCGGTAAACGGCAGAACCGTGTCGAATGGTGAGCGCATGTCGATGACTTTGGATCGTACGAAGCAAGGTCGGGGGGACGAAGACTTTAATGTAAAGCGAGGGACACCGACGAGCTGAGTGATGCCGTCGTGTGCATCAGAGGGAGTAAGTTGCGGCATCATTCGTTCGGACTCAAGGAAATGTCTTGCCTGTGATGCCAGTTTTACCGCAGTGGCATTCGCTTCATTCTTGCATAATGAGCTAAACTGGCGTACCAGCTCTGATACTGGTGAAGGATCGGTTTCGGTTGTCTGCTGACCCGCACGGTTTATCAGATCCATGAGATCATGTGCCGGCAGATGGGCGAGCAGGTTAAAGGTCCAGTTATCTCCATACCACATGCGAACATCTTGCATCGCGAAGTAGTAAGGAGGCGTGTTGGTGGAATTAGCACGCGACTCATAAGTCCAACCCTGGGCGAAGACAGCGGAGGAAGTGCCCGCCTTGGCACATTCCGCTAGAGCACGTGGAGTGTGGAAACCTCCGCCACCCCAAGTGCCTCGACCCCACACATCCACTCCCATAAAAACTCGTGCTGGAGCTGTGGCTAGTTCTTGTTTCGAAGGTTCATTTCCTTTAGCACTTAGAAGTTTAGTATTGAGCTCGAGACTTTGCTTGGCCGACCTCGCTGGCGCACCCGTCCGCCAATGATAGTCGCAAAACAGGCCATCTGCAGCTGACGCGAAAATGCCGTTTTCCGGCCGAAGCTCGCACCAGTAGCCGACCCTTCCAGAGTCCCAAATGAGAGAATCGTAGAAGATGCACAAGCCATCACCATCTTCGTCGCTGGATACAGTCGCGGCCATCTTACGAACAGCTGATGTTTTGTCGATATTTTGCCATGAGCGTAAACGTCGAAGTTCGTGAGTCAGTTCGAGTGAAAAAGTCAGAACCAGATTCTGAGCCACAACAGCGAGTTGATCTGTGGGAATCGCTCCTAGTGCACCGTCAGAGATATCACCTTCGGTAAGTTTGTGAATCTTTGTGGGGGTTGCGAGAAATTGGGAATCTGCTGCGTCCACAACATCCTTTACAATCTCCTCTGCGGCTTCACGGACCTGTGTTTGATCCCTGGCCGCAAACGTTGAATGAATCACGTTCAGACTGTTGTAAGCTCGAACTACAAGTGACTTACTTGAAACTTTCACATCCTTATCACCGAGAAGCGTGTTCAGAACCCCGACGGATGATTCAAAGTTAAGCAACCACCCATCAAATCCATGGTGATGCGCTAGCAGAGCCAGGCGTGTCGACAAAGGGAGTGCCATCAAGCTTTCCAGAAGAAGATCGCGTGGAGATGTGGTAGAGAGGCGCTGCAGAAGGTCGAGTTCTTTCATCTTTTCGGCAAGAGCATTCATGATCGTTGTTACGAACTCGCTTCCTTGGGTTTTGCCATACACAACCCCGACATACACAGCGAAGGTGGAATATACTGGGGAATCTGGCTTCATCCAGTGCTCTGGGTACCTGTCGATAAGCCCTGCCAGAAGCGCGTGACCGCGACCGCGGAGGAGTGGCTCAAGCAGGAGCTCTGCAGTTGCTCGTAGACCACCGTCATGTTCTACGATTAATGTTCCCAAGACTCGGACACCGTTCCTGTGTGCAGCGTCGATCAGCGCTCGCGGAGGTACAGCCAGGAAGGAATGGGAGAAGTACACAAACACATCGATGTGTTTCCAGAACTTGAAGGTATAAGGACTGGAGAGCCCCAGATGCACTTGAGAGTTGACAAAGTCTTGCCAGTACCCATTGGCCATATCATGGCAGAATAAAACGAGCGGTCGGTCGCGCTTCAGAGCAGGCAGAATGCTTGCCGCTTCCCCTGCACGCTTGGATTCATCCTGATTCTCGGCGGTGGCTACGCGATGGCTGGGTGGAGATTGCTGCCGCAAGGTCGGCAGGTCTAGCAGAGGAGGTCGAAGTCTCGCAGAGGAATACCGTAAGGGCTCTGGGATGTAGGGAACTTGTGCTCGTGATCTGAGTCTATGTTGAGGATGCAGTTTGGCCAATTTCTTCTGTGGATTCTGCGGATTCGTAGCAAGCGGCACTCGAACGAGCTGTTCAACAGAGTGAAGCGGCTCGTCCATGCAGTCCAGCCAGTTGAACTCCGAGACCACCGAATACGAATATGCCACCTGTGTTGACGACTTCTTCGCGGATGTAACCGAATACGAAATCCTCCCTGAAAACGGTATGGCGCGAACAGGATCGAAGAACGGATCTTTGTTGAACTTGCGCGAAGCGAGCACAAACGCCTGGGTGATTAGATCGCGATTGAGATCGGCGCCCTGATACAGCTCATCTGCGTACTTGGCTGTACTGTCAAAGCTCGGTACATTGCTGTCGGTTTGTGGTGTTGCGGCTGGATCTTTGGATTCTTCGGGAGCTGAAGGTGTGGCACGATCCTCCATCACCACACTCAAAATACTCCCCTCTGCATCGTGTCCTGTAGCCTCGTCGACAAGTATCTTGAAACGGTAGCTCTGTCCAAGCTCAAGGAACCCAACACTCGCCTCACTTAAGATGACTCGATTGGCTCCACTCTTGAGCACAAGTGCTGCGGCTAGGGACTTTGCGCACAGAGTGATGACAAGCCAAGATGCTTCCGCACCCTCTTGCATGGAGGCTGCCTCGGGGCTGTCACTTTGTGGCACATTACCCGAGACCTCAACCGCAGGGAGGTAAAAAACCCTGACCAATCTCGCTCCCGAGAGCAGATACTCGGATGGTGTGATGGTTAGTGTGACTTCGAGTTTTGGGATGTCCAATAGCGTGGCCTTATCGGGAGTCGTCTCCGAGGTCGTGTGCTCTAAGTCGGTCATGGTCCGGGTTCACGGCCACAGGCTGGAATGAAGATCTCGATGATTTGAGAGAGGTCCCGGGAGTGTGAAGAGATATTGATGTGATCGTTTGCTAGTATAACCTGTGCTGAGGGGCTGCTATCGCTGTGGTCCGCACGCACTGGGTCCGTGCCCCAGATCTTTGCGCTCAACGGGGAGTGCTCAAAAAATCTTCAACTTGATCGACTTGTGGCTCAGGGAGCTCGAGCTGGGATATACGCTGTGTCGGGGGGCAGTCCTGAGGGTATTGTATGAAACTGGTCAGGATTATAGCGCTCCAGGTTCGGATACACGTTCCTGGGCAGCATAAGCGTGACAATGTAATAAGACACCTTGCTTCGCGTCGCAAAACTGCTCGTTCACACAGCTGAGCACTTGAGCTCGCTCGTTAGTTTCTTAAGTGCATCTGAGGATAACACGTGACGTGGCGTGAATCCCAGTGTACTGAGGTGTGGAGTGTGCCGTGTGCGTGTGATGGCTAGGTGGCTGGGTGGCTGGGTGAGCCCCACTCAGCCCCACTCAGCCCCACTCAGCCCCACTCAGCCCCACTC
>Ga0180217_1002094_pt1 | contig 19400 bp, 40 predicted proteins | sample eDN3rd37CBELigOP_FD_128521 | JGI IMG/M metagenome (GOLD analysis project Ga0180217, IMG submission 128521) | Enriched Organic Plus compost microbial communities from Emeryville, California, USA - eDNA 3rd pass 37_C BE-Lig OP (version 2) (version 2) ... | reverse complement strand
CGTGTTCTTCTTCACCTCCGACGCGTGCGGAGTAAGCGCCACCGCAGTCGCACCACCGAGCTGAGCGAAGTTGCCACCAGGGGCACCAGTCGACGCGAACACCGTCGAGTCGAACTTCTTCGCCAGCACACCCGGGAGACGCGAAACGCACTCCGCGTACAGGGCCGCAGCGTCACGACGGAACTCCGTCGAGAACGGCACGATCACCGCAAGCTTGTAAGGGGTGATCGACTTGCTGCCGAACGAGGGACGCGAAACCGGCTTCTCCCCGGTCTCCTCCACCCACTCGGCCTCAGGGTCGCCGGTGATGATCGGGATCGTGACACCCGAACCCGGCAGGTTGATCCGGCGAGCAAGCTGCTGAACAGCCGACTGCTCCTGCATCGTCGACAGGATCTCGTTCGAGACCTCTGCCGGGAGAACGACACCGGACGAGGTCCGGTTAATGTCGATACCAGCCATGTGATATTCCTTTCAAGGATTGGTTAGAGGTGCCCCTCCAGCGCGGCAGCGAACAGCTCCGCAGTGGTCCCACCGTTGACGGCGGGCTGGCGTCCCTCGTTGGGGATGTGCAGCCCCTTCGGCTGCTGCTCTCCCCGGAACTGGATGAGCGCATCCGCAGACGCCTCGAGCTCTGCCTGCGTGCTGCCCGTCAGCAGATCAGCAGGGACACCCTTGGCGGCGGCAACCTCAGCGCGAGCAGCCTTCAGCTCAAGCTCAGCCGCACGCTTCTCGGCGGCGGCAAGAGCCTCAGCGGCCTTCTCCGCTTCGGTCTTCTGCGACTCCCGGATCTTCGCCAGCTCGGCAGCATCAGCCTTGAGCTGGTCGTAGTCCTGGTACTTCGCTCGCTCCCTCGCAATGCGCGCCTGGATCGCCTTGTCGAACTCCTCCTGAGAGGTGATCGGCGTGAACGCGTTCTCCTGGTGCTGCGAGTTGGTTTCTTCCGTGCCCGTAGTGGGGGCCGTTTCCTCAGCCATGCTGAGCCTCATTTCCGTTTAGGGGCCGTGTGCCCATGACCGCAGGGACCGCCTGCGTGCGGCCACGGAAGAAACCGTGGAAGTCTTAGGAGCGGGTGTCGCGGACAGCCTGCGAAATGGCGTCCTCCGGGATCGCCGCGTCATCCTCACGCGACACCTCACCCCGGTACCGGGCGTCGTACCGGGACGCGATATCGTTCGCCCAGTCATCCGATGTGAACACGGGGGCGATCACGCAATAGCAACGGTCGTGCCCGCCAGCCTCACCAGCCGCTTCCGTCCAATACACGGCACCGCGAGAGGCGAGCATCGCGCACCAGTCACAGCACCCAGGGGTTGGGAACCGCTGGTATGCGGCCCGACGAGAACCAGAACGACGATGCCAATCCGTGCGCATCCCGCCCCAGTCGTCAGCGACCGCCTGCCTGCCGGCGTCAGCGATCATCCGCTCAACCATTCCCGACAGGTTCCCCGCGACCGTCCCAGGGGCATCCCCAAACATGGGGCCGACAGCCCACCTGATCGACGCCTCCAACGCGTTCGGGTTCGGGAGGGGCGTGCCCGCAGGAGTGAACTTGATCCCCTTCGCCGCGAACAGTTCAGACGCCCACGACGCCGCGAAATCCCCCATCGTGGAAGCGGCAGAGTCAACGATCTTCGGAACGTTCACCAGCAACGTGTCACGACGGTCCAGCAACGCCAGAGACGCGGTCGCCGCCACCAGCCTGCGCACCTGACGCACAGCACCCGTCGACACCTTCTCGTTGACCCGCCTGTACGCCCTCACATCCTCGAGCGCCGTCATCGCTACTTCTCTTCAAGGTCGGACGCGGTCGCTTCCGGGAGACGCAGCGTGACCGGGAACGCGCCCGTGAACTTCAGACCCTCAAGGCCCAGCGCCGCCGCCGCCGACTCAGGGTCAACACCCGCACGGATAGCGATACCCAGCGCGTCCAGCTTCACCTTCAGCGCGTTCGCCTCCGCGACCGCATCCTCACCAGCCGGCTGCGAAGCCAGCGCGTCCACGAGCGTGCCCGCGTTCCTGCGCCGCTGCTCCTCCTGGAACTGACGGATGTCCTCCATCGGAAGACCCGAATACTTCAGCCCCACAGTCGACGTCGCGAAACCCTCAATGTTGACGGCCAGCTTCGAGAACGCGTCCGCGCGCGCGGACGGGGAAACGATCGCCGGGTCCGTGTACTGCGCCGACAGGGTACGCAACTCATCCGGCATCGCATCCAGATTGTCGCGCAGCATCACAGCGAACTGCATCGCCTGCGTCGCCCCGTAACCCCACAGCTTGTTCGCGTCCTTCGTCGTCGTGATCAGCGTCTCCTTCGCCGCGAAGATCGCATCCGCCGACGACGGGTTCGCAGAGTCAGCGAACTTCACGTCCATGTCCTGGTCGTCCGCGAACAGGTTCGCCCACATCCGCAACTGCTCAATGTGCGGCTGAGGGGACGCGCCCGTGAACCGGTGCAGATCCGGCTTATCGGCCCCATCGTTCGAGTCAGTGTCGAGAGCCTTAATACGACCCATCACAGCCGACCACCGGTCGTTACCCACGAACTCCGAAACGTCCGCACCGAACAGCCAATACTCCGGGGCCGAATAGAACTCCGACGACACCTCAGACCGGACGATCGCACGCAGGGCCGCGTCCGTGTAGTACATGGACGCGCGCGTGATACGCGAATGCCCAAGCGGGCGACGCAGCTCAAACTTGTGAACCAGCGGAGCCACCGGCACCACACCAAGCGGGTTACGCACCGACGCAACATCCCACCGCCCGGACGGACGCTTCCGCATCGTGTACACCGTCGCCGGCGTGTACATCGTCAGCTCCGTAAGCTGACCATCCTTGTCCGTGTCAACGATCGACAGGAACCCCTTCAGCGCACGCCGACGCTTGTCCCACACCGCCGCCGACACATCCGCAGCCCGAGCCATCATCAGAACCTCAGGCTCACCCGACTGCACATCACCCGACGTGACCGTGATGAACGAACACCCGTGCACCGCCGACGACACCTGCGCCGCAGGCAGCTCGATCTGGAACCGGTTCTCGAACATGACCTGCTCAAGGTCGTACGGGTCCGTCACCCCAGACCCGTCAACGAACCCCTCAAACCGGGACCTGTCCGTGACAGCATGGACACCCTTAGCCGTCCACCCGAGCGCGGCACCAACGTTCGCCATCTGCGGCGGCAGACTGATCCCGAAGTCACGCAGCGCCTGCTCACCGTCGTACCGGACAGACCGCTCAACGTTCCGTTTACGCTTCGACCACCACACCTCAACCAGTTCACGGAACAGGTCAGAGTCAGCCCCCAGGTCGATACGCGGAACCTGAAACAAGACGACATCCGTCATGTGATTACCGCCTTACGTTTCATCGACGGATCGCGAAGCTTCCGTCCAGTCCGCGCCCCCCACAGGGCCAAACTCACCGATTCAATAGGGGTCTCGTCCCCGTCCGGGACAGTCCACCCGCCCCGCTTGTCCTTCTCCACAGCCGCCACACACTCGTCCAAAGCCTCCTGCCCGGTACGCAGATGCGTGACGTCGCCGGCCTTCACCGCGTCCTCGAACAGCGCGCACGCCGCCAAATACTGGGGCGTGTTCACCAGCACGATCCGCCTGTCCGGGACCCTCCGCTCCCGAAGCAACTGACGCAACACGTGCGCGCCCGCCTGCCCAGAGATCACGACACGCGACCGCTTCCACCGCGGGTTCCCGTCGTCGTCGAGCTCGCAGAAGAAATCCGCAACCTTGCCGAGCCCGTCCCCCGAAGCCTCAACCTGCAACAGCTCCACATGCACCGGGTCAGTCACCGTCGCCGCACCCAACGACATGTTCATGCCGTCCGCGGAGAACGCCACCCCGAACACCGACTTACCCTCAGGCTTCACGTTCACACCCAGGGCACGCCACTGCACCACGTTGATCGGACGCGTACCACGGTCGTCGTCCCAGATCCCCAACGCCTCACGCAGCCACGAGTCATCCGAGGGCAGGTTCTTCCGCAGGCGCAACATCGACCGCAACGGGGTACGGTGCGGAAACGACGGGTTCGCTTTCGCCCACTGCTCCCGATCATCCGGGTCCGCGTCCGGGTCCGCCGAACACTCGATGTACACGGCATCCTCAGACTCACCAGACAGCGCCTCAATGCGCCGCGCACGGAAAGCCTCACCCGGGTCAGTCGGACGCGGCGGCGTCCCCATGAAGAACAGCAACGCACCATGCGGGTGACGGGACTGGTTCGTCGCCGCGACCATGTCCTCGAGCGCCTTCTCCGTCAGGATCTGCGCCTCATCGAACACCTCAGCGTCGACCTCGTCGAAGCCACGACCGAAGCCCTGCTCACGGGCACCGAACATGATCATCGACCCGTTCGTGAACCGGATCTCCTGCTCACCATTCGCCGCCCGGATCGACGCGACGTACTTCGACACGTTGGCGCGCATCGCGAACCCGCGAATCGAGTTGAACGTCTTCGTCGTCGTCCTCGTCCGATGCGCGGTCCACAACGCCGTATAGTCCGGGTAGATCGTGCACAGCGCAAACAGGACCCGGCTGATCATGTACGTCTTCGCCACCTGCCGAGGAATCGACAGCGTGATACCACCCACCGTCGCCGCGTACTCACCGTTCGCCCGCTTGCCCAACATCAGCCGCGCCGCCCCGACCTGCCACTCATCGAACCGGTCGCCGAACTCGAGAATGCGGGCCTCAACCTTCGGCCAGGCAGACGTCGCAATCTCCCCCTTCGGGATCACGACATGACGAGCAACCTCAGATAGCCGACGCGTCGAAGTCTTCGTCGGGGATGTGGGCGGCATCCGTAGCCTCCTCCTCCACCTGACGAGCCAGCGCCTCAATCTCCTTAGAGATCTCAATCTGACGACGCGTCAACGCCGCCAAATCACGCGGCGACGTGTTCTCGTTATCGATCGCCCGAGCAATCACCCGCCGCATCTGCACCAACTCATCCAGACGCGACCCCGCATCCGCAGCCTCAAGCACAGACCGAATCTCACGCGCCGGCTTCTCATCAGCACCAACCGCACGCAACACAGGCTTACGAGCCATCAGGCACCTCCTGTTTGGGTGTGGAAAAACCCGGGGAGAGAGATCGCAATGCCGCGGGGGCGAGCTGGACGCCACCCGGGGGGGTGGGTGCCCAGGGTCACCAGTTGGTGGATGGTTTGGGTGTTTTTGGTGGTTTTGGGGGTCGTTTTGCGCCGCGTTTTTGGTTGCATTGGCGGCAGATTGTGCGTCCGTTGGTGGGGTTGTTGGTGCCGCCTCGGGCTATTGGGATGATGTGGTCTGGTTCTGCGCTGTTGGGTTGGCGGGTGCGGTCGTAGTCGAGGGGGGTGTTGCAGAGTGGGCAGTGTGTGATGCCTGCTTTGTGGTCTCGGGTGAGTACGGCTCGGCGGAATCTGAGGTGGGGGGCGAGGCCAGTCCGGGATGATGCCATGGGGGTGGGGGTGTTTCTGTGTGCCCTGGGGGTGGTTTTGTTGGGCCCCTGGGGGGTTAGGTGAGTTCGTATTGCCCGCTGTTGGGGAACAGGTGTTCGAGGTGGGGTTTGAGGTATTGGAGGGTGGTGTCCATGCCGGAGAGGAAGGGGCCGTCTGGGATGGTTTGGCCTGTTTTGTAGACCTTGACGTCTCGGATGGTTTCGCCTGTGAGGCCTGCGAATGCGCCGTAGACGCTGCGGCGGTGGTAGGGGCCGAGGTCTAGGGCTCTGAGCATGTGTTCTTTGTGGACGATGAGGGGTGTGTGGGTTTCGAAGCTGAGTGGGTTGTTGTATCCGAGGGATTCGAGTTTGGTGGCGGTGCGGAGCATGCCGCGGACGTACATGCCTTTGATGCCTTGCCATGAGTAGGCTTCGGCGACTTTGTAGATGGGGCCGAGGTTGAGTGTGGGGATTTCGGTGATGGGTTGGGTGATGTAGAAGTCGTCGTTCATGTAGACGAATGGGTCTGTGACGCCTGCTTCGGTGCAGGCGGCGCGCATGGTGATGTTGGTGGTGCGGTGTTTGTTGCCGTCTTTGGGGATGCGTCGGATGGCGAGGTGGTAGTCGTTGACCCAGCGGGGTGCGTCTCCGAAGATCCATACGCGTCGGTGGGGGAAGTTGCGGAGGGAGCGGAGGCTGTACCGGAGTTCTTCGTTGTCTCCGGGGCGGCACAGGTAGACGACGTCGAGCATGTCGCCTCCCTTAGTCTTCGTCGAACTCTCCGTAGGCCGCGGGGTCGCAGTGGTTGATCTCCTGGAAGAGGTTGGCGACGGGTTCACCGCAGGTGAGACATTCATGTTCGCGGCGTGCCATTCACTTGCTCCTGAGTCCTGCGAAGAATCGGTGTATGGGGTCCCACCTGGGGCTGATGAGGTTCGCAACGTGCGCTGCGACGAGCATGATCCCGGCCCTTGCGAGGACGGGGTGGCGGCGTACCCATCCGTCTGCGTGCTCGCTGAGGGTGCCCCCGGGTCTGCTGGTGAGGTTGTAGGCGAGGACGAACACGGCGATACAAGCCCACGCCCGCCCAGGAGTCATAGGTCGTCGTCTTCGTCGTCGGAGTCGTCCCAGATGTCGTCCTGGACTCGTTCGCCGGCACGGATCAGCCCATCCACCTCGTGGAAGGGAAGGTCGGGTGACAGGGTGAGTCGGTAGTTGGAGCCGGTGCGTTCAAAGGAGCGGGAGTGTGTGATGAGTACCCAGCCCATGACGAGGTCGCCGCCCCCAGATGGTTTGAATGTGGTCTTGGACGGCCCGGTTGAGGACGTCGAGGGTGTCGACCGGTTCCGCGTCACTCATCCCCGTGCCTTTCGTATGGGTTGCGGGTGTACTGGTCGAACGCGGCGTACACGCCACGGTGACCCGCGTCAGCAGCATTCACCCCAGCAATGAACCCCTCGTTCCATGCGGCCCGCTGAAGCTCGAGCTCGGCGTCAGTCATGGCCGTAGTCCAGGGCGAGGGAGTGGAGGCATCCGCATCGGACCTGGACCTCTTCGTAAACCATGCCCGCGGTGTGAACCTCAACCACAAGAGGCCACGGCTCACACAGGTCAGTCATCTTCTTCCTCGGGCGTCGAGTAGTAGCGGTACTGAACTTCGAGCTGGATCGCCTCACGGATAGCGTGCGAGATCATGGCGTACGCCTCGTTCGGATTCGGGTGGCGGTGCTGGCATCGTGGCTTGTGGCACTCGGGCCAGACTTCGAGGACTGCGGCCCTGTGTACGCCAGACGATGAAATAGCGAGGTTCAGACGCTCAAGTAGTTCGTGCGCGGTCTCAACATCAGTCGACATCGCCGCCGGCCTCCGTGGCCTCGAGCACCCAATCACCTTCGCCACCATCGAAGAAGACGGCAGGGGACTCATCCAACGCGCGGCGCAACCGACGCGCACCCTCAACCAGACACGCGTCACCGCATCGACACGCCACCGCATCAGCAGCAGCGATCGTGTCCTCAACCCCGAAATCCTCCCGGACGCACATCACACCTTTCCCAACGTCGCTAACAGAAGACCCAGGGTCGGCCTGGGAGCCAGGGAAGAAGACCACCAGACCGACCCGGTCACTTACTCGTCCGACCCGTAAGCCGCGTCTCGCGCACGGCGCAGGGTGCGGATCATGTGATTGATCTCGCGGCGGTCAAGGACATCCGTCCACACGGACGTTGCACCGTCGCGGATGATGCCGGCGAGGAAGTCCGTAGGAGCGTCGATACCGATCTGCACCCATCCGGTCGGCTCACGGCTCCACGAGACATCCAGGCTTGGCATTGCGCTCTCGCCAGCCACGGGGTTATCACCGTCGTACACGACGCGGCTCTCGTGGCCGTGCTTGATTCGTTCTCTGGGCATGGTTGCCCCTTTCGCTCGACCGCTTCACGCGGTCTCACCCCGCATCGCGCAGGGGAGTCTTCAACGACGACGCAACAACTCACATGGTCCGCAGCAGGGCCGCGAACTCACCATCAATGTCACCCACAGGCACCCACCGGTAACCCCTGAAAAGGAACCAGCCACCCATGAGCAGAAGGAACACACCCAACCCAGCGAAATGCACCAGGAACAGGGCGATCCACGCCACAACCACAAACAACGCCGCGCACGACCACTCGACCAACCGCCGACCAGTCATTCGTCGTCTTCATCCCGCGTCTTACGAATCAGAAGAGCCCCAAGCTCCTCCAACTTCTCCGCGTGGACATCGGCACAATGCCCGCAATACTGCAACAGGCCCCCAGACGGGAGCGACACAATGAACTTCGCGGCCACGGCAGGGCCGCACTGATCGCAAGTGTCCATGTGACACGCCCCCTAATGTTTGGGGATTATCAGCACATGGCTGATCTTGGGGTTTGCCATCCGCCGCGCTCGTCGGCGCGGTCTATTTATCAGGCTCGGAGCCCGTTCAGTGTTGGATCGCCGGGTTGGCGGATGGGAAATTTGGGTGACCGGCTAGACGCCGCGTACGACGGACATGCGCTCAGAATCGAAACTCATCCGCGAATACCCACCACACCGAGTGCACTTACGCATCTGATACGACAACAGATTCGCCACATACCGTCGCGCGGTCGGCTCCGTATCAGCACCACACCGGTGACACGTCGTCAAACTGTCCTGCCCGTCAACGAACAGGGCCGGGTGGTTCTTGATGTGGGGTCGGAGAGCGTCATACAAGCCCTGCGTGGCAATCACGTCACCAGCGCAATACTCGACCAGCCGTTCCCGATCCTCCGTCGAGCCGGCAACCGCCCGGTTCATCGCCTCACGGTCGTACGTGTCCGTCTTCGCCGGAATCTCCAAGATCTGACACAGGGCGTCCAGCGACTTGAAATGAACACCCGTCTTGAACTGCCGTGCCACCCGGAGCGTGTCGACCGTCTTGTACGGCGGCAGCGGGGGAAGGTTCGGCTTGTGCTTGTGCCCGATCCGGGGGAAGTACAGGTCACCCTCGAGCCACGGGATGTCCGCGTTGAGGATGTTGTGGCCCACGATGATGTCCGCACTGGACATGAGGGCGTGTACCCGCTTCAGGAACGTGCCACGTCCGCCTTTGTCCCATTCGGCTAGGCGGATCACGTCGAGCTCGTCGTACCACTTCGCGCACAGGATGGTTGTGCGGGGTTCCCGGATCACTGATTCGTGGTGAATGTACCGGTTCTTCAGGTCACCCCGGTCCCACCACTGTTGTTGGGTGATGCCGGAGACTCGTTCGACGTCGAGGATGAGGATGCGGTTGCGGACCTTCGGGTTGATGCTCAACCGGTCCACGAGGTTCATGCTCGGGCCTGCTTCTTTCGCCACTCCCGGAACGCTGACTTCGAGATGTCGGGTGCGCCGGCTTCCCGGAGTTCGTTGAGGAGCGGACTGTTCCCCCAGGCGGGGTTTCCCGCGGCGGCGCGGATTGCTTCTTGCTCGTCGGTGGTGAGTGTTTCAACCCACACGTCCATCTTCGACTTGTTTGTGATGCTGACGCTGACGGGTGAGGCCAGCCGCTCGATGAGAGACACGAGTGACGCCCTTTCGGGTCGGTTATCGGGTTGCCATATTGAGTTGGGTACCGCGTCTGTGCGGTCGAAGATCAGAGCCGCAGAACGCGGTGTGGCGGCCCCGGGTTATGACTCCCGTGACCGCCACGTTGACCCCGCGAAAGGGCTGAGAAGTGGCCCGCCGCGGTCGAAACCGGACACGGGCCGTATGACACGGTGGCAAGCCGTGTGTTTGTCCCCCGCACACGCGTAGGGTTCGCCGCTCTGGGGTGCGGCAGTCACCGGGTTACCTGCGCCGAAGCAGCACGACCCGGGAGCCTCGAAGGCATGAAAAAAGCCGGAGGGACACAGTCCTCCAGCCTCACTAGGCATTGTTGCGCATTTTGCGGGTTTTGTCAACCCAGGTTTACGGTGAGTCCTCGATCCGAGGCCGTCCCGGGATCGCCTCAGCCTCCGCGCGGAGCAGGTCCGGGACGCTAAGCCACAGCGCCCGCATCGGCCGAATGGTCCGAACCTTCCCTTCCCGCACCCACCGGTAGATCGTGTCCCTCGACCGACCCACCCTCTGCGTCGCCTCGCGCACTGTTACCCAGTCGTCTCGCATTGTTCTCACTCTCAATCACCTTCGCCGCGAACGCGAACATGTCCTCATCCATCACCGCCCCACACAGCCGATCGGAGCAGCGGACCAGGATGCGGTCCTCCGCCGCCCTAGGCGGCAGGTACCGCAAGGTGAGCGCCCCGCACGCCTGACAGCGCATGTGCCGCACCTTGTGGGGGCGGTCCTCATACGGCCACTTCGCGCGGGCGGTCTCCACCTCACGGGTGAACTCCCACGCGATCCACGCCCCGAACTCGTCGTTAGCGGCATCCTCGAGCTCGGTCCACTGGTTCAGTTCCTGGAGGAGCCTGCTGATTTCCTCCGCGGCGATCCACGTGGGTGGGACTCCGAGGGGGCGGTCTGTGGACACGTGCACGCGGACGTCTTCCTCACCGGTTCGGATGTAGCCGGCGACGCGGAGCCACCGGACGGTTGTGAGGGACACGTTGATGGCGTGTCGGAACCGGTCGAACTGGTCGTAGGTGAGGTAGCCGTATCCGTCTGTTGCATGGCCCCCAGCGGTCACGTTTCGTCTCCGTCCTGCCGCGCGTATGTGACTTTCCAGATCGGGCAACCGCGTGCAGCCGCTCGGGCTTCGTCCTCGGTGTCGTAGAAGTCCATAGATCCGGCCTCGTCCAGTTCGACGCCCCACTGCTCCATAATTCGTTCGGTCACGTTTCGTCTCCGTTCTCGGCCTCGCGGATCGCTTCAAGCACCTGCTCGGCGTCCCAGATGTAGCGGTACCAGGGCGCGTTGAGGCGGTCGTCGAGCGTGTGCGAATCGGGAAGGTCGAGTTGCGCGAGGCGCATCGCTACAGCCTTCGTGATTCGATCCGGTTCGTCGGTCACGTTTCGTCTCCGTTCTCGGGTATCTCCTGGTTGGTGGTCATTCGGCAGACCAAACACGGGTCACAACACTCGTCGTCCTGGTCGTCACCGAATCCGGCACCATAGTCCCGAAATCATCCGGCCCGAACGCGGCAAGGGACTCGAGCAGCATCACCATCCGAACCCCAACCACGGGCTCCGGCGGGTACAGGCCCTTCAACACCAGCCAGTCACCGTCGCGGCGTTTCGCGTGGCCGGTGTTGGTGCGGCGTACCATGCCGTCACGGATCTCGTACTCAGACCCGGACTCCGTCGCAAAGAACACATGCCTAGAACCCGCCGGGGGCACATCCTGCTCAGCCATCACGACCCCCCAATCTCGTCATCCGGGTACGGTCGCCCGGTGAAAACGCGCATCACGGCGTCGGCGTACATGCCCGCGACACCGGGCGGGATAACGTAGAGCAGTCGCCCCTCGCCGTCCTGCGCGGTCTGAATCGCGAGCTTGATCCGCTCACGGAGCGCCTGGTCTGCTTCGCTCGGCTCAGCCATCACGACCCCCAATCTCTAGGTCTGTGGGCCAGATTCGCTTTCGGTCGCGCTGAACGTGAATACCCGTGTATGTCTCCACGACGAAAGCGCAGTCGGGAGCCTCCAATACGCGCTGCGCGGCCTCCATCTCGACACGGGCAATCTCCCGTAGTCGCGCGATCATGTGCGCGGGTTCCACGCGGCCGTAGTCGGCGAATCCGATGTGACCAGTCCCGGGGACTTGGACGCTCGTCATGCGCTCGCTCATCGCTGGCTCCTGTTCTCCTGATTGAACGAGAGGTAGTAGCCGGGAAGACCGGAAGTCGCCAACGCGGCCGCGTCCGACTCGCCTATCGCGACGAGTGCCGACGCGGCCGGGGAGACCATGCCCGACCCGTCGCCCTTCGGGTGGATGAACGTCACGCGATGCCGGTAGAACAGCACGCCTGCAGCTGCAGGGAACACGAGTTCCTGCCACAACTTCGTGCCGGTCGCGACCGGGATCAGAGCGGTGCCCCGCCCGTGGGCAACGAGACGTTCCATCCAGACTCGCGACTCGCGACCGTACGGCGGGTTGAGCCAGACGCGCCCATGCCAGGGCAGAGACAGCCCGTCACCGATTTCCTCAGGCGTCCACATCTCAGCGGCGGTCGGATGCCCAGGCGCGGCGCAAGGGTCGAGGTCGAAGCGTCCCAGCGCCTGAATGATCGTCAAAGGCGTTAGCCAGCGATCGTTCCGGTTCGCGAACACGTCCGGGTCGAACGGGTCAGCCTTCGTGCTCGTGCGACCCGACTGCGCGGCCTGAATGTTACCCATTGCTGTCCCTCCGGTTCTCCTGTTTGGGTGTGTGGTCAGAACGGTGTGTCATCGCCCCACCCCTGCCCCGGCTCGGACGTGTCCCACGGCTCCTGCCCGGTCACCTGTGCGTTGTTGATCGTGAAGTCCACGTACCGGGCGTCACGCTCCGACACCTTCGCCCCCAGGCCCCCGGTCACCGTCACCAGGTCGCCCACGTTCACGAACCGGTCCACGTTCCTTGGGGGGAACACGGACCAGTAGGTGGTGCGGGTCTTGTCCCCGAACGTCACCGTCTCGCGGAGCCCGAATCCGTTGCCTTTCGCGTTGATGCGGGACACCTCGCCCTGCACAGTCACATCAGCCATCAACTTGCCTTCCTGTCTTCCTGCCGCCACCTGGCGACAGCCCTTCTCATACGCGCCTGCTTCTGCCGGCGCGACATACCATCCCTGCACCCACGGCACCGGCACCCGTGATGCGCGTAACACGTCCCCGTCTCCGAATGCCTGTGATCCGGCGGGCACACACCCGTAACCCGGGTTTGCCCAGGCTCCTCACTGTGGAGCGCTGCCCGGTACTCGGCGGACCGCATGTACTCGCCCAGGCACGTGTCGATGAACTCCGCAAACCGAAGATCCGACCTGTTCACGACACCTCCCAGTTGCCGAACATGGTCGGCTGTAGCGGCTTTGTGATGCGTGCTTCGATGAGGGGGAGGTACGTCGCCTCCCGTTCTATGCCGATCACCTCGAACCCCTCGATCAATGCCGCTTCGAGCGTCGTCCCGGACCCGGCGAAAGGCTCGAGGATCGTGCCCCCGGATGGTGTTGCGAGGCGCACAAGCCAACGCATGAGCTCGAGCGGCTTCACCGTCGGGTGAAGTACTCCGTCGACCTCCGGTCGTTCATCCGACCCGGCCTTCGCCTCGTATCGGAATGTCGGAAAGAACTTCGCCTCCTCGCCGAGCTCGAACGCCTGTGACTCGTCCAGGACGACGTTGGTAGGCCACCGCCCCGCCTCGTCGGGAACGTAGGGGGTGACCTCATTGAACTTGCCCAGGCTGGCCGCACCCCGCGCAATCCGGTTCGCGTCGATGTTGAGCGCCCCGGTCCCGAACTTCTCAACGTTCTTCTCCACCGTTCCGATGAGCGGCTTGCGCCCGACGACGATCGGTTCGAACGCTGGCTTTAGCACGTTCCCGTTCTTGGGGAACCCCGTGCCGTAGAGCCAGGCGATGCTGTCCCGGATCTCAAACCCGGCATCCTCGATCCCGGATGCGAGTCGGTGCCACGTGCGGGAACCGCCGAACGCGAGCAGGTACCCACCCGGCTTCAGCACTCGGAGCGCTTCACGTGCCCACTCGGTGCACCACTCCTGGAACGTGTGAAGACGCGGGAGCCGTTCGTCCGTGAATGTGGGCGACTCGCACGAACAGGGGTTACCTCCGCGCTGCCACTTCCCACAGGTCGTGCACTTCGGGTTCAGCCCGCCGAGGAATGACGGACGCTCGATCCGGTTCGCTCCGTCGGAGTATCCCGTCTGCGACATTCCGGCGGTCGCTTTCGAGGCGGTGCGATACTCAGGCCCGCGCTTCGACAGGCGGCCGAACGCATTGTCGCGACCGGCGTCGTTCGGGTTCAGGCTGCGGCGAAACCCGTCAGCCCCATACCAGTCCTTGCCCATGAACTCGAGCCCGTAAGGAGGGTCGGTGACAACGGCGTGCACAGAATCGGCAGGGAGCATACGCATCACTTCGATGCAATCGCCGTGGTGGACGGTGACGCCCGGTTCTTCAAAAACGATCACGTGCCCTCCTCGGCGCATCTGTCGCATGGCAACGGGTACTCCGCATGCACCTCACAGGTGCGGGGCTTACGGACAACCGGTGTCGGCTTGGTTTTCTCCGCTTTCTCAGCGGCCTGGTATGCGAGTCGTGCTGAACCGCACGCCCTACACGGCCCGTCAGTCCCGTTTGGGTGCTTTGGGCAGAACGGGGAGAGCGCTCTCTCTACCTCGTTAGAGGTAGAGAGAGGTCGGGTCGGGTCGGGTCGGGTCGGGTTAGACGGGACAAAACCGTCCGTCCCAGGCGTGTCCCCGTCGTGTCCCGTTGGGACATTCTCGGGACGTTTCGAAGCCTTCTTAGCCCTCCACTCCGCCTTCCTAACCCGCTCATGCTCCCGACGCTCATCCAACTGCTCACGAGTCGGCTGCCACTCAGCCCACTTCGCGAACCGCGTCCCACCCGGAGCCTCCTCCCACAGGCCGGAGGCGACCAGGGCGTCCACGAGCTCGTCAGTCCCACCCCACTCGTCGACCATGTACGCGGGAACGAACCCGTCCAACTCCTCCCCTGCCGTCCAACTGCCCGCGACAGCCCACAGGCCGACAGCCGACAGTCGGAGGCGGCGCGGGATGGCCATGACCTTCCGTGATGAGTGGAACCGGTCATCGACCTTGAACCACATTCAGCCCACCTGTCCTTCTGTGAGTAGTCGGGCGGTAGCAGCCGTGATGGGCTCGAAACCGCCCTCGTCGTCGTACAACACCCAGCCGACACCGTGACGCCGTGCGGGCCACAGTTCGGGGCGGGCGTACCCGGGGACGTCGAAACCGTCCTCGAGCGCCTGCGCCGGGTTCATGGTTCGCCAGCCGTGGCACCCTGTGGTGCCGGAACCGCACAGGGTTTGCCCGTTCGATGCCGCCCAACGCCCACCCCGGCCCCTGCCCTTACGGTGGTCGAAGTTGTTGCCTGGGAGCCCGCATCGGACGCACAGACCCTGGTCACGGTTCTTCACGAGAGCGCGAGCCCTGCGTTCGTCAGCTGCGGTCTGCTTCGACTGTCGCGGCCCGATCATGAGACCTCCAGAGCAGAGAAATCGAATGCCTGCTGCGCCAACCGCTTTACGATTAGCTCGCAGTACTTCTCCTCGAGCTCCACCCCGATCGCTTTGCGCCCCAGGTTGCGGGCCGCGACAAGCGTTGAACCGGACCCGGCAAACGGATCAGCGATCACCCCCGGGGGACACTTCTCGATCAGCGCCTCCATCAGCGGAATGGGCTTAGGTGTCGGGTGCTCGGGGCGGCGCGCGTCAGATGACATCAGCGTCTGTGCGCGAATGATGTTCGGCTCTCGCTTACCGACGAACCCCGAACCGAGGACGTAGATTTCCTCCTCAGCGCCGCCCCACGGCATCTTGACGTCGCCCATGTATCCGCATGGCGTCTTGTCCCAGATGAGGCGCATCCTGGTGCGTTCGGGGCGAGGAACGTTCCAGCGCCCGAACACCAATGCGGGGCGGTCGCCCCACATTTCCAGGGCTGCGTCTCGAGCCTCGGTGGTGGTGTCCCCCGCTACGGACAAGCGGCCCTCGGCCCGCCGCGGCTCGCCCTTGCGCCCGCCGAACCCTGTGTAGTCCATCCCGTATGGCGGGTCGGTAACCAGAACGTCAGCGGTCGTCCAGCCTCGGATGCCGCGGCAGTCTCCGTGGTGGAGCTGCACGTATTCGTCTTCGTAGTAGAGGGTCATGTTTCCCATTCCCGGTCTGCTCCGAGGAGCACAGCGAACGATTCAGCGTCCATGAGGACGAACTGGTCGCGGGGTTGTCCTTTGCCGCGTCGTTTGAAGATGACGACGGCGGCGTGAGCGTCCGCGTTACCGCGCTCTACCTCGGCCTCAGCGATCCACCCGGCCAGGTCGTAACGGGCATGCGCCTTCACCTCAACGGCCACCTTCTCGCCCAGGATCGTTCGGATACCAGAGATGTCTCCCTCATCCCCATTGCCCTTCAACGGCATCCGGTCGATGCGGTCGTCTCCGAGGCGTCCTCTGAGCCAGCGAGTCATGAGGGTTTCGAGGCGGGTTCCCTTCGCACGCTGCTTACTCATCGCGTGTACCTGCTGCCTGTGCCCGCTTCTTGAGGATGTTCCGGCGCTGCTGCAACGTCTTCGCTCCCCAAATGCCATGCTGTTCGTTGTTCTTCAGTGCGTACTCCAGGCACTGCTCCCGCACAGGGCACGCCATGCACGTCGCGAACACGCGCGCGTTGAACGACCCCCTGCCTTCCGGGAACCACGCATCCGGGTCAGTCTCCGCACACAACGCCTCCTCAACCCACGGTTCCGGCGTCAACCGGACAGGTGTGGGCTGGTCAGTCCACGTCGCAAACGTCACATTTTTCACAGTTCCTCCAACCGGTAAAGGTCGAAACTCAACGGGGCAACACGCCCACACTCCACACACCCCGTAGGGTCACCCAGCCTCTTCGCGACCTCGACCGCCAGGCCCCGCAGGCACGGGGTGCACTTGAACATCGGCACGTTGCAACACACGTCAAACACGGCCACCACAGCGGGGTCACCGCACCGGCAATGCGGGGCGATCCCCTGCCCTTGGGTGATGTTGTGAAACTTCACCGCAGTCACGTACTTGTCAGACGGAGGGATCATGGCGTTCCCGTTCCCTGTGGAGCACAGCTAGGGCGTGCTGGTGTGCGGCGTGTGCCAGGCACGACTCGGCGGACTGGACACCTGTGCGGAGGATTTCGATGGCCTCCATGGTGTCGGACGGTTGCAGGAGGTCCGGGTACGTGTCCCGGAGCTCGTCTGCTGTTGCCCGCAGGTGGTCGGCGGCACGTAGCGCGAACATGCGCGCCTCGTTCTGGAACCCGTCGCTGTCTCTCATGGTTTGACCTCGATTGCGTCCCATGACGCTGCGACGGGAGCCTCGAGCACCTGCTTGCGGGCGTCTTTCGCGGCTACCACGGCGGGATCTGCGCGGACTTGCGGGTTGAGTCCGTCCCACGTGGTGCGGAGCTCGTCGAGGCTGGTCGCCGCGTTGATCTTCTGCAGGGCGACGGTGATCGCGTTCTCTGCCGCGGTGGGGCGGCGTGTCCGGGACGTGGAGGCACTGTTCCCGTCGTCGTCCTCGTCGGGGGTGATCCCGGTGATGCTGGACAGGACGTACCGACGGAAGTAGGTGAACCAGGACCCGTACTCTTGCGCTTTGGCGCCTTCGGGGAGCCCGAACGCGCCGGCGATCTTGTCTCCGTTGACGTGGCGGAGCTCGAATCGGAGGACGGTGCCGTGGTCGGTTTCGTCGGGGTAGGCGGTGAATGCGAGGCCGTGTTTCGCGAGGATGGGGAACACGGCCTTGGTGATGTCGGGGAGGGTGGCGTATCGGCTTTTGAAGGCGGGGTTGGTGCCACCTTTGGATACGTCGGGGAGTTCGGTTTGGAACGCGACGAGCGCGCTCGTCAGGGTGTCAGTCATTAGTCCCAGTCCTTGATGTGGGGTGCGTCGTCGAAGGGGTATCCGCAGCCGTCGCAGTACCCTTCGACGCCTACGGTGATTCGTCCGTGGTTGGGGCAGTCGGCCCAGATGCGTTGGTCATCCATGAACAAGGGCCAGAAAATTGATTCCTGGCCCTTGCGGAGTTCGTGGATTGCGTGTTCGACGGGGAGGTCGTCCCATTCGAGTAGGGAGTCCTTGTACCAGTCGATGGCGGCGTCCCAGGTGCGTTTCTGGGTGACCCCTGCCCCTGCGATGTGGTTGTGGACCCAGGTGTCGCGGGCGCGGGCAGGGTCGTACGCCAACTCCTCAAGCGGGTTCATGACGCGTCCTCGGGAACGGGCTCCCAAGGGCCAGCGGCACGGCGGCGGTAGACGTTGATGTGAGTCAACCCATTTGGCCCAGAGTCCTCCTCGCCAGCGAAGGTCCATCCCCGCGGATATCTCCGCAGAACGTCCTCCGCCTGTTCTCGGGACCGGCCACGCCACTCCTCACCGCTCACGTGGACGGGGCGGTACTCGTACTCCCACTCCACCGGCTCCTGCTTGCGGTAGCCAGCGGCGAGGATCGTTGCGGCCGTATCGAAGTAGACGGAGAGGTGGTCGCGTCCGAGGGACAGAGCCTCCTCCCATTCGCGCTCATCGAGGCCGGTCAGAAGGCGCGCCAGTTCTTCGTGTTCGTTCATGCTGCGTCCTCGAGGTATGTGTTGGGGCAGGGGAACTCGGCCCGCATGGCAGCGGTCGACTCGAACACCGGCACGTCGAAGTTCGTCCGCAGACGCTCCACAGCGACCGGGTTCGGGAGCCACACCTCACTGAAAGGCTCCACGGACAGGGCAAGGATGTGGGCTTTCATGGCCCGGAACCCCTTCGTGCCGATCAGCACTTCCCCGTAGCCTTCGATGATCCCGGTGATGCTGGGGTAGGTGAGGTATGCGTCGTCTACGCCGTCGAAGTAGGCGTAGAACCCGTGGTTGCAGTCGATGACCCGGTGGGTGTCTACCCAGTGGTCGCGGAGTTTCTTGTACTCCTCGTATTGGATGTTCCATTCTTCGACTCCGAGGTCTTCGATGGATGGGATTTCTGCGATGCTGCGGGGGAATGCGGCTTTGCAGGTGGCTTCGTTGGGGCCGGGGAACCAGGGGCTGGTGTAGACGACGCCGTCGAGGATGCCGTCTGGGCGGAGTCGGAAGTGTCGGAATCCGCGGATGGTGCCTGCGGCGTACGGGATGGCCCCAAATTCGCTCATGTCGTTCATGCGGGCACCGGCTCAGACGGGGCCGGGACTGTTGCCGGCGTGGTGTTCGGCACCTCGAGGGGTTCGAGTTCGATGTGCTTGAGCGGGTCACCGATGTCACCAGCGTGGGGCGTGTACATGGTTCAGTTCTCCTTGGGTCGGTAGAGGGCCACGAGGCCCGCGAGTGCGAGGGCGCCCACACCGATGACGGTGAAGGTGTTGTAGCCGCCTGTGATGAGTGCGGCGGGGAGGCAGGCGAGGGCTGTGAGCAGCCACACGAACACCCATTTGTTCATGCGGCCCACAGGGCTCTCTCGCGGGCTGTCATCGTGTCGTTGCATGACTTGCACACCTTCGATGTGGGGCGGCATTCACGGACAACCCCGCATCGGGTGCAGGGTGCGTGCCCGTAAGGGAGGGTGACGGGGCGGGGGATCGTGCCCCCGAACACCCCGCTCACGACAGCACCCCCGTGAGGAGGGCGAGGATGGGGAGAATGGTGGCGGCGAGGATGGCGGCGACACCCAGGACACGCAGGTCCGACGACTTACTCATGACGGCTCCTCCGGCCAGATACGGCGCGCGGACGTGATCCTGTCCGAGCCGCGAGCTAAAGTCGCCCAAACTGGATGG
>Ga0180217_1002088_pt1 | contig 19424 bp, 14 predicted proteins | sample eDN3rd37CBELigOP_FD_128521 | JGI IMG/M metagenome (GOLD analysis project Ga0180217, IMG submission 128521) | Enriched Organic Plus compost microbial communities from Emeryville, California, USA - eDNA 3rd pass 37_C BE-Lig OP (version 2) (version 2) ... | reverse complement strand
CTTCGTCGCCGGCCTCGAGCTCAGGCGTGAGTTCGTCGCCGGCGACCTGCGCGACCCCGCTCGCGCGGCGCTGCCCGTCCTGGCCGCCGTCGGCGGCATGATCGTTCCCGCCGTCATCTTCACGGTCGTCAACTGGGGTGGACACACCGAGGGATGGGCGATCCCGACCGCCACCGACATCGCCTTCGCCCTCGCGGTTCTCGCGGTGATCGGTACGCACCTGCCGACCGCCCTGCGCACGTTCCTGCTGACCCTGGCCGTCGTGGACGACCTGTTGGCGATCACGATCATCGCGATCTTCTACACGTCGTCACTGGACCTGATCGCGCTGGCCGCCGCCGTGGTGCCGATCATGACGTTCGCCGTCCTCGTGCGTCGGGCGCCACAGTCGTGGTGGTTCCTCCTCCCCTTGGCCCTGATCGCCTGGGGGCTGGTCCACGCCTCGGGCGTCCACGCGACCGTCGCCGGCGTGGTGCTGGCGTTCACCGTCCCCGTCACGGAGCACAGCGACCGGCTCGCCGAGCGGTTGCGGCCGATCTCGGCCGGTCTGGCAGTGCCGGTGTTCGCGTTCTTCGCCGCCGGTGTGGCGATCGACGGCGTCGACGGGTTCACCAAGTCGTTGGCCGAACCGGTGACCCTCGGCATCGTCCTCGGCCTGTTGGTCGGCAAGACCGTCGGCGTGGTCGGTGCCACCTGGCTGATGGCCACGTTCACCCGCGCGAAGCTCGACGACGACCTGGCCTGGATCGACGTGCTCGGCTTGGCGATTCTGGCCGGGATCGGATTCACGGTGTCGTTGTTGATCGGCGAGCTGGCCTACGGCGTCGGTTCGGGCACCGATGATCTGGTGCGCACGGGTGTCCTCACCGGCTCGACGCTGTCAGCAGTGGTCGGCGCCGTGGTGCTGCGATCTCGCAACCGCCACTACCGCCTGCTGGCCGAACGCGAGTCGCTCGACCTGGACTGGGACGGCGTTCCGGACGTCTACCAGGAACCGCACGACTCGCCGTGAGCCATCATTCCCACTCGATCGTTCCCGGCGGCTTGCTGGTCACGTCGAGGACGACGCGGTTGACGTCGGGGACCTCGTTGGTGATCCGCGTCGAGATGCGTTCGAGCACGTCGTAGGGCAGCCGGCTCCAGTCCGCGGTCATGGCGTCCTCGCTGGACACCGGCCGCAGCACGATCGGGTGCCCGTAGGAACGGCCGTCCCCTTGCACGCCGACGGATCGGACGTCGGCGAGCAGGACCACCGGGAACTGCCAGATGTCGGAGTCGAGCCCCGCGGCCGTGGTCTCCTCGCGGACGATGGCATCGGCGGCCCGCAGGATCCGCAGGCGGTCGCGGTCGACGGCGCCGACGATGCGGATCGCCAAGCCTGGGCCCGGGAACGGGTGGCGGCCCACGATCGCCTCCGGAAGACCCAGCTGTCGGCCGACTTCGCGGACCTCATCCTTGAACAACGTCCGCAACGGCTCGATCAGAGCGAACTCCAGGTCGTCGGGCAGACCTCCGACGTTGTGATGGCTCTTGATGTTGGCCGCACCCTCACCGCCGCCGGACTCGACGACGTCGGGGTACAGCGTGCCCTGGACCAAGAACTTGACCGGGGCACCGGGCGTCTCGACGATCTCGCGCTCGGCTGCCTCGAACACGCGGATGAACTCGCGCCCGATGATCTTGCGCTTCTCCTCGGGGTCGGTGACACCGTGGAGGAAACCGAGGAACTGGTCGGCGGCGTCGACGACCTTCAGGTCGACCCCGGTCGCCGCGACGTAGTCCTGCTCGACCTGCTCTGCTTCGCCTTGGCGCAGCAGACCGTGATCGACGAACACCGCGGTGAGCTGGTCGCCGATGGCGCGCTGGACGAGGGCTGTGGAGACCGCCGAGTCGACCCCTCCCGACAACGCCGAGATCACGCGAGCATCACCGACCTGCTGACGGATCAGCTCGACCTGCTCGTCGACGATGTTGGCGCTCGTCCACGTCTGCCTGCACCCGGCGATGTCGATCAGGAACCGTTCCAGGATCGCCTGGCCGTGTGCGCTGTGCAGCACCTCGGGGTGCCACTGCACACCGGCCCAGCGCTTCTCGACGTTCTCGAACGCCGCGACCGTGGCCCGTGGCGAGGTCGCGACCGTGGTGAACCCGCTCGGCGCAGCCACGACCTCGTCGCCGTGCGACATCCACGAGGTCAAGGTCTCGGGCAGCCCCGCCAACAGCGTTCCGGGGTGGGTCACGGTGACCGAGGTGCGGCCGTACTCACGTTGACCGGTGTGTGCGACCTCGCCACCGAGCGCCTGCGCCATCGCCATGAAGCCGTAGCAGATGCCGAAGACCGGCTTCTGGGCCTCGAACAGCGCCGGATCCAGGTTCGGCGCACCGGTCTCGTAGACCGACGAGGGCCCCCCGGACAAGATGATCGCTGCCGGATTCTTGGCCAGCATGTCGGCCACGGGCATCGTGTGGGGCACGATCTCGGAGTACACGCGAGCTTCCCTCACTCGCCGTGCAATCAGTTGTGCGTACTGGGCGCCGAAATCGACGACGAGAACCAGGTCGTGGTCAGCGGTCACGGACCCATCCTAGAGCGCTTCGGCAGGCAGAACTCGACGGGGCCGATTCGCTGATATTTCGGTATTTTCTGCCCGGACGCGAAGTTCGTCGAAAAATGTTGGGAACTTCCGTAACCCCCCGTGCTGCCACGCGTTGATCAGGGTGGATCTAACAACACTCCCTCCCGTTAGATCACAGGTGCTGCTCCTCGTAGCACGACAGAGCCCGAGCCGTGAACTCCCTCCCGCTCGGGCTCTGTGCATTTTCACGCACGGCGAGCGCGCTCTGCGCGCGAGACCGTGCGGGACGCTAGGGAGCGTAGCGACCGGGAGCGCCATGCGGCGAAGCCGCCGACCGCGAAGCGCCGCTGGTGAGCCGAGGAGCTCGCTCAAGCACCACACCTCGGCCAGTGCCTGCCCGAGGTGGTGCATCACCTCACCACGCCTCGGCCGCTCGTTCCTCGCGACCTCACGGTCGCTGCGCTCCCTGGCGAGCAGGGGGTGGGCGCCTCGGGGGGGCGGGCTTGGTCGCCAGGGCGAAGCCCGTGAACGCAGCGAGGCGACCCAACGCTCGCCGGTCGGGTCGGGACGCCTCGGGGCTCGTGCCTCGCCCCTCCCGGTCGCTCCGCTCCCTGGCGACCAAGGGGTGGGCTGGTCACTCCGCTCCCTGGCGAGCAGGGGGTGGGCGCCTCGGGGGGTGGGCTTGGTCGCCAGGGCGAAGCCCGTGAGCGTAGCGAGGCGACCACCGGTTGGGCGGATCGCAGCGGGGGTCAGTTGACGATGGGCAGGCGGAGGGCGGCGGGAGCGTCGGTCGGCACCACCGGAGATCGGGGCGCCACGGGCGACATCGGCACGAATCCCGCGCCGACCGCGGGCCGTGGGTCGGCCTCGCCCTTGTTGGGCCAGTACGACATCGCCCGTTCGGCCTGTGCCGTGATCGTCAGCGACGGGTTGACACCGAGATTCGCGCTGATGGCCGACCCGTCGACGACGTGCAGCCCCTCGTGGCCGTACAGGCGGTGGTAGGGGTCGATGACGCCGGTCTCCGGCGAATCGCCGATCGCACAACCGCCCATGAAGTGCGCGGTCAGCGGCACATTGAACGGTTCACCAATCGTGCCGCCGGCCGTTCCGCCCATGTGCTCGGCCATCTTCTGGACCGCGACGTGGCCCGGTTCGATGAACGACGGGTTGGGAGCTCCGTGGCCTTGCTTCGACGTCAGCTTCCGACGTCCCGTCAGCCCCCGCTTGGTGTACGTCGTGATCGAGTTGTCGTGCGTCTGCATCACCAGCGCGATGACGGTGCGTTCGGACCAGTGGCGCAGGTCGTAGAGCTTGAACAGGTTGCGCTTCTGCTTCCACATCTCCTTGAGCCAGGTCTTCCACCGCGGTCCGGGCAGACTGCCGTCGGTCAGCACGGTCTGCATCAGTGACATGGCGTTGGAGCCCTTGCCGTAGCGGACGGGCTCGATGTGGGTGTGCTCGTCGGGGTGGAACGACGAGGTGATCGCGACCCCGTGGCTGTAGTCGACGTCCTTGTCGTCGGCGATCGCCCCGAGGAGTGCTTCGGAGTTGGTGCGGGTCAACAGGCCGAGCCGCTGCGACACGTGCGGCAGATGGCCACGATCGCGCATGCGGTGCAGCAGCTTCTGCGTGCCCATCGTGCTGGCGGCGAAGACGACCTGCTGGGCGGTCAGCTTGCGGTGCGGACGGAACCGGCGGTTGGTGCGACGGGTCTCGACCTCGTAGCCGCCACCGGGCAAGGGCCGCACCGCGACGACCGTCGTCATCGGATGGATCTGCGCGCCGTTCTGCTCGGCCAGGTACAAGTAGTTCTTGACCAGCGTGTTCTTCGCGTTGTGGCGGCAGCCCGTCATGCACTCACCGCAGTTGGTGCACGCATTGCGCTTGGGCCCGACGCCCCCGAAGTACGGGTCCTCGATCTCGGCGCCCGGTTCGTCCGCGAACAACACGCCGACCGGCGTGTGGTGGAACGTCCCCTCGACGCCCATGTCGGCAGCGGTCTTCTTGATGATGCGGTCCGCGGCGGTCTCGAAGGGGTAGATCGTGACGCCCAGCATGCGCTTGGCCTGGTCGTAGTAGGGGGCCAGCTCGGCCTTCCAGTCCGTGATGTGTCCCCAGGCCGGGTCGCGGTAGAACGGGTCGAGCGGCTCGTACAGCGTGTTGGCGTAGACCAGCGACCCGCCGCCGACTCCGGCGCCCGACAAGATCAGCACGTCCTTGAGCTTGTCGATGCGCTGGATGCCGTAGCAGCCCAGCTGCGGCAGCCACAAGAACTTGCGCAGCCGCCAGGACGTCTTGGCGAAGTCCTCGTCCCGGAACCTCTTGCCGGCCTCCAGGACGGCCACGTCGTAGCCCTTCTCCGTCAATCGCAGCGCAGAGACGCTGCCGCCGAATCCCGAACCGATGACGATGACGTCGTGATCGAAGTCAGCCGCGTTGTTCTCAGGCACGGGGGGTCCTCCTCAGGATCGACAGGCCGAGGCTCAGCAGTCGGGTATAGGTGCGCTTGGCCAGGAACGCCGGCCCTGCCATCGGGATCAGCCGTTGCACCGCGACTGCCTGCGGCTCGGTGTAGCGCAAGATGCCCTCGGGGCCTTGGCGACGGCCCAGGCCGGAGGACTTCATCCCACCCATCGGTGCGTCGATGCTGCCGAACGTGGCGGCGAAACCTTCGTTGATGTTGACCGTTCCGGCCCGGATGCGGGCAGCGACGCGGCGGGCCTGGCGCGGTGGACCCCACACGCTGGCGTTCAGCCCGTACTCGGTGGCGTTGGCGAGGCGCACGGCCTCGTCGACGTCGGAGTACCGGTACAGCGCCACCAGGGGCCCGAACGTCTCTGCGGCGAAGCACTCGGCTTCTGGCGTCACGCCCTCGAGCACCGTCGGCTCGAAGACCAGCGGCCCGATGTCCGGACGGTGGCGGCCACCGGCCAGCACGACGGCGCCGTTCGCGACGGCGTCGTCGACGTGCCGGACGACGGTGTCGAGCTGAGCCGGGGAGACCAAGGAACCGATCTCGGCCTCCCAGTCCAGGGAGACGCCGAGTGAGAGGTGCTTGGTGCGGTCCGCGAACGCGTCGCGGAAGCGGTCGTACAGCGAGTCGTGGACGTAGAGGCGCTCGATCGAGACGCACAGCTGACCGGCCGACGAGAACGCCGCCGCCACGGCGCCTTCGACGGTCTTGTCCAGGTCGGCGCCCGGCAGCACGATCATCGGGTTCTTGCCGCCGAGCTCCAGCGAGCAGCTGATGAGGCGCTTCGCGGCCCGTTCGGCCACGGTCGTGCCGGTGGCGGTCGAGCCGGTGAAGCACACATAGTCGGCGCGATCGATGATCGCGGTACCGATGATGCCGCCGGGACCGCTGACGACCTGCCACAGGTCCTCGGGGAATCCGGCTGCGCGGAGCAGCTCGACGGCGGCCAACGCCGTCAGGGGGGTCTGACTGTCCGGCTTGTGCACCACCGCGTTGCCGGCCGCGAGGGCGGGCAGGCCGTCGGAGATCGCCATCGTCAGCGGGTAGTTCCACGGGCTGATGATTCCGACGACACCCTTGGGCACCTGGTTGACCTGCACGCGCGTCAGGCCGGGCAGAGCGCCGTTGCGGCCCTTGGTGCGCAGGTGGCGGCGCAGTCGGCGCGCGTAGTAGCGAGCCGTGAGCGCGACGTGTGCGATCTCGTCGTAGGCGTGGGCTCGCGCCTTGCCGGACTCGATCTGGATCAGGTCCATCAGGTCGTCCTGGTGCTCGAGCACCAGGTCGTGCAGGGCGAGCAACGCCTTTGCGCGGGTCCGGTACGACGTCGCGGCCCAGTCGCTCTGCGCGCGGCGCGCGGCAGCGAATGCCTGATCGACGTCCTCGACGCTCGACACCGGTACATCGGCGACCGGGTCGCCGGTCAACGGCGAGGTCGTCGTGCGGGTCTGCGTGGTCGTCGTGCGAATCAGCGCCAGCAACTGCTGGGCGCGGTCCGTCGAGACGGTGGCGACGGGTGCTGGCGCGTCATCGAGGGCGGTCATACTGTGAGTATGACACTGCCGATGTCACACGGCTACCGATCGGTAACCAACGTCACGCGAAACCACTGGCTCGGGATAGACATCAGCTGAACAGGGTGTCGCCCCAGTAGCCGTTCGCGGTGACCCCGGGAGGACACGCCCACAGCCCGGACCCCACGTGCACGATGTACTCGTTCATCAGGTCGTTGGTCAGCCCGGCCAGCGACCGCTGGATGCGCACGAACTGGTTCTGAGGATCGCGTTGGTAGGCGATGAAGAACAGGCCGGCCGACAGCTGTCCGAGCCCGTTCGAGCCGTCCACGAAGTTGTACCCGCGCCGCAGGATCTGCGCGCCCCCGTTGAAGTCGGGGTGCGCGAGCCGGACGTGCGACTTCTCCGCGATCGCGAGATCACCTGCCGCGTTGCGCGCAGCGAAGTCGATCGGCTCGAACTCATCGCCTCCCGACATCGGACCGCCGGATCCCTTCGCGCGCCCGATGATGGTCTCCTGGCCTTCGAGCGACTCGCGGTCCCAGGTCTCGATCCGCATGTCGATCTTGCGGGCCACCAGGTACGAGCCGCCGACCAGCCAGTCGGGCCCGTCCCCGGGCGCGACCCACACGAAGTCGTCGACGGTTGCGGTGTCCTCGGCCTTGATGTTGGCCGTGCCGTCCTTGAACCCGAACAGGTTCCGTGGCGTCACCTGGGCCGTCGACGTCGACGACGTGCGCCCGAAGCCCATCTGGGAGTACTTGACGGCAGCGCGCCCGAAGGCGATGCGCACCAGGTTGCGTATGGCGTGCACGGCGACCTGCGGGTCGTTGGCACACGCCTGGAGCGCCAGGTCGCCGCCGCTGATCTCAGGGCGCAACCGGTCGCCGGAGAAAGCCGGCATCTCGATCAGCCGGTCGGGCAGCTGGCCGTCGAGTCCGAAGCGCACCGCCCCCTTCGGGTCGAGGAACAACGAGCGGCCGAAACCGATGGTCACCGTCAGGTTCGACGGCGGCAGTCCCAGCGCCTCACCGGTGTCCTCCGGCGGAGCCAGGGGCGGTCCTCCGACAGCCCCCCGTTCGCCGACGTCGTTGCCTTGCGTCATCCGTCGGGCCGCGGCCGTCCAGTCCTTCAGCAGGCCGATCAGCTCGTCGCGGTCGTCGGTCGTGACGTCGAGGGCGACGAAGTACAGGCGGTCCTGCGCCGGCGTGACGATGCCGGCTTGGTGCTCGCCCTCGAAGGGGACGGGAAGCGCGAGCGGATCGGGACCGACGGCCGGGGCGTCCTGACTCAGTGCACTGCCGACCGCGACGCCGGCGCCTCCGGCCGCCAACGCGGCGAGACCGGCGGCCCCCAGCAGCTTCCTGCGAGAGACGCCGGTCTCGGCGGTTTCCTCGTGCACGGTGACAGCCTATTCCGGTGTTCTCGAACCGTCAGGCAGATGCCGCGACGGCTGCTGCGACCTTGCTGATCGGTTCGCTGACCGCAGCGACGGCGTCGGAGAGCTTCTTGATCTGCTCCGCGGTCAGCTCGTCGTAGAACGTCCAGTCGCCGGTCGCGGGGTCCTGGTACTGGTTCAGCTCCGCGTCCAGGGCAGCGAACTGCCGGTCGAGCTCGGCGACCAGCTCCGGGTCCCGCTTCTCCAGCACGGGACGCAGCGCGGCGATCGCGGCCTGCGAGCCTTCGATGTTGGCCTTGAAGTCCCACAGGTCGGTGTGGCTGAACTCGTCCTCCTCGCCGGTGATCTTGCCGGTGGCGACCTCGTCCAACAGACCTTTCGACCCCTGGGCGAGCTGCAGGGCGGTCAGCGGCTCCTCCTTGCTCAGCCGCACGACCTCCCTGATGTTGTCGAGCAGCTGATCGGCGTAGGTGTCCATGCCGTCGGTGTTGTTCTCGACCCACAGCTGCTTCTCGATGCGGTGCCACCCGGTGAAGTCGACCCCTTCGGCCAGCGCATCGGGCTCACGGCCGTCGGTGATGGGGTCGAGATCGCCGAAGATCTCGGCGACGGGCTCGATGCGCTCCCAGTAGGTGCGCGCGATCGGGTAGAGCTTCTTGGCCCGATCGACCTCGCCGGCTTTGACCGCGGCGACGAACTCCTCGGTCTTGTCGATCAGCGCGCCGGTCTGGGACTCGACGTAGCGCTCGTAGCTCGCGGCTGCGGCCTTCAGCTCCTCAGAGTCCGACAGCGGTTCGGCGGCCTGCCCCGTGACGGTCAGCCTCTGACGGATTCCGTCGCCGATCATGCCGGGCTTGCAGGCCCCCTCGTAGGTGCCCTTCGCCAGGTCGACGACCAGGTCGCGCGACAGCCCGGGACCGATGTTCTCCACTTCGCCCATGATGCGGTCGCCCTCGGCGTAGACGTAGAACTCGGTGACCTTGGTTCCGGTGTTCGTGACCTTGAACGTCTGGGGGCCGGCCTCGAGGTCGGTGATCGAGATCTCGCACGACGAGTCGCTCGCCGTGACCGTCAGGTCACCGGATCCAGCCGGATCCTCGGCGCAGGCGGACAAGACGGTCAACGTGGCGGCAGCGACGCCGACACCGACAACGATGCGATTCATGGCGGCCCTTCTCTAGCGAGGTTAGCCTCACCATGCTAGACCCTGCGTAGTTGTGCCCCGCAACCGCATGTGACGTGTTTCTCGCCGGTCGTCACGTGAACACCATGAGCTCATGGTGTTCCTGCACTCCCCATGGCATGCACACCATGAGGAGTGCATGATTCCCGTGAGGAGCTACTCGGTGAGAAGCTTTTCAAAGCACAGGGACTCGGGGACCTCGTCGTACGGAGGGAAGATCTCGATGGGGGTGTAGCCCGCTCGCGTGTAGAGCGCAATGGCTGCTGCCTGCCGCTCCCCCGTGTGCAGCACGAGACGGTCGGTGACGGCCGCAGCGTGCTTCTCGATCTCGGTCAGCAGCCGACGGGACAAGCCGGTACCGCGCGCGCCGGGAACGATGAACATCCGCTTGATCTCGAACAGGTCGCGCAACCGCCGCAACGTGACGGTACCGACAGGGCGGTCGCCGTCCAGAGCGAGCAACGTGACGACGACCGAGTCCGGCGCGATGTCCTCGGCCCCGACGTCGTGCCGCGGTCGACCGTAGAGCGCGGCCATCTCGTCGGCCTGTTGCCGTCGCAGATCGGCAACCCTCGGATCATCGAAGGACGACACCACGACCGCCACGTCCGGCACCGTCATCGCCGCACCACCGCAGCCGGTTCCCGCAGGTCGGCCAGCATGGGGTGGGCGGCACGGGTCGCTGCGATGATCGATCGATCCAGCCGGGCCACCGCGATGCCCTCGGTGGACTCCACCGAGGCGAGGATCCGTCCCTCCGGGTCGTAGATCGCACTGCCGCCGTCGAATGCCTGGCCCGCGCACTGGCCCGCGAGCCCGCTGACCGCGACGTACATGCCGTTCTCGACGGCTCTGGCGCGGTAGTAGACCTCACGTCGGTGAGCGCTCCCGCTGAAGTAGGCCACGGAGGCGACGTACAGCTCGGCCCCGGCGACGGCCATCGAGCGCGCGTGCTCGGGAAAGCAGCCGTCGTAGCAGATCGACAGCCCCACCGACCAACCGTCGACGTCGATCAGCACCCCGGCGTGGCCGGCCACGACGTGCTCGGCCTCGTCGCCGCACGGGTTCTGCTTGTCGTAGACGTGGCGGATCCCCCGGCCGAGCTCCAGCAGACTGATCGTCCGGCCACGCGTACCGTCCAGGCATGCACCGACCAGCGCTGTCACCCCGCGCTCGGCCGCGACCTCGTCGAGCTCCTGCAGCCGCGGGTCGTCCGGATCGACGACCACGGGAGGAAACCGGTAGCCGCCCAGGAACAGCTCCGGCAGCACAACCAGTCGAGCGCCCGCCGCGGCGGCTTGGTCGACCGCCTGCGCGGCCCGGCTGATGTCGGTCCCGACGTCACCGGCCGAAGCAAGCTGAGCCGTCGCGACCGACAACGTCATCCGACGACGACCTCGACCCGCTGGAACTCCTTAAGGTCGGTGTAGCCCGTCGTGGCCATCGCTCGACGCAGGGCGCCGATCAGGTTCATCGTGCCGTCGGGGACCGAGGAGGGACCGAACAGCACTGACTCCAGATCGCCCACCGTGCCGATCTCGACCCGCTCACCGCGCGGCAGCGCGGCGTGCCACGCCTCGGCTCCCCAGTGGAAACCACGACCCGGCGCCTCGGTCGCGCGAGCGAACGGTGAACCGATCATGACGGCGTCGGCACCGCAGGCGATAGCCTTGGCGACGTCTCCGCTGCGACCGATGGAACCGTCGGCGATGACGTGGACGTAGCGGCCGCCGGACTCGTCGAGGTAGTCACGGCGGGCAGCCGCGACGTCTGCGACGGCGCTGGCCATCGGCACCGCGACGCCGAGCACCGACCGGGTCGTGTGAGCCGCGCCGCCACCGAAGCCGACGAGCACGCCGGCAGCACCGGTGCGCATCAGGTGCAAGGCCGCCTGGTGGGTCGCGCAGCCGCCGACGATGACCGGGACGTCGAGCTCGTAGATGAATTCCTTGAGGTTCAGCGGCTCGATCTGCCCGGAGACGTGCTCGGCCGACACCGTGGTGCCCCGGATGACGAACAGGTCGACGCCTGCGGCGACGACCACGTCGGCGAACCGCTTGGTGCGCTGTGGCGACAGCGCACCCGCGACGGTCACCCCGGCTGCGCGGATCTGCTGCAACCGCTCGGTGATCAGATCGGGCTTGATCGGCTCGGAGTACATCGTCTGCAACCGCTGGGTGGCCGTCGGCCCGTCGAGCGTCGCGATTTCTGCCAACAGTGGCGTGGGGTCTGGGTACCGGGTCCACAACCCCTCAAGGTTGAGCACGCCCAAGCCGCCGTGTCGACCCAGTGCGATGGCCGTCTCGGGACTCATCACCGAGTCCATCGGTGCAGCCACGATCGGCAGCTCGAACCGGTAGGCGTCGATCTGCCATGCCGTCGAGACCTCTTCTGGGTCACGGGTCCGTCGGCTCGGGACGATCGCGATGTCGTCGAACGAGTACGCCCGGCGACCGCGCTTGGCGGCTCCGATGTCGATGTCAGCCATGGGGCCAGCCTAGTGGGGCGCGCGACGCCTAGACGCGCAGAGCCGCGCTCACATCGGGCGCAACCGGCTCCCGCGGCAGTCGCGATCAGTCCGAGTGTGCGGTCAGCTCGTCGCTTCGACGACCTGCTTGATGCGTTCGAGCGACTGCTGCAGGTTCCGCCGGTTGTAGCGACCCCGCACCCAGCCGGCCAGGGCCCAGTAGATGCGGGTCAGCACCGACGGTTCGAGGAAGAACGACTCGGTCACGTCGGCCCCACCGCCGGCGCCGGGTTCGATCCGGTAGTGCCAGTTGTTGATGACCTTCTCGCCGGGCCCCATCACAGCGAATCCGAACTCGCGTCCCGGTTCGCAGTGCGTGACGCGACACAACGACCAATAGGTCACCGGTCCCCTGCCGCTGCGGCGGACGTGGCCCTTGAAGTAGGCGCCGACCTCGGGTCCGGACGACCCTCGAGTCCACTCGGCCTCGAACGTCTCGGGGCTCCACTCACCCGTCCGGGTGATGTCGGAGACGACGTCCCACACCTGGCGCGGGGTCGCGGCCATGTGCACCGTCACAGAATCCTTCATGTGCACATCTCACCAGACGGGGTCAACCGACCGGTTCGACGCGGTCGACCCCGGCGTGACGACTCGAGTCGACCAGGTGCCTCACCAACGCCTCGCCATCGCGGCCTGCGGCTGGACCAGCTCACGCTCCGCTGGCGTTCAGGTCGGTGTCGCCGCAAGCGGCGTCACCGACCTGAATAGTTCGGCGCCTCGACGGTCATCTGGATGTCGTGCGGGTGGCTCTCCTTGAGTCCGGCCGCGGTGATGCGGACGAACCTGCCGCGCTGCTGCAGCTCGGGGATCGTGCGGGAGCCGACGTAGAACATCGACTGGTGGAGCCCGCCGATCAGCTGGTGGGCGACAGCGCCCAGCGGGCCACGGTACGCGACCTGGCCCTCGATGCCCTCGGGCACGATCTTGTCGTCGCTGACGACGTCGGCCTGGAAGTAGCGGTCTTTGGAGTACGACTTCTTGCCACGTGAAGCCATGGCGCCGATCGAGCCCATGCCGCGGTAGCTCTTGTACTGCTTGCCGTTGAGGAAGATCAGCTCGCCGGGGCTCTCCTCGCAGCCGGCCAGCAGCGAGCCGACCATCACGGTGTCGGCTCCTGCGACGATCGCCTTGGCGATGTCGCCGGAGTACTGCAGGCCACCGTCGGCGATGACCGGGATGCCGGCCGGCTTGCAGGCCTGGGCGGCCTCGTGGACCGCGGTGATCTGCGGGACCCCGACTCCCGCCACGACGCGTGTGGTGCAGATCGACCCCGGACCGACACCCACCTTGACGGCGTCGACGCCGGCCTCGACCAGTGCAGCAGCGCCTTCGCGCGTGGCTACGTTGCCGCCGATGATCTGCACCCCGTCGAAGGCCCGGTCGGCCTTCAGCCGGCGGACCATGTCCAGCAACAGTCGGGCGTGACCGTGGGCCGTGTCGACGACGAGCACGTCGACGCCGGCCTCGCGCAACCGGTTGGCGCGGTCCCAGGAATCGCCGAAGAAGCCGACAGCGGCACCGACGAGCAGGCGTCCTTCGGCGTCCTTGCTGGCCAGTGGGTGCTGCTCGGACTTGACGAAGTCCTTGACCGTGATGAGCCCGGCCAGGTGCCCTTGGTCGTCGACGATCGGCAGGCGTTCGCGCTTGTGCTGGCGCAGCAGGGCCGACGCATCCTCACGACTGATGCCGACCGGACCCGTCACGAGCGGCATCGGGGTCATCACGTCGCCGACGTACGTGGTGGCCCACTCGGCGACGGGGGTGAAGCGAAGATCGCGGTTGGTGATGATGCCGAGCAGCGTGTCGTCCTCGTCGACGACCGGCAGGCCGGAGACGCGGTACTCGCCGCAGATCTCGTCGAGCTCCTCCAGCGTGGCCTTGGGACCGATCGTGACCGGATTGGGGATCATGCCGGTCTGGGTGCGCTTGACCAGGTCGACCTGGTACGCCTGGTCGTCGATCGACAGATTTCGGTGCAGGATGCCGATGCCGCCCTCGCGCGCCATGGCGATCGCCATGCGCGACTCGGTCACGGTGTCCATGGCGCTGGAGAGCAGCGGAATCCGGATGTCGAGCTCACGCGTCAGACGCGACGTGGTGTCGACCTCGCTGGGGATGACGTCGGTCTCGCCCGGCAGCAGCAAGACGTCGTCGTAGGTCAGTCCGAGAGGGGCGAAGACGTCTGGCAACTCCATATTCGAATGATACCCGCCCGGATCCACCCGCTGAGGGCTACGCTTCGCCCATGACCGGCAAGCCGGGGCGTCCCCGCACCCTCACCGTCGACCAGATCGTCCAAGCAGCACTGGACGTCGGTCTGACCCATCTCAGCATGCCCTCCGTGGCACGCCGCGTGGGCGTTGCCCACTCGGCCCTCTATCGCTACGTGGAGAACCGAGAAGGTCTCCTCGTCGCTGCCGTCGACCACGCGCTGTCGTCGGTCGACTGGCCCGCGGCGGACGAACCGTGGGATCCGCTCCTGCGCCGCGTGGCCGGCGTCGTCCGCTCGACCTGCCATGACGTCGACGGCCTGGCCGCCGCCACGTTGGGCAGCGCCCCTGCCATCGCTGCGTGGGAGTCACGCCTGGCTCCGTACGCGTCGGCGCTGACCGAGCAGGGTTTCGATGCCCAGGACGCCGACGCCGTCGTCGGGATGGTGCTGCGATGCACGCTGATCGGATCTGCCGAACCGGCCGACCGAGCAGATGTGCGGATGCACGACGCCCACCTGTCGATCGTCCTGGCGGGCGCCGCGAACCTGCAGCGTTGAGCTCCTCGAGCGCCTGATCGCCTCAGCCGGCGAACTTCTCCAGGCTCGCCGCGAGGCGTTCCTGGATGTCGGCGTACGCCTGGTAGCTCGGCGGAGCGACGGACGTCCACGGGATGAAGGCGTCGTTCTTCGTGGCCTCGAGGGTCTGGAAGACCGGCTGAGCCTTCATCATGTCGAGTCCGGCCTGGCCGATGCGGTCGTCCCACAAGAAGACGTCGGCCGGGTACGTGTCGGCTTCCTCCCAGCTCAGGCTCTCGAAGTAGCCACCGTTGGGGTCGGGGTTCGACGGAATCGTGATCGGCAGACCGAGCTCGGCGCGCCAGTACGTCAGGTCGGGGCTGACCTCGGGGTTCGACACGTAGTACGTGTCGGGGTAGGCCGAACCCGCCAGGATCGTGCGGTCACCCAGCGCCTGACCGGCGGCCCGCACCGCTTCCGACGACGTCTTGAACGCCTCGTGGGAGGCCTTGACCCGATCGGAGTCCAGATCGGCGCCCAACGCTTCGGCAGCGCGCTCGGTGCTGTCGAGGATCTCGGGCAGCTGCTTGCCCTCGAAGCTGACGGTGAGGATGTCGGACTGCTTGCGCAAGGTGTCGGCGGTCGGGGCGTTGAGGTACCACAGGTCATCGCCGACGTACGAGCTGGTCACGATCAGGTCGGGATCGAGCTTGGCGATCTCCTCGACCTTGACGTTGCCGTACTCCGACTCGTCGGTCACGTCGACGACCGAGTCGATGTCCAGGCCGGCGACCTGCGAGTCCGGTTCGCCCTCGGCGTTCCTCAGCGGTCCGAAGACGCCCACGATCTTGTCGCCGAGACCCAGATCGGTCAGCGCGGCAGCCATCGAGGACTGGACGACCAGTCGCTGCGGTTCTTCGTCGAGCGTGATCGTGACGCCGAGATCATCGGTGAAGGTGAAAGAGTCACCGGCGTCGCCTGTCGAAGACTGGCTACAGGCGGCGAGTAACGAGCACGCTGCGATCAGGAGTGTCAGTGGGGTGAATAGTTTCCGTCGAGGCTCAGCCATAAGGTGAGCCTAACCTATCTAGGACATCGGGTGCATGCGCTCCCCCACGGCAACACATGACACATGGAACTGAAAGGCACGTGGCATGAGTGAAATGCCCACCAGCGCCACGAAGCCGCTAATCATCTTGTCACCGGCCGACGTGAGCAGGTTGCTGCCCGTGACCCCCAGCCACAGCGGCAGGCCGACCTCTCGCAACGAATCGGTGACGAAGTCCTGACCCTGTCCCACTGACCCGCCGAACATCACCAACAAGATCGGTACGGCCAGCGCGGAGCACGCCGCCGCAACGAGCAGGCAAAGCCCGAAGAACCGAGCCAGCGACCGCCCGAGCCCATACCGTTGAACCCCGTAACCCCAGATGAGCGCGCCCACGATGTTCACCACCATGAATGGCAGCGACACCCAACCGCTCGTCGCGATGGCAATGACGTTTGTCATCCCGCCGACAAGAGCCCCTCGCCATGGACCGAGCGCCACGGCGGCCAGGCACGTGCCGACCATGTCGAGGTAGATCGGTAGGGACAATCCGTCGACGACTATCCGTCCCAGAAAGTTCAGGCCGACACATGCGACGAGCACGACGATCACTAAGACACCGCGCGGCGGATCGGGTTTGCGATCACCTGATGGACCAGCCAACCAGACGTCCACGATGCCTGGCTCGGCCCCGAGGGCTTCGAAGATCTCTCGCGTCAGGGGAACGTTGATGCGGGTGCGGCCTAGTTTGAACGCGTCGTAGACCGACGAGCGGGCAACACGGGCCTCAAACTCCGACGAACCGCGTTCGATCCGAGTCCGCCGGATTCGTTCGGCTATCTCGCCGTATGACGGTGATCCCGACTTCTGACGCTGGACATGCAATCGCTCGACGAGTCGATCCCAGTGCGGCTGAGCACCGGCTTCTCGCATGCCGAAGCGACCTCCAACCGCCGACCGAGGTCGACTTCAGGACCATCCGAGCGCGGGTTCGACACTCGGCAGGCCTCAGCGTAGGGCACCTCCGGCCGGTCAGGTGGCGAAATGGCTAACCAACAGGTACGCCCCGACAAAAGCCGCTGCGGACAGGAGCGCGAAACCCGCGAAGATCAGCGCCGACACCCACCAGCGCCGGCGAGTCGGGCGCCGTTGACCGGGGCGATAGACGTCTGAAGCAGGCGACCTGGGCTGCACCGGCGCAGCGCTGGGGAGGTGTTCGACCGGTTGCCCCGAGGGGCCGACGGAGCTGCCCTGCGCTGCGCCGCATGACCGGCAGAAGCGTCCGCCGGGTTCGTGCGGTGCACCGCAGGAGAAGCACCCGAAACCGCCAGGATCGGTCACCACACCGATCTCGACCTTGGATCCGCATTCGGTGCAGAACAGGGCGCCCGTCCTCAGAGGATGCGCGCACGCTCGGCACGTCTGAATCGCCGCCGTCATACGCAGGCGTCCCAGGCAGCCGGCGGACGCCAGCCCAGCGCTTCTTCCAGCGTTGCGCAGTCATAGTTGCCGTTGCCGCCGGCGGCAAGATCCCAGGGCCCTGACCGGTTCGACCAGATCGCCCACGCCGCCTCGACCGGATCGGAACAGTCATACCCGCCCAACACGAACCCGTCCGGGTGGTACTTCTCCAGACGCACCCTGAAGTTCTTCGGGGCGCAGTTGGTGCCGTTCCACCTCACCAGCGCCCTCCAGTCGGCCGGCATCTGCACGACATCCCTATTGTCACCGCTGAGCATCTTGCCGTTGCCGTCGAAGTACAGCGGCGGATCGAACTCCTTTTCGTCGGTCCATCCCGCTGTCGATGCTGCGTCAGCCGTCTGCTCTGCCCCTACCTCCGCAGTGACAGGGACCCGTTTCCAGTCGGTGATCTCCGAGTCGAACAGGTGTCGCATCTGACCGCTGTCGACATCGATCAGTGAGGTTTTTCGTGGAATGCCGTTACCCACCGCAACGGCCAACTGAGCGCCATCCGGTGACCAGACGACGCTAGGCATTCCCTGCCCGAAGTCCTGGTCGACGGCCACACGATCGCCGGTCCCGTCCGGCTTGATCACATGCACTTGGCTAGAAAGGCCGTCGTCGAACCAGGTGCGAATGTAGGCGATGAGATTGCCGTCCGGTGACCAGGCCGGAGACGAGCCCTCAACATCGCCTACCTGCTGTGGTTCGGCTCCAGGCGAATCGGCAATGAAGAGTCTCGAAGGTCTGTCTGCCATCGATTCTGTCGACGACGTGAGAACCAACTCGGCGTAAACGACACGACCGTCCGGGCCCCAAGACAGCACCGACGAGCCCATGCTGTTGACCCCGGCGACCGGTTCACCTTCATCCACCATGACCGAGGGCCCTGTCGAACTTACCTGCGAGACCGCTTCGGTGTTCGCTCCAGCTATCCACCCATACAGCAGTGTCGAACCGTCGGGAGACCAGACCACCCCGGAAACCGGGTTCATCGAACTCGCATCCGACGTCACGATCGTGCGCGATTCGCCACCGGTGACGGAGACCGTCGCGACGCCACGGTCCGGCGTGACGAACGCGACCGTCTGACCGTCGGGCGACAACACGCCGTCACTACCGGCCGCCAACTCGAACTGGTTGCTACCGTCGGGATCGGCAACAGCAACCATGGGTGTCGCTATGGGGTCGCTGGTGTCCCACGTGGTGAGCACGATCTTCTCGACGTACTCCTGCGCAGGTGCGGCCGGGGACGTCTCAACCGCCGGAACCGGGTCAGAATCCAGAGCATCCTTAATCAGAATTCCTCCGCCCGTCGCCGTGGCGATCGCGACTGCACAGACCGCGACCTTGCCGACGACGGTGGACAGGAATCCACCCGTAGCGGCACTCGCTGCAGCAGCCGTTCCACCAGCGCCTGCAGCAGTTCCTCCGACACCCGCTGGTGCCCCAACAGACCCCGCACCTGCTGCGCCTGTGGCACCCGGCCCTGCAACTCCAGCGCCACCTGCTCCGGCGGACCCGGCGCCAGCTCCCGCGGCCGACCCACCCGCGGCACCCGCTCCCGCAGTTCCGGCGCCGCCTGCTCCGGCGCCAGCTACTGCTGCAACTGACGTCGAACCGGTCGCTGGTGCCAGCACCCCTGATGCCACCAGGCCACCGGCCAACATCCCACCGGCCACCGCCCCGACACCGGCCGGAACAGCCCACCCGGCACCGTACTTGGCCTCAGCAGCAGCCTCCAGATACTGCAACCACGTGCCCACATCCTGAGGCCGCTGATCAGGATCCTTGGCCAGACCCCACATCAACAACTGCGTCAGCCCATCACCCAACCGCGGCTCGAACAACCGCGGATCAGGTAACGGCTCAGACACATGCTTGGACCGCACCTCATCAACCGTGTCACCGGTGAACGGCCGCTGACCACACAACACCTCGAACAGCGTGACGGTCAGCGAATAAATATCGCTGCGATGATCCCGGAACCCATGAGCCACCTGCTCCGGCGGCGCATACGCAGGAGAACCCCACGGCGACAACGCATCCTCACCCACCCAGCCGGGCAGAGCCGCCAGCCCGAAATCGATCAGCCTGGACGAACCCGACGCCTCCACCAGCACATTCGCCGGCTTCACGTCACCATGAACCAGCCCCGCCGCATGCACCGCCGCCAAACCAAGTGCCGCGTCACGCAACACCACCAGAGCGTCCTGCCCCGACAACGTGCCGTGCTCATCGAGCACCTGCCGCAACGACACACCGGGCACCAGATCAGTCACCAACGCCAACACCCCGGCGTCGTCGACCACATCGACCACCCGCAACGTGTGCGGCGAATCCACGGACTGCAATGCCGCAGCCTCGGCCAGCAACTGCTCCCGCACCACTGAATCGGCCTGGTTTTAGTTCCTATCCGGTTTCCTGTCCGGCGGTCGCCGGGTTGGCTGATTCAAGGGCAGCGTAGTACTCGGTCTCTGCTTCGACCGGTGTGCGCATGCCGAGTTCGCCG
>Ga0180217_1002086_pt1 | contig 19433 bp, 18 predicted proteins | sample eDN3rd37CBELigOP_FD_128521 | JGI IMG/M metagenome (GOLD analysis project Ga0180217, IMG submission 128521) | Enriched Organic Plus compost microbial communities from Emeryville, California, USA - eDNA 3rd pass 37_C BE-Lig OP (version 2) (version 2) ... | reverse complement strand
TGTCGTAGGATGGATGCGAGGTCGATCCACACATTCTCGCGCCCGATGGCGCCGTCGGCAGCGAACTCGATGACATGCAGCAGGCGGAATTCGAGCGGGCGGCCCTTGCCCTCGATGCCGAAGGGCCGGCCGACTGCCTTCCCCCGCCAGATCGACTCGTCGACCAGGAAATTGTCGCCGTAGAGCCGCTTCAGGCATTCGATCTTGCCATCGGACAGGTCGGCGAACATGGTCTTATAGAAGGAGCGCGCGGCTTCGCGGCCGTGGGTCGGTCCGGACGGCCAGCCGACGATGTCGTGCTCCACCTCGGGCGAGAGCGTCGCCAGAACGCCCTCGGTATCGTCCCGGGCCTCGAAGCCGAAATGCTCGTCGATCTTGCGGTCCATCTCCTCACGGGTCATCGCCATGGTCGTTTCCTCCTGTCGGGGTGGTGGCAGACACGGGCGGATCGTGATGAGATTTTCGTCTCAATACAATACGTAAGTTTCGCTTACATTTCGCCTGGACCGGGACCTCGGGTTCAGGCCGCGGACTGGCCCGACGGTGTCCCGACAAGGCCGGGCCGGCAGTCGCATGCCTGGATGAGCGGCGGTCCGGGACGAAGAGCCATCCGGTCGGGAGGCACCTTGTTTGTTCCGGAAATGCCGGAGAGGTTCGGCGCGAGCCTCCTCGCCAGGTGCCAGGCCGGCGGGAACGGGCCGTTGCCCGGGGCTGCGAGGCAGATGCCGCACCGGCTGCCGGGATGCCGCCCGGGGGTACGAGATGAGCCCGGGCTGCGGTACAGTCTGCCGGCGCCGAAGGCTGCTTCTGGTCCGTGTCACGCCCCGCCGCAGGAGCGCCGAGGCCATGCGACAGTCCTGATGCGCCTCGGCCCGTGCAGGATCGGGATGGATCATCAGCGCGCGGCACCGTGTTGCCGGCGCCGAGATGGAGGAAACCATGGAACTGAGCCGACGCGGCATGCTGGGTGCCGCTGCGCTCCTGGCAGCCGAGCCGCTTGCGCGCGCTCGTGCGCAGACGGCCAAAAACACGATTCGCCTGGGTGCGCTGACCGACATGTCCGGCCCCTACCGGGATGTCGAGGGGCCCACCGGCACTGCCTGCGTCCGCCAGGCAATGGCGGAATTCATGGCCGACAACCCCGACATCACGGTGGAGATCGTGGTCGCCGACCACCAGAACCGGCCCGACGTCGCGAGCGCCATCGTGCGCGAGTGGTTCGATCGCGGTGGGGTGGACGCCCTCTGCCAGGTCGGCAACACGGCTGTGGCGCTTGCCGCCAACACCGTTGCGCGCGAGAAGGACAAGGTGCACCTGAACACCGGCGCCCTGTCCTCCGTGCTGACCGGCCAGCACTGCTCGCCCAACCTCGTGCACGGCCCACTCGACACCTGGAGCATGAGCCATGCCACCGCGATGGCCGTCGTGCGGGATGGCGGCGACACCTGGTTCTTCGTCACTGCCGACTACGCCTTCGGTCACGCGCTGCGGGACGATGCGGCGAAGTTCGTCCAGGCGGCCGGCGGAAAGGTCCTCGGCTCGGTGGCACACCCCTTCCCGGGGACGACAGACTTCGCCTCCTTCCTGCTCCAGGCGCAGGCGAGCGGCGCCAAGGTGGTGGCCCTCGCCAATGCCGGGACCGACATCATCAACTGCCTGAAGCAGGCGAAGGAGTTCGGTCTGGGGCGCCGCGGCTCGCGCATTGTAGGGCTGGGGGCACTCATCACCGATGTCGCGGCGATGGACCAGGCTCTCGCGCAGGACCTGCTGCTGACGGAAAGCTTCTACTGGGACCTGAACGACCGGACGCGGGCCTTCTATGAACGCGTCAAGCCGCGTCTCGGCGAGCGTGTGTTCCCGAACTCGCTGCATGCGGGCGCCTATGCCGCGACCTTGCACTATCTGAAGACCGTCCGGGAGATGGGCGTCGAGGAGGCCCGGCGCTCCGGACAGCGCACGGTTGCCGCGATGAAGCGCATGCCGACGAATGACGACGCCTTCGGCGAAGGCGTCATCCGCGAGGATGGGCAGATGATCGCGCCGATCCACCTGTTCCAGGTGAAGGCGCCAGAGGAGAGCCGGGCTCCGGGCGACCTCTTCAAGTCTGTCGCGACCATCCCGGCGGACAAGGCGTTCCGTCCGCTGTCGGAGGGCGGCTGCCCGATGATCCGTACCTAGAGCATGTCCGTTCGCTCGGGCTCGCGGCAAATGCTCCGGCTTTTGTTTTCATGAGCGTCTTCACCCATTCAGGTGCCTCCACCTGAATGGATCTGCTCCAGCCGGCGCGTCCCGCGGGACGCTGGTTTCATCCTGAAGATTGCGGCGCGGACCCGAATCCGCGCCGCAGTGCTTGCGAAGGCCATAGCGCGAGAGCCACCGGCCATGGATGGGTGAGCACCGAAGGTGCAGCCGGGCCGTGGGACACATCCAGGGCGGCGCGGTCACTCGGCTGGGCGAGGGCGGTCAGGACGGGCGCGGACCGGGTCAGGGTCCGCGGGCATTGCCTCGGCCGGACGGGACGGTGCGTCCTGCGGCGGTGGTTCGGCCGGGTTCGCAGACCCGGAGCCCGGGATCCAGTCCACCTCTTCCCGCCCTTCGATGCCGAAGCTGCGGCGCGCCTCGCAGAGCCAGCACATGGGCCATCCCTCCGTCAGGCGCCGCCGGGGAACAGCCGTGCGGAGGCGAGGCGCGCACCCTCGCTCAGGCTGCGCAGCTTGGCCCAGACCACATCCGCCGTCACGCGGCCGCGGCCTGCTGCCGTGTCGAAGCCGCAATCGGTGCCGGCCAGCACCCGGCGCGGATCGCCGATCACTTTCGCCACCTGGATGATGCGATCCGCCACCACTTCCGGATGCTCGACGAAATTGGTCAGGGTGTCGATGACACCTGCCACCAGCACCTGGTCCTCGGCGAGCGGCATCGTCTCGAAGCAGCGATACTCGTGTGCATGGCGCGGGTTGGCGAAGGGAAGGACAAGGCCTCCGACCTCGGCGCGCAGCAGGATGGGGAGGATATCGGCCAGCGGCACGTCGCGATCGTGCGGCGCCTCGTAATTGCCCCAGCAGACATGCAGCCGCACCCGGTCGCGCGGAATGCCGGCAATGGCCGCATTGATGGCCGTCACCACCCGCTCGACGAAGCCGAGGAAGTCCGAGAGCGGCCGGTCGCGGTAGGAGCAGTGCCGCTCCAGCGCCAGGTCCGGGCAGTCGAGCTGCAGCAGGAAGCCATGTGCGACGATCGCCCGGTACTCGGTGGCGAGCGCCTGCCCCAGCGCGGCGAGATAGGCCTCCTCCGTGTCGTAGTGCTGGTTCTGCACGATGGAGGCGACGATCCCCGGGGATGGCGCGGTCAGGAAGGCCTCGGCATAGCGGCCCGCATGGGGCGCCAGCGCGGCCTCGAAGTCCTTGCACTCCGCCTCGATCACGCGTGGGTCTGCATAGGCGATGGGGCCAACGGCTGCAGGCAGGTAGGTGGTGTTGCTCACCGACTCCTTCGTTGTGCCCTGCTGGGTGAACTCCGCCTTGAACTCCGGATAGGCATCGATATCCGCGAAGACCGCGCGGATGCTCTCGCCGCCGAAGCCGGTCAGCCTGTGGCGAAGATAGAGGGCGAAGGAGTCCCGCTGCTGCTCGCCGTTGTTGACCACGTCGAGCCCGGCCTCGAGCTGAGCCGGCACGATGCGGCGCAGCGCGTCACGGCCGGCCATCGCTATCGCCTGCTCGTCCACCTGCGCGCCACGGGAACGCTGGGCATAGAGGCGGGTCAGCGCAGCGGGCCGCGGCAGGCTGCCCGTGTGGGTCGTGAGGATTCGGTGTTCCGAGCGCTGCATGGCGATCCTTCCCGTGCTGGCCTGCCAGTCTAGCGCAGATTGGCCGCGGGCAGGATATGCGCCACCTGGTCCGCGATCATCTCGGCGCAGTGCTGGGTGATCCGGCCTGGTTCCAGCCGGTGTCGCGTACGCACCACCGGATCAGGTCCCATCGCGGGGCTGCCATGCATCGCCTGTGCATTTGGCGGAAAGGCCATCCCATCCGCAGCGTCATTGAGCAACGAGGCTCGATGCCTGCGCCTCGGAGCGTAACGGTGGGGGTTGCAGGCGACGCCGTCATGTGCGCCGAAGATGCCGGCGAAGCCACGAGCCGTGGCCCGGACATGCCGCCGTCGGAACCGGTCGCAACAGGCCCGGCAAGCCTCTGCCTGGCCGGCCGGTCGCACCGGGCCAGGATCAGAGGCCACGGAGACCGATCTCCTTGCCGGGATGCGCCCGGCCGACCAGTGCGGCGAAGTCCATGCACTGGGCGGAGGAATGGGACCGGTACATCTGCACGTCGCGGAAGTACCGCTACAGGCGGTTCCCCTTCTTGGTGGTGAAGGAGCCGGCAGCGTGGAACAGCATCTCCACCGTGTCACAGGTGAGCTTGCCCGCCTGCTGCGCCATGGCCCGCAGGCGCAGATTGTCCTCGACGCTCAGCGGCGTGCCATTCCTGGCCCAGCGATTGCACGGCTCGGCATAGCGATCAGCGACGCCAAGCAGCACCGCCTCCGCCGCATCCGCCATGCCGAGGGCGAGGCCGAGGGTGCGCTGCCCGTCCACATGGTCGGCCCGCAGCAGGGTCGGGTCGTGCAGCGTTTTCATGCTGCGGATGACCTCCTCGTACTCCTCGACAGCCGCCCAGGCGGCGCCGACCACCGTGCAGACGAGGGAAGCGTGGAAAGGCCCCATCAGCCGGCCGAGATACATCGGGTTGCCGTGCAGGCGGGTGCCCGGCGTGCCCTCCAGCATGTCGTCCGGCTTCGCGAATATGAAGTCCTTCGGCACGGTGTGGTGTTCCGGCACGAAGGTCTCCGGCACACGGATGCTGTTCGAGCCGCTGGCCTGCATGCCGAGCGTCCTGTCGCCGCCCCAGTCCGGCAGGATCTCGTAAGACTCGCGTGGCACTACGAAGAGCAGGGAGCCGGCGGCCGCCTCGCCCTCGGTGCCTGAAACCTTCGCATGCGCCACGAAATGCCTGGAGAAGGGCGCGCCGGAGCAGTAGTTCCAGGCTCCGTGCACCATGTAGCCGCCGGGAACGGGCCGCGCAGAGGCTGTCCATCCCCTTCGGAACCGCTGCTACCGCTCGGGCTGCAATGTGCGGAGGCGGGATGCGCCTGCGGGCGCAGGCACGCGTCGCGGTGCGATGCGCAGGATGGACCACCCTGCCAGCCCCGCCAGGACCGAGCCGCCGAGGATGCCGATCTTCACCTCCTCCTGCAGGACAGGATTGTCGGCGAAGGCGAGCAGCCCGATGAACAGGCTCATCGTGAAGCCGATGCCGCAGAGCAGCGAAACCCCGAAGAGCTGCATCCAGCTCGCCCCCATCGGGAGGGCGACAAGGCCGAGGCGGATGATCAGGGCAGCGCTGCCGAACACGCCCACCAGTTTCCCCAGGAGCAGCCCGAGCGCGACCCCTAGGGTGAGCGGATCCAGCAGCGCCTTCGTGGTCAGGCCCGCGAAGCTGACCCCTGCATTGGCAAGACCGAAGATCGGCACGATCAGGAACGCCACCCAGGAGTGCAGACCGTGCTCCAGCCGATGCAGCGGCGAGCCGTCCATGTCGTCCGGCTGTCCGGGCACGGCGTGCAGCGGAATGGTGAAGGCGAGCGCGACCCCGGCAATGGTGGCATGCACGCCCGAGCGCAGCACGAAGAACCAGAGCAGCACGCCGAGCAGCAGGTAGGGCCAGAGCCGGATGACGTCACGCCGGTTCATCGTCGCCAGTACGACCACGACAACGGCGGCGGCGCCCAGGTCGGAGAAGGATAGTTCGCTGGCGTAGAAGATGGCGATGATCAGAACTGCGCCGAGGTCGTCCATGATCGCCAATGCGGCCAGGAACACCTTGAGCGAGGTTGGCACCCTCGAGCCCAGCAGCGACAGCACCCCGAGTGCGAAGGCGATGTCGGTGGCGGTGGGTATGGCCCAACCGTGCCGCCTGTCCGGGTCGTCCGCGTTGAACGCCAAGTAGATCAGCGCCGGGACCGCCATGCCGCTCGCCGCCGCGATTCCGGGCAGGATGCGGCGCGGCCAAGTGGAGAGCCGACCGTCGAGGACCTCGCGTTTGATCTCGAGCCCGACATGCAGGAAGAACACCGCCATCAGACCGTCATTGATCCATTGCAGAAGGCTGAGCGGGCCCAGATCCGTCTCCAGGGCCTCGAAATAGGCAGGTGCCAGCGGCGAATTGGCGGTGGTGAGGGCGAGCGCGGCGGCGGCCATCAGCACCAGCCCGCCGGATGCCTCGCTGTCGAGGAGACGCCGCAGCACGGACGGCCGTCTGCGGGGTTGCGTGGTGGGCGGCGCGGTGACCATGCCGGATCCTCAATCGTCTGCGTCTGCCCGGCGGCACCCCGCGCATGGCGGGACCCGAACGTTGAGGTGGTCCGGGAGATGCAGCCCCGCGGCGCGGTCACGGCGAGCCTTCCGCCGTCAATGAGGCTGGCCGTCTGCCACCGCCCCAGGCAGGCGGGCGCGCGAAACGCTGCATCCGCGAGCACGTTGGCAGGCTTCGGCAGGCATCGGAGCGAGGTGTGGCGGCAGCGGAGAAACGGGCCGGTAGCGGAACGACACGCGCGATCTGGGCAGCACTTGGCTTCAACCTGCTGATCGCAGCCGTGAAGTTCATCGCCGCGGCTTTCACCGCCAGCTCCGCCATGCTGAGCGAAGCGGTGCACTCCCTGGTGGATTGCGGCAACCAGGTGCTGCTCCTGCGGGGCCTGCGCCTCGCAGCGCGGCCGGCCGATGCGCGGCATCCGCTCGGCCATGGCCGGGAGCTCTACTTCTGGACCTTCGTCGTGGCGCTGCTCGTCTTCGCCCTCGGGGCGGGCGTGTCGGCCTATGAGGGCGTACTGCGCGTCCTCCATCCGCGACCGGTCGAGAACATCACCACGGCTTATGTCGTGCTCGGGCTCGCCCTCCTGTTCGAGACGCTCTCCTGGCGTGTGGCGCTGCGCGCCTTCCGGGAAGCTAAGGGCGAGATGGGCTACCTGCAGGCGATCCGCACCACGAAGGATCCCACCAGCTTCACCGTGCTGCTGGAGGACAGTGCGGCGCTGCTCGGCCTTCTCTTCGCTCTGGCTGGAACGCTGCTGGGCGAGGCGCTCGGCATCCCCGAACTCGACGGCGTGGCGGCGATCACCATCGGCCTGCTGCTCGCCGGCGTGGCCATGCTGATCGCCCGGGAGAGCAAGGGCCTGCTGATCGGGGAGTCCGCCCGCCCGGCGCTGGAGGCGGCGATCCTGCGCCTCGCGGAGGAGCACCCCGCGGTCGACCGGGCGGAGGCGCCGCTCACGGTGCATTTGGCACCGCGCCAGGTGGTGGCCGCGCTGCGCCTGGACTTCCATGACGACCTGCGGGCCAGCGAGGTGGAGCGGGCGGCCGCCGCGATCGAAAGCCGCGTGCGCGCCGCGCATCCGGAGATCGTCGCGCTGTTCTTTCGCAGTGGCGCCATCACGGCTACCGCACAAAATCGTCCCGCACCGTGATCGCCGACCCACCACTCTGGCTCGCATTGCTTCTCGTCTTCGTCGTGGCGCCAGGCCTTGCGATCTGTGTCCTGACGGCGGTCCACGCATTGCTCGACCGCCTGCTGCGCGCCGAATACGCGCCGGTGCTGCGCCGCGTACTGCGCGACGGAAGGCTGCCCGTGGCGGTATCGCTTGCGCTGCTCGCGATGCTGGCGGCATTGCCGGCCTCGGGCCTGTCGAACGTCACCATCGGCTATCTCGACCGCGGACTCGGCCTGGCGCTAACCGGGGCTCTGGGGTGGACGCTGACGCGCAAGGCCGCAGCGGTCTTCGACGCCTATCTGGACCGTGCGCAGCGGCTCGGGGATAGCGACCTGCCTGCACGGCAGCGGCGCACGCAGCTTGTGATCTTCCGCAGACTCGCCGTCTCCACCGGGGTGGTGCTCACGGTCGGGCTGGTGCTGACGGCGATTCCGGCGGTGCGTGCCGTCGGGCTGAGCCTCTTCGCCTCGGCAGGGGTTGCCGGCATCATCGCCGGCCTCGCGGCCCGGCCCACCGTCTCGAACCTGATCGCGGGGCTGCAGCTCGCCGTCACCCAGCCGGTCCGCATCGGCGATGCCGTGTTGATCGAGGGGGAGTGGGGCCATGTCGAGGAGATCGGCTCCACCTTCATCACCGTGACCACCTGGGACCAGCGTGCGCTCATCGTGCCGCTGACCTACTTTCTGGAGCGGCCGATCCGGAACTGGACCCGCAGCTCCTCGCAGCTCCTCGACACGGTGCTCCTCTATGTGGACTACGGCGTGCCGGTCGAGGCGATCCGGCGCGCGGCCCGGGAGATCGTCGAGGCTTCCCCGCTCTGGGACGGCCGCGCCTTCGCGGTGCAGGTCACGGACCTGCGCGAGCGCTCGATGGAAATCCGGGTGCTGATGAGCGCGGCGGATGCGGACAGGATGTTCGACCTGCGGTGCCTGATGCGCGAACGCCTCATCGACTTCGTCGTGCGCGAGCACCCGCAGGCCCTGGCGCGCGACAGGATCGAGCTGCACCCGCCGCTGCCGGCACCCGGCGCGGTACCGCGACAGGCCACGGAGAGCCGGTGACCGGCAGGCGAGGGCGGCCCCGGCTGGATGCAAGACAGGGCGCCGGGCCGCCTGGCCCGGCGGGCTGAGGCGCCCGGCCCGCCATCCGACCGGCGTTCGATCTCGGAGAAGATCGTTTCTGTCGGCCGCGCATCCGAACCGGTGCTACTGCGTTGCTGCTGCGTGTGCGGCGGCCATGCTGCACGCCGGGCCGCGCCTCCTGCCGGCTCGATCGGCAGGAGAGCCGCGCATGTCGGAAGCCCGGGCCCTGAGGCGCGGCACAGTCCGCTCTGCCGCACGCGCCGCGAAATGCCCGCACCGGTGGCGGCGCGTAGCGGCCGCCATCTGCCTCGGCACGGCGCTCGGGCTGCTCCCTGGCGCACAAGCAGCCCTCGCTCAGGGCCAGGAGAGCGAGACTGCGCCCATGGGTCCGCAGACCACAGCCCGGCCGGCGCCCCTTCTCTCCTCCATTGCCTCCGTCTCCGTCCCGTCCGGTCGGGCCATGACGCCCCCGCCCATCCCGGTCGCAAGGCCGGCGGAGCCCGGCAGCGGGCTGGCGCTGCCCGGTTCCGTCCGGCTCGAATCGCCCGCGCGCCTGGCCTGCGGCGACATCCAGGATGACACCGCCCGCGCGCGTTGCGAGGCCCGCACGGCCCCACCGGCACCTCCTGCGGAGGGCCTGCCATGACGGAGGACAGGAAGGGCGAGGGGCTCGCACGCCGGGGCCTGTTCCGCGGCGCCGCTGGCCTCGGCGCCGCCACCGCGCTTCCCGGCTCTGCCGGCGCCCAGCCCGCTGCGGCGCCGCAGGAGGCACGTCCGGCCACCCCGGGAACGGTGGCTGCCTGGCGCGCCGGTGCCCGCAGCCCGGCCGACCGGCCGCAGGCGGCGCCCTACCGCTTCTTCAACGCAGCCGAGGCCGCCTTCATCGAGGCGGCGGTGGACCGGCTGATCCCGGACGACGAGGACTGGCCCGGCGCGCTCTGGGCCGGCGTGCCTGCCTATATCGACGGGCAGCTCGCCGGCGCCTATGGCCAGGGCGCGCGCTTCTACGGCGCCGGGCCCTGGGCGCCCGGCCTGCCGAGCCAGGGCTACCAGCTCGCGCTGACCCCGGCGCAACTCTATCGCACCTCGCTCGCTGCCCTGCAGCGCGAGCTCGACGCCCGGCACCTCGACTTCCCGAAGGCGCCGCCCGAGGCGCGCGACGCCTTCCTGCACGAGGTCGAGGCAGGACGCATCGACTGCGGCGGCTTCCCTTCCTCGGTGCTCTTCGAGACGCTGCTCGCGAACACGGTGGAAGGCTTCCTCTCCGACCCCGCCTATGGCGGCAACCGCGACATGGTGGGCTGGCGCATGATCGGCTTCCCGGGCGCCTACGCCGCCTATCTGCAGCTCTACACCCATCATGGCATGCGCTTTGAGCGCGAGCCGATCTCGATGGGCGATGCGGCCCGGCAGCAGCATGAGCACGGCCAGGAGGGGCACCGGCATGGCTAGGACGATGCCGCCCGTCGATGTGGTGTTCGTGGGGTTCGGCTTCACCGCCGCGATCATCGCGCGGGAGCTGAAGGACGCCTCCGTGCGCATGGTGGGGCTGGAGCGCGGTCGAATCCGCGACACCGTGCCCGACTTCCAGTCGCCCGCCATGCATGACGAGCTCGCCTATGCCGTGCGCCACGGGCTGATGCAGGACGTGGCGAAGGAGACGGTGACCGTCCGCAATCGTCCCGACCAGACGGCGTTGCCGATGCGGCAGCTCGGCAGCTTCCTGCCGGGCACGGATCTGGGTGGCGCCGGCGTCCACTGGAACGGCCAGACATACCGCTTCCAGGAGGCCGACTTCGTCCTGCGCAGCCATCACGAGCAGCGCTATGGGCGCGATTTCATCCCGGACGAACTCGCGATCCGCGACTGGGGCCTCACCTACGCCGACCTGGAGCCCCACTACGACCGCTTCGAGTACCTCCTTGGCATCTGCGGCTATGCCGGCAACGTCCAGGGCACCATCCGGCCCGGCGGCAATGTCTTCGAGGCGCCACGCTCCCGCGACTACCCGAACCCGCCGACGCGGCCGGCCTATCTCGGCGCCCTTTTCGCCAAGGCGGCGATGGAGCTCGGCTACAGCCCGTTCCAGGTGCCGAGCGCCAACCTGGTACGCGGCTATACCAATCCCGAGGGCGTGCGCCTCGAGCCCTGCATGGTCTGCGGCTACTGTGAGCGCTTCGGCTGCGAGCACTTCGCCAAGTCCAGTCCGCAGACCACGCTCTGGCCGGTGGTGCGGCAGCAGCGGAATTTCGAGCTGCGCACCGGTGCGCATGTGGTGAAGGTGAACCTGACGCCCGACCGCAAGCATGCGACCGGCGTCACCTATATCGATGTGGCCACGGGCGAGGAGGTGGTGCAGCCAGCCGAGCTGGTGGTGCTCTCCGCCTTCGCCTACCACAATGCGCGACTGATGCTGCTCTCGGGCATCGGCACGCAGTACGACCCGCGCACCGGCCAGGGCAATGTCGGACGCAACTACTGCTACCAGACGATGAGCTCGATTACCCTATTCTACGACGAAGATGTGCACCTGAACCAGTTCATGGGTGCCGGCTCGCTTGGCACGGTCATTGATGACTATTCCGGCGATAATTTCGACCATACCGGCCTCGGCTTCGTCGGCGGAGCCTATATCGCGGCCTACACGACCGGGGCGCGGCCGATCGAATTCCACCCGGTTCCACCGGGGACACCGCGCTGGGGCGTCGAGTGGAAGCGTGCCATCGCGCGCCACTACAACCACACGGGCGGGCTGACTTGTCACGGGCAGTCCAACGCCATGCACACGAACTACGTGGACCTCGACCCGACCTACCGCGACGCCTATGGCCAGCCGCTGCTGCGCATCACTTTCGACTTTCCCGAGAACGACCTGCGCATGTCCAACTATGTCACGGAGCGGGCGGTGGAGATCGCCCGTCGGATGGGCGCGCAGCAGATCGTGGCCAATTCGCGGACGGCGCCCTGGTCCGTGGTGCCCTACCAGACCACGCACAACACCGGCGGCGCGATCATGGGCAGCGATCCGCGCGAGACGGCGGTGAACCGCTTCTGTCAGTCCTGGGACACATCGAACGTTTTTGTCACCGGCAGTGCCGTGTTCCCGCAGAACGCCACCTACAACCCGACGGACACGGTGGGCGCGCTGGCCTACTGGACGGCGGCCGCGATCCGTGACCGCTACCTCCGCAACCCCGGCCCGCTGGTGCCGACATGAGACGCATAGCCGTCCTCGCCATCCTGGCGGGGCTCGCGGCCGCACCCGCCGCCACGCAGCCACGGCCGCCCATGGGTACCGGCACCCAGACGCCAGCGCCCACGGCGCCGCAACCGTCCGCGCGCCCCGCTGCGGCGCCGAACGTCGAGCGAGGGCGGCAGATCGCCGAGAACGGCACCCCGGCCGGGGCACTGGCCTGCACGCAGTGCCACGGGATGGACGGCGCCGCCAATGGCTCCAACACGTTCCCGCGGATCGACGGCCAGCCCGCCTACTATCTCTTCAAGCAACTGGACGATTATGCCTCTGGCGCGCGGGACAACCCGATCATGAGCCCCATTGCGCAGTCGCTCACCGAGGAGGAGCGGCAGGACGTGGCCGCCTATTACGGCACGCTCCGCTTCGTGGAACGGCCCGTGTCCCAGGCCGGGGCGCAGGCCGATGTGCAGGCGATGCGCATGGGCCGTGAGATCGTGAATGTCGGAATTGCCGAGCGTGGGGTGCAGGGCTGCGCGAACTGCCATGGTCCGGAGGCTGCCGGCTTGGCCCCCGCCACGCCGCGGCTCGCGGGACAGTGGGCGAACTATGCGCGCGCGCAGTTCGATGCGTTCCGCGACAGCACCCGCAAGAACGACGTCGCCGCGGTGATGCGCGATCTCTCGCACCGCCTGACCGATGACGAGATCGCTGCCGTTTCCACCTATTTGGAGACCCTGCAGCCGGCGCGCGAACGCTGACATCGCCTTCCGGGAGAGACCTGACAGACAATGGGAAGAGCAGGAGTGATGATCCGAGCGGTTCCAGCACCGGTCGCCGCCGCACTTGCTGTCGCGGCAGTCATTGGCGCTTCGGTGCCGGGTGCGGCCAGGGCGCAGGATGCCGCGGCTGGCCAGCGTGTGTTCAACACCCAGTGCCGCGTCTGCCACACCATCGAGGAGGGCGGGCGCAACGGCGTCGGCCCGAACCTGCATGGCGTTGTCGGCCGGAAGGCCGCCTCGGTCGAGGGCTTCCGCTACTCGAACGCCATGCGCGAGAAAGGCGAGCAGGGATGGACCTGGACGGAGGAGAATCTCCGGCCCTACCTGCACAACCCGAGGGAGGTCGTGCCCGGTACCAACATGGTCTATGCCGGTCTCCGCAATGACCAGCAGTTGAACGACCTCATCGCCTTTCTCCAGCAGCAGAGCCAGTAAGGGCACGGGCAGCGTGATGCCGCTTCCGCCACGGGCGAGGTCGGGCGGCATGGGACTGCTGCGACGGAACCATCGGCACCTCGGCGGCACCTTCCGCGATCCGGTCCGGTCCGGCTTCGCTGCCGCGCTGTCGCTCGCCCTGCTCCTCCTTCCCGCTGCGATGGCCGCGGCGCAGCAACCGGCGCCCGACACCCCCGCGCCGGTGGTTGTAGTCGCGCCCGCGCGCCTGCAGGAGGTTGCGCCCGCCGCCGAGTTCGTCGGTCGCGTCGAGGCGATCCAGGCCGTGGACATCCGTGCCCGTGTCGAGGGCTTCCTTCGGCGTCGCGCCTTCCAGGAGGGCCAGGACGTGCGCAAGGGCCAGCTCCTCTTCGAGATCGAACCGGAGGGCTATGAGGCGGCCCTGGATGCCGCGCGAGCCCAGGTCGCACGGGCCCAAGCCACCCTGTCGGAGGCCGAGCGCGCGCTCAACCGCGCGCGTGAACTCCGCGCCTCCGGCACCATTCCGCAGGCGCAGCTGGACGAGGCGCAGGCGCAGCGCGATGCCGCCCGCGCCGATCTCGCCGAGGCGCAGGCCAATCTTCGCACATCCGAGCTGAATCTGAGCTACACGAAGGTCGTCTCGCCGATCGATGGTCGCATAGGGCGCACGGCTTTCACCGAGGGCAATCTGGTCGGACCCGAATCCGATCCGCTTGCGCGCGTCGTCCAGATCGACCCCATCCGCGTAGTGTTCTCGATCAGCGACCGCGACCTGCTGGAAGTGCAGCAGGAAGCGGGTGGAGTGCCGCGGGAGGAGGTCTACGGACGCTTCGTCCCGACCCTGGTGCTTCCCGATGGCACGCCTTATCCCGAGCCTGGCCGGGTGGACTTCATCGCCAACGAGATCGACCCGCAGACAGCGACCATCCCGGTCCGGGCGGTGTTCCCGAACCCGAACGGGTTGCTGCTGCCGGGCCAGATCGTCTCCGTGCGCATCCGCCCCGCCCGGTCGGAGCGTCGGCTCGTCGTGCCGGTCGGCGCTGTGCAGCGCGACCGCGAGGGGCCCTTCGTCCTGGTGATCGACGAGGGCAACCGCGTCGCCGAGCGGCGCATCCGCCTGGGTCCGCAGATCGGCCAGTCCTGGGTGGTGGAGGAGGGGTTGCGCGCGGGCGAGCGCGTCGTCACCGAGGGCATCCAGGCCGCGGTGTCGCCGGGGGCCGTCGTGCGGCCCGTCCCGGATGAGGATGACGCCGCCTCGACCAATTCCGACGGGCCATGATCTCGAACTTCTTCATCGATCGGCCGCGCTTCGCCCTGGTCGTCTCGGTCGTGATGGTCCTTGCCGGGCTGCTGGCGCTGCGCGCGATTCCCGTCGCCCAGTACCCGCCGATCACGCCGCCGGAAATCCAGGTCACGGCCACCTATCCCGGCGCCAGTGCCGAGGTCGTCGCGAGCAGCGTCGCGGCGCCGATCGAGGCCGAGGTGAACGGCGTGCCCGGCATGCTCTACATGTCTTCGACCAGCTCGAACACGGGCACCTACACGCTGACCGTGACCTTCGCCGTGGGCGCCGATCCTGCGATCGCCCAGGTGAATGTGCAGAACCGCATCGCGCTGGCCACCCCCCGCCTGCCGCCGGCAGTGACACAGCAGGGTGTTTCGGTCCGCACGCGATCGACCAACATGCTGCTGGCGATCAACATCTTCTCGCCGCAGGGCTCGCGGGACGAGATCTTCCTCGCCAACTACGCCACCATCAATGTCCGCGACTCGCTGGCGCGCGTGGACGGAGTGGGTGAAGCCGGCAGCTTCGGCAGCCTCAACTACGCCATGCGGGTCTGGATGGATCCCAACCGGATGACCGCGCTCGGCATCACCGCCGACGAGGTGGCGGCGGCGATCCGCTCCCAGAACGCGCTGGCATCGGCCGGCCTGGTCGGCAGCCCGCCCACGCCGGAGGGCCAGCAGATGCAGCTTACGGTGCTGGCCCGCGGCCGCCTCGCCACGCCCGAGGAGTTCGGGAACGTCATCATCCGCACCAATCCCGAAGGTGGCATCGTGCGCGTTCGGGACGTGGCGCGGGTGGAGCTCGGCGCGCAGGAATACGCGTCGCGCTCGCGCCTCAACGGGCAGCCCAGCGCGACCGTCGTGATCTACCAGGCGCCGGGGGCCAATGCCCTGGCGGTCGCCGAGCAGGTTCGGTCCGAGCTGGAGCGCCTGTCGCAGCGCTTCCCGGAGGACGTCGCCTATGCGATCGTCTTCGACACGACGCGCTTCGTGAGCGCCACGATCGAGGAGATCGTCTTCACGCTCGCGATCACCTTCCTGCTCGTGGTCGGCGTGACCTATCTCTTCCTGCAGGACTGGCGCGCGACGCTGATCCCGACCCTGACCATCCCGGTCTCGCTCATCGGCGGTTTCGCCGTGCTCTACGCCCTGGGCTACTCGGCCAACACGATCACCCTCTTTGCCCTGATCCTGGCGATCGGCCTGGTGGTGGACGATGCCATCATCGTGGTCGAGTACGTGCAGCGGCATCTCGAAGAGGATCCGGCGCTCGCGCCGGCCGGCAACGCGGCGCGCGATGGCGCAGATCACCGGCCCCATCATCGCCTCCACCCTCGTGCTCGCCGCGGTCTTCGTACCGGTCGCCTTCCTGCCTGGCATCACCGGGCAGCTCTATCGGCAGTTCGCCGTCACCATCACCGTGACCGTGCTCTTCTCGGCGGTGAACGCGCTGACGCTCAGCCCGGCGCTCTGCGCGCTGCTGCTCCGGCCGCCGCCCGGTGGCAGGCGGCGCGGGCCGCTCGGCTGGTTCAGCATCGCGCTCGACCGGGCGCGCGGTGGCTATGTGGCCGGGGCACGCTGGCTGTCACGGCGGCTGGCGCTGGCGTTGCTGCTCTTCCTGCTGGTCGCGGGCGGCGCGGGTATGCTGTTCCGCCTGCTGCCGACAGGCTTTCTGCCACCCGAGGACCAGGGCTATTTCTTCGTCAACATTCAACTCCCGAACGCCGCTTCGCTCAACCGGACCCAGGCCGTGCTGGACAAGCTCGACGGCATGATCCGGGAGACCGAGGGCGTGGCCAATGTGATCGGGGTCAGCGGCTTCAGCCTGCTCGGCGGTGCCGGCTCCAACGCCGGACTCGTCATCGTCACCCTGCAGCCCTGGGAGGAGCGGAGCGCGCCCGAACTGACGTTGAACGCGATCCTGACGCGGCTGCAGGCGCGGCTGCTTGCATTGCCGGAGGCGCGGGTCCTGGCCTTCAACCCGCCGCCGATCCCGGGACTCGGCGCGACCGGCGGCTTCGACTTCCGCCTCCAGACGCTGGAGGGGCAGTCACCGCTGGACCTCGCGGCGACCATGCGCGGCCTGATCTTCGCGGCGAACCAGCAGCCGGCGCTTTCTGCGGTCTTCAGCACCTACACGGCCGATGTGCCGCAGATCTCCATCGATATCGACCGGCCGCGTGCCGAGTTGCTGGGCGTCTCGCCCGGCGACATCTTCGCTGCGCTGCAGGCGCATCTCGGCTCGCAATACGTGGACGACTTCAACCTGCTCAGCCGCGTCTTCCAGGTGCGGCTGCAGGATCAGGCCCAGTTCCGCGACCGCGCGGCGCAGATCGACCGCCTGCATGTGCGCAGCCGCACCGGAGAGCTGGTGCCGCTGCGCAGCCTGCTGACGCGCGGGACCGCACTCGGACCCAGCACGATCAGCCGCTACAACCTGTTCCCCGCTGCCGCCATCAATGGCCAGGCCGCATCCGGGCACAGCACGGGCGAGGCGCTGGATGCGATGGAGCGCGTGGCGGCCGAGCGTCTGCCGCCGGGCTACGGCTTCGAATGGACCGGCCTGGCGCTGCAGGAGCGTGCCGCGGGCGGCCAGGTGCTGTGGATCTTCTCCCTGGCGCTTCTCTTCGCCTATCTGTTCCTCGTCGCCCAGTACGAAAGCTGGATCGTGCCGATCTCGGTCGTATTGTCCGTTGCCGTCGGGGTGCTGGGGGCGCTGGCGGCCCTCTGGCTCGCGGACATCGATAACAACGTTTACGCTCAGATCGGCCTGACCCTGCTGATCGGGCTGGCAGCGAAGAACGCCATCCTGATCGTGGAATTCGCCAAGCATCGCCGTGATGCCGGCGAGCCGCTGGTCGAGGCGGCCGCGGCGGGCACCGAGCAGCGCTTCCGCCCCGTGCTGATGACCGCCTTCGCCTTCGTCCTGGGTGTGCTGCCGCTGGTCGTGGCAACGGGTGCCGGGGCAGCCAGCCGGCGCGCGATCGGCACCACCGTCTTCGGCGGCATGCTGGTGGCGACACTGCTCGGCGTCTTGCTCATCCCGTCGCTCTACGTCCTGGTGCAGGCGTTGCGGGAGAGAGTGAAGGCGCGGCTGGGAGTGGGACCTGACAGGTCGTTGCCTGCGGACCGCACCTGAATGCATCGTGGATCAGCGGTCAGATGGCGTCGCCGATCCGGTTCTGCGGGCAGAGCAGATACGTCGCGATGCGCTGGGCAGCGACCTCGGGCGGCTCGTTCCATTCGCCGCGCGTCGGCTCGATCAGCGGTGCCAGATCGGCAATGTGGGCGGCGCGGACGCCGCGCCGGGTCCCGCCCCGGCGAGGATCAGCGGAATGCAACCGGGAGGCGGGCGCGCCATACGACGGGCGACGCCGAAGACGGCAGCGAGATGATTGGCTTGCCCGCCGCCTTCCGCCGCCGTCGTAGCCAGCGCGCCGGTGCGGCGGCGCGCCTGAAATGCTTCAGCCCGGGACGGCGAGGCCGTTCTTCGCTTCCGCCTGGGCACGCTGCTTGCCGGTGTGGGCCACGAGCCCAAAGGATGAAAGGCCCCGGTCCACGGGCGGCGGCGGTCTCTCGCGTGGTCCGGGCGGAGAAAGCGGCGGGATGTTCGGTCCTGGCCCCGGCGCAGGTCCGCCCGGCCCTGGCGGCGGCACCTCGGGTCCGGGTGGTGTGGGCGGCACGTCCGGTCCCGGCTCGGGCGGCCTCGGCCTGGGAGGGGGCGGACGGGGCGGTTCCGGCGGTGAGGCCGGATCTTGCATGACTGGATCGCCGTATCCGCTCGCTGTCATGGCGGCGCTCGGCCCTGCCTAGCGGGGCTGCACCGAAGGATCGCCATCAGGTGTGCCGGGCGGTGGAATGACCGGCGTGGTGCCTGGGGCCGGGTCCGGCACGGTGCCCTGCTGAATGCCCGGATCCACGCCGCCGGGTGGGGGAATGACGCCCCGCGCCGCGCCGCCGCCTTGCGGGCCCTCGACGGTATCGTCTCCTGTCGGCCCGCCGCCGGAGCGGTCCGGCGGCCGCTCGGTGCGGTCCCGGGGCTGCGACTGGTCCGTCGCGGGCGGGCTGCGTTGCTGGGCCGCGGCGGACCAGGGCGCGCCGACCGCCGCAGCGAGCGCCAGCACCACCGCTGCAGCGATGTGAGATTGCGTCATCATCGGTTTCATGCGCGCGGACCGCCGGTCTGGGAGTGCTGGCCGCCGGGGCGCGAGATGCCGGCCACGGCCTCGCCGGCCGGCATCGGTCCCTCGCCCACGGCGATATCGCCGAGCGAGATGATGCCGACGAGATGTCTGTCGCGGTTCACCACCGGCAGGCGGTGCACCTGGATCTCGCCCATGTTGCGGGCGACATGCGCGATGTCCTCGTCCTCGAAGCAGTACTTCGTTTCCGGGGTCATCACCTCGCGCAGCTTCGTGTCTGGGCCCTTGCCCTGGGCCACGGCGCGCACGGCGATATCGCGATCCGTCACCATGCCGATCAGGCGTTCGCCGTCGGCCACCGGTATCGCGCCGGCGTCGATCTCGGCCATGATGCGGGCGACCTCCAGGATCGTGTCGTCGGGGTGCGCGAGCCGCGGGTTGCGCGTCATCTTGTCGCTGACCTTCATCCTTGCAGCCTCCTTGATGGCTGGCGTGGTTGGCATCGGATGCCTCCGGGCGGCAGCACTCCGGAGCCAGGAGCACTGACCCGGGGAAACGGGGGTCGCCCCGGCGGGGTCGGAGCGCGCACGGGAGATGGCCTGCACGGCGCCCTGGATGCCCACCGGCCGAATACCCTGTGATCCCTCGCCGGTCCGCTCCGGCAGCCGTCGGGCTGCGCGACCAGGCGCCACTGACCGTGGCGAGGGCCGCCCCTCAGCGCCGGCGCGGCGAAGCCATGCGGCGGGCTGCGGGATGGCAGTGGCAGCGCAGCCATGATGCACTCGTCGCGCCAGGCGCCCGTGAGCTTCGGCCTCCTGTCGAGGCTCTCATCTCCGGTGGCCGCCATGGCTCCTCCTCGCCGCGAACGGGCGGCGATGATGCGACCATGATCGCATCGATCGCATCGGTGCGGATGGCCCGGTCGCGGATCACCGGCATGCGCGGCGAACGCCGCCCGGCACCCTCCGGTTCGTGGCTGCAGACGAAC
>Ga0180217_1002085_pt1 | contig 19435 bp, 15 predicted proteins | sample eDN3rd37CBELigOP_FD_128521 | JGI IMG/M metagenome (GOLD analysis project Ga0180217, IMG submission 128521) | Enriched Organic Plus compost microbial communities from Emeryville, California, USA - eDNA 3rd pass 37_C BE-Lig OP (version 2) (version 2) ... | reverse complement strand
GGTTTCCGCCGGGGAGGCCTCCGGCGCGCTGCCGCAAATCCTCCGCCGGCTGGTGACGCACCTCGCCGGGGTCAAGGCGTTGCGCGACCGGGTACAGCAAGCGCTCGTTTATCCGGCGGTGCTGGTCGTCGTCGGGATCGCGCTCATTATCGTTTTCATGACGGTGATGGTGCCGCAGCTCACCGGCTTTTTCACCTCCACCGGCCAAAAACTCCCGCTTCCGACGGAGATCCTTCTGAAGGCAACCACCTGATCACCGGCTACTGGTGGCTGGCGGCGCTGGTGGGCGGCGGAGCCTTCGCGGCGTGGAAAACGGGCACGCGATCTATTGAAGGGCGGGTGGCCTGGGATCGCTTTGTCTGGAATTTCCCGGCGGTGGGGCGGATTCCCCGCTACCGCTTCTATGCCCAGTTCGCGCGGACGCTCGGGACGCTGGTGGAAAACGGCGTGACGCTCCTCAAGGCACTCGAACTGCTGGAGGAAATCGCAGGAAACGAATGGGTGCGCCTCCAGATGGTCGATGTCCGGACAGCGGTGATGGACGGCGCGAGCCTGTCGACGGCGCTGCGCCGCCAGCAGCTATTCCCCGAACTTTTTCTTGATATGATGGCCGTGGGCGAACAGACCGGGAAGTTCGCCGACACCATGCAGATGATCGCCGATGTCTACGAACGCGAACTCGACAAGCAGGTGCAGTTCGTCTCCTCGATCGTGCCGGTGGCGGTGATCGTGCTGATCGCAGCGGTCGTCGGGCTGGTCGTGTTCGGCATCCTTGCCGCGGTTTTCAACCTTACCTCGGGGCTTCATCAGAATGTTCATTGATCCGCGCTTTCGCCGTCTCGCCGCCACCCTGCTGCTGAGCCTGCTGAGCCTGGTGGCGGCGCCCCCGCTCCGCGCCCAATCCCTGGAGATCACGCCGACGCCGTTCACGACATTGATCGACTTCAGCCAGCTGCGCCACCCGGCTGGGAAGATGCTGGAAGCCGCCCAAAGCCGCCCGATCTGGCTGGAAAGCGTGCAGATGGTCGATGATCCCACCGATCTCGCGCAGGGGAAAGGGACGGCACGGACGGAAACCGTATTCCGTATTCGCCTGCGGTCGATGCCCGGCCTGAACGATACACTGCTGCTCCGGCTCTTTTTTCAGGACAAGGCGGAGGCTCATCCCGTCGTCACCGGCTGGTCGGAAACGGGGGACAAGCGGTACACCTCGCCCCGCCTTGGTGCGGGACTGGAACTGCTTGCCTCGGAATCGCTGGTGATTCCCACCGCCGGGATCGACTACCTGGAGATCACGACCCCGGGTGATGGCTCCGCGCTTCGGCAGGCGTTCCTTGCCTCCCTGCGCCGGGGGGAAACCCAAAATGCCTTCGACTTTGTCCCGCGTCCGGGGGCGGCCCGGTTCACCGATCCCTTCGAAGGCAGCGCCGCGGATCTTCCCGCGTTGCCGGCGGAGAACGACACCTTCCTCTTTGGCCGGACACGGGCGATTCTGGAGGCGGAACCGGTTCGGCTCGCCACGGAGAGCGACCCGGAGGGAATCCAGACCGTCCATTTCGAGTTCAACCTCGAGAGCGAGCCGCTTCTGGCCATGGTTACCTTCTACGTGCTGGCAGCCGATCCCACCGCGCCGCTGCTGGCCTGGGCCAATGACGAGCCGGTGGGCGCGGTCGCGATGCAGTTGCCCGACCTGGCCGACCCCGGCTATAGCGGCGTCTCCCGCCCGCTGGAGCGCATGCGCTTCCAGTACGCCGGGTGGATTCGCTGCCAGAAGGTCATCCCCGCTAAAACCCTGCGCGCGGGCAAGAACACCTTCTCCCTGCAACTCCCCGGCGAGGCGGCCTCATCCGTCGTGCTTCGCAAAATCGAGTTGCAGCTCAAGAACCACTGGCAGAAACTGGATTACACGCTGCTTCCTTTCTGAACTTTCCCCTCTTCCTGAACTCCCTCCCGCCATGACATCCCACTCCCGCCCGCGGCAACCCGCCCAGACCCAGCCGATCGTTCTTCGCCCTGCCAAACCCGCACCGGACAGGCCCGTAAGCCAGAATGGTCCGGGGCGCCATGCCTTCAAGAAGCCTGCCCAGCCGCGGCAGAAAGGGGGCTTTACGCTGCTGGAAATCATGCTCGTCGTGATGATCATCGCGCTGCTCGGTGGCGCGGCGGTCTATTACATGGGCGGCAACATCGGGGTGGCACAGGAGACTCGGGTTCGCAGCGACCTCCAGTCGATCTCAACGCAACTGAAGCTCTACCAGGCGCTCAACGGCTTCCTGCCGACGACGGAACAGGGGTTGAAAGCACTGGTAACGCAGCCAACCACGGAGCCGAAGCCCAAAAGCTGGCGTCTCCTCTTCGAAAAGCTGCCGCAGGACCCGTGGAGCAGCGAATATCACTACGTCTCCCCCGGCACGCACAACCCGAATTCCTTCGACGTCTTTTCTGCAGGGGCAGACCGGAAGCCCGGCACGCCCGACGATATCGGCAACTGGGACAAGTAGGATGTGCTCCCCGGGTATCCGGTTGATCCCGGGGCGAGCGGCAAAGCACTGGAAGCGCGTATGCCGGGAGGGTAAGGTGTTGGCATGGCCGCACCTTCGGTTTCTTTGTCTCCCCTTTTGAGCGCTCCCGGCGGATTCATCGCGGGGCAGTGGGTTCGCGACACCGTGCGTCATTTCTCCGTCCGTAACCCGGCCACGGGGGAACGCCTCGCGCGACTCCCCGCAATGGGGGCACGAGAAGCGGAAGCGGCCGTGGCCGCGGCGGACGAAGCAATGCGGCGGCCCGTCGTTCCAGCCGAAATCCGCGCTGATTGGCTGATGAAGATCGCCGGGCTTCTGGCGGAACACCGCGAGGACCTGGCCCGCATCATCACGCTGGAGCAGGGGAAACCGCTGGAGGAGGCCCGGGTGGAAGTCGATTACGGGGCGGGCTTTTTCCGGTTTTTCGGGGAGCGGCTTCAGGAATGGGGAGAGGGGACCGCGCGCGGCAATCCGCTGGCACCCCACCGCTTGCCGGGAACCAAGGGAAAAATTCGCGGTTGCACGTGGACGGTTCACCATCGCCCGGCGGGAGTGGCGGCACTGATCACGCCGTGGAACTTCCCGCTCGCCATGCTGGCGAAGAAAATGGCCGCCGCGCTTGGCGCGGGATGCGCGCTCGTGGCAAAACCCTCCGAATTGACGCCGCTGACGACCGTGGCGCTCTGGAAGTTGCTGGAAGGCATCGGCCTCCCGCGCGGGCAGGCGAATCTTTTGCTCGGAGCCCCCGAGGCAATCGGCGGGGCGCTTTGCCGCGACGAGCGGGTACGGCTTCTGAGTTTTACCGGCTCCACCGCCGTCGGGCGGCTGCTCTACCGGCAATCGGCGGGAACCCTCAAACGGCTTGCGCTGGAATTGGGGGGCAACGCACCGTTCCTCGTTTTCGAGGATGCGGACGTGGAAGCCGCCGTCGACGCCCTGATGGCCAACAAGTTCCGCTGCGCCGGACAGACGTGCGTCTGCACCAACCGGGTCTACCTGCATCGGCGGATTCACGCGCCGTTCGTCGAAGCGCTCGCGGAGCGGGTACGCGCGTTGAAAGTCGGCAACGGGATGGAACCGGGGGTGCAGATTGGCCCCCTGATCAACCGCGAAGGCTTCCGCAAGGTGGCCACGCATGTCGCGGATGCCCTTCGAAGGGGGGCGAAGCGCGTTGTGGGGAGCGCTCCGAAAATCCCGCGCGGGGATTGGGGGTTCTTCTTTCCGCCCACGGTCCTGACCGGCGTCACGCCACAGATGCGGGCGTTCCGGGAAGAAACCTTCGGGCCGGTGATTTCCATTTTCGCCTTCGCGTCGGAAACCGAGGCGCTACGGGAAGCCAATGGAACCCCGTACGGATTGGCAGCTTATACGTTTACACAGGACGCCGGGCGCGCGGAGCGCGTGGCCGCGGCTTTGCGGTTCGGCCATGTCGCGCTCAATAGCGGCACCGGCCCGACACCGGAAGCGCCCTTCGGCGGGTTCAAGCAGTCGGGGTTTGGCCGCGAAGGCGGATTGGAAGGACTTCTCGAATTTTGCGAATCGCAGACGGTCGCTTCTGCGGGGTAATCCTCGCCCTTCGCGGGAATGGCTAATTTTAGCCACGCCAGGGTCGGCAACTGGCGAATTCCATCCAAGCATCGCGTCGCATCGGCTAGCCCCCCGGACGCGCAGGAATTTTTATTCACTCACAAGACACTGAATAACAGTTGGTTATGACCAACCTTCCAGTTTTGGGAACGGGTTGGCAGAGGGCATGCTAAAGGGGGATTCGCAAGTTCAACCCATCCTCAATATGCACAACTACCCCAAACTCACTTCGCTCTTACGTGCAAGCGCGGCCGCAGCCCTGCTCTCGCCCGCCTTGTCGCTGGCTGGCACCACCATGGTAACGCAGGAGACAGCCCCGCTGGTGGAAGAGATGAAGAAATCGGCCATCACGGGAGACCTCGGCGTCAATTTCGTCTCGCAGTATATCTTGCGCGGCCTGGTCTATGAAAACCAAGGGGTTATTGCCCAACCTTACCTTAATCTCTATTTCAGCCTCTATGAAGGCGAAGGCTTCATTAACAAGGTGTCGCTGATCGCGGGATTCTGGTCGAGCCTGCACTCCCGCCACACCGACGCGCCGCCGAATACGACCACCCCGGCTTGGTTTGAATTCGACTTCACCCCGGGCATTGCGGTGACCTTCGCCAAAAACTTCACGCTAACCTCAAGCCTTTTCATTTACTCCAGCCCCGCGGACGCATTCTCGACGTTCTACGGCGCGAACTTCCAGCTCGACTATGACGACAGCGACCTGCTCGGCGCGTTCGCGCTTCACCCGCACGTCACCTACCTCCGCGAACTGGACGGAAAGGCAGGCAGCGGCGCTTCGGAAGGGAACTACTACGAAGTCGGAGTGGCGCCGCAGCTTCCGGCGTTCGGCCCGCTTTCCGTCACTTTCCCGCTCACCGTCGGGTTCGGTTCGCACGACTTTTATGCGGATAATACCGGCTTCGGGTTCTTCTCCGGCGGTGTGAATGCGGAGGTGGCGCTGGGGTTCATCCCCGCCGAGTACGGCTCCTGGACGGTCAATGCCGGGGCGACGTATTACTACCTCAACGGCTCGCTCGCGCGTTTCAATAACCCTAACGTTCGCGACACCGGGCACAACGAGTTTGTGTTCAGCGGCGGAATCGGCCTGGCCTTCTAAGGTCCTCCCCGGTGCGCTTAAAAAGCACTGAATATCCCGCTTTGTTGTTGGATCGATAGCAGGGTCCGCAATGGCAAGGCCGGTCGGATCGGAGAGGGTCCGGCCGGCTTTTCGCCCGTTTACGCGCCCCTCGGACGGCCTCTTCTGCTCTCAAATTCCCGGGCAGGAGGGGCCTTCCCGTTTTGTAGTACAATTTCCTACAAAAAACGCTGTACTCTGGAATCCCAAGAGAGGCAGTGGCTCGCAAGCCACCCCACAACTCACTTCCTATGAGCGAGTTACATCAAAAGTAGCCTCAAAAACAGAAGTTAAACCTCCATGACCGCTCCGAGGCCTCTCATTCTAAAGGCTTCTCCGATGATTGATTAGGGACTCCCCCGAGGAAAAAAGTTCCTTTCCTCGCTAGCTGGTCTCTGGTAATCGTCGCTTCAAGCCGGGTTAAACCTAGGGAATCGCTGATTAAATGAAGCCTGACGAAAGTGCAGGCAGTTCGATGGATTTTCGAGACGATTTTCCGCAGCCTCTCTGAAGAGAGGTGAGGAAAAAGCGGCTCGAAAAGACACGAAAATGACCAGCTTACGGCAGAGCTTGCTTTAATCAGCGGTTCCCTAGCGTCCGGTTCCAACAGCAACATACCAACACACACAATCATGGCTAAATCCAACAATCTCAAACTGACTCTCTGTGCGAGCATCGCGCTGGCCGGTTCGGTTCTCCCGGTCCTCGCCGGCCAGTCTGTGGTTTCCAAGGAAATCCAGCAGCCGTTGGTCGAAGAAGCCCAGAAATCCGCCATCACCGGCGACATCGGCTTCAACATCACCTCGCAGTATATCGACCGCGGGATGGTTCGTGAAAATCAGGGCGTGATCGGCCAGCCCTACTTCGACCTCTACTTCAACCTGTACGAGGGCGATGGGTTCCTCAACCGCGTGAGCTTCGTGCTTGGTGCCTGGTCGAGCCTCCACTCCGCCAAGACCCAGCAGGGCCTTGCGGAAGGCCGCGACAGCTCCTCGACCCCGGCTTGGTATGAGTTCGACTACTCCGCCGGGTTCGCGTTCACGGTGGCCAAGAACCTGACGATCACCCCGTCCTACATCGAGTTCAACAGCCCGAACGACGCGTTCGACACCGCCCGCGCGTTCAATATCCGTTTGGACTACGATGATTCCGACCTCCTCGGCGCCTTCGCCCTCCACCCGCACGTCACCTACCTCCGCGAACTGGAGAACAAGGTCGGCACGGGTTCCAGCAAGGGTAACTACTATGAAGTCGGCCTGACCCCGGCCCTCCCGGCCTTCGGTCCGGTGACGGTGACGATCCCGCTCACCGCGGGCTTCGGCTCCAACCGCTTCTATGCGACCAACCAAGGCTTCGGCTACTTCTCCGGTGGCGTGAACGCCGCGGTGGCGCTCGACTTCATCCCGGCTGCCTACGGCACCTGGACGCTGAACGCCGGCGCAAGCTACTACTACCTGAATGGCTCGCTCTCCCAGGCGAACGACATCCAGGCCCGCAACAACAACACGTTCGTGTTCAACGGCGGCTTGAACCTCGCGTTCTAAGAAACGGGTTTCAAATACCGAATTCGTTACGAGGCTTCCCCGGTTTGTTCCGGGGAAGCCTTCGTTTTTTAATCCCGAACTCCGATGTTGGAGCGGATGAGATTGTGCAAGATCGCCGCGAGCAACTTCGGATTTCGGGTTAAAATCTCTACCCCAGCTCGCAAAGGCGCTCCTTGAGGAGTTCCGCAGGCCACTGCCCGGGCACCTGAGGCTTGTCGAGGTAGCCGTAGTTCAAGACTGAACCGGCAGCTCCCAGCGCCAGCCGGGAAATTTTTCCAAACGGCCCCATTCCCATTACGGCCAGCTTCATACCCGCACGGCGATTGGGCTTGCCCGCATTTTCCGCCAGAAACTGCAGGAGCGTGGAGAAAGCGCGTTCGGTTTTCGCCAGGGTGGCCACTTTGAAAACCGTCGCTCCCGCCTGCTCTGCCTCGCGGGCCAGCGCCTGCAAGCGCTGGAGAGAAGGAGTGGCCCGAAAATCGTGATGCGAAAGGATCACCCCCGCCCCGCTCTCCCTGATTTCACCTAGAAGGGAGGAAAATGCCGCCGCGGACCGGAGTTCCACGTCAACCAGCGCCGCAAATCCGAGAAATTGCCGAACCAGCTCCCGCCGCCGGGCGGCGGAGAGTCCATTGGCCCCTCCCTCCTTCGGGTCCCGAACGGTCATCACCAGTGGCGCGGGCAAGCCGGGAGCGGCTTTTTTCAAGCGGAGGATCGCCGCGTCGCTTCCCGCAAAGGCATCGACACGCAGTTCCAAAAAATCAACCGCGCCCGGCCGCAAGTTTTGGGCAGCCCGGAGCGAAGCGGGGCTGTGGATCGTGCCGATAACACTCCCATTTTTGAGACCACTGATTGCGCTTTTGAATGACATAGTGCTAGGATGAGATGGCTTGTTTCAGAACACCGTTCTGAATGCAGGGCCAGGTTAACGCAACATGCAGCAATCCAGTGACTTTCGTGGAGACTTCGGGTATTCTTCCCCCTTGTCCTTCGCTCGAAAATCCGAACCCGCTCCTCCGGCCGTTGGTTGATCTGGCGAAGTAACATCTCCTCCGCATGATCGGTCGAAAACAAGAAATTAATCTTCAGTTTCAGCAGATTGTTGACGGCGCCCTGCTGGTGCTCGCCTTCTGGGGTGCCCATGTCCTTCGCTTCTCGCTTGCCGGGCAGATTCCGGAATTCGATTCGTTCCGTTGGATGCTGTTCGTTATCATGCCCTTCGGTCCGATCCTTCTGGAGCTGCAAGGTTTCTATACGCACCCTCTCCAGAAAAAAATCTGGCGCTCCTTCGGCCAGATGCTTCAGGCGGGATTCTGGCTGGGCCTGATTTTGGCCGGGTGCATGATCTTCTTCCGGCTGAACGTTCCGAGCCGGGCGGTCCTCATCCTGTTCGCGCTTCTTTCGACTCTGCTTCTGGTTTTTCGCGAGCAGCTTACGTTGCTGTTCATTCGCGCCCGCGCCCGGAGCGAAAATTATAGGGAGCCGGTGTTGCTCGCCGGAACCCCGTGCGACATGAAGGCGCTGAGGGATACGCTCACCCCGGAGCAGTTGCTGGAGATGGAAATTCTTGGCGAAATCGACATCGAAAAGCAACCGGTGGGGGAAATGGTCGAAATGCTTCACAAGCATTCGATCAGCCGTGTCATTTTCGCGGGCAACCATTCGCATGTGAACCGGCTTCAGGAGGCGATCGGAGCCTGCGAGGTCGAAGGAGTGGAGGCGTGGCTGGTGGCCGATTTCATTAAGACCTCCATTGCCCGCCCCACGTTTGACGTGCTCGGTTCCCGTGCCATGCTGGTGTTCCGGACAACCCCGGAAGTGTCCTGGGCCTTGATGCTCAAAGGCATGATCGACCGGGTTGGCGCGTTTTGCATTCTGGTGGTTACTTCGCCGGTGTTTCTCGCCGCGGCGATCGGGATCAAGCTGACCTCGCCCGGCCCGGTGATCTTCTGCCAGCAACGCGGAGGAAAGCACGGCCGCCCCTTCACGATGTACAAGTTCCGGACGATGGGCACCAATGCCGAGATGCTCCGCGCCGAGTTGGCGGCACAAAATGAAATGAGCGGCCCCGTCTTCAAGGTCGGAAACGATCCCCGCGTCACGCCGATCGGGCGCTGGCTTCGTAAAACGAGTATCGACGAACTTCCCCAGCTTTTGAATGTGCTCAAGGGAGACATGAGCCTCGTGGGCCCACGCCCTCTTCCGCTTTACGAGGTGGCGCAGTTCGAAAACTCCGCCCAGCGCCGCCGCCTGAGCGTAAAGCCGGGACTGACCTGCCTCTGGCAGATTAGCGGACGGAGCAATGTGACCTCATTTGAGGACTGGGTGAAGCTCGACCTCACCTACATCGACAACTGGTCGATCTGGCTGGATTTGAAGATCTTGTTCAAAACGGTCCCCGCGGTGTTGTTCGGTTCCGGAGCGCGGTAGTGCGGCGGGGCGGTAGTGCGGTAGTGGGCCGACGGGAGAGCTATACGCGACCTCTCCCCGTCGCCGGCGGCAGCGAGACTTCGAAACACTTCGAAACACGCGTTACGACAATGGGGGGCAAAGAAGCGGCACTTTGCAAAATCGGGCAAGAAAGCACTTGCAATCCAGGCGCGCGCGGCGTAGCCTCGCACTCCAGATGACCTGCCTCCTCGCTGGTTGGCAACAGAGCGAATACCGGGGCTCACAAAGGCCCACAACAGCTCAACAGCCGCGAGTCGCGCGAGAATGGGGGATAAAACCGAGCAACTATTAAGAAATTTTATTTTTTCGTTGCTCACCCTCAAATCTCAGGTAAGGTCGTTACAGCTTTAAGAATTGTTCTGGGGGGAACATGAGCCCTTCGCGACCACTCGGTCGCGGGGGGCTCAATTTTTTGTTCAAACGCTTGCCCCACAGGAAGTTCTTGCGCGCCTTTCCAACCAGTTTTATGGAACCCGGCGCATTCGGTTGATTCATGGACTTCTTGCATCTTTCCTTGGAACAGTGGCTTCTCGCGTTCGCCGCAGCCTTTCTCATCGGAATTGCCAAGGCCGGATTCGGCGGGGTGGGTATGCTGTCCGTCGCTTTGATGGCGGCATTGATGCGGGGGCATGAACTCGAATCCACGGGCGTCGTCCTTCCGATGCTCATCTTTGGCGACCTGATGGCAGTATGGGCGTTCCGAAGTCATGCCCGATGGCCGGTCGTGCTTGGCCTGATTCCACCCGCACTTACTGGGGTCGTCGCGGGCTTCTTTTGCATGGGCTACTTGAGCAATACCGGGTTCAAGCCGCTGATCGGTTGGACCGTCCTCCTCCTGGCGGGCTTGCAGCTTTTCCGCCAGTGGCGGCCCCGCCTTTTCCAGAGCGTCCCGCACAGCCGGGGTTTTACCTGGGCAGCCGGAATCAGCGCCGGATTTACGACCATGGTCGCGAACGCCGCGGGCCCGATCATGGCGCTCTACTTGCTGGCCGTCGAGCTGCCGAAACTCGCGCTTGTCGGCACAGGAGCGTGGTATTTCCTGATCCTGAACCTCATTAAGGTGCCTTTCAGCGCGAGCCTCGGCTTCATCACTCCGGGCTCGCTGCTATTCAACGTGATGCTGATCCCCGCCATTGCCGGGGGGATCTTCACCGGGCAATTCCTTCTCCAGAAGATCGACCAGCGCCCTTTTGAGCAACTGCTGCTTCTGCTAACCGCCCTTACTGCGCTTCATCTCGTTTTTTTCTAAAAATCGCGCCGAAAAACCCTTGCTTCCTCGCCGTTTCCCGATACTGTTTGGGAACTAAATCGCGGGGTGGAGCAGCCTGGTAGCTCGTCAGGCTCATAACCTGAAGGCCGCGGGTTCAAATCCCGCCCCCGCAACCACTTCCAGATTCCTGGAAGGGCCTCAAAGTCAGCGACCTGCTCCACGCTGAAAGTCATCGCCAAAACCACCTTCAACCAAGGTTTGCAGGCGAGTGCCTAAGATTTTTTGCCGTGTGTGCCTGAACCGGGGCGCGGCGAAGCCCACTTTTCCGAGAGGAATTTACTGATGCCGTTGTTCCCAAAGCACAGCGCATTGCGGCTAAACCCGAACTCCGATGTTGGAACGGGTGAGATTGCGCAAGATCGCCGCGAGCAACTTCGGAATTCGGGCTAATTCCCTACGGCAGCAAACTCTGCGGGGTTCGGTTTTAGGAAACCGATCCAAAAAAGCTTTGGCGTCCCTGCGAATCGAAGATTCGCGGATATTGGCATTCCCGGATGTTTGGGTACGAGCCTCCCCCCTTGATCGAAAGGGCTTCCAGCAGTCTGGAAGCCCTTTTCCATTTTTCAGATTCGCAGCGCCGATGTAATCAGCCCCCGCGCTTGAATTCCATCCGGCTGAGGCGCTTGAGCTGGATTAATGCGAAACCGACAAGCATGGACCCGAGAATCCAGGCCATCGCCGTGGCGGGGCCGAACTGGAGGAACATAAACGCCTGGTAGAAAATCCGCAGCGCCGCGACCTCCGTGAGCGCGTTTGGCCCGCCCGCCGTCATGATGAGGATATTCTGCGATGCCTGGAAAGCGGACATGACCGCGCCGATGAAGTTGATGGCAATCAGCGGCATCAAGGCGGGAAGCACGATATGGAAAGTCTTTCGCCAGAAACCGGCTCCGTCGATTTCCGAGGCTTCGAACTGCTCCTCCGGAATCGTCTTGAGGGCGGCCAGGTAAATCAGGCAGCCGGGGCCTGCTCCCGCCCAGACGCCGGGCAGCACGCACGAGATCATGGCGAACATCGGATCTTCCGGCCACGCGCGCCGGATGTGGATGCCGATCGCATCGAGGGCTGTATTGACGAGGCCGTTCACTGCGAAAAACTCCTTCCAGAGCACGAACACCGCCGTTCCGGTCAGCAGCGCGGGCAGATAGTAGATCGTGCGGAAGAGCATTTTGTGCCGGGGTACGACGTGGAGCAGATAGGCCAGCACAATTGGCACCGCAAACCCGGCGGTCAGCATCCAGAAGGCGAAATGGAACGTGGCCAGCAGTGAGGTCCAGAATCGCTTGTCGAAAAGCGTGTTGGCAAAGTTATCGATGCCCACGAACGTCGACTTGAGCATGATTTGATAGTCGAGCAGCGACATCCATGCGCCGCGAACCAGGGGCAGATAGGACCAGGTGAAAGCCAGCAGGATCGGGATGGCGAGCATGCCCCAGGCGAGGAACTTTTGCCTGCCGCGCACCCGGCTGGTGGCAACCCCCAGCGAAGAAAAGGACCGGAAGATCACCCGCATTACGATAGCGAACGCAATCACGATGGCGATCACGACAATCCAGCCGACCACCCGCCGTTGCGCCAGTTTTTCGGGCGCAATGATGCCGAGCATCCGTTCGTTGGTGGCCTTGACTGCATCATCGAGGATTCGCTTGATCTCCGCGCGGATCGCCGGCCGGTCCCCCTTTTTCCAGGCGTTCGCGATCTTGTCGCTTAGCAGGACCCGATCGAGCGGATAGGTCATTTCGAGGTAAACGAGATCGCAATTCTTGCCATACGGCTCCGGCTTGCCGTTGGCGAGAGCGAGCTTGAACTCCTCCTCAAGGCCCTGAGGCACCAGTTCGAGAAGGTTATCGTAGCCGTAGCGGCGAAGTTCGACCGGGTTGATGTTGTTGGCCGACCCCAGCTCGATGAGCGTTGCCGTGCGAATTCGGTTGGCTTCGTCGCTGCCGTAGAAATTGATATAACGCCATGCCGCATCGCGGATCTTCGGGTCTTTGATCCCCGCAAAAATCCCCATCATCGCGGCATTGACCTCCGAGCCGCGGATTCCGGTGGGTCCCTTCGGAACGGCCCCGAATCCCCACATGTTGGGGTCCATGCTGACCGTGCTGCCGGTATAGTTGAAGACCATCCCGATTTCGCGGGCCGAGGTGGAAAGGAGGGTTGTCGAATCGGTTGTCCGGGTGGCAAGCCGGTCTCCCTCGACCAGCCGATAGTAAAACTCGAAAGCATCAACCGCACCTTCGGAGTTGAAAACGGCGCGCCATTCGTTCGGCTCCTTTTCCTCGACGGCTTCCGCTCCCGAAGACCAAAGGAAATTCATCAAGTTCCACGATGCTTGCTGCCCGGCGTACAGGAGCAGCGGCTTGCCCTTCGGCTCGACTTCGCGAATTTTACGGCAAAATTCAAGCATCTCATCCCATGTTGCCGGGGCCCGCTGCGGCAGCCCTGCCTTCCGGAACAGGGGGCGGTTGAAGTAGAGCCCCATGACGTAATACTTGAACGGCATCGCATAGACATGCGCCGTACCCTCCGGCCCAGGCCGTCGAATCACATCCTCCACCTGCGGCAGAATCCGCTCCTTCGACCAGCCCGGCGTTTTCGCCTCTTCCTGCGCGATGAACTCATCCATCGGGGCGAGGATTCCCTGCCGGACGTAGCTGTCGATCTTGCGGAAGTTAACGTAAAGAACATCCGGCGAAATTCCTCCGGCGATCATCATCAACGGCCCGATTTCGGAGCCGAGCCCTTCCACTTTCAGGCCGGTTACGGACTTGAGCTTGATGTCGGGGTTTTTCGCTTCAAACGCCTGGACGACGCGGAGGTCAGCCACGTCCGGGGGATTTGCGCTCCCGGGGTTTGGCAAGCCGTACACGCGGAGGGTCACCTGCCCGGAAGCCGGGCCATCGGTTTGGGCCGCGCGGCAGGCAGTACCCACCAGAAAGCTGATGGCCATAAGGCTGAAAATCAGGCGCGGGAGCGCCGCAAACGTAGCAAATCGCTTCATACGGAACGGAAAGGAAGTTACTTCTCCGAAGGGACCACGATGCCCCTGAGGATGATGTTCTGGCAGCAGAGATAGACGATCAACGTCGGCACTGCCGTCAGCAGGAGCGACGCATAGATGATGCCGGGCCCGGACTCCTGCCGCAGCTGGTAGATCCAGACCATCAGCGTCCACATGCTCGGGTCCGGAGCAAGGATCAAGGCGAAGAAGAACGCCCCATAGGCGGAGGTAAACGCCCCGAGCGCAATCACCGCCAGGATCGGCTTGGAAAGGTTCATCGTGATACCCCAAAAGATCTGCCACTCACCAGCACCGTCGATGTCCGCGGCCTCATAGAGTTCCTTTGGCAGGCTGTCGAAGAAGCCCTTGAGGAGGAAAATCGAGAAGCCATTGACGAGGCCGGGAAGAATCAAAGCCCCGAAGGTGTTCAGAAGCCCCAGTTGCTTCAACTGGAGGAAATTCGGAATCATTGCCACTTCGGCTGGAAACGCGATGGTGGCGAGGAAGAAAAGCAGGAGGTGATAGCTCTGCGGCAGCTTGTACCGCGAGAGCGCGTAAGCCGCGAGCGGGTTGACCGTCAGCGCCCCCACCACGGAGAGAACGATAAGGATGATCGTGTTTTTGAGGCCGTTGCCCTGGATCATCACCTCGTCGACGACATCGAGATAATTCTGGATCAAGAAACGCCAGCGCCAGAATCCTTTTTCCTGCTGGAAAGACTCCCAATCGAGCGCCAACTGGGGAATCCGGGCATCCTGAATGCCTCGCTTCGCCCCCCAGGCGGCAAAGATGCAATCGATGCTGTTGATCCGGACATCTTCCGGCTTTGCCTTGACGCGGATAAAGTCGATCTTGGAAAGCCCCGAAGCCTTGAAGGCCTCCTCGCCGGATGGGGTGAAGTCCACAAAAGCCGGGTTCAACAACCTTTGGACAAAACTGAACCACGGGCGACCCGCTTCCCCCTCAGGAACCGTGGCCGGGAAAGGCACTTCGGAAAATGATTTGTAGTTTGTCCCCGCCTGCGCGTTGAAGCTTGCGACCCCCTGCGGCTTGTGACCCTCTCCTTCACCCGGATCGGGAGCTGATTCTTCACCAAAAACCCGTGGCAGGTAGACGGACCGGTAGAAATTCCCCACGTTCCAGATCAGCCTGTGGCTTTCCGGAACGGTTTCGAGGTATTCCCAAAATTGGTCTACGAAAGCGCCTTGGGTATCCGAGCGGTGGACCCGAAGCTGTGCCGGAGGCATGACCAGCGTTGTGCGGGAGAATTGCACCCCCAGCGCCTTGTTCAGCGCTGCCAGGTTTCCGCCATACTTGCCGAGCAACCAGCGCCGGAACCCCCGGTTGTGATAGGCGGCTTCACGCTTGGTCGCGCGGGTGAAAGCAAGGCCCGCGTCATTGGGTTTGAAGGGCCCATACTCTGCCTTAAAGGTTTTCCAGAGCTTCATCTGCTCCTCGGGAACCGGCACCGGGTACGGCAGCGTGTAAAAATCGATGTACTGCTCGTTGGCAGCCATGAACAGATTTTCCGGGACGCCGTTGTAGCGCGCGTCGACATAGCGTTCCCATAACGCCTTGTCGTGGAAGAGAAACCGGGGGTAGAACGCGAACATTTTGGTGTCGTAGGCCCCCGAGGTCGAACCCGTGATCGAGATCAGGAGCGGGAGGATCATGCTCAACGCTCCGAGGGTCAGCAGAAAATAGACGGACCCAAAAAGGAAGCGAACTACGCGGGAGCGTTCAGTGATTGGGGAAAAAAAACTCATCTGGGCGGATTTGGAAGGGAAAGCCCCTCTGAAACGAAGCTGGCAAATCGCCGCTTAAAATGAGGCACTTGCGTCAAATTGTTTCAACCAGCGGTTTCCCGAAGCCCTTTGTTTTAACATCCCTGTGCCTTGCCTCAAATCAATTTTCCTGATTTTCGACACAAAACGCTCATAAAACAGATGGCAACCTTCGTTCGATTTCCATCGGAGGGTGTTTATGACTTTCGGAGGATGCCGCTCTGCCGAAAAAGGGAGGCCGTGGCAGGAAGAGCGGAGGGGGGAACAGGCGACTTCCAAAGCAAAAAGGCGTCCGGACCGAACTCCGAACGCCTGGGAAACGCCGCTCGCAGCGAGCCTAAACCTTGACCGGCGCTCCCGCCCGGGCGCTCTCGTAGATGGCATCAAGGATCTTCATGACGATAAGCCCCTCCTCACCGGTCGCAATGTGGGGCTCGTTGTTCAAAATAGCGTCCACGAAGTGAAGCATTGACGGTTTAGCGGCAGGAACGGGAGGATGCAGTTTCATGTCGAACTGGCACCCTTCGGATTCGAGGTGGATTTCCGCCTCGAAAGAATAACCTTCGTTCACGTTCTTCTGGGTAAGCCCCCCTTTCGTCCCGAAGAGAAGCGTCTCCATGCATTCGTTGTACTTCTGGTTGGTTGCCCAGGAGGCTTCGACATTCAGCGTCGCCCCGTTCTCAAACTTGATGCTGGCAACGGCGAGGTCCTCGACGTCGAACTTCTTCCCTGAACGCTTTGCGAGCTCGCTGGCAATCGGGTCGTAGGTTGCTCCCATCACCCAGGTCGGCTTCGGATAGCCCATGAGCCAGAGCGCGAGGTCGAGCCGGTGCACCCCGAGGTCGATCAACGGCCCGCCCCCGGAAAGCTCCTTGATGCCGAACCACCCGCCAAAGCCCGGCAGCCCCCGGCGGCGATGCCAGACGGAGCGCCCGAAGTAAATGTCGCCAAGGACTCCGCTCTCGACCTGCTTCTTCAAGGCGAAGCTCTGGTCATTGAAGCGGTAGGAGAAATTGATCATGAGGCGGCGGCCCGCCTTTTTGGCCTCGTCGAGCATCTCCTGTGCTTCCATGGCGTTCAGCGCCATCGGCTTTTCGCAAAGGACGTGGCACCCCGCCCGCAAGGCGGCGATGGTCAGCGGCTTATGGAATTTGTTGGGCGTGCAGATGCTGACCACGTCCAGCGATGCCTTCCCCAGCATTTCCTCGGCCGAGGTGTACGCGGCGACCCCGAATTCCTCCTCTGCGCACGAGAGGCGCTCCTTGTCCATGTCCGCGACGGCGACAAGCTCGACCATCGGATGCTTTTTGTATTCGATCAGGTGGAACCGGCCCATGCCGAGCCCGATCACGCCGACTTTCAATTTGTTCATAGGAACTGGCAAAAAGGTTGAGGATGGAAGTTATTCGGCGGGCAGAGGCTCCAGGGCCGGGCTGTTCGGCGCGCAATCGGGGATCCGCACTTCCGGCTTCGCCCAGCGGACGCCGTTCACGATGACGCGCTGAACCTGCGGCTGGTGGTAAATCGGGTGGGTCTCGTGCCCCGGGCTGAAATAGAAGACTTTCCCGTGACCGCGCCGCCAGGTGCAGCCGCTCCGGAAGACCTCGCCGCCGCTGAACCAGGAGACGAAGATCAACTCGTCGGGCGTCGGGATGTCGAAACGCTCGCCGTACATCTCGTGCCGGGGAATCTCGATGAAGTCGCCGATTCCTTCGGTGATCGCGTGGCCCGGGACGAGGTTCCAAAGGCGCTCCTTGTCCGTTGATTCCCGCCACCGGAGAGAGCAGGTGGTCCCCATCAGCCGCTTGAAAATCTTCGAGTAGTGCCCGGAGTGGAGAACGATCAACCCCATCCCTTCAAGCACCCGCTTCTGCACGCGGGTGACGATTTCGTCCGCCACCTCGCCATGGGCAGTGTGCCCCCACCAGAGGAGCACATCGGTTCCGTCGAGGACTTCCTGGGTGAGCCCGTGCTCCGGCTCGTCAAGGGTGGCCGTCTTGACTTCCAAGTCGGTTTCCGCGCCGAGAAAATCGGCGATCGTCCGGTGCATCCCTTCGGGATAGATCCGGCGGATGGCTTCGTTCTGCTTTTCGTGCCGGAACTCGTTCCAGACGGTGACTTTGATGGAGGCGCTCATGGTGGGAGATGGGTGCGTGCGGCGAAAGCGTTTCGGTAAAGGCGTATCGGAAGAGGCGTGTGGCAGAAGGATTTTTCCTCGTCCGTCGTTTCCCGGGAAAAACCGCGGGAAACATTCGGCTTTCCAGATTAAATACGCGCCAGGCGCCAGTTCACAATGCGGATTGCATGGACAAACCCTTCGAAAAATCGGACTTTTCCGAGGTGTCCCTTCCAGCCTCCAGTCTGGCGCCCTCCCCTCCTTACGGCCTCTCCTCCAAAGAGGACCTCCACCGCTTCGCCCGCGAAACGCTCCGGCTCTGGATCGGTAAACTGGAAGCCGGGGGCATCCCCATCCGGATTCCAAAGATGCGGGGTTTGATGAAGCTCAACCCCGGAACGACGTTCCACCTTCACCCCGAGCTCTTCCTGCAACTCTCGGGCATCACCGTTTTCACGTTCCCTGAGGAAACGCTTGAGGTCGGCCCCGGCGAAATCTGCCTGGTTCCACGCGGTCTGCCGCACACGGAGCGGGTGCGTGGCTGGCGCGGTGCGTTTGCCAACCTCGTGTTCATGTACTCACGGGAAACGTTTTTTCATCTGGCTCACGAGCAACCGCGGGGTCGCCCGGCGGGCCTGCTGGGGAGCCACCTTCCGGCGCGGCTTGCCTTCGTCACGCTCCTCGACGAGGCGTGCGAGCTGGCTCACTCGGGCAATTCCGAATGGGCGGCTGGGGTAAAGGGGCTGCTCGTCGCGCACCTGGCGCTGCTGCTCGGGGCGATGGAGGGGGCCTCCTCGGCCGTGCCGACGGAGCCGTTCAAGGTGACGCAAGCGCGCCAGTGGGTGATCCAGCACCTTGCCGATCCCGATCTTTCCGTGGCCGGGCTGGCGCGACAGCTCCAATGCAGCGCCGATTACCTCTCGCAGCTTTTCCGAAAAACCACCGGGAGCACGCTGCAAGGGTACATCAACCGGCAGCGGCTGGCGCGCGCGCACGAGTTGCTGGAAATGTCTTCGCTCAACGTCGCCGAAGTCAGCCAGGCCGCAGGGTTTCGCGACCCCGGCTATTTCAGCCGGGCCTTCCGGCGATGGGCGGGCGTTTCCCCGAAGGAGGTGCGCCGGGGGGCGCGGCGGGAGCAGGCGGGGTAAAGGCAGCAGCCGGGCGAATGAAGTCAGCGCCGAGGGTTGATGCGGTGGCCTTTTGAGCGGAGTGGCTGTATCGTCAATACTGCCCAAGCTCGAAAGACGGCGCAGCAACCTTCGCCGTCGCAAAGAAATGGCTACAGAATTGGTTGAACTGCTCCAAAACTGCCGCTCTACTTCGACACTACGTCGTGCAACTTGAAGATCGGCAGGAACATCGCGATCACGATGCCGCCGACGATAACGCCCAGGAAGACGATCAGAAACGGCTCGATCAACGAGGTCAGCGCATCGAGCATTGCCTCGATCTCTTCATCCCAGAAGTCGGCCATCTTTTCCAGCATGGCGTCGATCTTGCCGGTCGCTTCACCGGCGGAAATCATCCGGAGCATCATCGGCGGGAAGATCGTTTGCCGCGTCATTGCCGCCGCGAGGCCATCCCCTTTTTCCACGTCGAGCGCGACGCTCTTGATTGCCCGTTCCACCGTGGTGTTGCCGGAAGTCTCGCCGACGATCGACATCACCTCCAGAATCGGGACGCCGGAGCGGATCAACTGCGCGAAAGTCCGCGCGAACCGGCTCATGCAGATCTTGTGGATCAGCGGGCCAAAGACGGGGAGCTTGAGCTTGTAGGCATCCCACCACTCGGTTCCCGCCTTCGTCTTCAAAGCCGCGCGGGTTCCGTAGAAAATCCCGCCCGCCCCCAGCAGGAACCAGTACCAGTAGGCGCGCATGACGTCGCTCAGATCGAGAAGGAACTGGGTCGGCGCGGGAAGCTCCGCCCCGAAGTCGGCGAAAATGCCGCCGAAGACCGGCACGATCTTCACGATCAGGAAGATCGTGATGAGAATCGCGATACTGATCACGATCACCGGGTAGGTCATCGCGG
>Ga0180217_1002083_pt1 | contig 19449 bp, 14 predicted proteins | sample eDN3rd37CBELigOP_FD_128521 | JGI IMG/M metagenome (GOLD analysis project Ga0180217, IMG submission 128521) | Enriched Organic Plus compost microbial communities from Emeryville, California, USA - eDNA 3rd pass 37_C BE-Lig OP (version 2) (version 2) ... | reverse complement strand
TAGCGGAAATCCTTTCGGGGACTGGCATCCGTTTGAGAAGAAGTGCGGGATCGTCCTAGATGAAGGCAGATTTTTACGAGACGCTCCGCGTATCGAGAAACGCCGATGAAAAAGAGCTGAAAGCCGCATTCCGCAAGCTCGCGATGCAGTATCACCCGGATCGCAACCCGGGTAATCCTGAGGCCGAGCAGAAATTCAAGGAAGTCAACGAGGCCTACGAAACGCTGCGCGATCCCCAGAAGCGTGCTGCGTACGACCGCTTCGGCCATGACGCGTTCCAGAATGGCGGCATGGGCGGTGCCAGAGGCGGATTCAACGCTGGTGGCTTTTCCGACATTTTCGAAGACATCTTTGGCGACATCATGGGCGGTGGCCGTGGCCGCCGGTCCGGTGGTCGCGAGCGCGGAGCCGATCTGCGCTACAACATGGAAATAACACTGGAAGAGGCGTTCACGGGCAAGACTGCCCAGATCCATGTCCCGACCTCCGTCAGCTGTACGGAGTGCTCGGGTTCCGGCGCCAAGCCCGGATCGTCACCCGTACAGTGCAAGATGTGTAACGGCGTCGGCCGGGTCCGCGCAACCCAGGGCTTCTTCGCGGTCGAGCGCACCTGTCCGCAGTGTCAGGGCCGTGGCCAGATCATCGAAGACCCCTGCGGCAAGTGCTCGGGGCAAGGCCGTACGGTCGAAGAGCGTACGCTTTCGGTCAACATTCCGGCCGGCATCGAGGACGGTACGCGCATCCGGCTTGCAGGCGAGGGCGAGGCAGGGCTGCGTGGAGGTCCTTCCGGAGACCTTTACATCTTCCTGTCCATCAAGCCGCATGAATTTTTTCAGCGCGATGGCGCGGACCTTTACTGCAAGGTTCCCATCTCCATGACGACGGCCGCCCTCGGCGGTTCATTCGAGGTCACGACGCTCGACGGAACGCAGACGCGGGTGAAAATTCCGGAAGGCTCCCAGAACGGTCGGCAGTTCCGGCTGCGCGGGAAGGGCATGCCCGTTCTGCGGCAGAACCAGGTTGGTGACCTTTACATCCAGATTGCTGTAGAAACGCCACAAAATCTGACAAAAAGACAAAGAGAACTGCTGGAAGAGTTTGAAAAGATCTCATCCAGCGAGAACAACCCCCAATCGACGGGTTTCTTCGCACGAATGAAGGATTTTTTTGAATCTTTCGGTTAGCTGGTCAACGGGGCGAACCTTCATTTAGTGTGCGTCGGAGCATACGTTCGAGGAGCACGGTTCGCAGGAGGTAGAAAGACATGGGCAGTGTGAAGAAGGCGCTCGCCGCCAAGTTTGATGAAGAGCTCAGGTTCTTCCGTGGCTGGATGGACAAGCCGAAGGCTGTCGGCTCGATCGTTCCGACCAGTGGTGTCACCGCCCGCCGCATGGCCTCAGTTGTCCGCCCTGAACGTGATGACATGGTTCTCGAACTCGGCCCTGGCACCGGGGTCATCACGCGGGCCATTCTTGAGCGGGGTGTGAAGCCCGAGAACCTCGTGTCCGTCGAGTATTCGAAGGATTTCGTCGACCGCCTGAAGCGCGACATGCCGGGCGTTCAGTTCGTCCACGGAGACGCCTTCGATCTGGACAACGTGCTGGCTCCCTGGAGAGACCGCCAGTTCGACAGCATCATTTCTGCGATCCCGATGCTGAACTTCCCGGTTCAGGCTCGTGTGTCGCTACTGGAAACACTGCTTGACCTCCTGCCGCCAGGCCGTCCTGTAGTCCAGATCACCTACGGACCGGTATCTCCCATACCTCCGGGACGCGGCACCTATAATGTGGATCGGTTCGACTTCATCGTCCGCAACATCCCACCAGCCCATCTGTGGCTCTACACACGTCCGGCGGCATAGTCAGGAGAGAGCCGGATTGGCACCCCGTATCCTTGTCTTCGCAGGGTCAATCCGCGCCGGTGCCTATAGCGGCAAGACCGCTGACGCGGCAGTCAGAGAACTGGCGCTGCAGGGCGCCGACGTCAATCGCATCTCGCTCGCTGACTTTCCTTTGCCTTTGATGAACCAGGACCTCGAGAAGGAGTCCGGAGTTCCCGAACCTGCCGTCAGCCTTGCCAACATGATAGCCGCTCATGATGGCCTGCTGATCGCCACGCCGGAATATAACGCGTCCATCCCGCCGCTCCTGAAAAACACCATAGACTGGGTCAGTCGGGTCAACAGGGATGCGGAGGGGCGTCCCTTCCGAGCTTTCAAGGGCAAGGCAACCGCACTTTGCTCCTCTTCGGACGGCAACTACGCGGGCATCCGCGCGATCAATCATCTGCGTGCGGTTCTTGTGCATTGCGGCGCCGAGGTGGTCTCGTCGCAGTGCTCTGTACCGCGAGGGCAGGACGCCTTCGACGAGGATGGTAACTTCCGCGAGGCCTCACTGCGCAGGAGCATGACCACCGTCTGCACTGCGCTCATCGAGCGCGCCCGCATGTTATCCAGCAGATCATAAGTCCAACATCCGGGATTGCCTGTGCACGGGTAGTGTGCCAGTGGTGCCGCAACACCAAGGCGCACAATTGGAGGCACACCCGATGGCTACAGAGATGAGGGACCGCCTGATCGTCGGCCTCGACGTACCCACGCTGGCTGAAGCGGAAAAGGTCGTCACGGAGCTTGGCGATACCGTCAGTTTCTACAAGATTGGCTATCAGCTCGTTTTCGCGGGCGGCCTCGCGTTTGCGGGTGAACTTGCGCGGTCGGGTAAGAACATCTTCCTCGATATGAAACTGCTCGACATCGACAATACGGTAGCGAAAGGCGTCGAAAACATCGCCAGGATGGGCGTATCGATGCTGACGCTTCATGCCTATCCGAAGGCCATGCGCGCCGCCGTGGCGGCTGCGGAAGGCTCGAACCTCTGCCTTCTCGGCGTGACGGTTCTCACCTCCATGGACGAGCAGGACCTGCATGAAGCGGGCTACAATATGGATCCCCAGTCGCTGGTGCTGAAGCGCGCGGCGCAGGCACGCGATGCGGGCATGGGCGGCATTGTCTGCTCGGCGGCGGAGGCTTCCCTGATCCGCCAGACCGTCGGACCGGATCTTGCGGTTGTAACGCCGGGCATCCGCCCGACCGGCGCTGATGCAGGCGACCAGAAGCGCGTCGTCACACCGGCCGACGCCATTCGCGCCGGCGCCAGCCATCTGGTTGTAGCGCGGCCGATCGTCGGTGCTGCTGACCGGAGGGCTGCTGCTGAAGCCATTCTGGCCGAGATGCAATCGGCTATCTGACGTTCTTTCTTGCAGCCCTGACGGGGCAGGGTCCCTCATCCTGAGCCCGACGAAGGACGAGGGTTCCAGCACTCGCAGCTTCTCACCCCGTGCTTCGACAAGCCCAGCAGGAAGGGTGAGACGCTGGCTCACCGTCTGGGTTTCAATGTTGAACCTGATCCGCGCTAACCCGGCAGCGTGACCACCAGCGGACCGTTTTTCGTCGCCACGACCGTGTGTTCGTATTGAACAGTGGGCCTGCTCGGAGAACTGAGCAGGGTCCATCCGTCACCGGAATCCTCTGCCCAATCGGCACCGAGCGACAGGAACGGCTCGATGGTGAAGACAAGGCCATCGTCCATCAGGCGTTTGTCAGAGGGGTTGGGCCAGGTTGCAATCCCTTCCGGGTACTCATGGAGAGAATTTCCAACACCATGGCTGGCAAGGTTCTGCACCAGCGTATAGCGGTTCTTTCGCGCAAAAGTGCCGATCGCATGACCGACTTCTGAAAAGCGCCGGTTTGTGCCTACCTGGCGTATCCCGGCCCACATTGCCTTGCGGCCGTCCCTGCAAAGTCGATCAATCGCCTTGGAGACGGGTGGCACTGGAACCGATGCACCGGTATCGGCATAGACACCGTTCTTCACTGCCGAGACGTCGATGTTGACGAGGTCGCCCGGCTGGATCCGACGGTCTCCGGGAATGCCGTGGGCGATTTCTTCGTTGATGCTGATGCAGGTCGCGCCAGGAAAGCCATAGGCCAGCTCCGGGGCAGGCTGTGCATCGGAATCTTCCAGCAGTTTGCGGCCCAGCGCATCCAGCTCCGCTGTGGTCATGCCAGGTACGATGGCTGTTGCCATGGCCTTCAAGGTATTTGCAACGATTCTGCCGATCTCCTGCAGGCGCTTCAGATCTTCTTCGTTCGATATGGTCATCTGAAAAAATCTCCGGCAGTCAATCGAGCAGCCCTTGCCCATCCGGGCCTGAGGCCTATGTTTATTGATGTTGCAATGCAACAATCTAATGGATAAGATCCTCCAACTTCAGACCCCCTTGGGGACCATGGCATTTTCTGGCGCGAGAGCAGCATGGCTGCGAGCCACCTCTGGGTTCCATAGGTTTCTCATCACAGGTCTGCCCTTGGGCGCAAGGTTCGCCCGCCAGCCAAAGGTCTTGAATGTTCTACCAGTTCTATGAGCTTCAGCAAGCCGCCCTGCAACCTGCACGCGCCTACGCTGATGTATTGAAGAGCATCTATTCCAGTCCGAAGAACCCGATCGCCAACACGTCGTTTGCGCGCGCCATCGCCGCTTCTGCGGAACTCTTCGAGCGCTCCACCCGACGCTATGAGAAGCCCGCGTTCGGCATCGCCAGCACCGTCGTGGACGGCAAGGAAGTAGCAGTGCGCGAGGAAGTCGTCTGGTCCAAGCCCTTCTGCGACCTTCTCCATTTCGTCAGAGATGTGCCCAAGAAGCGGAAGCCTGATCAGAAGGTGCTGCTGGTTGCGCCGATGTCGGGCCACTTCGCCACTCTGCTGCGTGGCACGGTGAAGGACCTGCTTCCTTCGGCTGATATTTACATTACCGACTGGACCGACGCGCGACTGGTTCCGCTCAACGACGGCGGTTTCGACCTCGATGACTACATCGACTACGTGATCGAGATGCTGGGCGTCGTTGGCCCTGGCACATCCGTCATCGCTGTCTGCCAGCCTTCAGTGCCGGTGCTTGCCGCCATTGCTATCATGTCGGCGCACAACCATCCGGACCTTCCATCCTCCATGGTTTTGATGGGGGGGCCGATTGATACCCGCCGCAATCCGACGGCGGTGAACAAGTTTGCCGAAGAGCGCGATCTCAACTGGTTCAAGAACCATGTGATCATGCCTGTGCCGTGGCCGAATGCCGGCTATCAGCGCAGTGTCTACCCGGGCTTCCTCCAGCTTTCCGGCTTCATGGGCATGAACCTGGATCGCCACCTGTTTGCCCATCACGAGTTCTTCAAGAACCTGGTGCGCGGGGATGGCGAGCCGGCCGACAAGCATCGCGAGTTCTATGACGAATACATGGCGGTCATGGATCTCACGGCAGAGTTCTACCTGCAGACCGTGGATCATGTGTTCCTGCGCAAGTCGCTTGCGAAGGGTGAGCTGATGCACAGGGACGAACTGGTTCAGCCGTCGGCGGTGACCAAAGTGGCGCTGATGACGGTGGAAGGCGAGAACGACGATATCTCCGGGGTGGGCCAGACCTATGCGGCTCATGACCTCTGCGCGAACCTGCCTGCCGACAAGCGCGCCCATCACCTGCAGCCTGTCGTCGGCCACTATGGCGTCTTCAACGGCTCGCGTTTCAGGGCCGAAGTGGCTCCGCGGATCGTCGAGTTCATCAACCAGCACCGCCCTGCCAAGGCCTGACGCCGGCTAACAGTCTTTGAAAAAATGCAACACCGCGTGACAATCCGTCGTCGCGCGGTAACCATAAGCCCAAAAACCCCTCTCGCCCAATTGACGCCACACGGTCAAGTTCCTTAACATTTCGTTAAGAACCGACAACGGGGTGCAGCAATGGCTGCTAGGCGGGTGGCGCGCAGCGCCGCATACATCGTGTGTTATCTATGGGCAGGTTTGCTTGGCAGCGTTGCTGTTGCAAACGGACTCATGACGGTTGGCAGCTTCACATCGCAGCCGATCGGCCATTACGAATTCTGCAAGAGCAATCCGTTTGAATGCTCGATCCGCACGCGTGATCGTGGGCCGCTTGCTATCAATGAAAAATGGCGCGCCGCGATCGAGCAGGTGAATCTCAGCGTGAACCGTGAAGTCCGTCCGATGAATGATCGTGACATCTACGGCAAGGAAGAGCATTGGGCCTATCCCACCGATGGCGTGGGTGACTGCGAAGACTACGTGCTGGAAAAGCGCAGGCGTCTGCATGCCCTGGGCATTCCGCTCTCGAACCTGCTGATCACCGTCGTCCGCAAGCCTGATGGTGAGGGTCACGCGGTCCTGACCGTTCGCACCACGGAAGGCGACCTGATCCTCGACAATCTGAGTGATGAGGTAAAGCGCTGGAACTGGACCAGCTACGAGTTCCTGAAGCGTCAGGCCTCCACCCACACAGGCCGCTGGGTAAGCCTGAAGGATTCCAACAACCTGCTCGTTGGTGCAGTTCACAGCAAGTAAGCAGACTGACCTCCAGAACAACTTCAAAGCCGCGCTTCCCATAGTGCGGCTTTTTCTTCATGCGGCTGCTGTCGAGGACGTCCGCGCGCCCACCAGGCGATAGGAGATCGCTTCCGCTATGTGAATCCGGCCAGGGTTGGGCTGGCCATCAAGGTCAGCGAGGGTGCGGGCAACTTTCAGAATGCGGTGATAGCCGCGCGCCGAAAGAGCCATCTTCTCGCTTGCCTCCTGCAGCAGCGCCATGCCGGAAGCATCCGGTTGTGTGACCTCCTCGATCAGCGCGGTTGTGCATTTCGCATTGGTGGTGTGTCCGGGAAGGCCAAGTGCGCTGTAGCGTTTGCGCTGAATTTCTCGAGCCTGCGCGACGCGTTTGCCCACCGTGGCGCTGTCCTCGGACTGTGAGGGGGTGATGAGATCAGCAGCGGTTACGGCTGGCACCTCGATCCTCAAATCAATCCTGTCGAGCAACGGGCCGGACAGGCGCGACTGATATTCGGTCTGGCAGCGGGGCCCGCGCGCACACTGGTGTCCGGGTTCGCCGGCAAGCCCGCAACGGCAAGGGTTCATGGCGCCAATGAGCTGAACAACGGCGGGGTAGGTGACGCGCTGGTTGGCCCGGGCAACGGCGCATTCGCCAGTCTCCAGCGGCTGGCGCAGCGAATCGAGAACCTGCGGCGTGAATTCCGGCATCTCATCGAGGAAGAGCACGCCATGGTGGGCAAGGGAGATCTCGCCTGGCTTCACGCGCAATCCGCCCCCTACGATGGCTGCCATGGAGGCCGAGTGGTGTGGGGCGCGAAATGGGCGGCGGTCCGTCAGCTTGCCTTCGGCCAATTGCCCCGCCATCGAGGCGATCATGGAGACTTCCACCAGTTCGCGCGGAGACAACGGCGGCAGGATCGAGGGCAGGCGCTGGGCGAGCATGGATTTTCCCGCGCCCGGTGGACCGATCATCAGCATGTTGTGGCCACCTGCAGCAGCCACTTCGAGGGTGCGACGGGCGCTTTCCTGTCCCTTGATGTCGGCAAGATCCACGGTCGATCCTGACACCTGCTCAAAGGAAGGTTCCGGACGGACAAGAACCTGGGTGCCACGAAAATGGTTGGCAAGTGCGATCAGACTGCGGGGCGCGAGGATATCGAGGTCAGTGCCAGCCCAGGCTGCTTCTGGCCCGCATTGCGAAGGGCAGATCAGCCCGTAGCCCATGGCGTTGGCAGCAATGGCGGCGGGAAGAACGCCCACGACCTTGGCCACGGTCCCGTCAAGCCCCAGTTCACCAAGTACGACGAAGGAGGACAGTGTATCGGCCGGGATGGCTCCCAATGCAGCCATGAGACCGAGCGCGATCGGAAGGTCGTAGTGACTGCCTTCCTTCGGCATGTCGGCCGGCGCCAGGTTGATCGTCACCTTTTTCGGAGGCATCGAGAGGCCAGAGGCATGGAGCGCGGCCTGCACACGTTCCCGGCTCTCAGCGACCGCCTTGTCGCCAAGGCCAACGATCTGCATCCCCATCTTGCCTGGCGCGACCATGACCTGCACGTCAACGGGCACAGCTTCGATGCCATCAAAGGCAACCGTGCGGACATGCGTGACCAAGGCACACCCCCGTTGAACCCGCCTGATGACACAGACAAGCACAAACACAGGTTGCAATCAAATCGAATATTGTTACTGAAGGTTGAGTTTGCTGGTTACCTGGCCCGGCGCGCTTCGACTGCATCCCAGAAGAGCGCGGCGATATCGGCACCCCCAAAACGCTTCACCTCGCGCACGCCCGTTGGCGATGTGACGTTGATCTCGGTGAGATAGCCGCCGATGACGTCGATGCCGACGAGGATCTGACCCCGTTCACGCAGAGCCGGACCAATCCGGGCACAGATCTCGCGCTCGCGTTCCGTGATTTCCGTCGCCTCGGCGCGGCCGCCCACATGCATGTTGGAGCGGGAATCGTGCTCCGCCGGTACGCGGTTGATCGCACCGACCGGCTCGCCGTCGATCAGCAGGATGCGCTTGTCGCCGCCGCGGACTTCCTTCAGGTAACGCTGGACGATGAAGGGCTCGCGGAACATCTGCATGAACAGCTCGAGCAGCGAGGCAAGATTGCGATCGCCTTCCTGCAGGTGGAAGATGCCGGCTCCACCATTGCCGTAGAGCGGCTTGACGATGATGTCGCCATACTCCTTGCGGAAGGCGTCTACCTCGGCGGGGTCGCGGGTGATCAGCGTTTCAGGCATCAGATCCGGGAATTGCGTCACGAACAGCTTCTCGGGGCTGTTGCGGACCCAGGTCGGATCATTGACGACCAGGGTTTTCGGATGCACCAGATCCAGGATGTGGGTCGTGGTGATGTAGTTCATGTCAAAGGGCGGGTCCTGGCGCAGCAGAACCACATCCATCTCGCCCAGATTGCGGCGAACTGGCTCTTGCAGGGTGAAATGGTCGCCCTTCACGTCCTGTACCGTCAGCTTCTGCATGCGGGCGAAGGCCTGATTTCCACGCTGGGAAAGGTCCGAAGGCGTGTAGTGCCAGAGCTCGTGTCCACGTCGCTGCGCTTCGAGCGATAATGCGAAGGTTGTATCCCCAGCAATATTGATCGACGAGATATGATCCATCTGGATTGCTACTGCGAGCGACATAGGCAAAGACTCCAAAATATCGTATCGTGTCCAGTGAGTACTGAACGCAAACTCTGTCAAGCTACATAGCAGGCTTTTTTCCGAAGGAAGGCTGCGGTGAGGCTTGGCGATACTTTTTATAAAATGTCTTATGTAAGCGTGGGGGAGTGTGCTTGGAGGCTTCGGTGAGACGGTTGACTGCTCCATCGGAGAACGGTCGATCGGTCCCGGATGGGTTAGAGGAGATTTCTCCCAATGTTGATCCGTTGACGGGTCTTCATAACTGGCAGCATTTTGCTGAGAGGATCAGCAGCCTGATTGGGCTGGTGGTAGCCAATGATTGTTCCTTTGCCGTAGTCGTCATCGATATCGACCGGTTCAAGCCTATCGTCGATCTCTACGGTCGTAGTGCCGGAGACCAGATCCTTCAGCAGGTCGGGTCACGCCTTCAGGCAGTCATGGGCTTTGACTGCACGGTGGCGCGGATTGGTGCTGACGAGTTCGGCGTAATCATACCATCCGTTGAGAATGAAGCTGAAATTGGCGAACGTCTCCGCCAGGTTGTTGCGACCGTGTCAGCGCCGTATGACATCCGGAACCGGACGGCACGGCTCACGGCATCCGTCGGCTGTTCGCTGTTCCGTCCCTACGCAGACACAGCGGAGTCGGTACTCAACAAGGCCAGGATGGCGCTTTACCATGCGCGACGGAAAGAGCCCGGTCACTTCACGCTCTATTCCGCCGAGATGGAGCAGGCCGTCAAGACATCGACGCGCATCGAACAGGCTCTGCGCCGCGCGGTGGAATCTGACGAGCTGGAGCCACATTTCCAGCCGATCGTGGATCTCAAGTCGCGTCGAATCATCGGTTTCGAGGCGCTGGCACGATGGACGGACCCTGACATCGGTGTCGTAACCCCAGCGATCTTCATCCCCATCGCCGAGGAGCGCAGGTTCATCGGGGAACTGGCGCAGAACATCCTGCGCAAGGCCGTGCTGGCTGCCCGCAACTGGCCGTCGGACATCTATCTGTCCTTCAACCTTTCGCCGTCGCAACTCGCGGATTACAGCACCGTTGAGCAGATCAAGGGCATTCTGGGAAGCACCGGCTTTGATCCTGGTCGTCTCGAAGTTGAGATAACGGAGACCGGCCTGACGACGGACCCGTGCCTGGCAGCCAGGATCATCGAGGAGCTCGGCGACCACGGGATGCGTATTGCACTCGATGATTTTGGCACCGGGCAGTCCAGCCTTGGCCGACTGCGCGATTTCCGGTTCGACAAGCTGAAGATCGACCGGTCATTCATCTCGTCCATGCTCGACGATCCGCCGTCACAGCACATCGTGAAAGCCATCGTCGCGCTGTGTGACGCGCTGAGGCTTGGGGTCATTGCTGAAGGCATCGAGCAGGAGGAACAGGCCTCGCTCCTCATGGAGCTTGGCTGCACGGAAGGGCAGGGTTTCCTCTTCGGCGCCGCCATTGATGCGGCGTCCGCCTGGGAGCTGGTTGCAGCGCCGGAGGATGCCCTCAGCAATACCTGAACCTACATCGAAGCCGTGTAGTAGAAGATGTGGCTGCCCACCTGGCCGGTGCGCTTGAGCTTCTTCGCCCAGCGCGGCTTGACCGAGCTAGCATGGTAATGGGTCGACTGCTCGAGGAGGTTCGGCTTGTCGCAGTCGCCCTCGCCGCAGGCGAGTACCTCACGAGCAATTCGCTCCGCCTTCTTGTAGGCGTCCTTCTCCTTGATCGTGTCTGGCTTTCCGTCACAGGCGAACGAAAACTGGCATTTGTTGCGCATGTGGTCGTTCTGGTAGACGACGCCGCAGACTGTGTCCGGATAGTGCTCGTTCTTGACGCGGTTAAGCACAACCAGAGCTACTGCTTCCTGGCCCTTCTCGGGCTCACCGCGCGCTTCAAAGTAGATGGCGCGGGCCAGGCATTCCATTTCTTTCTTGTAGCTTGAATATTTCGAAACCGACGGTGCGGTATTGGCCTGGGCAACGGCCGGAAGAAAAAGAAGAAGAGCGCCCAAGATGGAAATGCAGAGCCTTCCGCTCGCTGTTGATCGGATCACACCCAACCCTCACTGATGTTGAAGAATTTGTTGGGTGTCTTCTTCCCAAGTAATTGGGCCTCAAATGGGAGGTAAAAAGGCGATAAAAAGGCATATTACCCCTGATGGGGTACATAATGTCGCGCTTCAGGATTATCGCAGCAATCATTTGAAGAACGTGTGGCGCGTCGCTCAATGAAAATGCCCCCGGCAATGGCCGGAGGCACTCCAAAATCAGCGACGGCGGTGGCCTTGGACCCTGTTCCTTCGCAATTCCGGACGGAAAACCGGTTCCCGCTTTCCTGGAATTGCGCTAGCCGGCCGTATAGGCGGCGAAGGCCGCCATGTTGACGATGTCGGAATCCTTGGCGTTCATCGGGACGATCTGAACCGGCTTGTTGAGGCCAACCAGCATCGGTCCGATCACGTTAGAACCGCCCAGTTCCTGCAGCATCTTCGTGGCGATGGATGCCGAATGATAGGCCGGCATGACGAGGACGTTGGCCGGACCCGTGAGGCGACAGAATGGATACTGCTCCATCAGCTTCGGATTGAGCGCCACGTCGGCGGCCATCTCGCCGTCATACTCGAAGTCCACGCGGCGCTTGTTGAGGATCTCGACTGCCTCGATGACACGCTCCGAGCGGTCGCCGGGCGGGTTGCCGAAGGTCGAATAGGCCAGCATCGCCACGCGGGGCTCGTAGCCCATGCGGCGTGCAAACTTGGCGGCTTCCTCAGCGATATCGGCGATCTCCTCGGCACCCGGCATGTCGTGGACGGCAGTGTCCGCAACGATCACCGTGCGACCGCGGGCGAGCACGATGGAAGCGCCGATGACCCGGTGGCCCGGCCGCGCATCAATGACGCGCGTGACGTCTTCAAGCGCCGTGGAGTAGTTGCGGGTCACGCCCGTCACCATCGCGTCAGCGTCACCAAGCGCCACCATGGAAGCGGCGAAGTGGTTGCGGTCGTTGTTGATCATGCGCTGGCAGTCGCGGAACAGGTAACCCTTCCGCTGCAGCCGTTCGTACAGATAGTCGGCGTAGACCGGGGTACGGCGCGACGTGCGGGCGTTGACAATCTCGATGCCGGGGCGGTTGAGATCGACGCCGGAGTTGCGTGCGGTCTCGTAGATCTGCTCCTCGCGGCCCAGCAGAATTGCGGTGCCGAGCTCCTGGTTAGCGTAGGAGACAGCCGCGCGCATGACCTGTTCCTCTTCGCCTTCGGCAAAGACGACGCGCTTCGGGTTGCGACGAACGCGCTCGAAGATGCGCTGGAACGTCGCTGCGATCGGATCGCGGCGGGCCGAAAGCTCCTGCGCATAGCGCTCGAAGTTGACGATCGGCTTGCGGGCAACGCCCGTATCCATGGCAGCCTTGGCAACGGCAACCGGAACAGCGGAGATCAGGCGCGGGTCGAACGGAACCGGGATGATGTACTCGCGCCCGTAGCGCGGGCGAGCACCCTGATATGCGGCGACAACATCGTCCGGAACATCCTGACGGGCCAGCGAAGCAAGTGCTTCTGCTGCCGCGATCTTCATCGCATCGTTGATCGTGGTTGCCTGGACGTCCAGTGCTCCACGGAAGATGTAGGGGAAGCCGAGAACGTTGTTGACCTGGTTCGGGTAGTCCGAACGGCCGGTTGCCATGATCGCATCATTGCGAACCGAGGCGACCTCTTCCGGGGTGATTTCCGGATCCGGGTTGGCCATAGCGAAGATGATCGGGTTCGGAGCCATGGTCGCGACCATTTCAGGCGTCAGCGCACCCCTGGCGGAAACGCCAAAGAACACGTCCGCGCCGACCATGGCGTCTGCCAGCGTACGGCACTCGGTCTCGACCGCATGCGCAGACTTCCACTGGTTCATGCCTTCGGTGCGGCCCTTGTAGACCACGCCCTTGGTGTCGCAGAGGATGACGTTCTCGGGCGCAAAACCGTAGGCCTTGGCGAGCTCGATGCAGGCAATGCCGGCTGCGCCTGCGCCGTTGCAGACGAGGCGCGCAGTCTTCATGTCGCGACCGGTCAGGTCCAGCGCATTGATGATACCTGCCAGAGCGATGATGGCTGTACCATGCTGGTCGTCGTGGAAGACCGGGATGTCCATCAGCTCGCGCAGCCTGCTCTCGATGATGAAGCACTCCGGAGCCTTGATGTCTTCCAGGTTGATGCCGCCGAACGAAGGGCCGAGCAGCTTCACGCAGTTGATGAAGGCATCGGCATCTTCGGTGTCGACTTCAAGGTCGATCGAGTCGACGTCGGCAAAGCGCTTGAACAGCACGGCCTTGCCTTCCATCACCGGCTTGGAGGCCAGTGCGCCAAGATTTCCGAGGCCGAGGATCGCGGTACCGTTCGAGATGACGGCAACGAGGTTGCCACGGGCGGTGTAGTCGAATGCTCGGCTGGGATCTTCAGCGATCGCCTTGACCGGTTCCGCAACACCGGGAGAGTAGGCGAGCGACAGGTCACGCTGCGTCGCCATCGGCTTGGTAGCCGTGATCTCGATTTTTCCGGGGCGGCCAAGGGCATGGAAATCGAGTGCTTCCTGCACACTTACCGAAGGCCTACCTTTATCGTTGCCCACCTTTTCTGACATGCCCAGCGATTCCTTCTCCGCTTCTTGTGGAGTTTTTGGCGTTAAGGCGTGCATAAGGCTACATTTAGGTTAGGTAAATGGCTTGAGACTTCGCACGGTGATTTTTTTGAAGGGTTTGACTTGGTCATAGAGGCACAACAGGCTGCAGCCGGCGAAACGGCCAATCTGGCGCGCACAATCGAAGGTGCGACGCCGATGATGCAGCAATATCTGGAAATCAAGGCGGTCAATTCTGATTCGCTTCTGTTCTACCGGATGGGTGACTTCTACGAGCTCTTTTTTGACGATGCAGAAGTAGCCAGCCGGGCATTGGGAATTACTCTGACCAAGCGTGGCAAGCACCTCGGTGAAGACATTCCCATGTGCGGCGTTCCGATCCATGCAGCCGACGACTATCTTCAGAAGCTGATCGGCCTTGGCTACCGCGTAGCGGTTTGCGAGCAGATGGAAGATCCCGCGGAAGCGAAGAAGCGCGGGTCAAAATCCGTGGTCCGCCGGGATGTCACCCGTCTGGTGACGCCGGGCACGATTACCGAGGACAAGCTTCTCGATCCATCAGAAGCGAACTACCTGATGGCGGTTGGTCGCGTGAAGGGGGCAGACCACACCCAGCTTGCGCTGGCCTGGATCGACATTTCGACTGGCGTATTCCGCGTGGCAACGTCGGCACCAGACCGGCTGCTGGCGGACATTTCCCGTATTGATCCGCGTGAGCTGATCGTCGCCGAACCCGCCTTTCATGACCCGGACCTGCGCCCGACCTTCGATCTGCTGGGCCGCATCGTGGTGCCGCAACCCGCAGCCTTCTTTGATTCCTCGAGTGCGGTGGAGCGGCTCGCCCGCTTCTACGAGGTCTCGACGCTGGACGGCTTTGGCCTGTTTTCGCGGGCGGAGCTTTCCGCCATCTCCGGTGCAGTTGCCTATGTCGAGAAAACCCAGAAGGCGGAACGCCCGCCGCTCGGACGGCCGATGCGGGATGAAGATGGGCAGAGCCTGTTCATCGACCCGTCGACGCGGGCGAGCCTCGAACTGGTGCGCACCCTTTCCGGTCAGCGTGAAGGCAGTCTCCTCCGTGCCATCGACCGCACGGTGACCGGCGCTGGCGGGCGCCTGCTTGCCGAGCGCCTGATGTCGCCGCTGACCGATCCCGTTGCGATTGCGGAACGTCTCGACTCGGTCTCGTTCTTCCTTGCTGAGCCCAACCTGCGGGATGCGCTCCGGGTTGTGCTGAAGGGCACGCCGGATATCAGCCGTGCGCTGTCGCGCATCGCGCTCAATCGCGGTGGCCCACGCGATCTTGGCAGCCTCGGCAAGGGCCTTGCGGCTGCACTTGACACCGTAGAACTGCTGTCCTCGGCCAGTGACATGCCGGCAGAGATCGTAGGCTGTATGGAAGCACTGAAGGCGCTGCCGCAGGAGCTCGCGCAGCATCTGGACAGTGCGCTGGCTGACGAGCTGCCGCTGCTCAAGCGCGATGGCGGGTTTGTCCGCGAGGGATACGATGCCGAGCTCGATGAAATGCGGGCGCTGCGGGACCAGTCGCGCCGTGTCATCGCTGGCATGGAGCGGGATCTGATCGAGGAAACGGGCATCCGTTCTCTGAAGATCCGCCACAACAATATCCTTGGCTACTACATTGAGGTCACGGCCAACAACTCGGGCGTGCTTACAGATACGCCGGAAGCGAAAGCGCGGTTCATTCACCGCCAGACCATGGCCAACGCCATGCGCTTCACCACGACCGAGCTGGCGGACCTGGAGACCAAGATTGCCAACGCCGCCGATCGCGCTCTGGCGATTGAGCTTGCCGTCTTCGACCGCCTGTCCCGGGAGGTCGTTGCGGCGGCGGAGCAGCTGCGCAGCGCGGCGCATGCGCTGGCGGTTCTGGACGTTTCTTCCGCGCTCGCATGCCTCGCGGAACAGGAAGGCTATTGCCGTCCCCATGTCGATACGAGCCTGGATTTCTGCATCGAGGGTGGCCGTCATCCCGTCGTGGAACAGGCGATCCGCAAGCAGTTGGGCCAGCCCTTTGTCGCCAATGACTGCGACCTGTCGCCCTCCAGCGGGCAAAAAAATGGCGCAATCTGGCTGCTGACCGGCCCGAACATGGGCGGTAAGTCCACCTTCCTTCGCCAGAATGCGCTGATCTCCGTACTGGCGCAGATGGGGTCGTTCGTGCCGGCACGGTCGGCGCGTATCGGTGTGGTCGACCGACTGTTCTCGCGCGTTGGTGCTTCGGATGATCTTGCGCGTGGACGCTCGACCTTCATGGTGGAGATGGTCGAGACGGCGGCGATCCTCAATCAGGCGAGCGAGCGCTCGCTGGTGATCCTGGATGAGATCGGGCGCGGTACGGCGACGTTCGACGGTCTCTCGATCGCATGGGCTGCAGTCGAATACCTGCACGAGAAGAACCGCTGCCGCGCGCTCTTCGCCACGCACTTCCATGAAATGACGGCACTCACCGAGAAGCTGAACCGCCTTGTCAACGTGACGATGCGGGTGAAGGAGTTCGAGGGCGAGGTCATCTTCCTGCACGAGGTTGCGCGTGGTGCCGCTGACCGCTCCTACGGCATCCAGGTGGCCCGGCTGGCTGGTTTGCCCGATGCCGTGGTTGAGCGTGCGCGGGATGTGCTGCACCGGCTGGAGCAAGGCGAGACGAGTGTGAAGCCGACGCGGATCGTCGATGACCTGCCACTGTTTGCTGTGGCTGCGCAGAAGGCGGAAACAGCGAAGCAGAAGCCAACGGACAAGCTTGCCGAAGAACTGACCAGGCTCAATCCTGACGAGATGACTCCGCGCGAGGCGCTCGAGATTCTTTACCGTCTGAAGGCGCTTGCGTCGAAATAGAGCCATTTCCCGACGCGTATAAAAGGGATATAGACGCGGCTGTTCCTCCCAGCCGCAAAGGTGGCATTCATGGCCAAGTCTCCGCTTAAACTTGATGAAATCATCAATCAGGTGAATTTGCGGAAGGACCTGAAAGCCATCGCGACCAGCGGGACACCGCCGACGGAAATGCGCAATCAGGTGCTGAAGCTGTTCAAGGAGCGGCTGACCCAGGGGCGCAAGACGGCAGAAGAGATGCTGCTTCAGGACGGAAGCGGCACTGCCTGCGCAGTGCGTCTCTCTCACCTGATGGATGAGCTCATCCGCGCACTGCATGAGTTCGCCCACACTTACGCATTCCCCGTCAACAATCCGTCGGCCGCCGAGCACATGGCGGTCATCGCTGTCGGCGGCTATGGTCGCGGCACGCTGGCGCCCGGCTCCGACATCGATCTGCTGTTCCTGCTTCCCTACAAGCAGACGCCCTGGGGAGAGCAGGTGGTTGAGTACATGCTCTACATGTTCTGGGACCTGGGGCTGAAGGTCGGCCAGTCTGTCCGGAATGTTGACGAATGCATGCGGCAGGCGGCCGGTGACATGACGATCCGTACCGCCATTCTGGAAGCACGCTACATCGCCGGCGATCGCCAGCTGTTCGATGATCTTGTTCGTCGCTTCGACACCGAGATCGTCAAGGATACCGGCTCGGATTTCATTCAGGCGAAGCTTGCGGAGCGTGATGCCCGTCACCAGAAGCAGGGTGACACCCGCTACGTGGTCGAGCCCAACATCAAGGAAGGCAAGGGCGGTCTGCGCGACCTCCACACGCTCTTCTGGATCGGCAAGTACTATTATCGCGTCCGCGATACGCGCGATCTGGTGCAGAAGGGTGTCTTCACGAGTGAGGAATACGAGCAGTTCACCAAGGCCGAGGATTTCCTCTGGGCCGTGCGCTGCCACATGCACTTCATTACGGGAAAGCCGGAAGAAAAGCTGCATTTCGACCTGCAGCCGGAGATCTCCGATCGTCTCGGCTACACGGCGCGGCCCGGGTTATCTGCGGTCGAGCGCTTCATGAAGCACTACTTCCTCAATGCCAAGGCGGTGGGTGATCTGACGCGCATCTTCTGCGCCGCACTCGAGGATCAGCAGGCGAAGCACGTTCCGGGCTTCAACCGGCTCTTCCCGACCTTCTACCGGCGTAGGCGCAAGCTGCCGGGCACCAGCGATTTCTTCATCGACAACGACCGCATCAATGTCGCGAACGATCAGGTGTTCACACGCGATCCGGTCAACATGCTGCGACTGTTCTGGTTCGCCAGCCGCCATGGGCTCGAGTATCATCCGGATGCGCTGAAGCTGTTGACCCGGTCGCTGCACCTGATCAACAAGGACCTGCGCCGGAACAAGGAAGCCAACGAACTCTTCATGGACGTTCTGACGTCGCCGCGGGATCCCGAGCTGAACATGCGGCGGATGAACGAGGCGGGCCTGCTCGGCAAGCTCATTCCCGAGTTCAACAAGATCGTCGCGCTGATGCAGTTCTCCATGTACCACCAGTACACGGTGGACGAGCATCTGCTGCGCACTGTGGGTGTGCTTTCAGAGATCGAGCGTGGTGAGGGCGCCAAGGACCATCCTCTGACTCACACGATCCTGCCGTTGCTGAAGCCGTGGCGGAACGTGCTCTACGTCACGGCGCTGTTTCACGACATCGCCAAGGGACGGCCCGAAGATCACTCGATCGCCGGTGCAAGGATCGCGCGCCGTCTCTGCCCGCACATGGGCTTCAACCAGACCGAAACGGACATGATTGCGTGGCTGATCGAACAGCACCTGACCATGTCCATGGTTGCACAGACGCGCGACCTGCATGACCGCAAGACGATCCAGGATTTTGCTGACATCGTGCAGTCCGTCGACCGGCTGAGACTGCTTCTGGTGCTGACAGTGTGCGATATCCGCGCCGTGGGCCCGGGTGTATGGAACGGCTGGAAGGGACAGCTTTTACGCACGCTCTATCAGGAAACAGAGCTGCTGCTCACCGGCGGTTTCCCGGAAGCCTCGCGTACAGCGCGCACGGATGCTGCACGTGCCGAACTTGGAGAAGCGCTGAAGGCCAAGGGCTGGACGGGCGAAGAGATCGACCAGTACCTGAAGCTGCATTACAGCGCCTATCTCGTCGTGACCGAGCTGGACGACCAGGTTCGTCACGCGGAGTTCATCCGCAACGCCGACCGCGAGGGCAAGAAGCTCGCGACCATGGTTCGCCCGCACCAGTTTGAGGGTGTGACGGAAATCTCCGTGCTGGCGCCAGACCATCCGCGCCTTCTGTCGGTCATCGCAGGCGCCTGTGCGGCCGCCGGCGCGAACATCGTCGACGCGCAGATCTTCACCACATCGGACGGCCGTGCCTTCGATACGATCATGATCAGCCGTGAATTCGAGCTGGATGAGGACGAGCGCCGGCGCGCCCAGCGGGTCAGCAGCCTCATCGAGGATGTGCTGTCGGGGCGCGAATACCTGTCAAACGTCATCGAGAAGCGGACGAAGCCACGCCGGGGAACGAAAGCCTTCAAGATCGAGCCCCGCGCCGAGATCCGGAATGCGCTCTCGCATCGTTTCTCGGTGATCGAGATCGAGTGCCTTGACCGTCCGGGTCTGCTTTCGGAAGTCACCGGCGCCATCTCGGACCTGTCGCTCGACATTGCCTCGGCGCACATCACGACGTTTGGCGAAAAGGTCATCGATACGTTCTACGTAACGGATCTCACCGGGCACAAACTTGAGAGCCAGGACAGACTGGAAAGCGTCGCCAAGGAACTGCTTGAGGTTCTGCAGCATGGGCGCAAGAGGCCTGGCTCGAAGTCGAAAGCCAAGGCACCGAAGGCGGAAACCGTTTAGGAGCTTCCGCCTCAGTTCTGCCAGTTCACACCATGAGTATCCG
>Ga0180217_1002080_pt1 | contig 19459 bp, 13 predicted proteins | sample eDN3rd37CBELigOP_FD_128521 | JGI IMG/M metagenome (GOLD analysis project Ga0180217, IMG submission 128521) | Enriched Organic Plus compost microbial communities from Emeryville, California, USA - eDNA 3rd pass 37_C BE-Lig OP (version 2) (version 2) ... | reverse complement strand
TTCCTCTAGCCCTTACCTCACGATAAGTACCTTGCGCTTCCTTAGTGGTTGGTTGATGTGTACCCCCACAGTGGACTTTCACCACCTAGATAGTTGCCATGCCTGGCACACAAATAAAAACACCTGTATAAGGTGTTGGGTTTAAACTTCAAAAGAAAACATTATCCTTTCAAATTTTATTGAAAGAATAATGTTTATTTTTTGGGGGGTAATTGCTTATTCTATTAAATAGGCTTTACTCCTATCAGTAAATCTCGCTTTCCCTTTGGATGTTTATTTCACTAATAATTATATTTGAAGGCATTAGTGGGTGTTGACTAATTAAACTAGCAGTATTATCTATACCATAATTTAGTGTTTTTCTACCCAAAAACCACTCACTTACATCATCCCCCAAATATTCTTGCTTACAATTTTTAAAAATATAATTGAGAGTCTCTTCCTTCTCCTGAAACTCTTCTGGTAATTCGTCACTTGTAGTCCATTTACAATTTCGACTATTTATATAAGGATTCGTCACGACCACAATTTCCTCAATATTGTGTTGATATACCGCGAGGATGATTGATCTCATTAAGTCATCAAAAGGTGAACTGACCAGCTCATTTTGCAAAACAAGGGTATTTTCCAGATCTATGTTTGGTTTTTGATGTACTACATCATTTATTTCTATCTCTGTATCTAATAAGATTAGTGTATTTTTATGGTTAACAATATTCACTATGCCGTTCACTCCTTTAGACGATTCTAATTCTACTTCTTCTAGTAGAACTCTTTCATGTTTTATATAATGGTGTACTCATCAATAAAAAATCATAATTTACTTTGCAAATCCTCTGAAAGCTTAAAGATCATAATACGTTCGCCAGTTTGTGTACTTAAATCCGTATAGAAACTAACAACTTCTACACCTGTAATTGTTAATACAACCTCTTTTAATTCATCTATACCCGATTCTACTAACGTATTTCGATTCGTTTTCACTGATAAGAGGCCCTCTTTATCTTGGCATACTGAATATTCAGCTGGAGTCAATATTCCTTTTAATACTACAATAATCATATCTCTTAAAATATCGGACTTAACAGATACGGAACCTCGACCGAGATAGTTTTTCTCCCAATATGTTAAAGCCTTACTAATCTCCGCTTCTAGTACACCCTTTGATTTATCCATAATTACTTTCTTTCCTTTCACTACACATATAAAAAATCACACGTATTTATTTTTAACCCTAAGCTTTCAACTTAGAAATTGCCTAGTACAATACATTTCAAACATGTTTTTCGTATTAACGCCAAATGACTCTTATTATTAAGACCATGATTTCCAATTTCCATCAGAGTCAATAGAGGCTAGTCGTATCCAGCCATTTTGAACTTTTTGAAGAAATGCTTCATTTTGGTTGAGCAATCGTTTTACATATTCTGTTGGAGCTTCAATTACTATTAATAATCTTAATGGATCATGATAAGCTTCATGATCTGATTGCATCACAGATTGCCAAGGAAGACCACTTAACAGATCACTAGCATTCCCCTGCATAACACCAACCCCAGCAGTCACCGTTTGTGTTGTTTTATTACCACTGCCATAATAATGAGGAGCAACCGTAGACGCATAATATTGCAAATTAATCCATTGAGCAACGGTTGCTGGTCCTACGATAATATTTGAAAGAATTGTTCCGTTACAATCCTTCTGCCAGTTATAGTTGTGAAGGAAGGCTCTTCCTTCTAAATTACAATGCTCTGTAAGCTCTCGAGTTCCAATGATAAAGGTTGCATTACGTGCAAGTCCCCATTCAGGACGTATTGCACTCCAATCCTCGCTTAAGTGCTTTGCCTCATCTTTAACATGTTTACTACAAACGCCAATAGTCGGTAATTGGGGAATTCTTTCAGCATTTGCCTGTTCACTAACTTTCGGCAATACCGTTTGGATTGTTTCAAATGCTGTTTTTGCTTCTACTGTTAGTTCAGGGACATAAAGCCATTGTAATTCATCTAAAGTTGTAATGTGTTCTGCAGCTACAAAAACGGTCTCATTTGGAATTTGAATTCCCTCTGCACCAAGTGCTTTCCTAACTTCAGGAAGATTACATAAAGTTGCTAATACCCTTGCATTAAATCCGCTTGACGCCCCACCGCATGCTCCACAATCTAGTGAAGAAGCATAAGGATTATTCGTACTATGACTTCCATGTCCACAAATAACTACTAAGGGAGCAAAATTCTCTGTTAAGCTCATCATTTTCAATGCTTGTCGTGCAAAATGAACTTTTTCCTCTTGTGTAAATCCAATTGGTAACTCTTTTTCCAAAGATGATTGATAATCTAGCGAAAATTGGGTAGTTGGTTTACGCAACCATTTGTTTCGGATTTTACGAAGCACAGAACCAGCACTTCTTGGAACAAAGCTTCGAGCAATGGTTTGTAAACCAAGCCATGGACCACTTATTTCAGGTAACATTAAGCTTGATGGCAAGTTATGCTTCATTGTTTTAAAAGTGTAACTAATCGATTCAGCTGTTTGATTACGCTGCTGATATATTTTCAAGTCTGACTCAGATGAAACTTCATTTACTTTATATTGTGGTTTAAACATAACAGGTAAAGACGGATGGCTATGTTTACTCCCAAGTTCACAAGTCTCAATTGGTATTCCGAAGAAACCAGCTGTTCCAAAAGTCTGGAAAGAACCAGCTTGTTCTAATTTACGACGAAAAGGCTCTGAACGAACATCTATGCAAAATGCTAATTGGACTAATGTTGTTCTAGGATCTTCCTCCACAAGTTGTCGTTTAGAATTGATCAAGTTCTTCAGATGATTTTCGTAAGTTTGTTCCCATGCTTCCAACCATAGTTGATGTTGAATTGTTTGGTCAAATTGAAAAGCAAGTGTTAATCTTTCTTTGACTTCTTGAGGCGATAATTGTAACCATTCATTGATTGGCATATCACCCCATTTAGCCCAAGCCTCCATCAAAGTTTCTACTAATTCTAAGTCCTCTTCCATCTTAGGCTGTGGCAAAGGGAGATAAGGTTTCATATATGCATACTCCATACAAACCCTGACTGCTAAGTACTCCATGAGCAAGTCTTTTTCCTTTTCAGATTGCTGTTGTCGCCAAAGCATCATACCTGCCCAACCAGGTAAAGCAAGCAAATGTGCTTCTAAATAACTTTCAATCTCTGAGTAAGAAATTTCAAGTTGTAACAATGCTTCCATTAAAGCCCGATTCGCATCGTTTGGTAAATCTCTTAGGTTCTTACGAATAGTCACACTTACTGCTGGGTCATACTTCACCAGTTCTCTCCACACAGCATAAAAACCTTTGTCTCGATTCGGCATAGACCAAACGGCTTGAGAATTATCCAAATATAGTTTACACCACTTAATTATTTGTCCATTGAGGATTTGCGTCATGTTTTTATCCTCTACTATTTGTAAACGTTGACAATATGTTTGGATGATTTGTTTTTTTGGAAATTGTACGTCCTCTTTTACAAGTTTCTTTGCAATACTCTTTAATTCCGTTTTTGATGGTTGTTTAATAGATTGCGATTCTCCAAAAAGAGTAGCGCGGCAGAAACAATTTATAATCTCTCTTGGCAGCTTAAATGATTGGTTATCAATCCACTTTTGGAGTCTCATTTCTAAAATTTCTTCACTAATCGCATCTTTCTCCCTTGCAGACTGTAGAATAGCATCACTTGGATAAATCTCTACATCACAAGTATCTTTGAACCGACGTACCATTTGTTCAAATGACAGCTCTTCTAGTCCTGTCCATGGATGACGCGCAGCAAATTTCGATAGAGGTCCAAGAGGAACAATTACTTTACTCGCGGCTTCTACAAATTCATTTAGATAAAAATCAGTTGTGCCAGTATTCAATTCGATATCAGGCTTATGCACATATGGTGTAGTCAACGTACTTTACCTCCTTGAGAGAGCAATTTTGTCAAATAATTTGGATGGCTTTCCATTACATCTTGTTTAGGCTCACCTAGTCGTACAAGCCATAGATAAATAATTGCATTAAATTTCGATAAACGATGGCCATTTAACCAAAGACCTATGACGATGGCAATCAAGAAGATTAGTAAGAGAATAATAGCCATCATAATAGGAGGTTGAATACTTACTAGAATTGTTTTATCTAACACTTTATATAAAAGTTTGTGTATGGAAAAATACACACCTCCTCCACCTACTAGAACAATAAAACCAGCGATACGTCCAATTTTTCCTAATCCGAATGAAACAAGCTGTATCCATGCTAATGCGATGGACCATCCTAATATAAAAGCACTTACCAATTGATAGGTTTCTTCAGGGGATGTGAACCAAAAGCTAATCCCTGCTAAAATTCCTACCCCACCCCCAGTGATGATTGATAAAGGAGTCAACGGTTTTTTTGTATAGAAACCAGATTCACTATTTTGAATTACTGAGCCAGATTGTAAAAATAGAGTTGCTTTAAATATGCCATGTAAGACTGCATGAATGATGGCTGCTAAATAAGCGCCTAATGCACATTGAATTAACATAAATCCCATCTGTGCAATGGTAGAACCTACAAGCTGACGTTTATAATCTACTTGAACTAGCATAATTCCCGTTCCAATCAACACGGATATACTAGAAAATATCAATAGAATTAATTGTGCAAAATTCCCTTGGAAAAGAGGTGAAAAAAGAGTCAATATTATTCCACCAGCATTGACAATACCAGCATGCATGACTGCTGAGATTGGAGTTGGTGCTACGACCGAATCTAATAACCATCGTTGAAATGGCCATTGTGCTGCGGGTATTACGACTGCCAAAATCAGTATTATGTTAATGCAGGTTTTCTCCCAAGAATCAAGTTGTGTAAGTCGATCAGGCGTAAGTGCATTGGATAACTGCCACTCGTTTGTTGCCTGTGAGAGCCATACAATCGCTACCATTAAGAGTGACCAACTAAGTGCAAACAAGTAACCACAAACTTTTGCAGCATTTTTTGCTACTATCCACTCTTTTTTTAAACGAATAAGTAATGTTAAACCAAGCAGCGTAGCTCCCCAACAAGCCAATAACATACGCAAATCATTACTAATCCACGTCATAGCTGCGGCAGTTGTTGTAAAAGTTAGTAATGCAAAGTATTTTCGATAGGCCGAATCACCAAGCAAATATCGAACACAATAACGTTGGACAATACAGCTAATTGTCAGTACAAAAAATGTCAATAACCATGAGAACGAGTTAAAATACCAAGGACCAACATCTACGCGGTCATGATTTAGTAAAAGTGCTACAAGGGCAAGCAAAGGTGGTATCGTGATAAAACCTGTATGTATTCGAATAAAACGTAATGGTGTTTTGGGATATAAAAGAATAAGAGAGATACATACAGATAGCGCAAGTGATATTAAAAACACCATCGGTAAAAAGTCTATCGTCCATTGATTTAACATCTCCATCCCCTCCAATGTAAAACATGACTTTTGAACAAATAATTCTTACCTCTCTTTTTCATAGCCAAAACCTCCCTTTCTACCAATTCAACTGGTTCATTTTGAAAAATAAAAAAACCGACAATTACCAAAGATAATGGTTTCCATAGAACCATTACACTTTTAGAAAATTGTCGGTTTACTTTTAACTAACCTAAACTCGGTTTTTTAAATAGTCTACCTATTATTTAGTATATTATTATAGCTTCCTATGTCGCTTTGTAGTAATCGCCATTTTTTTGACGACCCTACTAAAGTTAAAGGAATGCTGATTTATCATATAGAATTCTAGTATTTCGTAAACTCACTGTCAAGTTCACTAGATTGCTTATTTGAAGTTTCAGACGTAATCAACTTACATTATAGTGTGAGTTAATTATTTCTTTGCTTGCTTTTATTATAACATAGATATCCAGTTGGAGTATTCTGAATTATTCAACAAAATCACCCTAAAATGAACAGAATCGCTTTTTTCATCATCTAATTGTTCATTTTGTTGAATGTAAATTGGAACTAGTTTACAAAATTATGCCTCTTTACTGAATAAAATCATTAATTTCCCTTAAAAGTCAGACTTCTGGGGAAGATTTAGGTATTATAAAGAAGAATAACTTTATTCTATAGAAACAATTTTATTGTAAAGAGGTATCATAGATGAAAAAATTGATCAATCAAGCAGAAAATTTAGTGATAGAAATGTGCAATGGTATTGTGATAGCACATCCTGAACTACAATTAAATGAAAAATACAAAATAATATCTCGTCGTAATACGAAAAAAAGTAAAGTGAGTATAATTAGTGGTGGTGGAAGTGGTCACGAGCCAGCACATGCAGGTTTTGTAGGGACTGGAATGCTGGATGCAGCCGTTTGTGGCGATGTTTTTGCTTCTCCTTCTCAAATTCAAGTCTATCAAGCGATTAAACAAGTAGCGACTGAACAAGGTGTTTTAATGATTATTAAAAACTATTCAGGCGATATGATGAACTTTAAAAATGGTGCTGCATTGGCAACAGAAGACGGCATTTTAGTGGACTATGTAAAAGTAGACGACGATATTGCTGTTGAAGATAGCCTATATACTGTTGGTCGACGTGGAGTTGCAGGTACTATATTTGTCCATAAAATTGCGGGGGCTGCAGCTGAGCTTGGATTTGAACTTGCAGAGGTTAAAAAAATTGCAGAAAAAGCAGCATCACAAGTTCGAAGCATTGGCTTTGCATTTACGTCTTGTACTGTTCCAGCAAAAGGAACTCCAACATTCTCATTAGGTGAAGACGACATGGAATACGGTGTTGGTATTCATGGTGAGCCAGGTATTCGCCGTGAAAAAGTGATGAGTTCGAATGCATTAGCTGAACGAATGGTAAATGACTTATTAAACGACTTAGGCGAAGTTAAGGAAGCTGCGGTTTTAGTAAACGGCTTTGGTGCTACACCACTTCAAGAGCTCTATGTGTATAACAATGACGTTATTCGAGCGCTCGATGCAAGAGGTATCAAAGTTCACCGTACATTTGTTGGAAACTTTATGACGAGTATCGATATGGCGGGTGCCTCATTATCGATTCTAAAATTAGATGATGAACTAAAACAATTTTTAAACGCACCTGCTTCTACACCTGCATTCAAAGTTGATGGCGAAGCAGCTCCAATTCAAATCATTAAATCAAAACAAACGACTGTTGAAGCTGAGACTTCCTTTAAAGTTGAAACAGAAGTACAGTTCGCTACAATCAAGGAAGAACAATTTACATTAAAGAATATGCACTATTACATCGATAAAATGAGCGAAGTAATTATTGAAAACGAGATTCCTTTCTGTGAGCTGGATGCCCATGCTGGGGATGGCGACTTCGGTATGAGTGTTGCTAAAGGTTTTAAACAATTAAAACGTGAATGGTCTGATCTTATCGATGCGACTTCGATAAGTGAATTTTTATCGAATTGCTCAATGATTATCATGGAGCATTGTGGAGGCGCATCTGGTCCAATTTGGGGATCTGCTTTCCGTGCTGCTGGAAAAGCCGTTGAAGGAAAAGAATCCTTAACAGTACCTGAATTTGCAGAAATGCTTCAAGCTGCGGTGAAAGGGATTCAAACGACGGGTGAACGTTCATTTGGACGTGGAGCAGTTGTTGGCGATAAAACTTTAATTGATGCGTTTGTGCCATGTGCTAATGCTTGGGTCGAAGCTGCAAAAGAACATGCTACATTTGCCGAAAGCTTCAAACGAGGAGCAATAGCGGCGGTTCAAGGTGCTGACTCTACAAAACAAATCGTTGCACGTATGGGACGCGCGGGTACTGTAGGTGAACGTAGCTTAGGATATCCAGACGCTGGTGCGTACGGACTTGGTGTAATTTTTACAGCCTTAGCGGAGGATGTAAAATAAATAAGAGAACTGTATAAAACTAATAGTCATACAGATTGAAAACTCCTAACCCTTTCCATTTAGAGTTAGGAGTTTTATGATTGATAAAAAGTACTTATCTACGCTTCTCGTAGTTATACCTCAATAGTCTCACAGGCGACACTTTTAAATAAATGATCCCAGAGATTTTCATAACTTAGATTTTTAAGTGCTGTAATGAAACAAGCTAGGGCTACTCCATGGGATACGACCGCAATCCTTTTAAATGGTAATTGACAGATTTCTTGATGAAATTGGAGCATTCGCTTCGTTACTTGTTCAAATGACTCTTGAGTTGTATTTTGAAATAAATGCGGTGTATGCATGTAGCATTTATATTGCTCGTCGTTTTGAAGATGTCTAATTAGATTTCCCTGCCAATGACCAAGACCAATTTCACGTAGATTTTGATTCTTAATAATTTTACTGTTGGGAAACATTATTTTTGCTGTTTGAAACGCCCTATTTAAATCACTGCAAAAAACAATATCGGGCTCCCAATGAACTCCCTTTGCTTGTTGAATGCCTTGTTCAGTTAATTCTGAATCAAGCCATCCTTGTAACCGCCCTTCTTTATTCCATTTTGTTTCAGCGTGTCGATAGTATTTAATAATTTTTGACATAGTCAGTTATCTCTTTCTTACACTTATCCCATATTTCTTCATTCTTAACGGCAATTCGAAACCACTTACCATCTAATCCAACATAATTTTTAGTATGACGTAATACAATCCCACGTCGTAATAAATTAGAGAAGAATTCATCAGGTTCTATTTGATCTGGCAATTTAAATAGCAAGAAGTTAACAGAGCTATTAGTGATCGTACAGCCTAATGCCTCTATATCTAAAGTCATTTTCTTTCGAAGTTTTGCACTTTTTTCTCGGGATTGTGAAACGAACTTTTGCTCCCCTAAGCAAATTGTTCCAAGTTCAATTGCGATCGCGCTGACACTCCAGTGTGGTAAAAAGCCACGAAGTTTTTCAACATGCTGCCCCATTATATAACCAAGGCGAACACCTGCTAGTGCAAACATTTTCGTCATTGAACGCAATACAAATAAATTGGGATATGTAGGAACTAATGAGATTATACTTTCCTTTTCGTCAGTCCAATCCATGAAAGCTTCATCAATTACAAAATAACAGTGCGGGTGTGTTTGTATCAATTTTTCAATCCAATCTTTTTTTAGCAAAACTCCAGTTGGATTATTTGGATTACATATATATAGAACTTTTACACTTGATAATACTTGGTAAAGTTCGTCTTCATTAAATTTATAATCGACGATATCTTCTGCCACAATCGAATGAATCGTACAATTTTGTTGCTTTAATGTTCTCTTATACTCTGAGAAGGATGGTTCAAGTAAAGCAACATCTTCTTCTCTGAAAAATTGCGCTAATGCCATCAATCCTTCCGCTGCCCCATTCGTCACAAGCAGTTCACTTTTTGGCACTTGGTGAAAATTAGCAATAGTTGAGTAAAACGGTTCTGCTAACTCATCTGGATAATTAGGAAGTTTATGTATTAAACGTGGCCAATGCTCTGTGATACTTTGTGGGATGCCATCCACATTCACGTTTTCGCTGACATCAATCACTTCTTGTGGCATCATCATGTTCATCGCTTTATATAATGCATGTGCATTAGCCCCATGTGCAGGCAATTGCATATACGACACCTCCCAATAATAAATACCATGTTGTACAAATACTCATTTGTTTAATTGCATCTTTAATATGATGTTTTTGTAAGGTGAAAACTGGTTCTCCCATATATGCTCGAAAAGAATCAATTCCACCATATCGATTATAACCACCTAATCGAATACCTAATTGATACGCCGTTGCAGCTTCTAAATAACCACTATTAGGACTTGGGTGTTTTTGTGCATCCTTTAGCCATAGTATCATCCGAGTTTTTAACGGTTTATGGACATGGCACTTTGTACTACATAGTAAGATGAAGCCAGAAATACGACTTGGAATGAAATTCGCGATATCATCTAACTTCGCTGCGACAAATCCGAATTGGCCATAACGTTCATTTTTATAGCCAATCATGGAGTCGAGTGTGTTGATCGCTTTATAACACCATGCACCCGTTGCTCCAAAAAATAGGGCGTAAAAAAGAGGTGCTGTAACGCCATCGCTCGTATTTTCTGAAACGGTCTCAACAACCCCACGAACAATTTCCGGTTCATCTAAATGATTCGTGTCTCTACCTACAATCCAACTTAGTTTTTCACGAGCTGTTTCCATATCCTTTTTTTCGAGGGCATTGTAAACCAGCATAGCCGCTTCTTTTAATGACTTCTGGGCAATTGCTAGACTAATCAAAGTCACCTCTACGACTATCCATACTATAAAGTGGATCTTTAATGCTAAGTACACAATAGTAAAAACAATTAAAGTTGTACTAAGTACAACAATAAGTACGGTTAATAGCCCTTTTAATCTTAACAACCTTCCCATATTTAGATGGCCTTCTAAAAAGGATATAAATCGACCAATATAAATGATAGGGTGAGTCCACTTTTTTGGATCTCCTAATAAATAGTCTATCAGCACAGCTATTAGACAGATTAAAAATAAAATAATACATACACCTTCTTACAAGTTAGTTTTAGCCTTTTAAAACTTTCTGACGATGACGTTCATATCGTACATGTCGATATTTTGGAAGTATACGAGGTTGCATTTCAACAAATAAAACGTTTTTTGTTTCATAGTCCATTTCATAATTTCAATTTTATTAAAGGCCAATAAAAAATACCCATATCCCCTTTTCAAAACGGAGTGTGGGTATCTGGAATTTATACAAAAAATCGTATTTTTCAGAAAAAAATCGAATACGATTAGCCATACATGTTATCATCTACACTTCTCCCGCCGAAAAATAAGTCATGGATTAAATAAGCAGGTTTCCTGGCTTACGTTTCACTTTACTCTCAAATCTTCCCATCCAATTTCTGAACAGTGATTAGCATGATTTCATCTGCGCTTACAGTAGCGGGGGCTGCATTAGATTTTCACTAATTTCCCTATTATTTCATAAAAATGAACACTTATTTAATAAAATATTAATTTATGTATTTTACAATATCATATGAATCAAAGATTTCAACAATTTATTTTATTAGAATATATAGTTTTGGAAAAATGTTAGTATTGGAGGAGTTGTAAGGCTCATAAAGTACGTGGGAAATCAGGGTCATCACTAGAGACGCTCTCTCTTCTACCTTTCCGTGCTCTTCCACTTTCATTTCGTCGTAGAGATGGCTTCTCTTCTACCTTTGCGAACTCATCCACTTCCGTTTCGTCGTAGAGACGCCTTCTCTTCTACCTTTGCGAACTCATCCACTTACGTTTCGTCGTAGAGACACCCTCTCTTCTACCTTTCCGAGCACATCCACTTCCGTTTCGTCGTAGAGACGCTTCCTCTTCTACCTTTGCGAGCTCTTCCACTTCTGTTTCGTCGTAGAGACGCCTTCTCTTCTACCTTTTCGGGCTATTCCACTTCCATTTCGTCGTAATAACCCTTGTTAAAATTCATGTTTTTATGTATAATTGCAATATAAATAACATAAATCTATATATGATATTTTATTGACTGTACATGCAGTTTTCCGAATATCATTTCAAGGACACTATTGGCTAGCATATGCAGCTTGTAGTGTCTTTTTCATTTTACCATAATTTATGAATCTACAAAAGTAATGTTCGTTAAATTAGAATTTTGTGAAGAACTTTATTTTGTTCGGCGTATCTGTAATACGGTAAAAAAGTGCATGTATTCCTACCTATATATGATCAAGAATTTGCAGACACTTTGGACAAGAATCTCCAGACATATATTGAAAGATTATTTCTTTGCGTATATTCAAGTGTCCCTAGTTTTGTCCTTGTACACTACCCTAATGTATATGTTATGTTGTTGGCATGAACAACAAACAACTAAATTTCTTATTATTTTTTTAGGCTTTTATATAAAATTAGCATGTTTGTCTGTACTTTCTTGTCCTTTTATGGAAAGACAAAAAAATTAAGTATTTAATAAGTTTTCTAGTGTCCGTACATTCTTGATTTATTAAAAAAATGCTTTCCTGCGTCACTCCATCCAATAAAAATCGTGACGGTTATCATTAAATAACCGCCACTCAACAAAAATTTTAATTATCTATATCTTTTCTACGTTCGAAAAACAAATCTACTGCTTGTTGTTCCTGCTCACTTAGTCCATCAAAATGTTTTTCAGAATGTACTAATTCAAAATACCCCCATATGGCAGAAATAGCTTCATCACTATGTTGTAAAAACTTGTAATACCATGATTCGGCTATTTTATTTTCAACTACTTCGAATAACTCTGCAGGATACCAATAAGGAGTTTCGCAGTCATCAAATAAAAGATACCTTTATCCATCTTCATAGATTATCATACCGTACACGGTATAATCTCGTGAAACTGTTATTTCGTTGTATGATGTTTTTTGATTAAGACCTTTATTAACCTTTCTAGGACTGAATAAATAACCTTGATTTGTTATGCATCTATCTAACTTTCAATTTTTTCATTTCTATCACTTAAATTTAAAGTCATCAGATTTTCCTGTTCGGGTATTGTAATTAAAGTGAATATTTATTTTTATCTCCTTTTGAAGTCTTTAGAAACCTTTGATTTTGAACCATCCTTATGAACCCTAACCATGTTCACAAGATATTAATAGGTAGCGGGGTTATCCCAGCTACTTTTAAAACAAAAGCAAAAAGCAGGTGGAGAAAAACAAATTGTTTTTCTCCACCTGTTTATTTTTTAGGCTTATTAGACATCCCCTTAAATTATTAGACAAATTAATTATTCTATTAGCTTTATTTCTAGAAAATCACACCCTGTAATGTTATTATCAGTAATCGTCTTTTTAAGTAATTCTGAAACAAATAAGGGTAATTCGTCTCCTTTAAGCTTAATAATATTTAAGTTATTTAATTCTCTTCTATTTAAGGCATATTTACTAACTGAATATATTTTAATGTCCTCAGCTTCAATTAGATCATATTTTGATTCTTTAAGATTTAATGCATTCACTACATTTAGAATGTTTACTACATAATAGGTTTTAAACTGTGATTTGTTTAACTTGTTTACAATTTTAACAGGGAATAACTGGGAGTTTCTATCTAATTGTTGAAGTATATTTTTTAACCGTTCAGAAACTATGAACCAACCTAAATCATTTGCTAGATAATCAGTATACCGATCCCCTTCACTGGGAGTATAATAGAAAATTATGTCTTCCCTCCAATTTTTAAGAGCTTTTCCTTCCATAAGATCATAATGATTAATGTCCATTAGGTTGTCACAGTATGCAAAAAGATCATTATCATTTGAATTATCTAGTAGCAATTTATAATATTTCATTATTTTCCTCTCCAATATTCTTTGTACATCATACTTGGATTATTACGAACTTTTTTCTTTAAACCTTCAAATAAAGTTAGGAATATTTTTTTGTTCCCTTTTGCTTGTCTATCAAAATTTCTTAATTGTGATAAAACATAGTCATGATATTCGTTAGGGTGCCTTCCCTGATGTGGTAGTAATTCTTTATTCCAGGAACCATTTAAGCTCAAACCGTACTTTTTAGTAATACTTTCTATTTGAGGTGTATATTTTTTACTTTTGTTTGTGGCAAAATGATGGTTTTGTAATGGTTTACTCTTCACAATCTTAGCAACACGATAAACCCGTTTAACATGTCCAATTCCAATGTAGCTAGAGGCAACTGCCCATGCAATTTGTTTTTTATTCTTACCTGACTTATATGCCTTATATCCATCGTATATTGCAAACCCTGCATTAACCACAACCCATACCCATTTTCCATCTGGATCAGTCATCATAACAGGATTGTCGTCACCATAAACATATCCGTTCATGGATAATGGGTCATCTTCATTCCCAACATCCGGGTCACGTGAAATGAATCTTGCTGTTGCTGGGTCATAATAACGAGCTTGTAAATAATACAGTTTTGTTTCTGTATCGTAAACATACCCTGCATAACGGATTGGTTGACCTTGAATACGTGAGTCTGTTGGTTCTTCTGAAATTAAATTACCCCAAGGGTCATACTCGTAGCTTGCTACAGTTTCTCCTGTGGCATCTAATAATTGAACTACATCTCCACGATAGTTTGTGATGGCTTCAAATTCTTCCTCAGCTGCATTTGTCACACTTATTAATTTACCATTATGCCATGTAAATGCCCATATTGTGTTATTTTGGTTATCTGTTATACGTATTAAATCAGTACCATCATAATGATAATTAAAATTCTTTGATCCAACTATTTTAGATTTGCGTAAGCCATCTGGATGGTATTCATAGTCTATTGTATTCCCGTCGTTATCTGTTGTTTTAACTAATTGTCCTAAACCATCCCAAGCGTAAGAAAGACGTGCATCTTTTATAAGATTGCCTTCCAGATCATATTCAAAGGATTTAACTTCATTGGACGCATTAAATGTTAAAGCTTGTCCAGCTGGGTTCAATAAGTTTCCTGCTTTATCATAAGAATAAGTAACAGTACTTGTACCATTATTCCATGATTCTAAACGATTGGCAAAATCATATGTGTAATTATGGTTTTTGTTTCCATCGAAGTAGGATGTCACATAACCATTACCATTGTAGCCATAACGATATTGTACCTGCTTTTTAGCTAAAATTGTTTGTCTAGTAATTTGCCCATCTGAGTCAAACTCATTCAATTGAGTTGACTGAGGGCTCTGAACACGGACTCTGGTTGGCTTGATTCGTTAAAATAGTACTGATAGTTCTTTCCATTGTGAGTAGTTAATGCTGATAAACGTTGTAGATTATCATAGGTGTATTTTGTTTCGAATGTCTTACCATTTGATGTTTCAATATAACTTCCTCTCAAACCATTACTATTATCTTCTTCCACAACCCCATATCTATTCTCAATAGAGTAGTTTGGAGAACTTGCTTTCGTTAGACGTTTGCTAGTGTCATATTCATAAGAATATACATCACCATTAGACATCTGAATAGATTTTAATAAATTATTTCTATAATAAGTTTTGTCATAGTATTTTGTACCATTGACTGATTTACTGCTTTCATTGTTTGCGGCGTCATATTCAAACGTGACAATTGAAGAAATTGTTGAATCTTGACCACGTTCTATTTTCTTTATGTTTCCTTCTCCATCATATTCGTAGTATGAATATTTATCTAATGGATCTATTTCTCCTTCAATTGCATTGATATTGTTATAAATAAAGCTAGTTTCATATCCAAGGGGGTTTATACGATTTAGTAAATTTCCCTGTGTATCAAACTGATAATTTGTTTGGATAAGATTTGAACCGCTTCCTATAGAAACAGACTTCAAACGATCATGTTCATCATAAGTGCGAGACTTTACATTTCCTGTTGCATCAATTTCTTTCGTTTCATTCCCATTGGCATCATATTCATATTTTGTTGTATATCCAAGTGTATCGGTTTCAGAATCAATAAAAGTACCTTCATTAGAATACGTTTTTGTACTTACTGACCCATTTTGTACTACCTTGATGTTATCAAAATAGCCAACACCAGTACGCTCTCCATAAATCGCATAAATTTTAGCTTGTACAAAATCTTTTTCGGCTAAGACAGTGCTTTTAGTAAATTGCCAACTATTCTCTTCACTTCTAATTATATTTGGTGTGAATGAACTATCGTAAGATTTTTCTGTACCATCAGCGAAAACTAACCATAAGCGTAATTTAAAATTCCCACCTGGGGATGTGCTCGTAGAAGATCCCCATCCAGAGAATGTTACGAAATCTCCTTTTTTCCCCTTCATATCAAAAGCTTGGCCCATATAGCGGTTCGCAGTACTTGTTCCAGTTAGACGCATGGCGTATGAACCGTACTTTTTCATTGTATTTGTACGTCCATCACCTGTACCTAAAGCATTTAAAGTCCAATTGGTTGCAGTAGTACCAGACCCTAATTCTAGGCTGGTATTTTCATTCAACGCATATTGATCTAATGTCTCTCCATTTGTTGCTTGAACCGCATCAAAGTAAACCGTTCCCGTACCTTTAAATAATAAATCTACCCTAACATGAGCTGTATTTGCTGGTAAATTAAATGTCTCTGACAATTGTGTCCAGTCAAGTGTTCCCGTCAACGGTTGGGAAAGATAAGAAATAATCATTCCATTTCCATCTTTTATATTTACCTTCGAACTATCTAATGGGTAGACACGTATTCGTGCACCTTCTCCATTCACCTTGTCTGTTTTTACTTGAGCAGAAACAGTATAGTTTTTAGTTGTATCAGTTGCTTCTACTGGGAATTGTTGCGAATAATAACCAGCAGTTTCTGTATCACTCAGTGTTATTTGTGCAGAACGATTGCCAGTATAACTAATCGAACTCGATTGATGCGTCCCTGCTCCCGTTCCGTTGTAGCGACTCCATCCTGTTGGATACGTCGTATCTATTTTTTCAAATTGGCTGTTTTGTAGACGATTATAATTACCACTAGTCGGACTAGCACTTTGAGTAATATTTCCGTACTTGTCATATTGGTTATAGTCCGTTAATTCCATGTTGTTACTAGTAGAAATTAAGTTACTAAATGCATCATATGTGAGATAATTCTCTACTAAACTTGAATCAGTAGTTGAAGTAATATTATTTTTTTCATCTGTACGCTCTAAAGCTAGAGATTGATTACCAGTTGTATTAAGAGTCAATAACTCCCCATTATCATTATAAGTAGCAGTTGTAGTTGCTGCATCTGGTGTTAGACCAGTCATTTGATCAGGCTCAGTGGTACTTACGATTCGATTTTTCTCCCAAACGTACTTCCAAGTTGCCGATAAGTTAGTTTCGTAATTTTCAGTAATTTCTGTCACATTAGTAGTGTCCTTGCTTTCAGAAGAAGAGTAAGCATATCTTGTTTTATTCCCATTAGAATCTTTATAAATGGTATAGCCTTCTCCATATTCTAAAGAAGAGAAAATCTCATCACTACGAGGATCAATTAACTTCATAACCCGTTGTGTTACAGGATCATACTCAATTTTCCCAAGATTTCCATTAGCATCTTTTACAGCAACTAAACGAGCTGTATTAGGATCGTATGAAAACTCAATTGTTTTTTCAGTAGATGAACCTTTTGCATAGATAACATTTTCTAATACATTTCTACCTGCTACTGTACCATAGACCAATGAAGTGATGTTTCCATTAAAGTCTGTCACACTAGATAAATAGCCATTTTTATAGGCTAATGCTATCGAACGTCCTGTTTCTGTTGAACCAGTAAGTTCAGTGATTTTTGTCACTCGTGAGCTGGACGAATTTTCATATGTATAAACTATACGATTACCGTTCTCATCTTTTATTTCATAATTACGACCAAGATTATCAAAATAACGAATAGATTCATTCGAATCTTTTAATTCAAAACCATTCGATGTTCTAGTCAATTCATTGCCTTCGTAACCTTCTGGAGAACGATAGCTGCCATCTTCTAGCTTGGTAAAATGGTAGCGTCCACCACCTTCCGAACGATATTCTATGATTGAATTATCAGCATTCGTTAATATTGATTCATGTGCATTAAACATCCAGCTGAAACCATAATGGTAATTATAGTAAGAAAGACTGTTATATGTTAAAGCAAGTTTAAATGCGTCTGTCTTTCCAGGTAGATTCAATAAAGGTATGTCGTAGACCATATTACCGTTTATTACATTGACCACTGCTGTACCTTCACCTTGAAAGTTATCAGGTGTATACGTCCAATAATCTGTTAGTCCTAATAACTCAAGCGGTCTATAAGTTACTTTTAATGTTGGTTTAGTAGATAATGAGTTTGTAGATTCAGAAGAATAATAAGTTTTTCTTAAGCTACTCCCTTCTATAGAATCTGGATATTTTAATAATAATCCGTAATTTGTACTTGGTGATTCATACCACTCTTTTACAGTATCAGTTATGGAGAAAGCTGCCTCTCCTTTAGCTGAATTTTGATTTTTACCTGATTGTTCTGATTTGAATTTTGGTTGATTTGCCCATGTTACCGTAGTTGTACTATACGGTGAGGTTACTTGATGTACATTCACTTGAGTAGCAGAAGTGTCAGTAATTTGATTGAGTAATAATTTGGCGTCCGATACCTCTCCATTAGGTATAGTTGGTAAATTAAATTTTAATAAGGAACGCGTCATACCTAAAGTAGCATTGTAACCTACAGATAAATAATCCGTGTTAGAATAATTGCTCGTTGAACTACTCGAAACAAATGTATCTTCAGCCTGATTAACATCAATCCATGGGTCAATTGTTACAGGATAGACACGTTTAGGATCAGTTAGAAATACTTCATCAGCAGTAATGGTTAACAGATACCCATTCTCTGTTTTTACAATCTCTTGTTCCACATTTTGGGAGATTACTCCCTCAGGTCCATCCTTTGTATTTGAGTCATACATGTATGGACGTTCTATTAGAAAAACAAATTCTCCATTTTGGTCAAAAAAATGGATACTTCCGTCCGTTTGCTTTTTCGCTTCTAAATTCTTTACATTTAACTCAAATTCAAATGTATTTCTCCCTTGATAGGAATTTAAAATAATATTTTCCTTTACTTTGGAACCTTCGACAATATACTCAAAATTCACATCGTTTAGTGGCTCCTCAAGTAAAATTTGGTTTTCATTTACTGTTGGAATTATATCCTTTGTACCTTCTGTTGGTAATGTCTCAGAGTCATTTGTAACTAAATCTATCTGCATTTCATGACCTTTAGTTTCGTATGTAAATAACTCTGTTTCATCCTGTTGAAATGGTTTCTTTGGAAAGTTTACTTCAAATTCGTTGTCCGTATTTTTAAAAGATTGATTATCTTTAGAAGAAACTAATGTATTATCAATATCAATCCACTGTTTATTCTTTTTGTAATGTATTGGTTCTAAGTATACTTCTGCTACATAAAAACCTTCTTCATTCAAAAAGACCTTTGAGTTTGCATTTCTTAGTTCTGGTATTTCTTTTAAAATTGCGCTAGAATTACTATCTGTTTTTTTCTCAGAATTGGTTTTATCTCCTCCGCTTACAGATGTTCTGTCATCTTCTTGAGCAGTTACTTCATTAGTTCCATAAAAAGGTATTGAACTTAAAACTAGTAATAACGAAAGAATGTATGAAAAACTTTTAAACATGACTCTTTTCCTATTCATTGAATTTCCCCTTAAATTAATTTTAAAATACTAGAAAGTATTTTCTTAGAACATTATCAATTATTTTATCAAGTTACAGAATAGGTAAATTGTCATTAAATTGATAATGATTCGAATTTTTTTATGTCATTTTAACCTTTTTTACCAAATATATATTATTTTCTGTAAACGCTAAAATAAAATTGACAGTTTTCGCTAAGATACTTTTTACACTTTCGCCAAATTTAAACAACATTCCTATAAACTAGTAGTATTAGTTTATTGGA
>Ga0180217_1002077_pt1 | contig 19478 bp, 17 predicted proteins | sample eDN3rd37CBELigOP_FD_128521 | JGI IMG/M metagenome (GOLD analysis project Ga0180217, IMG submission 128521) | Enriched Organic Plus compost microbial communities from Emeryville, California, USA - eDNA 3rd pass 37_C BE-Lig OP (version 2) (version 2) ... | reverse complement strand
TCGGGTGCCCCCGTCGCTGCGTCCGGGGCGACCACAGCAGTGGTCCTCTACCCAGGGGCCGCTGTGATGATCTGTGCGCAAAGTGCGCGATGTTTGCGATCGCTTACTGAGCGCAAGTCCAGCGGGGACAAGGGACAAAAAAATCTTCGCGGAGTTCGAATTTTCTCGTCTGGCGCGCACGATCTGTGCGCAAAACCGTTGATAAGCGCACGGTTGAGGCGGGGAGGAGGGGGAGCACGGTTGAGCGGGGCTCAGTCTTGGTGTGGGGGGGGGGGGGGGGGGGGGGGGGGGGGGGGGGTGGTGGTGTCGAGGGTGGTGATGGCGGCGACGGCGGTCATTGTGGCCGCGACGCGGTCGCGGTGGGGGTTGGAGGGGTAGAGGCCGGGGGAGAGGGTGGCGAGGTCGAGGGCGTCGCCGCCGGCGCGGGCCCACATCCATGGGGAGCGGTCCTCGGGGCGGTGGGCGGCGAGGATGCCGACGCCGGTGGTGATCTCGCGCAGGCCGTAGGCCCGCAGAAGCCAGGTTGCGTTTTCCATGCCGAGCCAGTGCGCGAGGGAGCGTCCGCAGAGGACCTCAGTGGCACCCAGGGCGAGGCTGAACCAGCCGAGTCCTTTGGCGATGCGGTCGCCGGCCATCTTCCGCCGCCGCGCGGGGTCGGGAGGGATGCGCGTCTTGAACGTCTGGCCCGCCGAGAGGCCCGCGACGCCGAAGCGGGCCGGCGCGGGATGCAACGGCTCGGGGGCCTGCGGGAGGCCGCGGCTGATCTCCAGCGGGCCCGGGAGTTCGGGGGCGTAGCCGGTCATCGCCTCGTTCGCCATGATGGCACCTCGCTGGCTTGCACGCTCACGGGGTCAGCACCACCTTGATGCAGCCGTCCAGTTTGTCGCGGAAGATCTCGTACGCCCGCGGGCCATCGTCCAGGGGCAGGCGGTGCGTGACCACGAACGATGGGTCGATGTCGCCGGCCTCGATCCGTCCGAGCAGCATCCGGTGGTACTTGGGCACGTGCGTCTGGCCGGCTTTGATCGTGAGTCCCTTGTTCATGATCGGGCCGAGGGGGATCTTGTCGGGGAAGCCGACGTAGACACCCGGCACGGAGACGGTTCCGGCCTTGCGGCAGCAGTAGACGGCTTCGCGGAAGGCGTGCGCGCGGTCGGTCGTGAGGCCGACGGCGGACTTGACGCGGTCCGCGATCGCGTCGGGCGGTCCCCAGCCGTGGGCCTCGGCGCCGACGCAGTCGATGCAGCGGTCGGGGCCGCGGCCGTCGGTCATCTCCTGAAGCCGCTCGTAGACGCTCTCGACGCTGAAGTCGATCGTTTCGGCCTGGCCCTTGTCGCGGGCCATGGCGAGGCGTTCGGGGACGCGGTCGATGCCGATGACGCGGCCGGCGCCGAGCATCCAGGCGCTCTGGATGGCGAACTGGCCGACGGGGCCGCAGCCCCAGACGGCGACGGTGTCGCCGGGCTCGATCTGGGCGTTCTCCGCCGCCATGTAGCCGGTGGGAAAGATGTCGGAGAGGAAAAGGACCTGCTCGTCGGCGAGGTCGGACTCGATCTTGAGGCAGCCGACGTCGGCGTGGGGAACGCGAAGGTACTCGGCCTGTCCACCGGGGTAGACGCCGACCAGGTGGGAGTAGCCAAGGAGGCCGGCGGGGGAGTGGCCCATGAGGGTCCGGGCGAGTTTGGCCTGCTTCGGCGGGTTCGTGCGGTCGCAGCAGGCGAAGAGTTGCCGCTGGCAGAACCAGCACTCGCCGCAGGAGACAGTGAAGGGCACGACGACGCGGTCGCCCTTGCGGAGAAAGCGGACTTCGCTGCCGATTTCCTCGATGATGCCCATTGGCTCGTGGCCGATGACGTCGCCGGGCTTCATGAAGGGGACGTAGCCGTCGTAGAGGTGCAGGTCCGACCCGCAGATCGCGGTCGAGGTGATGCGGACGATGATGTCGCGCGGGTCCTCGATCTCGGGATCCGGCACGCGGTCCATGCGCATGTCGCCCTTGCCGTGCCAGCACAGCGCCCTCATCGGAACCTCCTTGCCCGGTCCGTGGTCGGCGTCCCTGATGGATAGGCCCGCTTCGTCCGAGTCGCGTGATGATCTCTGCACCGACCGCCCCCCCTCCCCCTCCTCCCCCTCCTCCCCCCGGCCTCCTCCTGCTCTCCTCATCGCGCGGTCAACACGAACGTGTGTGGAACGAGGCCGGCCCTAGTCCTATCCCGGGGGGCCGGCGGCGGGCTCGGGTGTGGGCTCGGGGATGTCCACGACCAAGTCCCAGGCGTCGCAGCCGCCGCGGGCCCACGAGGCTGCCGTGTGCGCGAGGGACTCCAGAGGGTCGATCACGAGCAGTGCGGGGCGGCCCGGTTCGCGTGCGGGTTCGTCCTCCGTCCACGGGCGGTGCGGGGCGCACGACCAGTCGCCGCATGCGACGACGACCGCCGCCGCCCCGTCACGGCCGAGCGCGGTGATGCAGGCCCGCACGGCCTGGTCCGCTCCGGCGAGGTCGCCGCGGCGGATCCGCTGGGCGGCGTCGGCCATGCGGTCGGTGATGGTGGCGGGTATTTCCATGACGGCAAAGCCGAGTTGCCGCAGACGGGCGCGGTAGAGGTCGGTGGTCGTCTCGTTTCCGGCGGAGAGGACCGCGATGGGGGAGCCGGGTGGGCGGGCGCGGCGCAGGTCGGCGGCGGCACACTCGACGATGTGCATCACCGGGACATGGGCGGCTGCGCAGAGGTCGCGGTACCAGATGTGTGCGCCTGCGCCGGGGATCGCAACGGCGTCGGCGCCGGCACGTTCCAGGGCGTGAAGTCCGAGCAGGGCCGGCGCGGGAGCGATGGGGGATGCGTCGGGCTCGACGGGGACCGGGTCGCTCCACAGGATCGCGGGCGTAGGGCCGCCGCTGCGCCGGCGCGAGGCGGCGTTGAGGCGTTCCATGAACGCCGCGGCGGCGGGCGGGTCCGCGCAGTCCAGTACGCCGAGGAGTCTGCGCCCGTTGATCATCGGAAGTGCCTCACGCGGGTCGCCCTCTCCCCGCCCCCCTCCCCCTCCCCTCCCCCCGCAATCTCCTGGGGGGGCTCCACGTATCAAAGTAGCCGCGTGGAGAGCGGGGCGGTGAGATGAGACTCATGTCTGTGTGGGAACGCTTGGCCGCTACTGGCCGAGGGCTCGGAGCACGACCGTCGCGTACGCTCCGCGCGGCAGGGCGAAGCGCACCAATCGCTTTAGCCTCGGGCCGTCGGGCTCGGGCGGGTCCAGGCGCACGCCGGTCGCCTCGACGAACAGCGGGCGTTCGGCGGAGCCGAACGTGACGCCGATCGAGGGGGGGAGGCGGAGGTTGTCGAGCGAGAGGCCTTCGGCCTGGAGCACGGCCTGAGCCGCGGCGCCCCACGGTTCGGTCAGGCGGATGCCGGGGGCGAGCATTGGCACGGAGGCGCAGCGCAGCGGTTCGGGCACGAGGCTTGGCGCGGGGAAGAGCATCGTGCCGAAGCGGTCGTCGGCGGCGATGATCCGTGCGCCGGGCGCGTCGGTGGGCGGGGCGAGGCCGCTGACGAGGCGGTGGGCCGTCTGGTTCCAGAGGTACGACTGGTACGCCTCGATCAGGATCATCCGAAGGAAGCGGGGGAGGGCTCCGATCGCTTCGTCGAAGCCTGCGCCGGCGGCGAGGCGCTCGACGGCGCGGCGCTCGGGGCAGGGGGGGAGTGTTGCCGCCAGTTCGGCCCAGGTGCCCCACGATTGGGCGGCGAGGCGCGTGAAGCGGCGGCGGAGGCCGGTGTCCTTGCGCGCCGGGGTTGCGATCGCCAGGCGGAGAGCGGTTTCGAACTCGCCGCGGACCATGTGGCGTGCGGCGAAGCCTTCGCCGTGGCGGGCGGAGCCGAAGCGTTGGTCGCCGAAGTAGTTGACGATCAGCAGGCGCGACCCATGGTCGCCTTCGCCGGTGCGCAGGATGGCGGCGCGGCGGTCCATTTCGGCTACGGCGGTGGGGGGCAGGTCGCGCACGACGATGTCGAACTCGTTGCGCTCGATGGCGACTGCGGCGAGGGGGTGGTCGAGCCAGCCGAGGAAACGGGCGGTCCAGCGGGGGCCGTCGGCGAGCGGCGGGGCAGGGGCATTGGGACGCAGCGCTGCGGTGACGTGCTGGGTGGTTCGCGCGTGCTTGTCTTTCAGGCCGGCGTAGGAGACATCTTGCGGACGCACACGCAGCGTTCGGGCGAGGGCGGCGGCGGCTTCGGGCGTGGCCAGCGACTCCTTGCGGAGTTCGTAGAGGGCGTGGCGGCGGTTGCCGCGGCTGGTGGCGATGGCGCGGGCGACGTCTTCGGCGAGGACCTCGCGGACGATGAAGTCGCTTGGCTGTTTTCTGATGGTCATGCGCCTGCGTGGTTCCGGCGGGCTCAGAGTCCGTCCCGGACCATCCGCGCCAGTTCGTCCGCGAGCAGGCGCGCGAGCGCTTCCTGGCCCGCCTCGTCCGGGTGGATGTAGTCGCGGTAGCCGCGTTGCTCTTGCGTGATCAGGCGCACCATCTCGTCGCGGGTCTCGATCATTCGTACACCTGCCCGGGCGGCGACGCCGCGGATCAGGTCGTATCCCGAGTCCATGCGGCCGGCGGTCAGTTCGGAGAGTTTGGGATGGTGCACGATCAGGACGCGTGCGCCCTGGCTGCGCGCGGTGTTGATCAGCGTTTCCAGGGCGCCGAGGGCGGCGCGGCGGCCTTCATCGGTCGGCGCGGGCTCGGGCGCGGGCTTTTCTCGGCGGCCGAGCACGTGGTAACTGAACGCCTTGGGCACGTATGTGCTGAATGCTTCCTGGAGCGCGAGGATCGGGCGGCGCGTCGGGAGGTCCGGGCTGAGGGGCTCGAAGGTCGGCGCATCCGCCGCGTCCTCGCTGTTGAGGACGATCACGACGACGTCGGCGTCGAAGAGGCCGTGCTTGTTGACGTAGGCGAGGAGGTTGGGCGGGCCCCAACTGCCGCAGGCGATGTTGCCCACGACGACGGGCCGGTCGAGCCGCTCGCGGAGCATCGCGGGGAGTCTGGTCGTGGCGAGGTCGGCCTGATCGATGGGGTTTCCGCCGTTGACGACGCTGTCGCCCAGCACCATGATGCGGAGTTCGCGCGGGTCGGACTTGCGCGCCGGGAACTCGGGGCTGCGCATCGAGTAACTGTTGTACGAGACCGTGTTGCCGAAGCGCTTGTATGTTCGCGAGGGGACGGGCAGGTATTCGATCTGCGGGTCCGCTATGTAGAGCGGCGGGTCCCCCATGCCGAGGACGAAGCGGGCGACGATCTCGCCGGCGACGACACCGAACACGAGCGTCACGGCCGCCGTCCACGCCAGCAGCCGCGGCCAGCGCCGGCGCCGGGCGGGTGCGGATGAAGCGTGCTCTGCGGCGGCCTCGTCGCTCATGCGGCCCTCTCGTCCCACCTCCCCGGTGGTGCGTCGTTTGGACCGCGGATGGTAGGAATGCGGCCACCCGGGGCCGATCCTGGCCGCGGGTGGCCGCCGTGTGGGGCTTTGGCTTGGGGGCCGTCAGGTCCCGACCGGGATGGGGGCGGAGAAGATCTCGCGCAGGCCTTCGGGGAGTTGACGCTGCATGTCCTCGACCTGACCCTGGCTGACGGATTGGGCGATGACGGCGCCGACGCCCTCGAGGACCTCGGAGGCGCGGGCCGGGGTCAGGCCGAGTTGGTCGGCGAGTTCGGTCTCGACGGCCTGGCGCGTGATCGACTTGTCGGGGCCGGTGGCGGCGGGGCGCAGTGTCGGCTGGAGGAGTGAGGGGAGTTGCGCGATCAGGTCGCGGGCCTCCTGGGGCGTGAGGCGGCTGACGATCGCCGTGAGGACGATCTCGAGGGCGGTTTCGGCCTGTTCGGAGGAGTCCAGGCCCGTTGTTGTGCGCACGCGGTTGAGGAGGCGGCCGTAGGTGGACTGGGCGCGGCCGGCGCGGCGTCTGGCGGCGGGGGAGCGCGGCGAGCCGGCCGGGCCGCCCTCGCCGATCTGGCCTTCGATGATGGCGGCCAGTTCGTCGAGCGAGGCGGCTTCGTCGAGGAGGAGGTCGTCGAACGTCACGATGCCGACGACGCGCTGGCCTTCGACCAGCGGGATGCGTCGGATGTTCCGATCGCGCATGAGGCGCAGGGCTTCCTCGCGGCTGTCGGAGGGGGTGAGGACCGCGACGGGGGTTGTCATGACTTCTGCGAGCGTGGTCGTCGTGGGGTCGAGGCCGCGGCCGAGGACGCGGATCGCCAGGTCGCGATCGGTGACGAGCCCGACGACGCGGCCCTTGTCCTGCACGACGATCGCGCCGATGTTGTTGTTCTCGATCGCCCTTGCCGCTTCGAGAACCGAGGTACTCGGCTTGAGCACCACGACCCGCGGCATCCGGTACCACCTCAGCGTCATGTGCGTCCTCCTGCTTGGGTTCAGGTTGCTCGTCTGAGCGGCCTGGTTCGTCTGCGCTGCACGGTTTTTCGCACGGTGCGCTCCGCGCTCTGAAGAGCGAGGTCGGCGGCGGTGCGGAAGGAACCCGCCCGGCTCTCGACGACGACGCTGGGGAGGCCCCTGAGGACCGTCTTGACGCGGCAGACGTGATCGACGCCGCCCTTGGGGCCGTTGATGTCGCGGATCCGGACGGTGGCGCGTTCGACCGAGGCGGCGAACTTCCCCAGTTTCGTGCCGAGTTTGCGGCGGAGGTACTCGCGGTCTTCCGGGCCGAGCGCAACGCCTTCGGCGCGGATGTGGACGGGGGGCTCGGGGGCCCGCACACGCTGCGTCCGGCCCTTGGAAGTCCTGGCGACCCGCGGAAGTTCGGGCATGTTGCTCACCCCCCGGTGCGATCAGTGACGGAACGTGGCGGCGACGCCGGTGGGGGCCGGCATGCGCGCGGACGGGACGATGATGACTTCTCCGCCGGTTCGCAGGACCGCTTCGGCGAGGTCGTCGAGGACATCGCCGACTTCGGGGTCGGCCAGGCGGCCGGGGTGGACTTCGCCCGTCTGGGGGTCGAAGCGGCCGGGGACGACGCGGTCGGCGTCCACGAGCAGGACTTTGACCCGGCCCGCGGCGGTCGCCTGTGCCACGACATTCACATCGGTGGAGCCCAGGCCGTTTGCCGCGGCGGCGCGGTGTTCATCGGTGAGGCGGGCGAGGCGGGCGAGGTATCTGGGCTCGAGGATGCGCCAGACCTCGGCCCGGAGTTGGTCGAGCGTGAGGGGGTCGGGGTCCCTCATCACGCCCTCCGGCTGGAGCAGCGGGTTGCGGCTGATGCGGCGGAAGACGGACTGGTTCTCGGGGAGTGCGGCGAGGATCAGGGGGAGCCCGCTGGGCCGGGAGAAGCGCTGGAGCACCTCGCGGTCGATGAACTGGAAGAACCGTTCGGTGTCCTTGTATTCCTCGTCCTTGCGGCCGCCGAGGCCGGGGAAGGCGCCCGTGCCGCCATGGGCCGGGGCGCCGGGGCCGGCGCGCTTGCCGTAGGCGCCCACGTTCTGGTGCGCCTCGGTGACCTGCTCGCCCAGCACCTCGGTCATGGTGGTGGGCATGTCGCCGGTGTCGAGTTCGTGCAGGGCGTCGCGGTTGCCCTCGAGCATCCGGACTCTGTGTCGGTCGAGGCAGAGGACTTGGTAGCGGTCGGCCGACTGCACGATGCGCAGCAGCGGCTTGACGTGGAAACTGTCGGCGACTTCGACGAACTCCTTCACGGGGCGGGGGAGCCGGAAGACGTCGAAGCGCGTGGGCGACGCGAGGATGGCGAGACCCTGTCGCGAGTATTGCCAGAAGTGGGTGTCGTTGATGAGTGCCGCGAACGGGCGGATCAGCGGCTCGACGTCCCGCCCGGCGTATTTCTCGCGCAGCGAGCGTTCCGCCTCGCGCACCAGGTTCTTGTAGCGGATGGGGTCTTCCAACGCGCCCGGGATGGCCGGGTGGGTCGGCTGGTAGAGGGAGATGCAGGGCGGCTGGTCTCCCTTGAGCAGGTCTCGCAACGTCTCCGCCGTGAGGGGTCGCATCCCGCGCTCCTCTCCGCCGCGGCGGGCGGGCGAAGCGGCCGCCGGCACTCCGGCGAACCGCCGGCCCACACCACCGCTGCTCGAGCGTTTGTAGGACCGCGGGCGCGGGGGCGGGCGCGCGGCGGATGAAAGGACGGCAATATCCGCGGGTTCGGGAGCGAGGGGTTGGCCCGGCGGTGTCGCTCGCCGCGGGGTGTGCTCTGGAGCGTCAGGACGGCGGCAAGGCCGTCGCCGGATGCCGAGCGGGGTGGCCGGGTGCTACCATGGGCTCCAAAGCGTGCGGGCGTAACTCAATGGTAGAGTGCAAGCCTTCCAAGCTTGATGTTGCGGGTTCGAGTCCCGTCGCCCGCTCTTGAATCCCCTCAATCGGGCGGCTCTCCGCGGCGGCGGGGCCCCCCCCGGGCCCGACCGCCGGGCCCTGCCGTTGCACCGGGCACGCCCAGCCATGGCGACCTTGTCGGTTCCTTCCAACTTGATCTTCCTGCAGCCCCTCGCCGGGCCGCCGCTCCAGCCGCTGCGCATCCAGGGGGACCGTCCGGTCACGCTCGGTCGGTCGAGCGAGTGCGAGGTCCGGCTGGAGAACCCGGTCGTCTCCAAGCGGCACGCCTCCCTGGCGCGGCTCGGGGAGTCTTGGATCATCCGCGACCTGGGGAGCCGGCACGGCACGCATGTCAACGGGGTGCCGCTGACCCCACAGCAGGCCGTGCCGCTCTCGGAGGGGGACCTGGTGGTCATCCGCCCGTGGGTGTTCCGCGTCCGGATGCGCGAACCCGATCCGAGCACGATGATCACGATCGACCGTCCGCATGCGGAGGGGGACCAGATCGAGCGGCTCCCGCCGTCGCACACGGAATTCGGCGTGCGCGAGCAATATGCGCAACTCATCAGCGCATCGGGGGCGATCTTCGGCGCGGCGGACGAGGAGGGGCTGGTCAGCGCGATCATCGACCGGGCCCTGGCGGGCTCGGGCTTCCATCGCGGGGCCGTGCTGCGGCAGAGCGCCGGGGACGCCGCGGCCGGAGGGAAGGGGGGCGACGTGGAGATCGTCGCCGCGATCGATCGCGCGCGGCGAGACGGCGAGAGGTTCGAGTTCAGTCGCTCGCTGATCTCGGCCGCCTCGACGGGGAGCCCGGCGGTCCTTATCGCTCCACGGAGCCCGGTTCCGGAGAACAGCGTCGTTCGGCTCAACATCACCCGAGCGCTGTGTTTGCCCATTCTTGTGGAGTCGTCGGTCTGGGGTTACCTGTACCTCGATTCCCGGCGGGGCGAGGCGCCGCCGCGGGATGATGCGATCGGGTTCTGCGGGGCGATCGTCGAGATGGCGGGGCTTGCGCTGGCCTCGCTCAAGGCCCGTGAACTGCGGGAGCGGCTGCAGACCCTCCAGGGGGACATCGAGGCGGCAGCGCAGGTGCAGCGCATGATCATGCCGCCGGCGCAAGGGGAGTTCGGGCCGCTGCGCTACGCGGTGCGGAGCCAGCCCGGGCGGCTACTCTCGGGCGACCTGTTCGACGTCGTGCCGCTGGAGGACGGGCGCGTGGCCGTCGCCCTGGGCGACGTGACCGGCAAGGGGGTGGGCGCGGCGTTCCTGATGGCCGTGGCTCAGACGCTCGTTCGCTCGTACGTGACACGCTGCGACGACCCGGCCGAGGTGCTGGACTCGCTCAACGCGTACTTGTCGCGGCTGCACGCCGGGCCGCGGTTCATCTCGCTGTGGCTGGGCATCTTCGACCCGCGCGGGCGGCGCGTGACCGTCGCGGACGCGGGGCACGGCTACGCGGTCCTCGCGGGGGCCGGGCGCTCGCCGGTCCGGTTGCAGTGCGCCGGCGGGCCGGTTGTCGGCGCGGTGGCCGGGTGCCGGTACGAGCGGGCGGAGTGCGAGTGGCCGGCCGGCGCCCGCGTGATTCTCTTCAGCGACGGGCTGGCGGAGCAGGCGGGGGACCTGGGCGAGCAGTTCGGGCTGCAGCGCATCCTTGAGTCGGTGGTGGCGGATGCCTCGCCGCAGGGGGACGTGGACGGCCTGTTCGAGGCCCTTCGCTCGCACGCTCGTACGGACGCCTTCACCGACGACGTGACGATCGCGTCGGTTCAGGCTTCGTGAGTCCGGGAACTGCGTCGGTGATGTCGGGTTGTGAGGCGGCTTTGGTCTCGCGCCGGCCTGAGGGTTGTGACGGCTGCGGAAACTGTGCGGGTTATCGCGCTCGCGGCCGATCCGCGGTTGTCAGCAAGGATCAAACCCGGTTGTCAAAACCGAGATAAATGGGATGCTCGCGGCCGCTTCGCGACCGGTCGGCTGCGCGGCACGAGCGCAGATGCTCAGGCGAGGACCCCCATGAACGCCCGCGTTCGCGCCTTCACCCTCATCGAACTGATCGCCGTGATCATCGTGCTGGCGATCCTCTCGGGGATCGCGATTCCGCGGTACATCGACGCTTCCACCAGGGCCCGGGAGGCCGCCGCCAAGCACACGCTCGGCACGGTGCGGTCGGCGATCGCCACGTTCTACAACAACGGCGCGATCAACGGTGCGCCGGCGTGGCCCACACTGGCGCAGATGCAGACGTTCGGCGCAACCGGCGTGCTGAAGGAGCCGCTGCCGGTCAACCCGTACAACCACTCGTCCGCGATCAGGGCCGCGACGTGGTCCGCGATGCCGCCGGTCGGCGGGCCGGAGGGGTACGCCTACGACCCGACGACCGGGAAGTTCTGGCTCAACTCGACGACGGCGGGGGTCAACGAGCACCTGTGGTGATCGTGGTTGCGGGGGGTGTGGTTTCGGGCAGGTGAGTGCCGGCCGGTAGGGGGTGGAGGGGGCGTTCAGGCAAGCACAGCCTTGAGTTGTCGTTCGTCGAGCGGGCGGTCGAACTCCACGCCGATGCGGTGGATGCCCCCATCTTCCTCGCGGCTCCAGCGCACCTCGCCGCGGACGGTGATCCGTCGCCCGTCGGCGGTTGCGAACTGCACGGTGCACGGCGTGCCGGTCGCGGGGGCCGTGCCGCAGAGGAACGAGACGCCGCCGGCGCTGACGTCGCGGGGGTAACTCAGGAGCGTGGTCGTGCTCCCGTCCGGGTTGGTGATCCGCACGGTCAGGCCGACTCTTGGCACGGGCTCGCGTGCGTGGGCGCGGGCCTCGACGCTCGCCGTTCCTGTCGCCGTTGTTTCTGGTCGCTCCGGCATTGCGCACCTCGGTCTGTCGACCTGCCTAGTTGAGTTGCCTGAGGAAGTCGCTGTACGTCGTCGTGTACCCGCGTGTCGTGACTTCGTCCACGTCCAGGGGGATCTCCTCGAGCGGCCGGCGCGTGTACGGCCTGTCGTTGGCGAGCATTGTGTCCGCCACCAGGCGGCGGGCGAGGTCCTGCTCGGGGTCGGCGTTCCAAAGGATGAACTCTCGGATGCCGGTGCGCACCAGGTGCGCGATCATTTCACGCCAGAGCCAGACGTTCCGCAGGTCGTGCCCCTCGCCCACGTCGGGCCGCACGTAGAACCGGGGCGAACTGATCCAGGGGATGACGGACGTGCCGCGGGCCGCGGCGCACGACCTGGCGATGTTGAGGTTGTGGATGAACGAGTTCCAGATGACCTCGTGCTCGCGGCCGTGGTACATCCATCCGGTGTCGTTGAGGTAGAGCGAGGGGGAAGAGACCGTGTCGGTCGCGAGCGGGGGCACGGGCCAGCCGTTGACGTCCTGCACCGGGAATGTCGGCAGGATGTCCCACCAGTTGCAGAGCCGGAAGCGCCGGCGGCCATCGGGGGCGTCGAAGATGTGCGAGTCGATGAAGATCTTGCGGAACGCTTCGATGAGCAGTGAGTGGGCGTAGCGGTTGAAACGGACCATCGCGTCGCGGCCCGGATCCGTCCACATGGTGTAGTCGCTGGGGTGCAGGCGCTTGAGGTCGTCGGGCAGGCGCGCGAAGGCGGCCGGGCTGTTGTAGATCCGGCTCATGCGGCGTTCCCACTCCTTCGGATCCCAGGGCCCGAGGATGCCCCAGGTGGTCACTCCGTCCTCCACGTCCGCCGCGATGAGGTCGAGCCATATGCCGCGCTGCCGCAGGCGCTCACCCAGCGGCCGCAGCCAGTTGATCGAGGGCAGCACGTCGATGCCGTTTTCGAAGATGGTCAGCCAGTCCAGGTCCGGGCGGTTGGGGAGATCCGGGATGCGCTCGCGGATCTGTTTGCTGAGCAGCCAGAAGGGCAGCAGCACGCGCTCGCCCTGCCGGTAGCGGGCGAGTTTCTCGACGGCCTGCGCGGCCTGCTCCTCGTTGTTGTCGTCGTACAGATTGACGACCACAAACGGGATGATGCCCGCGTACTGCGGGCTTGCTCCCGCCGAGGCCCATTCATACACGCGGAGGTAACGCATCCGGGCCGTCTCCCTTGCCCCTTCTTATCGGCGCTGCGGCGCTCGGTGGTCAGCGGCAGTCCCTGTGCCTGGTGAACCTTGGCGAACGGAACGCTACGCTCGCCCCCGGGGCGGGCTCGGCGCGGCCGCGCATACCACCGCCGCGATGGCTGTTGCGATCGCCAGTTGCCAGGGGTACGCCAGTTTGAGGTCCCCCATGCCGAGCCACGGCGCCCAGACCCGCCACGCCCACGGCTGCATCCCCAGCACCGCGACGAACCCTGTGCCCAGGGCTGCGACGGCGCTGGTCCCGCTGCCGCGCCTGGTGAAGATGGCCGTCGCGAAGACGGCGACCAGCCCGGCGTAGGCGAAGCCCATGACGCTGAGCGCGAAGTCGATGAGCGTCTGGCCGTGGGCCTTCATCGCGGCGTACCACCAGACGCAGAGGCACGCGAACAGGCCGAGCACGAGGCCCCAGGCCGCGACGCCCCAGCGGCCGACCGCGAGGTAGTGCCGCTCGTCGCGGTCCGGCCGCAGCGGGCGGTAGAAGTCGTTCAGGAACGTCGCCGACATCGCGTTGAGCGCGGAGTTGAGGCTGCCGATTCCGGCAGCGAAGAGGCCGGCCATCATGACGCCGGGCATGCCGGGGGGCATCTCGCGCAGGATGAACGCGAGGAAGACCTCCTTGCCCTCGGGCGCGGGATACGCCGGGGCGGCGGCGCCCATCAGGTCGGGGCGCTGGTAGAAGACGTAGAGGAGCAGGCCCAGCGTCATGAACAGGGCCGTCACCGGGAGCCCGACGAGCACGCCGAGCACGGCGGACCAGGACCCGCGGACCGCCGAGCGGCAGGTGAGCATCCGCTGCACGAGATCGTGGTCGGTGCCGTAGGCGCCGAGGTTCAGGAGCGTAAAACCGATGATCGCCGTGAAGAGCGTGTAACTCACGGCCGGGTCGGTGGAGAACGAGAGGAGCGTGATCTTGCTCGTGCCGTTCGGGCCGGGGGAGTCGGACAGAGCCGCGGCGAGGCCCGCCGGTCCGAGCGGGATGCGCCAGAGGAGCACGCCCGCCGCCGCGGCGGCCGCGCCGACGAAGACGCAGGTCTGGATGACGTCGGTCCAGATGATGCTCCGGATGCCGCCCACGAGCGTGTAGAGGATCGCCACGGCCGACAGCACGGCGATCGCGAGGACCATGTGCGCGGGCTCGTCGTCGCCGAAGACGATCATGGATGCGGGGATCGCGACGATGAAGACCCTCGCGCCGCTGGCGAAGACGCGGCCGACCATGAACATCGCGCTGGCGGCGCGCTTGGCGCCGACGCCGAAGCGAAGTTCGAGGAGTTCGTAGACGGTGCTCACGTTGGCGCGGTAGAAGGCCGGGACGAAGAAGAGGGCGACGACGGCGATCGCCAGCAGAGAGCCGAGGCTCGCGGAGAGGTACGTGAGGTTGCCGACGTACGCCTGCTGCGGGCCGCCGATGAACGTCGCCGCGGAGAGGCTGGTGGCGAGGACGCTCAGGGCGACGGCCCAGACCGGCATCTGCCGCCCGGCGAGGAAGTACTCGGCCGAGCCGGAGGGCGTGCGGCGGGCCAGGACGACGCCCGTCACCAGCAGGAGCGCGAAGTACGCTCCGAGCACCACCCAATCGACTGCCGCGAACCGCGCCTCGGCGAGGACGACCATTCCACACTCCGCTTGGCGCACGTCGGCGCCGTCGTCACAATCCCGCCATGATCGGCCACCCGCCCCGTTTCCGTCCACTCCCTTCCGCGCGGCCGGCGTGCGGGGCCAGCCGAACCGGACTGGCCGGTGTGCTGGGCCTCGTGGTGCTGCTGGTGCTCTCCGGCTGCACGGCGGCTCCCCGGCCGGGGACGCACCACCCCCGGCGCGGCGACGAGATCATGATCGCCGGCCAGTTGTTCCACACGGGCGCCCCGGTCGTGCTCTGGACCGACCCGGGCGGGTACGACGCGTACCGCACCGAGAAGCGGTTCGTTCCCTTCGAGAAGGCCCAGTGGACGCCGCCGGCGGAGGGCGGCGGGGGGAGTGGGGGAGTGGAGACGCCGAACCGTTACGGTCTGCGGTTCGCCCGTGATCCCTCCCGGCTGCCGCCGGATCTGCTGGAGCGGGTGCGCGGCGGGGGATGGGACCTTGCCTCCCTTCAGGAGCGGATCGACCAGTTCGTCATCCACTACGACGCGGCGGGGACGAGCCGGCAGTGTTTCAAGATCCTGCACGACCACCGCGGGCTCTCCGTTCACTTCATGCTCGACCTGGACGGCACGATCTACCAGACGCTCGACGTGAAGGAGCGTGCGTGGCACGCGACGACCAGCAACGACCGGTCGATCGGGATCGAGATCGCCAACATCGGGGCGTACCCGGCCGCGGCATCCTCTTCTCTTCCTCCGCCGCTCGCTTCGTACTACGCGACCGACGCTTCCGGCCGCACGATCGTCACCCTTCCGCCGCACCTGGGCGACGGCGGCATCCGCACGCCCAACTTCGTGGCCGGGCCCGCCCGGCCCGATCCGGTCGTCGGCGAGATTCAGGGGCGGAGGTACATCCAGTACGACCTGACCCCCGAGCAGTACGACTCGCTGATCAAGTTGACCGCGACGCTCTGCTCCGTCTTCCCCAACCTGCCGTGCGACTACCCCCGCGATGAGACGGGGGCGCTGATCACGCACAAACTCCCTGACGACCGGCTCGCGGCCCACCGCGGCCTGCTCGGCCACTACCACATCCAGCACAACAAGGTGGACCCCGGCCCCGCCTTCGACTGGGACCGCGTGATCGACGGCGCCCGGCGGCTCATGCGCTGACCTGCTGGGCGCGGTGCCTTACCACCGGCACCGTCGCCATCGTGTGCAGCCCGGGGGCGGCGCTCAGCAGCGATCCGATCGCGTTGATCGTGATCGCGGTGGTCGCGACGTCTCCGTGCACGCCGCCGCGGATGACCAGGTCGATCGCCGGGATCCCCTCGATCACGACGCGGTCGCACGGGTGCTCCTGCCCGATCGCCGCCTGGAACTCCATGCGCACGATCTCGCGTCCATCGCGGTCCCAGGCGCTGGCCGTCTGGCGCACGCCCGCGGCGTGGCCCTTGCGGATCGCCCCCAGGGCGCACTCCAGTTCGCGCTCGGCGATCACGGGTTCGATCGTCTCCTCCCACCGGTCGATCGTGAGCCCCACGTACCTGGCGATGAAGTGCATGGATTCGCCCAGCCCCACGTGACGCAGCCACCCCGCCTTGACGCCGGCCTCGAAGTCCTCTTCGCTGAGCCCGGCGCCGATCTTCTTCTGGAACGGGACGCGCCGGCTGGCGGCGTCCTGCACCCGCTCGCAGCGCACCGACTCGACCGAGGCCGACACCGCGGTCGCGAAGACCGGCAGCGCATCCATCACGAAGCCGGGGTTCACGCCGGTCCCGATGATGCCGCAGGCGTTGCGGCGGGCCAGTTCGTCCAGTTCGGCGGCCAGTTCGGCGTGGCGCAGCCACGGGAAGACCAGTTCCTCGCAGGTGCTCACGACGCTGATGCCGCGGCCGAGGAGTTGGCGGAACGTCCCCATGCACGCGGGAAGGTCGGACGAGGTGGTCACGACGGCGACATCCACATCCGCCTTCGTGACCTGGCCGAGGTTGTCTGAGATCACGACCCCGCCGCCGGCCTTCTCGACGACGTCCTCCAGCCGCTTGCCGGCCAGGTCCGGGCTGACGTCCACCGCCGCGACGATGCGCCCCACGCCGCGGCGGTGCAGATCCGCGGCGATCATCCGCCCCAGCGGCCCCAGCCCGACGTGCAGCACCCGGTAGCCCGCGCTGGTCCTGTGTCCCATGGGACGGCAGTCTACAGGCCCCCATCGCCCCCTGCCCCGCCCCCTTGGCCGGGCAGGAGGAGGGTTTTGCGGGGCCGCCGAGCGCCCCATCCATATACTTCACGAGCGAGACACCGGAGCCTTCTCATGACGACCCATCCGCGTCCGACGACCGCCCCCAAGCCCGCCCCGCACCTTGAGAAGATCGACCCCCAGTCGGTCACGATCTCCGGGCTCGCCCTCGATCCGGTCTACGGCCCGCACAACCTCCCCGACTCGCTGAAGAACCTCGACCGCGACATCCCGCCGCCGGGGAAGTACCCGTACACCCGCGGCCTGTTCCCGCAGGGGTACCGGACGCGCCTGTGGACCATGCGGCAGTTCGCCGGCTTCGGCTCCGCGGACGACACCAACCGGCGCTTCAAACTGCTGCTGGAGAAGGGCAAGGGGACCAACACCGGGCTCTCGACCGCCTTCGACCTGCCGACGCTCATGGGGCGCGACTCGGACGACCCGCTGTCGGTCGGCGAGGTCGGGCGCTGCGGCGTGGCGATCAGCACGATCGAGGACATGCACCGGCTGTACGCCGACATCCCGATCGACGAGGTGACCGTCTCGCAGACGATCAACGGCCCCGCGGCGGTGATCTGGGCGATGTACCTGGCGATGGCCAGGCAACGGGGCATCCCGTGGGAGAAACTCGGCGGGACGCTCCAGAACGACATCCTCAAGGAGTTCCACTCGCAGAACGAGTTCATCTTCCCGCCGGAGCCGTCGGTGAAACTGGTGGTGGACACGATCGAGTTCCAGTCCAGGCACCTGCCGAAGTGGAACTCGGTGAGCATCTCCGGCTACCACATCCGCGAGGCGGGCTCGACGGCGACGCAGGAACTGGCCTTCACGCTGCGTGACGGGATGGAGTACGTCGAGGCGTGCCTGGAGCGCGGGCTGGACATCGACAGTTTCGCCCCGCGGCTGAGTTTCTTCTTCAACAGCCACAACGAGTTCTTCGAGGAGATCTGCAAACTGCGCGCGGCGCGGCGGATCTGGGCGCGGATGATGCGCGAGCGCTACGGCGCGAAGAACGAGCGCTCGTGGTTCATGAAGACGCACGTGCAGACGGCCGGGTGCTCGCTGACGGAGCAGCAGCCGCTGAACAACATCGTGCGCGTGGCGTACCAGGCGATGGCGGCGGTGCTGGGCGGGTGCCAGAGCCTGCACACGGACTCGATGGACGAGACGCTCGGCCTGCCGACGGAGCAGGCGGTGACCGTCGCGCTGCGCACGCAGCAGATCCTGGCCTACGAGACGGGCGTGACGCGGACGACCGACCCGCTGGGCGGGAGCTGGTTCATCGAGTCGCTGACGGACAAGATGGAGGAGGAGGCGCTCCAGTACATCTCGGACATCGACCGGATGGGGGAGTACGCGGATGGTCCGACGGCAAGCGGCCAGGTTCAGAGCGGGGACCTGGCGTCGCACCCGGCGTACCGGCCGCGGAAGGGGTACGGCCGCGGGGTGGTGAACGGGATCAACAAGGGGTACTTCCGCCGCCAGATCGCGGAGGCGAGTTACCGCTACTCGGAGGAGTGCGAGGCGGGGGACCGGCTGATCGTGGGCGTCAACGCGTTCAAGGACGCCGAGGACGAGCGCCCGATCGACATCCTCCAGATCTCGCACGAGGTCGAGGTCCAGCAGTGCGAGCGCCTGGCGGAGTTCAAGAAGCGCCGCGACGCCAGGGGCGTGGACAAGGCCCTGAACGCGATCCGCGAGGCGGCCCGCCGCAACGAGAACGTGATGCCCTACCTGATCGACGGCGCGCTGGCCAACTGCACGCTGGGGGAGATGGTTCAGGCGATGGCGGACGTGTACGGGCGGTACACGGGCGGGCCTGAGTGGTAGAGATCGGATCTGGTTCAGGGGGCGGGAGCGAGTCGCCAGGGCTTGAGTCGAGGCCACTCCGGGTCTACGCGGCGTGGTTTATGCTCGTGTCAGCCGGTTGTGGACCGCCGCGCGGTGGGCGTTGGTCGTGCCGCGGGCCGTGACTCGTCGCCGCTCCTGGAGAGTTCCGCCGGCTGGGGTGCGGGCGGCGGGGGTGGGGGAGGGGGGGCCGCGTCTGCGGCGGCAGCGCCCGCCTCGGCAGCGCCGACGCCCGCGAGGCCCGTTCACGCACCTGCGCGGGCGACCCCGACGCCTGCGCGCTTCGCCCGAGCGCCCGCGCGGTCGGCTCCCGCGCCTGCGGCTCTGACTCTGCACGCTGCCGGAGTGACGCCGGCGCCTGCGCGCCCCGCTCCGACGCCTGCGCGCATCGCGCGCGCAGGGCCGCGCGGTTCCGTTTATGCCGGCTGCGCCGGTCCTGCGGCCCCCGGACCCGCGTTTTCGTGGCCGTGGCGGGCGGAAGCGGGGGGGAGGGGGGGCGGGGGCCGATGGGCGGGGGCATGGGAAGGATCATCCCCACGCGCACGCGGGACCGGCTGGACTTCTTCGCCGCGCACGCCCCCGTCTGGGTTGAGCACGCCGAGGCTCTGGGGATCTCCGCGGAGCAGGCGGCGGCGTTCGCCGGCCTCGTCGATGCCGCCCTCGCGGACTACGACGCCAAGATCGCCGCCGACCAGGCCGCGATGGCCGCCACGGCCCGCCTCCACGGTTCCGTGGAGGCCGCGCACGCCGCCGCGAGCAGCCTCATCCGCATCATCAAGGCCCGCGCCGAGGCCTCGGCGAGCCCGACCGACATCTACAACCTCGCGCAGATCCCGCCCCCGTCCCCCGCGTCCCCGGCGGCCCCGCCGGCGCAGCCCCGCGCCCTGGCGGCCGCCCTCGACGCCGGCAGCGGCGCCCTCACGCTCACCTGGAAGGCCACCAACCCCCCCAACACGCAGGGGACAACCTACATCGTCCGCCGCAGGCTCGCCCCGTCTCCGGGCCAGCACCCATCTCCGTGGGAGGTCATCGGGATCACCGGCGCCAAGGCCTTTCTCGACGCGACGATCCCGGCGTCGCCGCCGCCGGCGAGCATCCAGTACACAGTCCAGGGGCAGCGCGCCGACATCAGCGGTCCGGTCAGCCCGATCCTCACCGTCAACTTCGGCGCCCTGCGGACGGGCCGGTCCGAGCCTTCCTCGCTGTGCGCTGCGTGACCCCTCTGGCTGCTCGGCCCGCCATCTGCGGCCCCGCTTCGCCCACGCGCCCCGAAACCTCCCGCTTCTCTTCCCCAACGACGTCTACGCTCCGCCCCCCCCCCCCCCGCCCCCCCTTTCCCCCCCCCCCCCCCCCCCGGGCCCCGCGCCCCCCCCCCCCCCTGGGCGCTTCACCCCCCTCTCGCGCCGGCTCCCCCCC
>Ga0180217_1002075_pt1 | contig 19484 bp, 17 predicted proteins | sample eDN3rd37CBELigOP_FD_128521 | JGI IMG/M metagenome (GOLD analysis project Ga0180217, IMG submission 128521) | Enriched Organic Plus compost microbial communities from Emeryville, California, USA - eDNA 3rd pass 37_C BE-Lig OP (version 2) (version 2) ... | reverse complement strand
TCGTACTGGTCGGCCCACTTGTCGACGTACTCGTCGTCATCGTGGCTTGCCAGTTCCCGCTCGAGCGCGGCGTAGTTCACGCTCGGGCTGTACGACTTGAGTTCACGGGCGATCTTGGTGTGCTTCGCCTTCTGACGGCCACGCCCCATGCGAGACCCCCTCATTTTCTGAGTCGCGGGCTGTGCGGGCGCCCGCCGCATTCACGATCCGGCCACAGGCCGGTAAGAGTAGCATTCAGGATACCACGGAGCCCCATCCACCCCGGCGGCTCCGACACGTCGGCGAAGGGGACGATGGCATATGTCGGACGCGGCATCCGAGGGTTTCGACGAAGGCTCGGCGGGCGAGACGTCTCCCGGATCGGGTCCCCAGACGCCGTCCCCCGATGAGATCCGCGGCGCCGTGATCGCGGGCGTCGTGCCCGGCCAGCCGCCGCGCGTCCTGAAGGAGGCGGCGCGCTACGCGAAGCTGCTCGGCGCCCCCCTCATCGTCGTTCACGTCGACGTGACGCGCTTCGTGACCTATGAGGACCCCGATGGCTACGTGCACTCCGCGCCCATCGACGTCGACCTCATGACCGGCGAGGGCGCGCTGGCCCAGGTGACGGCGGAGGCGACGGAGGCGCTCGCCGGCCGCGGCGTGGAGTGGACCGTGCAGCAGCTCGTGGGCGATCCCGCCCTGGCCATGAAGCACCTCGGAGAGCAGGTCGACGCGAAGCTCCTCGTCATCGGCACGCGCCGCCGCGGGCTCGGCGAGTCAATCCGCGAGTTCTTCACGGGGTCGGTCGCCGCGCGGCTCGCCCATCGGCAGCATCGGCCGATCCTGGTCGTACCGCTCGGCGAGCCGATCCCCGATGATGAGGAGATCTGGCCCGAGTAGGCCAGTCAGCCCCGGAGCGCTCGCGTGACGTCGCGCGCGATGCGGTCGAGTTCGTTCACGAACGCGTCCACGGTGTCGGCCGCGAGCTCGCCGCCGCGCGCGACGTGCGTGCGGAGGTCGCTGCGCACGCGCACGCGGAACTCGTTGATCGCGGCGTCCGCTCGATACAGCTGCTCGCGGGTGCGCACACGGGCGTCGTCGACGGGCGTCGTCCGCTGCGAAGCGGTCGCCCGCTCCTGGCGGGCGGCGGCGGCGAGGTCGGCCTGCAGGCTCTTCATCGCCTCGCGCACGCTGCCGCGCACCTCGTTGGCGATGAGCCGCACCGAGTCGGCGAGGTTCGCCTCGATGCCCTCCAGCTCGCCCTTGCGGGCGGCGACCTCGGCGCGGCCGGCATCCGTGATCGAGTAGACGGTCTTGCGGCCGTCGACCGTCTTGGTCACGAGGCCCTCCTCCTCGAGCTTCGCGAGGCGCGGGTACACCGTGCCGGCGCTCGGCGTGTAGGTGCCGCCCGTGCGGTCGGAGAGCGCCTGCATGATGTCGTACCCGTGGCGCGGCGCCTCGTCGAGAAGGTTCAGAAGGTACAGGCGCAGGTCGCCGTGCGAGAAGACGGGGGTCATCACCACTCCTCTTCGTCGATGCCGGCGGCCGCGTCGTCGGTGGCCGGACGGTCGGCGCCGGATGCGGCATCCGTGTTCGCCGTCGCGGTCGCCGAGCGCCGCAGCACCGTGATGCTGCCCGACACACTGTTGGCGCGCACGTCGGCGAAGCTGCCGCTGAGCTCGCCCACCGCGCCGGTGAAGTTGGTGAGCGGGCCCGTCCCGGTTCCCGAGACCTTCTGCCCGTCGACGATCACCCGGCCGCTGACGCTGCGGATGACGTAATTCGCGGGGAATCCGTCGTCGAGGCGGATCGTCGCGTCGCCGCTCACGGTGTTGAGGCTCACGGCGTGGATGTCGCCCGTCGAGTCGACGAGCATCGAGCCCGAGACGGTGTCGATGGTCGCGCTGCGCAGCGAGCCGGTCGCGGCGATATCGCCCGAGACGGTGTTGGCGTTGAGCGCGCCGACGAGTTCGCGCACCTGCACGTCGCCCGACACGGCGTTGACCGTGAGGTCGCCCGTGAGGCCGTCGACGATGAGGTCGCCCGAGACGGTGTTGAGGCGGGCGTTGTCGCGGATGCCGGACACGAGCGCGCTCGCGCTGACGACGCCCATCGTGAGGGCGACCGACCGCGGGACTGCGACGCTGATCTCGGCCCTCGGACCGCCCGCGCCGAAGTTGCGGAACACCTCGAGGAAGTTGTCCCAGCGCAGCTGCGGGTGGTCGATCTCGACGTGGTCGCCCGAGACCTCGATGCGGAGGTCCTTCACGGTGACCGAGTGCACTTCGATGCGTGCGCCGGGCTCGTCGTGGGCGATGACGTCGATCTGGCCGCCGACCAGGCCGATCTTGAGCGAGCGCACGGTCTCGATGTCGATGACGCGCGTCTCGCCGGGGTGGATGATCCACTTCTCGAATGTCATGAGATGCTCCTGCGATGTGGGGGATCGCGATATATCGCGTGATGAGATGCTAACACGATATATCGCGAAGCGGTCAAGCGATCCGCCGAAATCGTCCTTGACCTTGACGCAACGTCAACCTTTAACGTGGTCAACGACGTGAAAGGAGGCAGGCATGAGCGATGAGTGGTCCATCCAGCAGATCGCGAAGCTCGCGGGTACGACCAGTCGCACGCTTCGTCACTACGACGACATCGGGCTGCTCGCGCCGTCGCGCATCGGCGGCAACGGCTACCGGTACTACGACGAGCGCGCGCTCGTGCGGCTGCAACGGATCCTGCTGCTGCGGGATCTCGGCCTCGGCCTGCTGCAGATCAAGGAACTGCTCGAGAACGTGACCGCCGAGGTGCCCGCCCTCGAGGCGCACCTCGCGTGGCTGCGACAGGAGCAGAACCGGCTGGCGCGCCAGATCGCGTCGGTCGAGTCGACCATCGACGCCTTGAGAGGAGGTGAACCACTTATGGCAGAGAACATGTTCGACGGCTTCGACCACACGAAGTACAAGGACGAGGTCGAGGAGCGCTGGGGCAAGAAGGCCTACGCCGACAGCGACCGCTGGTGGCGCGGCATGAGCGCCGAAGAGAAGGCGGCGTGGCAGCAGAAGGTCTCCGACCTCGGTCGGGACTGGATCGCCGCCGCCGAGCGCGGCATCGCCCCGGAGAGCGAGGAGGCGCAAGCGCTCGCGAAGCGCCACGTGGAGTGGCTGTCCGGGATCCCCGGCACCCCCGCCGCGGCGCCGGGCGGCGATGTGAAGGCTTACGTCCTCGGCCTCGGCGAGATGTACGTCGCCGACCCTCGATTCGGGGCGAATTACGCCACGAGCGCGGGAGGCAGCGCCGGTGCCGAGTTCGTCCGCGACGCGCTGCGGGTCTACGCGGAGGCGAACCTGTAGCACCCGAGCGCGAAAAGAGAGGCGGATGCCGCGACCGTCGTGGTCGCGGCATCCGCCCTCTTCTCCCGGGGTTGCGCCCGGAGAATCGCTCGACTGCTCGTTACGGCGCTCGACGCCCGCTGAGGTACCGGAACAGGAACACGATCACCGCGATGACAGCGAGGATGATCGCGACCCACAGCAGGAAGCTCAGGGTGGGCACAACGCCCCACCAGATGAACAGCGCGATCGCGAGCACGATCAGGATGATGGCGAGGATGTTCATGTCGACTCCTTCGGGGAGGCCGATGCGACGGGGCGAAGCACCGGGTGCCTCATGGGCACGCTTCGAGATTGGCACCCTGCGAGCCGCGTCATCAGGGGCTTGACGAGTGAGAAGCGCCGGTGGTAACTGCTTTCGCGCGCGCCGTCTCGGATGCGGCATGCGCCTCGCGGACCGCACCGCGCGGCGGTGTCAAGCCCCTCTCGGCCCGTGGCCGCGCGCCGTACCGTTTCGATCGGGCCTCAAGGCTCGCGGGCGGAAGGAGACGATGATGCCCCGAGGACGCGGATCGAACCTCAAGGATCGCGACATGTACGAGGAGCTCCGCAAGGACGGCGCCTCGAAGGAGAAGGCAGCGCGCATCTCGAACGCGGCCGCCAACCAGGGCCGCAAGAAGGTCGGAAGCAAGGGCGGCAGCGCCCAGGACTACGACGACCGGACAGTCCCCGAGCTGAAGAAGCGTGCGAAGGAGCTCGGCTTGACGGGATACTCGGGCAAGAAGAAGTCCGAGCTCATCTCCATGCTGCGCAACCACTGACGACGGAGGGCGCATGCCACGACTGACGCGGGTGCGCCCGCACCAGGACCCCGGCTACCGGCGCATGCGCTCCGGGTCGGGGTTCCGCTACGTCGACGCGAAGGGCAAGCCGCCGCGCGAGGTGGACCTCGAGCGCATCCGCGACCTCGTGATCCCGCCGGCGTGGGAGGACGTCTGGATCAGCAAGCGCGCCGACGGGCACATCCAGGCGGTCGGCACCGACACCGCCGGGCGGCGGCAGTACATCTACAACCCGCTGTGGACTGCCGGGCGCGATCGCGGCAAGTACGCGCGCGCCCTCGCACTCGCAGAGGCGCTGCCGCGTGCACGCGCACGGGTGACGACGTCGTTGCGCACCGACGGCCTCCACCAGGAGCGCGTACTGGCCGTGGCATTCCGGATGCTCGACACCGCCGCGCCCCGCATCGGATCGGAGCGCTACCTCAACGCGCACGGCAGCCACGGTCTCACGACCCTGCAGCGCAGGCATGCGTCGGTCATCATCCCGACGGTGTCGCTGTCGTTCCCCGGCAAGAGCGGCCAGCGGCAGATGCTCGAGATCGACGACGAGGATCTCGCGCTGGTGCTCCAGCTGCTCGTCGAGGGCAAGCCGAGGGCGGCGCTGCTCGCGTGGCAGCGCGGTCGCAGGCGCGTGGCGCTCACACCGGCCGAAGTCAACGCCTACGTGCGCGCGCTCACGGGGGGCAAGTTCACGGCGAAGGACTTTCGGACGCTCCGCGGCACGATCCTCGCCGCCGAGGCGCTGGCGCGCATCGGCATCGCCGACACGAAGTCCGACCGCAAGAAGGCGGAACTGCTCGCGGTGCGTGCCACTGCCCAGGCGCTCGGGAACACGCCGTCCGTCGCACGCGGGTCGTACATCGACCCGCGCGTGTTCAAGCGGTACGCCGAAGGGAACGTGTTGGACCTCGATCGCACGCCCGAGTCGGCGATCCGCGCGCTGCTGCGGCCGGGGTCCGTCAGCGAGTAGGCCTGTCGGCGGCGGCGCGCCATCTCACTGCACTCCCTCAGGGAGCGACGATGACCGCCATGGAATACTGAAGCCGATACATTCGCGTATCCCGCTGCGGCCATCGCCGCGAGCGCTCCTTCCGCACCACGTCCACCGAAGGCATCCGTGTCGAACCTCGCCGCCCTGAGCCTGAAGAACCGCGCCCTCATCGCGCTCATCACGATCGTCGCCGCGATCTTCGGCGGCCTGGCCCTCACGAACCTCAAGCAGGAGCTCATCCCGTCGATCGAGTTCCCGGCGCTGATCATCGTCTCGACGTATCCGGGCGCGTCGCCCGAAGTCGTGAACAACGACGTGTCGACGCCCATCGAGGCGGCCATCCAAGGCGTGCCGGGGCTCGAGTCGACGACAGCGACGAGCACGACGAATGCCTCGGTCGTGCAGGCGTCTTTCACGTACGGCACCAACCTCGCGACGGCCGAGCAGAAGATCACGCAGGCGATCAACCGCATCGACAGCCAGCTGCCCGACGGCGTCGAGCCCAACGTGCTCACGGCGAGCATCGACGACTTCCCGGTCATCCAGCTCGCGGTCACGGGGTACGAAGACGAGGAGTCGATCCAGGCTCAGCTCGAGGCATCCGTCATCCCCGACCTCGAAGACGTGCCGGGCGTCAACACCGCGCAGACGGTCGGAGCATCGGGGCAGCGGATCACGATCACGCCCGATCAGGCGGCGCTCGCGGCATCCGGATTCACCCAGCAGGCGATCCGCGACGCGCTCGACCAGAACGGCGTGCTGTTCCCCGGCGGCGAGATCACCGAGGACGAGCAGACCCTCACGGTGCAGACCGGTACGAAGGTGACATCGGTCGACGAGCTCGCCGCCCTGCCGCTCGTTCCGGGCGACGCGGCGCAGTTCGGCGCCGGGACCACGACGATCGGAGACGTCGCGGCCGTCGCGCAGGAATCCGACCCGATCACGTCGATCTCGCGCGTGAACGGCGAGGCGGCGCTCACGATCGCGGTGACGAAGCTTCCCGCGGCGAACACCGTCGACGTGTCGCGCGGCGTGCTCGCGGTGCTCCCCGACCTCGAAGAGAGCCTCGGCGGCGCCGAGTTCACGGTCGTGTTCGATCAGGCGCCGTACATCCAGCAGTCGATCGAGTCCCTCGCGCAGGAGGGCCTGCTGGGGCTCGTGTTCGCGGTGCTCGTGATCCTCGTGTTCCTGCTGTCGGTGCGCTCGACGCTCGTCACGGCGATCTCGATCCCGACGAGCGTGCTCGTGACCTTCGTCGGCATCCAGGCGTTCGGGTACTCGCTCAACATCCTGACCCTCGGCGCGCTCACGATCGCGATCGGACGCGTCGTCGACGACTCGATCGTGGTCATCGAGAACATCAAGCGCCACTACGTCGGCGACGCCGACAAGCGGACGGCGATCATCCGAGCGGTGCGCGAGGTCGCGGCGGCGATCACGGCGTCGACCATCACGACGGTCGCGGTGTTCCTGCCGATCGCGTTCGTGGGCGACGTGACCGGAGAGCTCTTCCGCCCGTTCGCGCTCACGGTGACGATCGCGATGTCGGCGTCGCTGCTCGTCGCGCTCACGATCGTCCCGGTGCTCGCGTACTGGTTCCTGCGGCCGGGCAAGCAGATCCTCGACGCCGAGGGCCGCGCGATCGATCCGGAAGACCCGGATGCTCCGCCGTCACGCCTCCAGAAGGCGTACCTGCCCATCCTGCGGTGGACGCTCAAGCACTCGTGGACCACGCTGCTGCTTGCGGTGCTCGTGCTCGGCGGCACGATCGCGGCCGCGCCGTTCATGAAGACGAACTTCCTCGGCGACTCGGGGCAGAACACCTTCACGATGACACAGGACATCGGCCCGGCCGCGAGCCTCGACGCCGAGAGCGCCGCCGCGGAGCAGGTCGAAGGCGTCCTCCAGGACATCGACGGCATCGAGACGGTGCAGGTGTCGATCGGCTCGAGCGGCTCTCCACTGCGTGACGCCTTCACCGGCGGCGGTGGCGGAATCACGTACTCGATCACGACCGACCCCGACGCCGATCAGCTCGCCCTGCGCGACGAGGTGCAGCGCGCGGTCGCCGACCTCGAAGACGCCGGCACCATCACGGTCGCCGGCGGCGGGGGCGGCTTCGGCTCGAGCGACATCGAGATCGACGTCACGGCACCCGACTCGGCCACGCTGCAGGAGGCGACGGATGCGGTCGTCGCCGCCGTCGACGGACGCGAGGGCATCAGCCAGGTGTCGAGCAACCTCGCCGCGTCGCTGCCGTACATCGCCGTGACCGTCGACCGCGACAAGGCGGCGTCGCTCGGGCTCTCGGAGGTCGCGGTCGGCGCGCTCGTGTCGAACACGATGCAGCCGCAGCGCATCGGCACGGTCGAGATCGACGACACCGCCCTCACCGTGTACCTCGCGGCGTCGCAGACTCCGGCCACGATCGAGGAGCTGCGTGCCCTCACGGTACCGTCGGCGATCGGGCCGATCCCGCTCTCGGACGTCGCGGTCGTCGAAGAGAGCGAGGGTCCGACCTCGATCTCGACGCAGCGCGGACAGCGCACCGCCACCGTCACCGTCACGCCGGCGACCGACGACCTCAACGCGGCGTCGGCCACGGTCAACGAGGCCCTTGCCGACACGGAGCTCCCGGCATCCGCCGACGCCGAGCTCGGCGGCGTTCTCTCGCAGCAGCAGGACGCGTTCTCGCAGCTCGGCCTCGCGCTGCTCGCCGCGATCCTCATCGTCTACATCGTGATGGTCGCGACGTTCAAGTCGCTGCGCCAGCCGCTGCTGCTGCTCATCTCGGTGCCGTTCGCGGCGACCGGCGCGATCCTGCTGCAGATCGTCACGGGAGTTCCGCTCGGCGTCGCGTCGCTCATCGGCGTGCTCATGCTCATCGGCATCGTCGTGACGAACGCGATCGTGCTCGTCGACCTCGTGAACCAGTACCGCGGGAAGGGCCTCTCGGCCCATGACGCGACGATCGCCGGAGGCTCGCGCCGTCTGCGCCCCATCCTCATGACGGCGCTCGCGACGATCTTCGCGCTCACGCCCATGGCGATGGGCATCACGGGTCACGGCGGATTCATCTCGCAGCCGCTCGCGATCGTCGTGATCGGCGGACTCATCTCGTCGACGCTGCTGACGCTCCTCGTGCTCCCGACGCTCTACAACCTCGTCGAGGGCGCGAAGGAGCGGCGAGCGGCACGGCGAGTGGCGCGCGGGGGCTCGTCGAAGGACGAGACGGATGCCGGAGCCGGCGGCGGCCCGGCTGACGACGAGCGCGAGCTGGTCGGAGCATCGCTCGGCGCCGCCGTCGTCGGAGGGGCGGTCGAGGGCGGAACCGAGCCCGTGTACGAGACACGGCGCGCGCGGCGCGCGCGGCAGGCGGCGCTCGCGGCGGGGAGTGGCGCTGTCGAGCCGGCGGCGACGGATGCCGTCGCCGCGGAGTCGACGGGCGCGAACGCCGTCGCTGCGGAGGCATCCGATGATGCCGAGCGGTCGCCTGGCGAGGCGCCGGTGTTCATCGCGGAGGTGCCGGCCGAGTGGACCGACCCTCCCGAAGAGGCGCCGCGACCGGAGTTCGTCGCGCCGTTCGAGGAGGCGCCCGTCGAGACGGAGGCGGTCGAGGACGACGTCGAGTCCGAGCGGGCGGCCGAGTCGGGGTCGGTCGGACCGGAGTCGGTCGCTTCGGAGTCAGGGGAGTCGGTCGAGCCCGTCGAGTCGGAACCCGCCGACGACGAGCCGCAGTCCGCCGAGACGGATGCCGTCGACGACCGCGACCCCGACGCGGACGCCGACCCCGAGAACGCCGACCGCTGAGGCCGCGCCGGGCGCGGCATCCGTCAGTTCAACGCCGGCTCGAACTCGAGCGGCACGTCGATGCTCACTTCGTCGCCGCCGTACCGGGCGGTCGCGACGTGCGTGACGCCGTCGAGCACGAGCTCGACGCGATAGGTGAAGGGGAAGTCCCCGAGCCGCGACGCGGCGAGTGCCTCGGCGTCGGGTCCGTCGAAGTAGAGCATTCCGGCGCCGGGGCAGTGCTCGGTGGCCTGCGCCTCGAAGGTGTGGGACTTCCCGTTGGCGGCGGTGACCGTGATCGTCGCCGAGTGCTCGGCAGGAGTCTCGGCGAGGTTTCGCACCGACAGCTCGAGGCCGTACGAGTCGGGCTTGCCGTCGTGGTTCACGACCAGGACGATCGATGCCTCAGGTGCCGGCAGCGCCGCGTCGACGCTCGTCGCCCAGCGCAGCGACGCGAACATGTCGCCCGATCCGCCCGGTGGGGTGAAGAGCTCGCCGCCCTTCGCGGCGAAGAGGTCGACGGTGTAGTCGTCGGCGGGCCCCGCGGGGAGCACGCGCCACCACCCGCCGCCCAGATCCTCGGCCTGCGCGTCGACCGTGCGGCTGCCGCACGTGTACCGCTCGCCGCTCACCTGCGTCACGGTGAGGCGGTCGAACTCCGGGATGAAGACGAGCACGTCGTCCGGCGATCCGATCGACGGCGGGTTCATGTCGACGCCGTCGGCGCAGCCGTTCTTCCAGCACCAGGCGATCGCGCCCAGGCGAAGCTCGGTCGAGTCGTACCGCACGATGAACGGCGGAGGTCCTTCGGGGTAGACCTGCCCGTGGTCGAGCGTCTGTCTCGGCGAAGGGAGAGGCGCGGGCGGATCGGCCGACGGCCGGGGCCCGACGCCGCAGCCGATGAGCGCGCCGCACAGGAGCGCGCTGCCCACGAGCGCGAGGACTGCGGCGGTGCGGCGGTGCACGGGACCTCCCTGGCCTGCTGCCGGTCAAGTGTCCGAGGGTGCGCCGATCGTCTCACACGGGCGTCTTCACAGGCGCGACCGCTACGCTGGCACGGTCGGCTCTGGACACCGCGACGATCTTGCGGATGAGTGTGTGAGTCCAAGGGGCCGATGGTGAGCGCTGAGCCTGTCGAAGGGCGGCGCACATGACCATCACATGAATGGCCCCGGCCGACGGATGTCCGGGATGCTCGCGCGCGTTCGCGCGGGCGCTGTTCTCGTGTAAGAGAACCAGAAGGACACACGCATGCCCAAGAACAAGAAGCCCGCCGGCGGCCGCGCCGCGAAGAACTTCGACCCGCGCTACGGAGCCAAGAAGAAGCCGTTCCAGGACCGCAAGCGCCGCCCCGGCGAGTCGTCGGCCGGCAAGCCCGGAAGCAAGAGCCCGTCGCACCGCGGTTATCGCGCCGAGACGGATGCAGCGCCCAAGCGCCGCTGGACCGCGCAGGAGAAGGCCGGGCGCGATGCCGCCCGCGGCATCCGCACCCACGCCCACGGCGACCGTCCGGAGCGCAGCACTCCCTCCCGGTCCGTGGCCGAGCGCAGTCACCCCTCCCGGTCTCTGAGCGAGCGTGGTCATTCCTCCCGGTCCCTGAGCGAGCGTGGTCATTCCTCCCGGTCCCTGAGCGAGCGTGGCGAGTCGAAGGGCGCTTCGTCTCGCCGCCACGACGACACGAAGCGCGCCGACGTCGTGCATGAGCGTCTGCAGGCGCAGGCCGTGCACGCCGAGGCCGTTGCCGACGTGACGTTGGGGAACCTGGGCCTCGGCGACAACATCGTGCGCGCGCTGTCGGAGCTGGGCGCCGAGACGCCCTTCCCGATCCAGGCCGCGACGATCCCCGCGATCATCGAGGGCCGCGACGTGCTCGCGCGCGGCCGCACCGGCTCGGGCAAGACGATCGCGTTCGGCGCGCCGCTGGTCGAGTCGATCCTGCGATCGCAGGCCGGCAAGAAGCGCGAGTTCGGCCGCGCCCCGAAGGCGCTCATCCTCGCTCCGACGCGCGAGCTCGCTCTGCAGATCGATCGCACGATCCAGCCGATCGCCCGCAGCGTGGGCCTGTTCACGACGCAGATCTACGGCGGTGTCCCGCAGGGACGCCAGGTGGGCGCGCTCAAGAAGGGCGTCGACATCGTGATCGGCACGCCCGGGCGCATCGAGGACCTCGTCGAACAGGGGAAGCTCGACCTCTCCGGCATCCGCATCGCCGTGCTCGACGAAGCCGACCACATGTGCGAGCTCGGGTTCCTCGAGCCGGTACAGCGCATCCTGCGCCTGACCGACCGGTCCCTGAGCTCGTCGAAGGGCTCGCAGAAGCTCCTGTTCTCGGCGACCCTCGACCGCGAGGTCGCCGCGCTCGTCGACGAGTTCCTCGTCGAGCCGGCTGTGTTCGAGGTCGCGGGCGAAGACCAGGACTCGGGCACCATCGACCACCGCGTGCTCGTGATCGACCACCGCGACAAGGCCGAGATCCTCGCCTCGCTCGTCGACCGCGCGGGCAAGACGCTCGTCTTCGCGCGTACGCGCGCCTACGCAGAGATGCTCGCCGAGCAGTTCGACGACGCGGGCATCCGTGCGCTCGCCCTGCATGGAGACCTGAACCAGGCCAAGCGCACGCGCAGCCTCGAGCGCCTGACGTCGGGACGCGTGCAGGTGCTCGTCGCGACGGATGTCGCCGCCCGAGGCATCCACGTCGACGACATCGACCTCGTGGTTCAGGCCGACGCGCCCGACGAGTACAAGACGTACCTGCACCGCTCGGGCCGCACCGGGCGGGCGGGTCGCGCGGGCACGGTCGTGACGCTGATCCCGCGGCAGCGCCGCCGGCGCATGGCCGAGTTGCTGGACCGCGCCGAGATCGACGCGCCGTTCGACGAGGTGCGCCCCGGCGACGATCTTCTCGAGGAGCTCTCCGGCCGTCAGGTGAATCCCGTCGCTTGACCTGATGCGCTGCGCGCTGCCGAAAACCGCACGCGCGCTCGTGCGGCTCGATAGCGAATGCCGGAAACGACCGCGCGAGCGATGAGTCAGACGGCGGATGCCGCGCCCGCAAGCTCCTCGAGCCGCTGCGCCGCGCGTTGGGCGCCGCCGCCGGACTCGAGTTGCGCGGCGACGCGGGCCGCGGCATCCGCGAAGTCTCGCTCGCGCAGCACGCGTTCGACGGCCTCGGCGATCGCGGCGGGCTTCGGCGTGCCCGTCTTGAGGTTCACGGCGGCGCCCGACCATGCGACGCGGGCGGCGATCTCGGGTTTGTCGAGGTCGCCTCCGCCGATCACCAGCGGGATGCCGTGCGCGAGCGCGGCGAGCGTTCCTCCCCAGCCGCCGTTCGTCACGATGGCGTCCACGTGCGAGAGCAGTGCGTCGTAGGGCAGGAAACCCGACACGCGAACATTCGACGGCACGGTGAACGGAAGCTCGTCGACCCCGCGCCGCCCCGTCGCGACCACGACGAGCGCGTCCCAGTCGGCGAGCGCCTCGATCGTCGGGCGGATGAGGTCGCTCGGGTCGATGTTCTGCGTCCCCTGTGTGACGTGCACGACCGCGCGATCGTGCAGCTCGGGCCACCAGTCGGGCAGCGCATCTTTTCGCGGCGTCGCGGCCAGGCGCCCGATGAACTCGAGATGTGCCGGACGATCCGGCCGTTCGTAGTCGAGCAGGGGAGCACCGCTCGCGAGGATCAGCTGCGGCGAGAACACCACCTCGTCGAAGATCGCCTGCGACGGCGGCAGCCCGGCCTCGGCACGAGCACGCGCGAGCGGCTTGCGCAACGGTGTGGCCAAGAGGGGGCGGATGCCGCGCAGCGCCGCGTCGCGTGCCCGTCCGAGCGGTCCGAGGCCGGGTGCGATGCCGAGCCCGCTCGGCGGTCCGTGGCGGCTCGGGAGGTTGAGGGGGAGGATCGCGACGGTCGCCCACGGGGCATCCGTCTTCTCGGCCGTGAAGGCGCCGCCGCATGACGTGTCGTCGGTGACGAGCGCATCCCACGGCTCCTCCTCCCATGCCGCGAGGAGGTCCTTCACCTGCGCGGGCGCGGTGCCGATGAACGCGTCGGTGAGATTGATCATCACCTGACGCACGCCCTTCTTGCCGATGAGTCGCGGGAACGTCTTCGTGAGGTCGTTCTCGTCGAAGTCGGGCGCGTTCCGCCACGGCACGAAGACGGCGCCGGATGCCTCGACTCGCTCGCGGAACGCCGAGCCGGTGTAGACCCGCACCGAGTGGCCGCGCTCGCGGAGCTCGTCGGCGACCGCGAGCATCGGGATCACGTGGCCTGTGAAGGGCATCGCCGCGAGCATGAAGCGCGCCATGCCGACATCGTTCCGCATCCGGCGGCTCAGCGGGAGTGCGCTCAGCGCGTGCTCGTCGACATGCCGATCGTCTCGACGAGCGCGGGATCGCCCCCGAGCGCGATCAGCCGCGTGCGAGCCGCGCGCGCGGCGCGTTCGTAAGGCTGGGCGCTCGCCTGCATGAGGGACCGGGTGTTCGCGGCCTCGAGGAACGACACGAGCTCGAAGGTGAGCTGCCGCGCGTCGTCGAGAAGCGGGAGCTCATCGGCGTCGATCGCGCGCTGGATCGAGATCGTGAGGTAGTCCTCCCACTCGCTCGACGCGGCGACGACCGCATCGCGCACGGGGCCGGGTTTCGAGTCGAACTCCACCGCCGCGGCGGCGAAGAAGCACCCGCCCTTGAACACGCGCCGGTCGGAGTAGTCGAGCCATTCGCAAATGAGTGCGCAGACGCGCGACAGCCCCCGCTCGGACTTCTCGCGCGCAGGTTCCACGACCTCGTCGATGAACACCTGGCGAGCGGCCTCGACGGTCGCGAGCTGCAGCTGCTCCTTCGAGCCGAACAGCGTCGCGACCCCGCTCTTGCTGTGCTGCGCGGCGTCGGCGAGCCGACCGATCGTCAGTCCGTCGAGCCCTTCGACGGATGCCGTGTCGATCGCATGCGCGAGGATCGCGCGCCGCGATTCGTCGCCGCGCGCTCTGCGCCCATCGGGTCGCTCAGCTCGCACTTGTGCCACGAGCCCAGGTTAGCGTACGATCGTGCGTTATTAGACCGAACGATCGTACGTATAGTTGAGGATGGGCTCGTGACGACGATTCAAGAACGGGTGATCGGCGGCAGCATCCGAACAGTGGGTGCGGTGTCGCCGCGAGCGGGAGCGGCGCTGGCGCTTCCGGTGTTCATGTCGGTCGGTCGAGGGCAGCGCCTCGCCGAGGACGCCGCACCCACGATGGAGCGAGCCCGTCGGTCGACGGTCCGCATCGACGGACTCGGCCGCAACGGCGTCGACGTGCGCGTGTACGAATGGGGCACGGGCGCCGACGTCGTGGTGCTCGCCCACGGGTGGCGCGGCCGGGCGTCGCAGTTCGACACCCTCGTGCGCGACCTCGTGTTCGAGGGCTTCCGTGTCGTCGCGTTCGACGCACCGGGTCACGGCGAGACTCCCGGGCGGGCGACGTACCTCTTCGACTGGACCGACACGCTCGTCGAGTTGCAGCGTCGGTACGGGCTCTTCCACGGCATCGTCGGCCACTCGTTCGGAGCACTCGCGGCGCTCGTCGCCGTCTCGGGCGGGGTGGCCACGCGACGCGCTGTGACGGTCGCCGCGCCGGCCGACGCCGACACGTTGCTGGCGCAGTTCAGCGGGCTCGTCGGATTCGGGCACAAGACCGCCGCCGCCCTGCGGGGGCGGTTCGCCGCGCGATTCTTCCCCGGCGAAGACGACCCGTTCCCGCGCATCTCTGCGGCCGAGCAGCCCCTGCCCGAGACGACGGAGCTGCTGGTGCTCCACGACCGCGCGGACCGCGTCGTGCCGATCTCCGACCTCGATCGCCTCGTGGTCGCCAACCCGCACGCGCGCGTCGTCGTCACCGAGGGCCTCGGCCACAGCCGGATCCTCGCAGCAGACAGGTTCCTCGACGAGACGGTCGAGTTCCTCATCAAGCCCTCGTCGGTGGACTTCGGATAGCGGCCCGTCGGGGGCGCCGGACCTCGCGGCGCGCCGCCCGTCGCGGTGCCCCCTCAGAAGAGCCGCGCCGCGGCGGCTTCCGCTCGCATCCCGCGCGAAGTGGTCACCACGGCGGACCGCGCAGCCAGGCCCGAGACGGGTCCGCGGCGCGGTCCGTCCTCCTCGCCCTCGCCGTCGAGACCGTGCACCCTCATCAGTGGTCGCACGCGCTTCGCGAGCCACGAGCGATAGGCCTTCGAGGCATACGCGGTCGCGCCCGGGTACAGCCCGCGGTACGACGACACGAGCTCCGGATGCTCCCGCTCCAGCCACTGCATGAACCACTGCTTCGCCCCGGGTCGCAGGTGCAGGGCTCCGTATACGACGCGGTGGGCGCCCGCCTCCTTGATGCGGGTGAGCGCGTGGTCGATCGCCGGGATCGAGTCGGTCAGGTGCGGGATGATCGGCATGAGGAACACCGTCACGCGGAACCCCGCCTCGGCCGCTGCGCGCACCGTCTCGAGACGAGCGGTCGCGGTCGGCGTGCCCGGCTCGAGCGACTTCTGCAGGGCGTCGTCGAACACCGCGATCGAGGTCGAGATCGTCACGCGCACAGAGGACGCGGCATCCGTCAGCAGCGGAAGATCGCGCCGGATCATCGTCCCCTTCGTGAGGATGGAGAACGGCGTGCCCGACTCCGCGAGTGCCGAGATGATCCCGGGCATGAGACGGTAACGCCCTTCGGCGCGCTGGTACGGATCGGTGTTCGTGCCGAGCGCGACCGGCTCGTGCTGCCACGCTCCGCGCGCGAGCTCTTTGCGCAGCACGTCGACGACGTTCACCTTGACGACGATCTGCGAGTCGAAGTCACGGCCGGCGTCGAGTTCGAGGTACTCGTGCGTGCCGCGGGCGAAGCAATATCTGCACGCATGAGAACATCCGCGGTAGGGGTTGATCGTCCAGTCGAACGGCACGGCCGATGAGCTCGGCACGTGGTTGAGCGCGGACTTGCAGAGCACCTCGTGGAACGTCATGCCGGCGAACTCGGGCGTGGTCACCGACTGCACGAAGCCACCGAGGCGTTCCATGCCGGGCAGGGCCGAGGCATCCGCCGTCGCCAATTGCTGCCCTTGCCACCGCATGCCGACTATTCGAACAGAGATTCGAGATAGAGTCAACCAGGGCCGCTGCGATGACCGAACGCGCTTCGGAATCGCCGAACCGAGGCGGCGAGGGCCGGGATGGAACTCGGTCCCATGGTGTGCAAGACTCGATACCAGGCGCGCGCACACGCGGAGCCGTAGGACCTTGGGCGTCCCACGAGGCCGCCCACTCGAGGACGAGAGGAGACGTGCATGGAGCGCGACATCTACGACGAGGACCACGAGGCGTTCCGCGACGTCGTCAAGGAGTTCATCAAGCGCTACGTGACCAACGAGGCGCGCGAGAGATGGGACGCCGAGGGCGAGGTCGACCGCGCGACCATGCTCGCTGCGGGCGAGGCCGGCATCATCGGCCTCTCGGTTCCCGAGGAGTTCGGCGGCGCGGGCATGCTGCAGGACTACCGCTTCCGCGCGATCGTCAGCGAAGAGGTCATCGCGGCCGGCGCGGGTTCGCTCGCGGGAGCGCTCGGCATCCAGGACGACCTCGCGGTTCCGTACCTCGTGCACATGGGCACGCAGGAGCAGAAGCAGAAGTGGCTGCCCGGCATGGCCACCGGTGAGGTGCTCGGCGCGCTCGCGATGACCGAGCCCGGCGCGGGCAGCGACCTGCGCGGCATCAAGACGACGGCCAAGCGCGTCGAGGGCGGCTACCGCGTGAACGGCGCCAAGACGTTCATCTCGAGCGGAAAGACCGCAGACATCGTCGTGACGTTCGTCAAGACGGGCGAGGGGAACGGCCCCGACGCCTTCAGCCTCCTCATCATCGAGAACGGCATGGAGGGCTTCGACCACGGCAAGAAGCTCCACAAGATGGGCTTCCACGGCCACGACACGGCCGAGCTCTCGTTCACCGACGTCTTCGTGCCGGAGGAGAACCTCATCGGCGGGCGCGAGGGCCTCGGCTTCGTGCAGCTGATGATGAACCTGCCCCTCGAGCGGCTGTCGATCGGCGTCGCGGGCGCCGCGGCTGCGCAGGCCGCCCTCGACTGGACGGTCGCCTACACGAAGGACCGCGAGGCGTTCGGTCAGCGGATCATCGACTTCCAGAACACGCGCTTCAAGCTCGCGGATGTCGCGACCACCGTCGACGCGCTGTGGGCGTACGTCGACCGCGCGCTGCTCGCGTACAAGGACGGCAAGCTCTCGGCCGAAGAAGCCGCGAAGGTCAAGTTCTGGGCGACCGAGCGCGAGTGGGAGGTGCTCGACACGTGCGTGCAGCTCCACGGCGGCTACGGCTACATCATGGAGTACCCGATCGCCCGCGCGTTCCTCGACGCCCGCGTGCACCGCATCTACGGCGGCACGAACGAGATCATGCGCGACATCGTCAGCCGCCCGATCGCCGGCAAGCGCTGAGGTCGTCGCAGAGACCGGAGACGGATGCCGCGGCCGCCCCTCGGGGGAGGGGGCGCGGGCCGCGGCATCCGTCTCTACCTCTTAAGAGACACGCGCCGCGCGCGTAGCGGCACGCGTGGTCAGCCGTCGAGCATCGTGCGCAGCGCCTCGACGCCTTCGAGCTCGATGGGCGCGCCGAGGAGCTCGATGTTGCGCTCCCGCACCTCGAGCCAGCGCTCACGCGTCATGAGGTGGTTGCGGTGGGCGACCGCCTCACCCTCGCGGGCGACGGTCACGACACCGTCGTCGAGGTACCCGACCTTGCGTGAGACGGCACTCGACGCCGGATTGTCGACGAACGCGCCCGACGTCGCCTCCCGCGCGCCGAGCCCGTCGAACAGCAGCGCGAGCACGAGCACCCGCATGCGCGTGCCCACGCCGTGACCCTGATGCGCACGGCCGATCCACGAGCCTGTCTGCACCTTCCGCAGCACGCGCCAGTCGCTGCCTCTTGCGCCCTGGATGCCCACCGGCTCACCGTTCTCGAGCACGGCGAGCTCGAGGTGCAACTCGTCCGAGCCGACGCGCGGGCGGATGCTCCAGTGGTACGAGACGACCGACCGGGCGACCTCCTCGGGGGTGCCGCGTGTCCAGGGCACCGCGAACGGCATCTGGTCCTCGTCGTGGACGCCGCGCGCGGCGATGTCGGCGAGCGCGACGAGGAGGTCGTCGTCGGCCCAGCGCAGTTCGAGGGTTCCGGCTCGCGCGCGGACACCCGCGGGCGGCCAGATCCGGGCGAGGTGGGCGGAGGTCACGCGCGCAAGTATGACGCGGATGCCGCGAGATTGCGCGATCCGCGGCATCCGGCTCGGTGCGGTCGTCGTTCGTGCGATCTCGGCGGAGTCCGTCCGGCGGGTCAGGCCGCGGCGGGCGGGTCGGTGCGGCGGGACTTCGCGCTGCGCGACTCGGCCTCGAGGCGCCAGTACCCGCAGAAGCTCACGGCATCCTTGTCGAATCCGCGCTCGTTGACGAGGTGGCGACGCCCGCCCGTCGCGAGCGCTTGCTCGCCCACGACGTACGCATGCACGTCTGTGCCCGTCGGGAGGTCGGTCAGCGCCTCGAGCATCGCGAGCACCTCGGTGCCCGGCTTCGATGCCGGGTCGCGCACGATCCAGCGCACCTCGACCCCGTCGGGCCGGTCGAACTCGAGGACGTCGTCGGCCGTCGGCACCTCGACGAGCGCGAGGCCCATGGCGGTCGAGGGGAGGCTCGCGCAGATGCCGGCGATCGCCGGGAGTCCGGTCTCGTCGGTGACGAGCAGCACGTCGTCGGTGCCGCGCTCCGGGTTGAACGTGAGCCCCTCGTCGATGATCACGACGCTGTCGCCTTCGCGGCAGGTCTCGGCCCATCCGGATGCGGGACCGGCCGTGCCGTCGGCGGCCGAGCCGTGCAGCACGAAGTCGACGTCGATCTCGGCCCCGCGGTCGGCGGTCGGCGGTCGGTACGCGCGCACGGTGTAATTGCGCATGACCGGCCGCACGCCTTCGGGGATGCGGAGGTACTTGAGATAGCCGAACAGCCTGTTCGCCTTCGCCGGGATGCGCTCAAGACCCTGCTCGCCGCTCACCGGGAGGAAGATGCGGAACCACTGGTCATAGCCCATCGGGCGGAACGCCTCGATCTCACCGCCGCCGAGCGTCACGCGCATCCAGTGCGGTGAGAGCTGCTCGCGGCGAAGGACGGTGAGGTGGATGAGATCCTGCGACGCGGGCTTCACGAGCCGGCCGGCGCGGGCCATGTGCACTCCATTCGGGTGGGGTCGAGGGTTCGAGATTGCGCCGATGACGGCATCCGGATCATGTCGACCGCCGTTCGCGCAATCTCGACCAGGGGTGGGATGGGGTGGGAGTGGGGTGCGGTGGGCGGGGTGGTGCTGCGGGGCGTCACGAGAGACCCCACGGGAAGAAGAGCCAGAACACGAGGGCCGACATGATCCAGAACGCGACGAGGAAGACGGTGTCGCGCGTGCGGAACGGCACGAGATGACGCTCGGTGCGGTCCGGGTGGGCGCCGAAGGCGCGCGCGTCCATCGCGAGGGCG
>Ga0180217_1002073_pt1 | contig 19505 bp, 14 predicted proteins | sample eDN3rd37CBELigOP_FD_128521 | JGI IMG/M metagenome (GOLD analysis project Ga0180217, IMG submission 128521) | Enriched Organic Plus compost microbial communities from Emeryville, California, USA - eDNA 3rd pass 37_C BE-Lig OP (version 2) (version 2) ... | reverse complement strand
CTCGGCCGACGGAACTGGGAGCGGCTCGCGCAGCACCCACGACTCGCGCACCACGCCGATCCCTTGCTTGTAAACCGGCGCCAGATCGTTGAGAAACGGAATTTCGGCCAGCTTCCAACCAACCGCGCCAATGAAACAGAACGCAGCCAGCGGCACGCAATACTTAAGGCAGGTCGTCATCACCTGATCGATGCGCAATCGCGGCAGCGTCCAGCGGACCCACATCATCACGGTCACGCCAAAGACGGCTTTGAGCATCACGTTCATCACGCCAAAGAAATTGGCGATCATGCCCCCAGGCGAAAAGGCGACGTCGTTCGGACCATAGGCGATATCGAGCATCTGTGGACCAAAGATCGGAATCGGTCCGTTCCAGCCGCCGAAGAACAGGATGGCTGCGAGCAGGCTGACCGAGAACATCGAGCCGTACTCGGCCATGAAGAAGTAGCTCCACCGGAGGCCGGAATATTCGGTGTGAAAACCGGCGACCAGTTCGCTTTCGGCTTCGGCCAGGTCGAACGGGGCCCGATTCACGCTCGCCACGGCGCAGGTGAAGTAGACCCAAAAGACCAGGAACGTGAACGGGTCGTGGAAGATGAACCAGTTGGTGAAGAACCCGGCTTGCTGATTGCCGATCGTCACCAGATTGAGCGAACCGGCGATCAGGCAGGGGATGACGATGCAGATGCCGATCGGCACTTCGTAGCTCACCACCTGGGCCGCTTCGCGCATGCCGCCGAACAGTGACCATTTCGACCCCGAGGCGTACCCCGCCAGGATCACGCCGAACACTTCGAGCCCGAGCACCGCGACGAAGAAGAACACCGCCACGTTCACTTCCTGCGCCACCCAACCGTTGGCGAACGGAAGCGGAATGTACGCGCAGAAACCTGCGGCAAAGCTGACGTACGGCGCCAGCTTGAAGAGCAGGTGATCGGCGTCCTTCGGCGTGATGTCTTCCTTGGTGATCAGCTTCAGGCCGTCGGCGAGCGTTTGCAGCCAGCCGAAGCGTCCGCCGACGCGCGTCGGGCCAAGCCGGTCCTGAATGCGGCCGGCCACCTTGCGCTCAAGCCAAATGAAGACGAGCGCACCGACCGCGACGACCTGCAGCAGCAGCAATACGTGAATCAGGGCTGCGACAAAGTAACCAACCGCCGAGTCAACCGGCACGTGGTAGCCGAACAGCCCGGCGAAAGGGTCCAGCAGCGTCGCATTGATATATCGTGCCACCGATCACACCCTACTTTGCTACCGTTGGCCGTTTCCCGCTGCGATTCCGCGCGCTCCCACAGACCATTGAGCGTGTATGCCGCGCGCCTCTGCATGCGTTCTTTATGGCAGCACAGAACTAGCGGCCCGGAAAGTTCGTGAAATATGGCACAGGCGGAGTGCCGCAGGCAAGCCCCCCGTGCCAGGATTTTTTGCGGCAACCTGAACGCAGATTACAGTTTGCGAGGACGCGCGACGATTCATCGCCCACCTTGCGCCATGCGCGCATCGCCACTTGCTGCGGTGATGGGGCACACCTGCAAGCGAGTTTTTCGCCCACGCTGGTGGGCCAATGCGAACCCCGCCGACGCGGCGCAGAGATTGCTTGGGCCTGACCTTCAGGAAAAAAGAAACGAGCGCCGCCCCGCCTCCGAGCGGGCGCGAATAGCGCAGGAAAGTTTGTGACGAATCCGGCGGGCGTTGCTCGCCGGCGAGTCCTATGGACCTGGAAAGGAGGAACCATGATCTACCGAGCGGACGAATATCGGCTGCAGGCGGAAATCGATTTCCAGGACTGCCAGATCTCCCAGCAGGAACGCACCCAGCTCCAACCGAGCTTGGAGGATCTTGGCCGAGCGGTGAGCGAATTCGCCGAGTCGCATTTGTGGCTGAAGATCGTCTACCACCCGCATAGCAAGATGTTTCACGCGCGGGCGAAGCTCAAAGTGCCCGGCCAGACCATCATCACCGGGGAGCGCGACGCTTCGCTGGTCACAGCCGTGCGAAAGTGTTTGCAAAAGGTTCGTCGCCGGGTCGAAGACTACAAAGCCCATCCCGATCGCGAAGCGCTTCGCGAGGCCGAGCGGCGCGCGGCGCTGACCAACGGCATTATCGCTCCGGTCGAGCCCGACAGCGGCGCGATTGGCCAGGCGATTCTCGACAACGATTACCAGGCGTTTCGCCAAGCGCTGCTCGCGCACGAAGAGCCGCTGCGACGCCGCGTCAGCCAATGGGTACGGCGCTATCCGGAAGTGCAGGCTGAGATCGGTCGCACGTTCGAGCTCTCCGATCTCGTGGAGGAGGTTTTTCTGTTGGCCTTCGAACGCTACGCCAGTCGGCCGATTCATCTGAGCATGCACGAATGGCTGGAGACGCTAATCGATCCGGCGATCAAAACGTTCTGGACCCATCCCGAAGAACGTGAAGCGGCCAGCTATGCTCAATCTCTGGTAAGCGGAACGCTCTAACTAGCGCCTCTGCATTATCCCGTGTTAGGCGCTGCTTAGGTGGTTGGGGCATTGGCGAAGTCGTTACCCCAGCGAGCTGCGAATCGAGCTGTGGGTAAGGCGACACTTCGCGTCAAGTCTCAGCGGCAATTTGCTGGGGTAACGCTGGGCTCTGTCCCCAGCCACCAGCGCGCTGTGGTCAGCAACCAAAAAGTGGAAACGAAGGGCCCGTTTCCATCCATCACTAAAACATTCGGTTGCCACGATGTACGTCAAATGACAGCGGAGGAGTTGTATATAGGGCGTTATTTATGCAATGGGTGTTATTATCAGCTTGACTGGCATTCTTGAGCAGATAAACTCGCTGTTGCTCCTCCGCGCATCCAGGCTGATGCGAACGAGTAATTTTCGTTACTCGTCTAGTTTCCGATTTTGCGACTTTTCGCGCGATGGCTCGCAGCCCACTCGGGCTTTGCCATAAGACGTTTTTTTTGGCTTCATTCTCACTCTCTCTCTCCCGTGGGGTGGCTCATGTCATGCGTTTGGCGAGGTCGGAATCTCCGACGAGGGTTCACGCTGGTCGAGTTGTTGGTTGTGATTGCCATCATTGGCGTCCTCGTGGCGCTCCTGTTGCCGGCGGTTCAAGCCGCACGCGAAGCGGCCCGGCGAAGTTCGTGTTCGAACAATCTCAAGCAGATTGGCATCGCGATCCACAATTTCCACGACGTCCGCAACGAGATGCCGCCGGCGTCGCTCACCGATTCCGGTGGCAACAGCAACTGGGCTAGCTGGGCCGTTTTCATCATGCCCTATCTCGAAGCCAACGCACTGTACGACAGCTTTGACCTCAGTCTGCCCATCAACCATGGCGATCAGCCGAACAATCCCGGACGGTTCACTCCGCTGAAGGTTTACATCTGCCCCAGCCGGCGCGGCATGGCGGGCGCCTTCACCATGGACGACACCGGAACCGGCGGCGGCGCGATCATCGACTACAACGGATGCGGCGGCGCCGACGACAACTACGGACGCCGCTTCAGCCAGGGCGCAACGGGCATGTTTGTCGTCCCTGAGCCCATCATGACGACCTTCGACACCGCCAATAAAGTCGTGCGTTGGCAGAACGGCGTAAACTTCGCCGCTGCGACGGACGGTTTGTCGAATACCATTCTCGCCGGCGAGAAGAACGTTCCGCAGTATCACCTGAGCAAGAAGGGCCCTTCGCAGTTCGACGGCCCTGGATACCGCGGCAGAGCGGACACCGACTACCATTCGCGCGGTTGGTCGATCCGCCGCGCTGGTGTCGGCTTTCCGATCGCGCGCAGCCCCAAGGAGGACTGTGGCGCGCCGAGCAATACCGCCGCGCGAAACCTGCCTTGCGGCATGCAGTTCGGCAGCCACCATCCTGCCGTCTGCCAGTTCGTGCTTGGCGACGCGAGCGTACGCGGGATCAACATTACGGTCGCGGAGACCGTTCTTGACGCTCTCGCGCGGCGCGCCGACGGCGTGGTGGTGAGCGACTTCTAACCGCCATCGTCTGGCAGTCAAAAGTCTCGTTTTCATCCATCACGTTCGCCTGAGAGTATTATGTCGCGCACCTTCGTTTCGATTGCTTTGACGTTGTCGGTTGGTCTCCTGCTCGGCTGCGGCAAGGGAGAGGCGACCTATCCCGTGACTGGGAAGGTCACCTACCCGGATGGCACTCCGTTGGTAAATGCCCAGGTCTCTTTCGAATCGACCACCAAGCCGATCAGCGCGGTGGGACGAACCGACGCCAGCGGCGTTTACAAGCTGACGACCTATAAACCCGAGGATGGGGCGATTCGTGGCGAGCACCGCATTGCGGTGCTGCCGCCGCCGCAACCGACCCCGGAACACGATGATGAGTCAGGGAAGCCGCTGGAGTACAAGCAGGTTCCGCCCCCGATCGACGCGAAGTATTTGCGTTTCGACACCTCGGGACTTACCTGCACCGTCGACAAGGCGATGACCTTCGACATCACCGTAACGAAGCCGAAGTAAGGCAGGTAACCCGCCGAGACTCGTCTGCGGCAGTTTGCCGGCTTCATCAAAAATGAATTGCCCCAGCGCTCGCTCGTTGGGGTTTTCGGGGTAGCCCATTCTGGTGGGCTATCTGCCGTTTCGGCGGGCATTCGTGTTGACCATCTGGGCACAACGACTACAGTTGAATCAGATGGCAAAGTAAGGCCCACCTTCTCGCGCTGCCCACGCCAGACCCACCCACCGCTGGCATATACCGCTCGGGCGCCGCTGCTTCAGGCTCTTTCTTCTGTCCCGTTCGACCTTAAAGCGACCTGCCCCTGGGGCCGGCTGCGCTTGGATATTTTGTTTTGTAGTTCCTTCTACTCTCCGGGAGGCTCTGGATGCGTTTGGTTGACAGAACAGAAAGAGGCAGGCAGGCGTTCACGCTTGTCGAATTGCTGGTAGTGATCGCGATTATCGGTGTGCTTGTTGCGCTCCTGTTGCCGGCCGTGCAGGCTGCCCGCGAAGCGGCTCGTCGCAGCTCGTGCTCGAACAATTTGAAGCAAATCGGCATCGCGATTCACAATTTTCACGACATCAAGAACGAGATGCCCCCCGCCACGATTACCACGTCGGCTGGCGCGGACAGCTATGCGACTTGGGCGATCTTCCTTTTGCCGTTCATGGAGCAGAATGCTCTCTACGAGAGCTTCGATCTCAGCCGCCCGATGAACGACGGCGCTCAGCCGAACAATCCCGGCCGTTTCACGCCGGTGAAGACCTACATCTGTCCCTCGCGTCGTAGCGCCGCGAACGCCATCACAATCGACGACACGACAACAGGTGGCGGTGCGATCATCGACTACGCCGGCTGCGGCGGCGCCGACGAATTCTATGGCCGCCGCGTCAGCGAAGGGGCGACGGGCATGTTCGTCATTCCTGAGCGCAACACGTCGGTGATGGACACGACCAATCGCGTGGCCCGGTGGAGCAACGGCGTCAACTTCGCCGCGGCGACCGACGGCCTGAGCAATACGTTGCTCGTGGGTGAGCGGAACGTGCCGCAGTACCATCTCAGCAAGAAAAACCCCTCGCAGTTCGATGGCCCCGGCTACCGCGGTCGCCAAGACGCCGATTTCCACTCGCGTGGCTGGTCGATTCGCCGCGCCGGCATCGGCTATCCGATCTCGCGCGGTCCGCGGTTCGATTGCGGCGCCCCGAGCAACACTGGCGCGCGAAACCTGGTGTGCGGCATGCAGTTCGGCAGCCATCACCCGGCGGTTTCGCAGTTCGTGCTGGGCGACGCGAGCGTCCGCGGCATCGCACCGCAGGTTTCGGAGACGGTGCTGCAAGCCCTTGCGCATCGGTCGGACGGCGCCGTGATCGACAGCGACTACTAAAGTCCTAGCCGTCTCGAATTGACGCTCGGTCCCGCGTATTTGGCGCGGGACGATTCCTTGCCGGCCCGCGCTAGCGACTTGCGCTAGCGCCCCTGCGCACGAGCGTCATTTTTCTTTCTTTCACGGCGCAGTTGCGAACGCGCCGGTTTCATTTTGCACAACAGCCGTCCAAAGCAAGGACGAGGGGGAAATATGCTGAGGAATCTTGGACTGGTATTGGTATGGAGCAGCGTTTGGGCGCTGGTGGGTTGCGGATCGGGAGGAACGACTTACCCGGTGACGGGAAAGGTGACCTATCCCGACGGAACGCCGCTGGTAAACGCCCAGGTGTCGTTCGAGGCGGTGGACGAGCCGATCGGTGCGATTGGCTCCACCGACGCCAATGGCGTCTACAAGCTAACGACCTATTCGTTCGAGGACGGCGCGATTCGGGGCAAACACCGGGTGCTCGTCCTGCCGCCCCCTCCGCCGACGCCCGAGCATGACGAGTCGTCGGGCAAGCCGCTCGTCTATCCGAAGACGGCGCCGGTTTTGGATCCCAAGTTCTCGAGCTTTGAGACCTCGGGGCTGACCTGCACCGTCGAAGGAAAGACGACGTTCGATATTACGGTCACCAAGCCGTAGTTCGTGTTTCCGCCACGCGCTTCACTTCGCTTTGCGACGCGCCACTCGATAGGCACGCCTGTGTGATGGCGGGCAGATTTAGCGCCGATCGGGATCGCCGCTGACCATGGCGGCGATCTCAGGCGTTTGCCAGCCGCTCATTTTCCGCAACTCTCGGCGGGCGGCTTCGTAGTCGATGGCCGCCTGACGTACGTCGGCGGCCACTTGCGCCGGAATTGCCGAACTCGCGCCGCTGTAGAGGAACGACGACAGCCAATCCATCGACGCGGACGCTTTCGATGGGCTGGGCGGCAGGGGAATGAACTTCGGCAGGCTCGGCTTCGAGTCGTGGCGAGCCTGGCGGGCGGCGGCGACGCGGCGCAGGTGAATTTCTCTTTGAGCGGTGGCGTGGGCGACGGCCCGCGCCTGTTCATCCCCTTCGAGATAGACGACTACCAGAAAGTCTCGTTCGCCAGCCGGCACGATTTGATCGAGCGAGCGGACCACCGAGCGGGCGTAGCCATCGGCTTCGCAGCGGACATGAAGGTAGTCGGCCCGCCAGTTCTTCGGCACGCGGAGGATCATGGCCACTTCGCGAGCCCCTTCGAGCAGATTGCGATCGGTCGCCTTCAGCTTGAAGTAGACGCCGCTGCCGCGCAGGATCGTGCCGCTGGCAGTGACCGATTCGAGCGGCGGCAGCAGGTCGTAACGCACGCTCGATTCCTTCTTCTCGCCGACGCCGCTATTGAAGCCGGCTTCGGGCGACGCTTCGTACTGCCCCTTCACGCTCACGCCGATCGAGGCGGTCTTTTGGTGGTTCTTTTCGATCGCCACATTCCCCGCCAGCGGAGATTCGTGGAGCGTCTTGGGGAGATAGTCGACGACGGTCATCGTCCGCTGTGGGCTGACGATGCTGAACAGGTATTGCCGCAGATCGGCTTCGTTTCCTTCTTGCAGGAGCGACGAAATCTGCAGCTTTACCTCGATCAGCTTGTCGTGCGGATAGGCCAGTTGAAACTCGCAGCAGGTTATGTCGCGAGCCGTGACGACGTACGGCACATCGAAATGCACTCGCGGCGCGTCGGCGCGGGCGGTCTGAGGCGTTGCCACGGCGCAAGCGAGGAAGGCCAGGGAACAAACGGAGGGGCCTAGCGCAGATCGCGACAGGGGAAGAGATAGCAGCTTCATCTTTGCAAGACTCCTAAGGGCGGCCCAAGAAGCCGCCAAGCAACTCGTCCACAGGGACGAGGGCGCATCCGTGTTGCCTGCTGTCCTTAGCTGCAAAGCTCGCGCCGAGGCGTCGTCGCCTGGCGCCGCCGCTCTTTCCTAGAGCTTTCGATATCTGAGGAACTGACCTTATCTGCCCCAAGGGCACGACCACCTACTGCTACGCGTGCCCCGGCGGAATGGATCGCACCGGGGCGAAAAAACTTCGCGCTCGTCGTGGCAGCCGGATGTCTGCCCTGGGATTTCCACGTGGCACAGGCGTCCCGCCCGTGCTGCAGCCCAGGTCAAACCGTTCCTATGCACAGGCGAGAGGCCTGTGCCACTTCTAGAACAACCATTCGCCGGTGAGCGAGCGCCGGCAAGCCCTGGCGACGGCTCGGCGCGCGAATACTTTTCTAGCTAGCGGCCTGATTGTGAGAAACTGTGATATCCGCGAAAGATGTGAGTTCCGGGTGGCCGTGACCAACCGGCGGTTCGGCGTTGCCGGGGCGACGCATCAGCCCCGTTTGCAGCCCAGCTTCGCGCGCGGCGTCGAGTTCGGCCACGATGTCGCTCAGGAAGAGAATCGCGGCGGGGGGGAGGTTCATGTCGGCTGCAATGCGGCGATAGCTTGCGGCTTCGCGCTTATGGCCGATGTTCGTGTCGTAGTGCCCGCCGAGCAGCGGCAACAGGTTTCCTTGGACCGAGTAGCCGAAGAAAAGCTTCTGGGCCTGCACGCTGCCGGAGGAGTAGATTCGCACGTCGATGCCAGCCGAGCGCCAGCGCTCGATGGCCGGCCGCACGTCGTCGAACAGGTGGGCCTGTAGCTCGCCGCTGCGGAAACCTTCCTCCCAGATCATCCCCTGCAGCAGCTTGAGGCCGGTCGTCTTGGCGTCGCGGTCCATCAGCCGATGGACCTCCTCGCGCACCAGCCGCTGCCCCTTGAGGGCTTCGTCGCGCGGAAAATCGGGGGGCGCGACCCAATCGGCAAACGACGGCTGACCGGCGTCGCGAGCGATTGCGTCGCGCGCTTCGAGCATCTTGGGATCGCCCCAATGCTCCGCCAGGTAGCGGTCCAGCTCGCGGCGGGCGTAGGAATACATCACGTCGTGAACGAAACTGATCGACGACGTCGTTCCTTCGATGTCCAGCAGGATGGCTCGGCCGTTAAAGTTCATCGCGAATCACTCATCAGGCGGTCGGTGCGACTCGCCGGGAAGGACGGGGCGCTTGCGCTCTACAGCTTCACCACCGATTGCATCGGTACCGCGGGAATGTAGCTCGGTCCCATGCAGAGGGGCTGGTATCGCTCGTGGACGCCGCCTTCGACGTACTCGGGCGACCAGCCGGCCGGATCCTGGAACAGTCGGATGCAGCGAATCTGACGGTCGTTGCACAGATCGAACCAGTGCCGCGTTCCCTTGGGGACATTGATCAGGTCGCCGGCTTCGACCTGCACGGCGAAGACGGGGCCGTTGTCCGGATGGATGTGGAACACGCCGCTTCCTTTCACGGTGAAGCGGACTTCATCCTCGCTGTGGGTGTGTTCCTTGCTGAACTTGGCGAGCATCGCGTCGAGGTTCGGCGTCTCTGGCGTGACGTTGATGACGTCGGCTGTGACGAAGCCGCCGCGCGCCTTGAGCCGTTCGATCTCAGGGGCGTAGGCGGCAAGGATCTCGTCGTTGCTGGCGTCGGCGCCGATGCGTCCTTCGACCTCCCAGTTCTCGTACCAGATGCCAAACGGCTCGAGGAAGGCGCTAATCGCTTCAGCGCCGGTGATCTCTCGGTTTTCGTCCTGGATGCGAATGCGTGCCATGGGAATGTTGTGCGGGTTGGGGAGTTGAAACGAAAGCCTGGGAGGCGTTAGCCGACCGTATTTCCCTCCTCCCTCCGGGAGAAGGCAAGTGTGAGGGACGCCGCCCTGTGTCGGACCCAGATATTGTGATGATCGTTGCGCTCGCGCTCCAGTGGTTGGGATGGTTTGGCGGATGTGTCGCAGTAGCGCTTTCTTGCGAGCCGGTGAACGGCAGTGGTGTTGGGGAGACCGATGTGTGGCGCCGTCCTCCCTCACCCTAGCCCTTTCCCGGAGGGAGAGGGGAGAGCGCGTCGGCTGCGCCTTCCGCTTAAGCGAGTTAAGCGCGCCTTCCGCTTTGCGGACTAAATCGGGAGCGAGGAGCGGAGTTCGCCTTGGAGCGTCAGGCGGCGGGCGACGCATTCGAACAGGAATTCGTAGATCTCGATGTGCCGGCGGGCTTCGTCCAGGTCGCGGCCCCAGGTGTACAGACCGTGGCGGCGGATCAGATAGCCGTGCGTCAGCGGCCGCTGGGCGTCGTTCATTCGCTCGCGCACCTGCTCGGCGAGTGACGGAATGTCCTGCGTGTTATCGAAAATCTCGACCCAGGTGGAGTACTCGTGCGTGCTGACGCCGTCGAGCCCCTTGAGCATTTCAAAGCCGGTGATTTCGAACCCGCGCTGCTCGAAAAAGTAGTCCGAAAGGAGCGTGGCCCAGACCGAGTGCGTGTGAAGTACCGCTCCGACGCCGGGACGCTGGGCGGCGACGACGTGCAGCAACGTCTCAGCCGACGACTTGGGCTGACCGGGCGTGGTCGGCTGACCGCGATCGTTGACGCGGACGAAATCGGCGCGCGTCAGGCGTCCCTTGTCCTTGCCGCTGGCGGTGATGAGCAGCTCGAGCGGCTCGCGTTGCAAGACGACGCTGTAGTTGCTGCTCGTGCCGAGCGACCAGCCGCGTTGCCAGAGCATCGCGCCGACGTCGCGGAGGGCGTCGATCTGCGGCTCACAGTCGTGCAGGGCAGGGTGCGGCTCGGGAGGCATGAGATCCGTCTCCTCGTTCCCACGCTAGATGCGTGGGAACGAAGTGAGCGCCAGTGGGAACATCAGAAGAAAACTACCGCATCTGGCTGCCAGGTTGCGGCGGGCGGAGCCAGGTCAGGTCGAACTCCTTGTCGAGCTGCTGACGTTGCTGGCGGACCGCGTCTTGCCACTGAGCGCTGGTGATCGTCATGGTCTCGAACAATCCCGTCTCGGCGAAGCGATCGCGAAGCTCATCCTCCTTAGGTTCAAGCTTCATCATCTTCACGGCGTAGACGCGCGAGTGCGGCTGGTTGGCGGCGATGCCGGCCTGGCCTTCGCTCAGGGCGAAGACGCCTTGCATGAACTCCTGACCGGCGTACTCGATGCCGGGAACGATGCTCAGTTCCGGACGGCTCATGCCGAACGGAATGCTTCCCAGCGTCAGCCAGGTGAACGGCGGCGGCGCAATGACCGTGGCCGGATTCACGATGGCCTTGAGCGATTCCGCCTTCTCGGCCTTCTTGGCCAGGTCTTCGGCGGCTTGCTTGGCCAGATCGAACGCCTTCTGGCGCTTCCAAGCGGCGATGACCTCTTCGCGGGCTTCTTCGTAGGTCGGCGTCGACGGCTTTTCAGCCTTCGTGCGCCAGAAGATGTAGAGCACGTCCGGCTCGCGGCTGTTGACGTACTTCGGATCGTACAGCCGTTCATCGGGACCGAACGCCACATCGCCGAAGCCGTAGCTGGTTCCAGTCTGCCAGTTGAAGATCGTCGCGTTCTGGCCGATCGGATATTCACCCGCCTGATAACGGTTGATCAGCGGCGTGGTTTCGAATTGGATTCCCTCAATGCCCTGAGCCGCGGCGGCGGCGTTGAACTTGCCGGGATCCTTGGCGGTCTTCGACTTGGTTTCCTGCGCGGTGAGGTACCGGTTGTAGGCGCGGCCGTAGTCGCGAACCGCTTCGACGAGCTTTTGCATCGCCGCCTGACGAGCATCCTCGGCAATCGGCTGGGCGAGGCGGTTGATAATGTCTTCGCGGACTTCTTCGAGTGGCTTGAACTTGGCCGGCGGCTCCGAAGCCGGAGCTTCGGTCGACGGCTTGTCGCTGCTCGACGCTTCGTCGGCCGGCTTCTCCTCAGCCGGTTTGTCGGTGGCTTCGGTTGCGGGAGCGGCATCGCTGGCCGGCTTTTCCGTCGCCGGTTCGGCGGGTTTTTCCGCGGGGGCTGCGTCGTTTTCGGCCGGCGGAGCGTCAGCTGGCTTCTCGCTGGCGGAGTTTTCGGCGGCTTCTTCAGCCTGCGTGCTCACAAAGCGGAACTGCTGACCAGCGGCGCGGACATTCTGAGCGCTGCCTTCTTCGGCCTTCTCCGACTTGGGCTCTTCCGGTTTTTCTTCGGTAGATTCCGCGGCGGGCTTGTCCTCAGCAGGCTTTTCCTCGGACGGCTTTTCTTCAGCCGGGGCGTTCGCATCGTCGGCCGGTTTTTCGGCTGGGGCGTCGGCCGGCTTCTCGGCGGCGTCCTCCTTGGGCTGATCGGCGGGGTCTTCGGGCTTGGCGTCGTCCTTGGGCTCTTCCTTGCCCGGCTCGTCGCTGCTCTCGGGGGGCAGTTCGAGCTGCTTGTACTGGCCTTGGCTGATCGCCTTTTCGTATTCCTCTTTGATCTGCTCTTCGGTGATCTGCTTCTTCGCTTCTTCAAGGAACGGCTTGAAGTCGACGCGGAAGTATTCGAAGGCAGCCTTCTGCGGACGATAGAAGCCGGGTTCCGGGAGGGCCGGATTCGGATCGCGATCGCGTCCCTTTTCAAAGAGGGCGCGCAGTTCGGTTTCGTCGGCGCGAGTCGGGTCCTTCACCTGCTTCAGGTAGGTCGCCGTATCGAACGCCACGGCTTCGATCGTTGCGCGGCGATGGAGACGCAGGAAGTAGTCGTACATCTCGGTCGGCGGCGGCGTGATCGGCATGATCTGGCCAGCCGCTGAAACAGCCGTCAGGCCCGACAGCTCCATCATCCGCATATGCTGGGCGAGCAGCTCAATCTGCAGCCGTTCGAACAGTTGGCCGATCGAGTAGCCGCCGTTGTTTCCGATCGCGCGACGGGCGATGTCGAACCAATCTCCTTCTTTCATGGTGAAAGCGGAGAGACGGTTGAGAAAGTCTTTGACCGAGTCGTTGTCGATCGCCACGCCTTGCTCGCGGGCCCTCTGGGCGAGCAGCATCGTCTGCACGAGCGACGAGTCGCTGTCGTCGACCGGAATGCCGGGCGAGAGAATTTGCCCCTGCGGTCCGATCTCAAGCCCCGGCGCCTGGGGCGTGCCGCCGTTTTGCAGCGTCTGGTTCACAATGCCAGCGAGGAACGCGACCGCCGTATTGTGCTCATAACGCATCTGCTGCAGGTCGGATTCCCGCAAACTGCCGCCGGTCCAAGTGACGACAACCTGATTGCCGTTGTCGCCGCCACGATTCGCGGTGGTGAACAGGCTTTCGAGGAAGGGGCCTGCCACCCAGGTGATCATCAGAATGACCCCGAACACCGCCAAAATCGGACCGGAGTACCTACGGAAATAATGCATCGAGCGCGACATGGATGTGGCCTGGCAACTCCGTTTGAGGTGTCGAGCACGACCGGAAGGAAAGCGCCTCCGAGCACGACTTTGTCGGCGATTCCGGTCTTTGGCCCCAAGGGGCGGAAACCGGCAGATTGTAAGCCTCGTAGCCGTAAATTCAATCCCAATCAGGCAGTAGGAAGAACCTGAGGCCTCAAACTTTCTTCTTGCCCCTCCGCGAAACGCGGGTAAGAATGTCGCAGCCATTCCAACGGGCAGGGGCTTGACTTCGCTTCCGCCGCTGGTGTAGGCATGGCCCCACCCCGGACTTGCCGGTCCTGAGGAATGGTCGCGTGTTGCCAGCCGGGCCTTCCAGGTTCAGGTTTCCGGCCATGCGGCTCAGATAACTAGCAATCGGATAGACGATTGCGAAGCGGCTACGGCTCGCCAGGACCAGATAATCGGCAAAACGGCCTGAATTCAGGCGAATTCAGCTCCCGTTACTGGCCAGTCGGCTGCGATTTTCCGCTCCGAGAACGAATCAAAGAAGAATACGACTAAACGATGGCAAAACGTTCAGCACCCGGCGGCAAAGCGCTCGTCATCGTCGAATCGCCGGCGAAGGCCCGCACGATTTCGCGGTTCCTTGGCAGCGACTACAACGTCGAAGCGAGCATCGGGCACATCCGTGACCTGCCGCAGGGGGCCAAGGAGATTCCGGCCCAATATAAAGGTGAAAAGTGGGCCTACCTGGGCGTGAATGTGGATCAGGACTTTGCCCCGATCTACATCATTCCCCCCGGCAAGAAGCAGCAAGTCACCAAGCTGAAGGACCTGCTCAAAGACGCTCGCGAAGTCTATCTGGCGACGGACGAAGACCGCGAAGGGGAAGCAATTAGCTGGCATTTGCACGAAGTGCTAAAGCCGAAGGTGCCGGTCCATCGGCTGGTGTTCCACGAAATTACGGAAGAGGCGATCCGCGAGGCGCTGGCCAACCCGCGTTCGATCGACGACGGCCTGGTCCGGGCGCAGGAAACTCGCCGCATTCTCGACCGGCTGTACGGCTACGAGGTTTCGCAGCTCCTGTGGCGCAAAGTCGGGCCGCGCTTGTCGGCAGGCCGCGTGCAAAGCGTCGCGGTGCGGATGATCGTCGAGCGCGAGCGGGCCCGCATCGCGTTCCGCAGCGCCACCTATTGGGACCTGATCGGCCGCTTTGCCGCAGACGCCAAGGAGTTCGAAGCCGACCTGGTCTCGGTCGACGGCCGCAAGATTCCCAGCGGCAAGGATTTCGATCCCGGCACCGGCAAGATCAAAGACGAACGGCTGTTATTGCTCGACGAGCGGGCGGCCAATGAACTGGCCGAACGGCTGAAGACAGCCGAGTTCCGGGTCACGAATCTTGAAGATCGTCCCTATACTCGCAAGCCGGCGGATCCGTTCACCACCAGCACGCTGCAACAGGAAGCCAACCGCAAGCTCGGCTTCACGGCGCGGCACACGATGAGCGTCGCGCAGAGTTTGTACGAGAACGGTTACATCACCTACATGCGTACCGACTCGACGAACCTCGCGCAGGTGGCGATCGACGCGGCCCGCGATCTGGTGCGCACCGAGTACGGCAACGACTACCTGCCGGCGCAGCCCCGCGTCTACAAGTCGAAAGTCAAGAACGCGCAGGAAGCTCACGAAGCGATCCGTCCCGCCGGCCATCCGTTCCAATTGCCCGAGTCGCTCCGCGGTCAGTTGACGCCCGATCAGTTCCGCTTGTTCGAAATGATCTGGAAACGCACGATCGCCAGCCAAATGGCTGACGCGCGGGGCCGGAACATCACGCTGACGATCGAAGGGGGCGGCGCGTCGTTCCAGGTGAGCGGCAAAACAATCGAATTCGCCGGCTTCCTGCGAGCTTACGTCGAAGGCTCGGACGATCCGGATGCCGAGCTGTCGGATCAGGAGCGGATTCTGCCGGCTGTGAAGGTCGGCGATAAGATCGACGTCCGCGACCTGCTTCCCAAGAGCCACACGACCCAGCCGCCGGCGCGCTTCACCGAAGCGTCGCTCACCGCGGCGCTCGAAGAGCGCGGCATCGGCCGGCCGAGTACCTACGCGTCGATTATCGAGACGATTCTCGACCGCAAGTACGTCTTTAAGAAGGGGAACGCCCTGGTTCCGACGTGGACCGCGTTCTCGGTCTCCAAACTGCTCGAGACTCACCTGCCAAAACTGGTCGATTACCAGTTCACCGCGCAGATGGAAGACCTGCTCGACGCGATCAGCCGGCGCGAGACCGGCGCGACCGATTATCTGAACAAGTTCTACTTCGGCGATCAGACGCACGACGATCCGGGACTCAAGGCGCAGCTCGAAGCCAAACTCGGCGAGATCGATCCGCGCGACATGGGACGCTTCTCGCTCGGCACGCCGACCGAGGGCCCGCATCGTGAGGAAGTGTTTCTCCGCGTCGGCAAGTTCGGCCCGTTCCTGGAACAAGGGGCGCGCAAGGCGAGCATTCCCGACGAAACGCCCCCCGACGAGCTGACGCTCAGCCGAGCGCTCGAATTGCTCGATCAGGCTGGCGTTGCGGAAGAGCCGCTGGGCATCGACCCCGATACGCACAAGCCGGTGTTTCTCAAGCAAGGCCGCTTTGGCCCGTACATTCAGCTCGGCACGCCCGAGGATGAAGAGAAGCCGAAGAACGCGTCGCTGCTGCCCGGCATGAAGCCGAGCGACGTTACGTTCGAAGTCGCCCTGAAACTGCTGTCGCTGCCGCGCAACCTCGGCCCGTCGGCGATCAACGGCGAAGACGTGATGGTCTACAACGGCAAGTTTGGCCCGTACATCAAGGCGGGAACCGAAACGCGGTCGTTGCCGAAGGACGTGTCGCCGCTCGACGTGACGCTCGAACAAGCCAACGCGCTGCTCGCCCAGCCGAAGCTCCGCGGCCGGCAGGCGTCGGCGCCGCGTGAGCCGATGAAGACGTTCGACAAGTCGCCGGTGACCGATCAGCCGATCAAGCTGCTCGAAGGACGCTACGGCGCCTACGTGACCGACGGCGTTACGAACGCCTCGCTGCCGAAGGATCTGCCGCCGGCCGAACTGACATTCGATCAGGCGGTCATGCTGCTCGCCGAGCGCGCGGCCAAGGGACCGCCGGCGAAGAAGCGTGGTCGAACCACGAAGAAAGCCGCGCCCAAGGCAGCCGCTCCGAAGAAGGCCGCCACCAAGAAAGCGGCGCCGAAAAAGTCAGCCGCGAAGAAGGCGGCGACCAAGAAAACGGCCCCGCAAGGCAACAACGGCGAAGCGTCGCCCGAAGAGTTGAGCGATTTGCCGTTTTAGTCGGGAGGAGGGGCGTTCCCACGCAGAGCGTGGGAACGAGGCGCGAACGAGGCGCGAACTAGGCGCGAATTGAGGCGCGCGGGAAACTTGGTTTTTGGATTCTTGCCCTGGTTAGCGACGCTTCTTAGAAGCGTCCGCGCCCGGTCGCCGTTCCAGCAACGCTTCTAAGAAGCGTCGCTAACCGGGAACCGTGTGACAACCGGGAACCGCGACTACCGGGATCGATAACCACGGGACCAGTATCCACTGGATTCAATTCCCGCCCGGGCCTTCGAGGTCCGAAAAATCGTCGGGCGGATTATCGTCCTCTTCTTCGTCGTCGAGATCGGCCAGACGGGCGTTGATCTCGTTCATCGACGTGCGACCCAGCGCCAGGGCGTAGGCGGTGGCGTGGGTGCGGCAGTGAGAGATGCTGATCAGCATCTCGGCGATGCCGACCTTTTCGCACAGTTCGCGGGCGCCGCCCCCCAGGAGAATCCGCGGCCGGCCGCCCAGTTCGTTCCGCACCTCGATGTCGCGCCAGTGGATGCCGCGCGTCCAGCCGGTGCCAAGCGCCTTGAGGACCGCTTCTTTGGCTGCAAAGCGGCCGGCGTAGTGCTGCGTGGACGCCTTACGGGCCGTGCAGTACTCGATTTCGTGCGGCGTATAAACGCGCGTGAGGAACAGCTCGCCGTGACGCTCGATCATCTGAGCGATCCGCAAGCATTCGATGATATCGGTGCCAATGCCAACCACGTTCATGGACTCAGCATAACGCGAATTGTTCCGTTTGACGACGCGGGGTAGAGGGCCCATGATGAGGTGAACGCCCGTTCTCGCCGCCCGCTGAACCCCGAACTCTGACCGCCCCCGCACGCCCATGTTCGAACGCCGATCCCTAAAGCTGCCGATCACCCTGGGCGTGGTGATGATCGTCGTCGTGGTCGTGCTGATCGTCGGCTGGGTGATCCTGACGGTGCTGCCCGCCGTCAGCGGCGAAGGTTCGCCGGGGCTCTACTGGACACTCTTGCCGGTCGGGGCGTCGTTGCTGGCCTTCGTGCTGGTCGGCGTCGTGATGTATCTGATCTTGTCCGTTAAGGCGGTTAACCTGACTCAGCGGCAGTCGAACTTCATCGACAGCGTCACGCACGAGCTGAAGTCGCCGATTGCGTCGCTGAAGCTCTATCTGCAGACGCTCAATCGCCGCCAACTGACGCCCGAAGAGCAGCAAGATTTTTATCGCTACATGCTCGAAGACATCGAGCGGCTCGACACGCTGATCAACCACCTGCTCGACGCGGCCCGCCTCGACCGGTCGCCGGAGGAGGGGGAGTGTGGCGACGTACTGCTGGCTGAAATCTTGCGCCGGATCGCCGAAGAGGTCTGTCTGCGGTATCAGGTGGCTTCCGAGGTCGTCGATTTGCAGCTTTCGCCGTGCGTGGTGCGGGCCAGGGCGGTCGACGTGGAGCTGATCTTTCGCAATCTGATCGACAACGCGGTGAAGTATGCGAACGATCGCGATCCGCGCGTGCGCGTCACCCTCGCAGCCGACGGCCACGACCGGGTGCGCGTGGAGGTGAGCGACAACGGCCGCGGAATTCCGCAGAAGCTCCGTCGCAAGATCTTCGGGCGCTTCGTCCGCGTCGGCTCGGAATTGGAACGCGAAAAACCGGGAACCGGGCTCGGCCTCTACATTGCGCGAACGCTCATCACGCGACTGGGCGGCAAAATCCGCATCCAGGACAACGGCGCACGGCCGGGCACGACGTTTGAGGTCATTCTGCCGGGCCGCGGCGTGGAGATTGAGAACGAGTCGGAATCGCCAGCCGTGACGAGTGGAGCGTCGGGCAGCGACGGCTGACGCGCTTTTGGCTCTTCGGCCCACGCCGCGTCTGGGAACTCAGGATGCTTGAACGCGGCGGGAGTCCTCGCGGACCTTCTCGGCACTTGTGGTAGCAACCTTTTGCCGCGACGACTTCCGACCCCGATGGTCGCGCGCCCACTGTCGTCTTTCATCTTTCACGCGCGGCCCGTTATCGCACCTTCGCCGTGGCGGCAGCCGATTCCAGTACGGTTTTGATTTCCTGAACTTTGGCTTTGCCCTTGATGAGCGTGCCGCTAATGCCGAGCTGGCGCATGCGCTCGAGTTTCGGATCGTCCTCCATGCCGGTGACGACAACGACCGGGAGGCAGTCGAAGCGGAGGTGGGTGCGGACCACTTCGAGGAACGAGCCGCCGTCCATCAGTGGCATCACAAGGTCGAGCAACACGACGTCGGGGAGGTCGTTGAGAACTTCGCGCAGCGCATCGCGCCCGTTCGCCGCACAGGTGACCTGGTGCCCCGACTTTTCGAGATAGAACGCCACGGCGCGCGACGCATCTTGCTCGTCGTCGACTAGGAGAATTTTGGCCATGCGACCATTGTAGGGGGCCGCGGCAAGTTGACCTGCGTGAAACGCCAATTTGGTGGCGATTTGGTCTGCTAGCGAGAAACGCCCTAAGGGACGGGCCTTTGCCTGCACCGGCCCACGGACTTTTTTAAGACGGACGAGCCTGGCGTCGAGGCCAAGTAGCGTTGTGGGCACCGCCACCGCGGTCGCATACCTGTACCAGGCTCGTCCTGGTGGTTTCGAATGAATCGCCCGGAGCTTGAGCCGCGGTTGCACAAGTGTGCAAGCGTGCGGCAGTGACAATAAAGAACATAGGTCAACTGGCAATTGTGTCAAACAAGCCAGTTTGGATTAGTCATCGCTTTGCGACTTGAGGAGAAATTTGTGCCGCTGCGCGAATCTTGGTTGTGAGCTGGACAGGTCGTAGCGTCTGCGCAAAGTCTAGGGCGGTTTGGGCATGCGCGCCGGAGATTATTACGAACAAACTTGCGCCGGAATGCGTCTATGCAACTTGCTGGAGGCGAGGGGTGTCTTAGGATAGCGATGACTGGAATGACTTCTTCTTACGGAAACCGAGGTGAGACATGTCGGGCTTCGCACGGGGGTGCTTGTTGGCTGCAGTGGCGGCCGTTGGAGTGGGCGCGCTGCCGCAAACGGCAGAAGCGACCTGGCCGCGGCGCGTGACGACCTATTACTCGTTCCCATCGGCGCCGGTTGCCGTGGCGAACTACGCGCCGGTGGCGGTGGCGCCCCCTGCGACGACCGCAGCCGTGCCGGTTGCCGGGGCGTATCCTTATGTGGCGGCGTCGCCCGTGGTGGCTCCCGT
>Ga0180217_1002069_pt1 | contig 19518 bp, 22 predicted proteins | sample eDN3rd37CBELigOP_FD_128521 | JGI IMG/M metagenome (GOLD analysis project Ga0180217, IMG submission 128521) | Enriched Organic Plus compost microbial communities from Emeryville, California, USA - eDNA 3rd pass 37_C BE-Lig OP (version 2) (version 2) ... | reverse complement strand
CGGACTGCAAATCCGCGTACGCCGGTTCAATTCCGACCCAGGCCTCCATCCAGAAGAACCGACCCGCCGGTCGGTTTTTTTGTGCCTGACGAACGGGAGGGACGCGGCTTTCCATCGCGTCCTGGCTCAGGCACGCTATTCCTCTGCCCGGATGGCGAAATTGGTAGACGCATCGGACTTAAAATCCGCCGGCCGCGAGGCCATGCCGGTTCGATTCCGGCTCCGGGCACCAAAACACAATCCACTCATGTCCATCGAAGTCCAAAAAATCCCTGAAATGACCTTTATTTGGCCGGTATCGTGGTCCAGGGATGTCCGGTGACATCCATTTGCATCCGGACAAAAAGTGAGTCAATCTGTGTGTCAGGGGGCTTTGTTCGCTTCCCCTGACTCACAGAGGGGCCACTGGGTGCTGACCGATACCAAGTTGCGGGCGCTGAAATCCAAGGAAGCCGCGTACCGCGTGGCCGACAGCAATGGGCTGTGCGTTGAGGTTCGCCCGACCGGTGCCAAGGTGTGGCGCTACCGCTATCGGTTCGCCGGCAAAGCGAGCATGGTCACCATTGGCGAGTACCCCGCCATGTCGCTCCAGAAGGCCCGTTCTGAGCGAGAACGCCTTCGCGGCATCATCAAGGGCGGCGGTAACCCGGCCGACTCACAACGTGCCGCCAAGGCGGCCACAGTGGAGCGCCACGCCAATACCTTTGGCGCCATCGGCTTGGAACTGATGGAGAAGCGCGAGCGCGAAGGCATGACAGCCCAGTCTGTTCAGCGTGACCGCCGCACCATCGAGTGGTATCTCGCCCCCATCTTTGAAACCCCCATCACCGAAGTCACCGCGCCCTTGCTGCTCGCTGCTCTGCGCAAGCTGGAACACCGAGGCGTGATTGAGACGACACACCGCGCCCGCGCCCTGGCTGGCCGAATCTTCAAGTACGCCATTGCGACAGGACGAGCGCAGAGCAACCCGGCGGCGGATCTGACCGGCGCATTGGAACAGGTTCAGACCAAGCACTTTCCTAGCCTGACAGACCCCGACGCCATCGGCGAACTGCTGCGTGCGCTGCATGGCTATACCGGCTCTGTGGTCACGCGCGCCGCCCTGAAACTGGCTCCGCTGGTGTTCGTGCGCCCAGGCGAGCTGCGGCATGCAAAGTGGGCCGATGTCGACCTGGACGCAGCGGAGTGGCGCTATGAGGTCACCAAGACCAAGACCCAGCACATTGTCCCGCTGTCCTCGCAGGCGGTGGCCATCCTGCGCGAACTGCATCCCTACACCCAACGCAGCGACTATGTTTTCCCCAGCGAGCGGTCCGCGAGTCGGCCCATGTCGGAAAACACCGTTAATGCGGCCCTGCGAAACATCGGATACGACCACGACACGATGACCGGGCATGGTTTCCGGGCGATGGCGCGCACTGTGCTGGATGAGGTGCTGGGCTTTCGCCCTGACTACATCGAACACCAACTGGCACACAGCGTGAAAGACCCGCTGGGTCGCGCCTACAACCGTACGACTCACCTGGCTGAGCGCACCAAGATGATGCAGGCGTGGGCCGACTATCTGGACACCCTGCGGATGGCGGACAAGAAGGTCACGCCTATCCGGAAGAAACGAGCAACGAAATAGCGCACCTCAATGGGGATGCGTCGGCATGTTCTACAACGGAGAGTAGAAACAGAGAGAGCAGCAAAGCCGCTATAGAAGCGGCGGAACCGGGTGCACTAACACCCGGCCCGCCTACCACAACCGTTCGATAGGAGAACGATAATGGCAAGACCAAGTTTACCACCCGCCGTCGCAGGAGTTGAGAAAGGCCCGTCGGGTGAGCAGATAGCTGTAAAAGTCGATGGCTACATTCTCAGGAAAATCGTCCCTTCAACGGATCCTCATTGGGTGGTGAGCTGCTCTGTACTTGCCCAACTTAGCAATAGACTCGCACAGAATGAAATCTTCGCCGTGACGCTGGATGAGTGGGGTGAGGCAGGCATATCGGGGCCGTTAGATGAATTTTGGTCATTGCCACTGGGGTGCAGGACGATTTGCCTCGTCAGCAAAGAGACCGAGCCATCATGGATTGCCTGAATTTGAAGCTCCGAGGATACAGGTTACACACAGACTATCTGGCCTTTGTGCCGAACTAGGTGGCTGTTCGCCTGAATCAATCAGATTGCTCTTTACAGGAGATGGGAAGAAAGATGTCTTGCCTTAATAAAAGCCAATGACTTCACCAACGCCGACGCGGCCGCCAGCTTTTCGCTACAAGCTCAGCCTGAAGCTGTTGGATAGGCGAAGAATTGAACTATCTGTCCAGCAGAACTGCGAGGCGTTCCCGGCGTATGAGGTTGGCGTTCGCGATGCCCTCGTCCGATCTTTCCAAAGCTACAACGAGGAAGTGGAAAGACTCTCGGTGGGCATCCATCCGGATCAGCTTTCTCAGTACAGAAAAGTGCTCATTCGCGTCTTGCGTGCTCGGAACTATCTGAGCATGGAAAACGGAGAAGAGCGTCTCGTTGGACGAAGGCTGAGGACTGCCGAATCCGCTCTTTCAAAGCTTCGAGCCAAGATGTCGGGTGACATCTTGGGCGCTATACAAGGTGTCTTGGCCGTGGCGCCTAGATTGGACAATACAAGAGAAGACAGAGAACTTTATGCCGTTGACTACATCCTGAGCTACATAGGATGCAGCAATTCACGCGAACATAAGGAAGCATTGAGGCGCAAGCTTAAAAGAGACCTGGCCGCGGTAGCGTGGAACATTTGTCAATCTAAGCGGCAGTGGAGCCAGCTCGTATTCGATCTGATGACCGATGCCGGCATCAAGTGCGTGGACCCGGTTCAGTATCCAAAGAAGTTTTTTGACTCCTTTGGTGACGGCTGGGCGGACAAGTTTCTTCCGGATATTTTCAGTAATAACAATTAGTTAGAGCACCTGAGAAGACGGCCCCAGAATTTCGATTCCTGAGTGTGGGCGATATTTGATGCTCATTTTCACACTGCGCCAGACATACCTGGACAACGGTGGTGAAGATGAGCAAAGAGAGAGATGAGTTCTTGCGGGTCCGTCAGATCTGCAGCAGCCCGAAAAGTGGAATGAAGGGGCTTGTGGATATGTCCCGCGCCTCGTGGCTGCATCATGTCAAGAACACGCCGGGCTGGCCGCAGCCGATTAAGCCGACCCCGCGGACCACATTGTGGTCGCGGAGGGAGATCGAGGATTTCCTGAATAGCCGGCGTAGTTCGGCCAATCGGGTCTGACAGGCCATGAACTTCTACAAACGCCATCTCGGCGATTTGACTTCGGCTTGCTCCCATTTGTCGCAAGGGGAGATGGGGGCCTATGACTTGCTGATGGATTGGTGTTATGCCAATGAACGGCCCTTGCCCCTGAGGAGGGCGGATATCCATCGTATCGGTAGGGCAAGCACCAAGGCCGAGCGTATGAATGTGGATCGTGTACTTGGGGAGTTCTTCGAGGAAACGGAGAACGGATACACCCAAAAAAGGGTTCTGGAGGAAATTGCCCGCTATTCCTCTCAGCGCGATATCAATCGGGAAATCGGAAGGCGCGGAGGGCGTCCCAAAGCGACTCACAAGATAACCGATTCGGTTTCCGATTCGGATAGCCGTTCGGTTACCGAATCGGCAGCCAAATCGGCAACCGAATCGGATGGCAAATCGGAGCCGAACCGTAACCCTAGCCAGAATCCAGAATCCACTACTACTCCATTTGGATCCTGCGCGTCTGAAAGATCACGGGGCGGGGCGGAGGTGTGTACTGGGCCGCCGTTCGGAAGACGGCCTGCTGCGAAGGCAGTAGAGCAAGCGCCAAGCTCGAAGGAACGAGTTGTCCCACTTCAGAACCAACGAGTGGCCGATGAATTTCGAGATATGGAATATGCAGGAACCCCCATTGAACAGCTTCCCTCCGAACTCAAGTTTGCGGCTCAGCGAGCCATCGCCGGCGATTGAAACCATATGTCCGGATCACGGCTTATTCCTCTCCAAGGTGATAGAAGGTCCATTCGAAGAAACCATTCGGTCGAAGTGCCCGAAATGCGCTGAAGCGCGCCAAGCACAAGAGGAATTTCTGCAGAAAAGAGAGCAGTTGGCATTTAGGCGGCGACGGGCAACGGAGATCCTTTCTGCTTCAGATATCCCCGCTAGATACAGGGATAAAGGATTTGAAGACTACTTGACATGTGGGAGTGACCAGAAGGTCGTCCATGCGGTGTGCAAGGCATATGCCGAGGAATGGCTGGTGACTCTCGCCAAGGGAGGGTCACTGGTCCTCATAGGTCGCCCCGGATCTGGTAAGACCCATCTGTCGACGGCGATAGCCAGCTTTGTCGCCAAGAACTACCTTGCTGAAGTTGTCTATGGGGTCACACACGCCGTCCTAAGGGACATCAAGTCGACCTATAGCAGGGAGAGTCCGCGGTCTGAGAAAACGGTCATGGATCGGTTGCGAAGAGCGGATCTGCTGGTGCTTGACGAGGTAGGGGTGCAGACGGGGAGCGAACACGAGAGGCTCCTGATATTCGACCTCCTGAACGAAAGATACCAGGAGCTAAAGCCCACCATTCTGGTGAGTAATCTCAACATGGGGTTATTAACAAAGTTTGTTGGGGAAAGAATCATGGACAGATACCGCGAATGCGCAAATGTCCTTAGCTTTGATTGGGATTCTTACAGGGGACAAGGTGCGCTTCGCTCAGAACGGGAGCTTGATAAGAAATGAAGAATTCATTGAATGATGGCGCGATGTCTTCCGTGAGGACATCTGTTGGAGGTGTGGTTTCACCGGCGCCCAGCATCGGCACGCAGATTGGCGCCAACGTGCGGCGCCTCGCGCCGGTGGCGGGGAACATCGCCCGGGACGTGGTCAACACCCCCGTGCGCAATCTGGAAACGGGGATCAACGCCGTCAGCGCCCTCCCGCGCCAGGTGGGTGGCGTCATCCGCGACGCGGCGCAGGCGGCCATGGGCCAGCCCTCGCCGACACAGGGTCAGGCGCTCGCTCTGGTGCGCCTGCCGCGCCTGTTGACCCCGTCCAGCGCCGGTACCGGCGCGGCGACGGCGCCCGCGGCGGTGGGTGGCCAGCCGGTGAACTACTCGCCCGGCCCGAGCGCACGCGGCCGCCGGACACTGGGTACCACGCCGGCTGCGGCCGCGCCGCAGGGCTTCAACCTGCAACCGGGCGACACCAACACCTTCACCGGCGCCGACGGCGTCACCCGCGCCGTGCCGGGGCTGGTTGGCGCGCAGCCGCCCGGCCAGCCCGGGCCGACGATGGTGGCCACGCTCAACAGCACGGCGCCGGCGGTCCAGGCGACCACCCGTCGCACGCTGGATGGGGTCCAGAACGCCGCCACCACCGCCCGCCAGCAGATTGGCGCCGGCCTCAACCCCATGTCCGACCAGGGCGAACTGATGCGCCGGCTGGAAATCTCGCAAGGCAGCTTCAAGGGCTCGCCGTCCGCGCGCGCCGCCGTCGCTCGAGCTTTGCTGGGCCAGATGGATGCCCTGACCGACGCCACCGCCGCTGGCCAGCAGGGCGCGAACCGGGTGTTGGAGCAGGGTGCGGGGAACGAAGCGGCCGCCAACGAATCCTTCGTGCGCCGACGGCTGGATGCAGACAGGTTCAACTCGAGCCTGCAGGTGGAACAACAGGAGCGGGAAATGCGCAGTCAGGCGCCACGGCGGCTTCTGGAGTCGCCTGCAGGGGACGTGAGTGCGCTCTACGACAATGGGGTGGTTCAGCCGCTGGTGACCTCAAGCGGCAGCCCGTACCGGAGATTGAGCAGGTCTGATGCGAGCCAGGTCACGGGAGAGGCACTACTGAAGAGCTATACCGACCGTTTGGCGGCGATTGAGCAATCCACGAGCACGGCAGAGGAGAAAGCGACCCAGATTGCTAACGTCAACGCCGACCCGTTGTATGCACCGCTCCGATCAGCATCGAATGGCAGCGCGCCGTATCCTGACGGTACCCGTCTTACTGGCCCTGGCGGACGCGCCTACGTGGTCAGGAACGGACAGCCCATCGTCTTGGAATAAGCCCAGTCACTGAGTGACATACCCCCATCCAATAGGGGTATCAGAGGCACAAGGCTCCCGTCTAAAGAGAAGCCGCCCCGCGCTCCAGATGCCAAATCCGGTGCTTGGGCGGCTCGTGACGAGGCTATGACGGTAGGGAACCACCAGTCAACAGATGGGGTAAGCCCAACCGGATATGGCTGTTTTGCTAAGGATTGTTAAGGTCGCCGATGAATGAAGCAGATGACCCACAGTTCCCCGAGGACCCGGCAGAAATGGCGGCGATGCAGATGTGGAACAGGGCCGGCATGGTTGCCCTGCTTTCCTTGGCAAGGGTCGCCATCATGTTGGATGAGGGCATTGACCCAGAGCAGTTTCATGAAGTGGGCAGGCCGGAGGTATAGGAGCTGATATGAGTGGAGTCTTGGACGCAGCGGGCCTATCCCCCATCCAAAAGCGCTTCTGTGATGAGTTTCTGGTCGACTTCAATGCGAAGGCTGCCTACGAACGGGCAGGTTATCGGGCTCGAGGGGACTCCGCGGCGGCCTGCGCGGCTCGTCTATTGGCCAGGCCGGCAGTCTCTGATTACTTGAAGACGCGCCAGCGCCAACTCGCCGAAGCATCGAACCTGACCCTTGAGCGGCTGGTGCAGGAGCTCAAGGCAATCGCTCTGTTTGATATGCGACGGCTATTCAAGGAGGACGGTTCGATGCTCGCTCCCAATGAGTGGCCTGCTGACGTAGCCGCCGCGGTCTCCTCGGTCGATGTGGACGAGATCACCCAGAAGGTGAACGGACAGACCGTGATTGTTGGCTGCACGCGAAAAGTCAGGGTCTTCAACAAGATTGAGGCCCTTGAGAAGGGGTTTCGGCTATTGGTGGCCTATCCTGAGAAGAAGGAGGTCGCGCCCGTCGCGCCTGTCGTTGGCGTGGTGGTGGTGCCGGCTAAGACGCCGTGGCAGGACCGCCACAAGCCTGCGATCGACGTTGAGGCGCGCCGCATCGAGCGCACCGCGCCGCTGCCCCCGAAGGCCACTGAGTTCAAAGTGAAGGCTGGCTGATGTAACTACAGCCTTCGCTAGAAGCACGTGCTCGCAGCAATGAAGGTGTAATACAGATCCAGCAGGGTTAAGGCGGGTTCTCCATCGCTTGGCGATCGATATGAAGCATCGGAAGAAGCTTAAAGTAACAACTGTAGGGACACCATGTCCCCGCCGAGCGGCCGCGGTGCTGGGACCGATGCTCGCCGCACTAGTGGTGACGTACGGTTCACAAGAGGGCGGCCCTATACCTGCGAAGAAGCAAGAGAATACCGCGTGTGCACTTGGCTCCGAAGAAAATCACCAATCTGGCATGGGCTCAGTGATGTAAGCGCATGGAGCAAAAATAGGAAGTGCACGAGGCGTAATTGCTCAGCTATCAAACTGAACTACGTGGCGGGCATCAAGAGAAAGTTAAATGGCCAGGACGATGTGAACCCGCATTGCCCGAGGAGGAAAGTTGGTCACTCCTCGGGAAAGCCCATTACATCCTTTCCGGAATATTTGCCTGTGCAGCGGGATCGCCGACGGCAAGTCCAGCTTCTCGGCATGCATTTTGACACGCCTCCCACGCCACTGAGAGTTCCCTCGTTTGATTTCCAAGCGCGACCTTAATGGCCTCTGCACCTCTAATGCGAACATCCGGGGTGCAGCGCGCAATGTCGCGAAGAGACTCTCTCATTAGGGGGAGTCCGCCTTCTGCTCGGAGAATCATTGCAGAGAGTTGAAAATCCAAGTAGTGCATTCGATCTCTAACGCTATCAGGAATTCGAAACGAACCGTAGGAGAGCTTGTCTTTGACAAACTTCTGGACTTCCTCGGAGTCGGCGAGCTTTTGCGCCGCGCCTTGCCAGCCAAGGATTTGACAGAGACCATTAGTAGTCGCGTACGCGAGGCCTATCGACGACGCGAGCGAGACTAAAATCAGGCGCTGTTCCGCGTCCCGGAGAATATTTGCTTCTGCTTCTCGTCTCGATTCAAGGGCCGCCATGGCATCGCTAGTCCGGTTGGCCGCTGCTGCAAGCTGATTTGTGCGACGCGTCAACATGCCGACTGCTAATCCAACTACCAAGCCCGCGAAAACGCCGCTCCATTCTGCGAGGTTTCCCCACTCGGTCGATAGAAACTGACAAGATTCAGCCATTTCGCCACTCAATTCCTGTTGAATATACGGATCCTGTTATTGTCGGTCTCGTGCGGCGATGGTCACGCCGAAGAGCACATGGTGCAGAACTAACTCTAGCCATTGCTTTTGCAAGGGCTAGGCGTAGGGCGGCGTCACGCCTAAATAGTTGGTCGGTAGAAGCCATGGGGGCAGCAATGGGACCGCTCACGGAAGAAGGTCAAGGAAGCCGTGTCGCGCAACGCCTAGGAGGACGGGGTGCGCCCTACATTGCGCAGCATTGCGCGGTTGCTTAGGGAGATGCCGGCTGAGATTGACTAGAAACGCCCAAGTCTTTGCAAAGGATCTCACTCATTTCCTCGGCGTAGCGAGGTGCTTTGGTGGCATAACGACACGGAGCTGCCTCGAGCTCGTGTGCCGTCTTGAAGCCACGGTAGGCACCTATTCCGGCAACTAAAACGACGGCAAGTTGCATAGCCAATACTATGCGAGTCGGAACTTTCGAGGTTAGGAACTCAATCATGGCATTGAACATCTGGCGTGCTCAGCAACGGGAGGACATGCCAATTGTTGCGGCTGACGGGAAGGGACGTCAGTCAGGATTTTCCCGACACCGAGGCGCTAGCCGTCGGCAATCCCGGCGGCCTGCAGATCGTCCAGATGGCCGTTGTCTGCTTCGCCCCCGCAGGCCGCAGCTATCTACGAGCGGATGGGGTATGGGCCACTCGGAGTCGTCGTGTACGCCCCGTGGCAAAATGTGATGCAAGGCAAATTTTAATCAAAAAATAACATCAGGTGCCTCAATTCAGGTATAAAGCGCCCGAAAACGGGGACATCGCGTGGCTAAGGAACGAGGCCGAGGGGAGACGAAGCGAGACGAGCTGATCAGAGAGAATGAGCGCCTACGTGGCACTCTTTCAGCTATCCGCTCTGGACGCCGATATACATTTGCCGCCGCCCTCACGAAGGAGGCGATTAAATGGGGGGCGCTGGGTTTTTTTGGTTGGCTGTCAGTTAGAGAACTGGCCGGTCGCGTCACTGTTGTAGACGCTGCGGTTGACCTATGCGGGTCAATGACTGACGCGCTGAAGGAACTTGTTCCGAGCTGGACTGTCCAAATAGTTACGATCCTAGTAGCTCTTGTCTCGATTCTCTTCGCGAAGCGCACCAGGGTAGTGAACAGACGTCTTGTAAAGCGAGCGGCGGCAGCAACGAGGAAATATGAGGAGCTGGTAGATCCAAATCGTTCGAGCAGTGGGCTTGGAGACGATGGAGATACTCACGACGAGGACAAGCTATGAGCATTTATCTAGTCAGTCTTGCTCTTATTGCTGTGTTTGGGGTGGCAGTGGCATGGCGGGTGTTCTTCATTGAGTATCCTCGTTCTGCGGTCGATGCCACGAGGAATGAGCTTTTTGAAATTCGCGATAGATTGTTCGAGTTGGCGAATTCTGGGGAAGTTAGCTTCGACAATCGTGGGTACAAGGCGGCTCGCGAACTTGTAAATGGAATGATTAAGTATGCTCACGATGTGAGTGCGATTCATCTCTTCTTTGCAAATCGACTTGCCGGAGATCGAGCAAAACAGCTCCGTAAGGCGGTTAACGCGTCTATACAACGTGATCTCGATTCGCTTCCAAAGTCAGCAAAGAAGTCTGTTAGCGCCTTGTTGGCAGAGGCTTCTGAGGCAATGGCAAGATTGGTAGTGTTCCGCTCAGTAGGTCTGAGCTGCGCTTTTGCGATCTACACTCTGATTCATGCAACTGCTATTTGCTTTCGCGAATTGATTCGTATTGCTCGACACCGACCAGCTCCGAAACCGGAGCCAGAGCATCACCGGAATAGTGTTCAAGAATCAATGGATGAGGCAATAAGCCACGGTCCAATGAAGAGAGTCCCGACAATGATCCGACGGGAGGCTAGTCGTTACACCTCTCGGATGCAGGCGGGTTGCACACCTGCAATGCTCCAGGCAGCCTGAATTATGTTGGGCGCCTAGTACTCAGGCCTGACTTCAGGAAGACTCGCAATATCGGAGTAGTCAGAGGGGTCATCACCGCCGGCTACATCGGTTCCCCCATCGAAATCGATATCAAGGCTCTTGTCTCTGGCGTCATGGGCGGTTTCTTCCGGTGCATCCATGATGACGCCCCCTTGTTCCAAAGCGTCTGCTAGCTGCATTTGGAAGCGAAACAGTTCAGGGTCTCTGCTCAAAGCTGCCTTGATTACTTTGTTGGGGTCAAGCATACCTGCACCTTGTGGATCCGGGATTCTGCCCCCTATCAATGTGAGCATTATTTCGATTCTGTACTCGGGACTCGTCCACAGCTTTATATCGTGACGGATAGGCCAGCCGCCAAGGGCATCAATGAACTCTCCAGCGGTGTTGTAGTGCCGGTACCAGAGGACGTCAGCTAGGGTGGCGTCCGCTGATCTTGGGTCCTTCTCCCTGAAGTCATCATAGAATGGCGAATCTTCGAGGATTGCCTGTTCTCGGTACGACTGAGCTCTGCACTCTTGTATGGTAAGTAACATGCACAGTGCAAGCACGACTTCTATGTAGCTGCGGATGTTCATTCTGAGGTCTCAACACGGAAGATGGTTCCCTGCTTTACCCAACTCCCACTTGGGTATCTTCCTGTATGGGCGCGAGAGACTTGCGTTGGTGCTGACCTGTCGAGCACAAAAGTGTTCTGGCTAGATTGCGAAGATGTACTTGGATGGCGGTGTTGGCGTCGTCGAATTGATTCCGAAAGTCGGTCTCGAAGGACCGCTCGCGCATCCTGACTCGCATTCGTTCATTGGCTTGAATAGCTTGTTCACGAGTGGAATGCAGGGCCTCGCGCTCTGTCTTCTGGTCCGGGACACCCATCTCAGGTTCGGGGCCAAAAGGAGTTCCTCCCACAGGGTACGGTCCGGAGCCGAGGCGCTCCTTTTCTATTCGCGCAGAGAGAACGGATGACCCCCGTTGCACCTTTGCCAGGGTTTCTTGGGTCTCGAAGACTTCCCTCTGGAAGTTGTAGTTGTCGATTAATCGTTGGCAACCGGCCCTAACCTGGTTAAGACGCATTTGTTGCTCCGATACCTCGCTCAAGAGAACGGGGGAGACAAACACGATTGATGACTTCTTGTTTGGGTCCAGGCGTTGGGCGTACGGGATTGCTCCGAGATCACATGAGTACTTTTCGTCAACAGTCCTGATGACTTGACTGCTATTGTCGACGCTCACCGTGAAGTTTGGCTGCTCATTTGAAGCCCGGATCACATTGTCAGTCAGAGAACGAAGCTGGCCATCCTGGGCTTGATTGAGACATTCATTGAATGTGCTGTCAAAGCAGACAAACGAGTCATATGGTGATTGAACTAGCTTCGTGGCGCATCCTGGTAACAGAATCGAAATTGTAGAGATGAGTAAGACGGACAACCCCAATCTTCCGAGCATGGCATAGATCTCCCCAAGTCCCGATCGGCTCCAACGAGGTGGCAAGGGGTATCCGGCCAACCATCCGTCGGGACCTTGAGTAGGCGCGGTTTCCGGCCATGTGAATCAGAGTTTCAACCTGTGCGACAAGCCCGCCCCATGCTCGCCCGATGAACGAGAACGAAGACCGCAAACAGCTTAGCTCCGGATGGGAGCACCTCTTCGTGAGGGGCCGTAGGTCCGAGGAGGAGCAGAAGGCCGCTGAGGCCAAGGATCGTGCCCGCAGACGTGGCAGGGGAAACAAGGACTGGTGGAAGAAGTACCTGCCGCCGGAGTCAAAGGGGTAGGAGCTACTTCTTGTCGCGGTGCGCTCAGGTCCCGGCTGGCTTATGCTCCTGTGGCCTAGCGTTCAATCCCGGCTGTGCTATCAATCGAGTGGTAGGTCATCCTCATGCAGAAGCTCTTCTACACGCGCAGCGAGTTCTATGACTTGGCTTGGTCGAAGCCTGTCAGCCAGTTGGCAAAAGAGTTAGGCATGTCAGATGTGGGGCTGGCAAAGAAGTACAGAGCCCTATCGTTCCCTCTCCCTGCTCGCGGCTATTGGGCGAAACTACAGGCCGGGAAGCAGCCGACTCGTCCGCCGTTACCTGAACGCCCATTGGGTGAGACAGAGACCATCCATCCTGCCTACTTAACGGGAGGCTGGCGGCAGCAGGAAGAAGACCGTTTGATTCTGGAGCAACCTATACCCCCACCACCGGAGTTTCCTGAAACCCTAGCTGCTGTCAAAGAACGGCTATCCAAGGATGTCTCTAGACTTAAGTTGAAGGCTACGCTTTCTCCGGTCCACCATGCTTTGCAGGCTCTGCTCAGCGCAGATGAGAAGAGGGTAGAGGAATGGCGGCGAGAGGCATTTCGTTCCTGGATGGAGCCTTACTTCGTATCCAAGTATGAGAAGCGGAGGCTGCGTATCATCAATGCCATTTTCACCGCGGTTTCCAAATTGTCCGCGAAGCCTTCTCTCCGGGGAAAGAACCCAGGCATCTTTTATGTCCAAGTCGGGTCTGTCCCGGTCGAGTTTGTAATCGACGCTCCTAGCAGGGCACGTGATGTTGATTGGCGTGAAAGAGGATGGCGACCCACGTCCCCAACCGGGCGGTCGGATAGTGAGGCTATGGTGCTGGAGATTCATGCTGGAGGACTGGCGACTCCGGAGTTGACCTTCAAATGGAAGGATTCACCAGAGAAAAAGATTGAAGAAGCTCTCGATGAAATCGTGCTGAACCTGCTGTTAGCGGGGGAGGCATATGTCCGTGCATCAGACGACTTGAAGTACAAGCAGTACTTCATCCGTACAGAGGAACTTCTCAAGCGGATTGAAGAGCGTAAGGAGGCGGAAATCAAGGCCGAGCGCGAACGACTGCTGGCTGAGAGACTGAGCGCGATTGAGGCGTTACGCAGTCAGTTGACGGATTTCACCTTTGCGCAAGACGTACGTCGGTATGTCTCCAGCGTGCGGGAGCGGCTGGATGGGGACGCCGACTCAGCTTCCCATGCGGCGTTTCAAGAATGGAGTAGGTGGGCGCTGGCTATTGCTGACCAGGTGGATCCGGTTCAGAGGCTGGCCTTTCTGGAGCGTCCGGAGAGCCCCAAGACATCGGCACCTCAAAAAGCGGTGAGTACTCCAACGGCAATTGATGATGCCCTGTCGAGGTCGATGAAGGGCTGGAACCCAAATGCTTGGTACCTTCGGAATCGCTGAGTTTCACGCAACTCTTATGGCTGGTGGTACTCCCAGCCATAAATATTACGCCCCAATGTTCTTGGAGAGCCAACATATTGGCCCACAAGTTGCTTGGTTGTCGCATTACGCTTGCTATACATCGTGATGATAGAGAAGCACGTTAGCGATGGCATGTGCTTGAGTACAACAAACGCACTTGGCGCAAATGTAACCGTTATTGTTAAGCGATCAGTCTGCTCCGCAAGATGCACTTCACCAGGCTGGCACAATCTGTCCCAGATGGTTTCTTCGATGCTGCTGGTGCATTTGAACAGATTGTTATTGCTATGCCGATAACCGATATGGTGGTATCCCCATTCATTGTTACCGCGATATAGATGAATTGGGGTTGGGCGAGCAACGGACGCTAAAAGTCCTCCAGGAACCACTCCCCAAGCCGTACCTCCGTTTATAAGCAATTGATCTAATTCGTGTTCTTTTGGCATTCTGGAGTGAAGTCCTGTTCACTGTAAGCCTTGACCTAGGGCGTTTAGAGTACTAGAGTGTTGGCGCTGAAGACGATTGGCCCGCCCAAGTGGCACGAAGGCGAGGCCCTAAGAAGCAGCAGCTTGGGCCACTGAAACACCAAGCGGACGTGGCGTACGCCGTCCAATCTTTAAAGCAAAAGCCACCTTCGGGTGGCTTTTGTTTTTCCTGCGCAGTACGACGGATGGCGACAGAAGCAATCCATGCCGACACCAGGCGGTAGGCCACGCTGGCAATCTGAGACCATCAATTTTCGACGCCTCTCGGATCCTGCCACGAAATCGGGCTCCGGTCAGTTCTGGCCGCTTAGGGTGTACCCGGAACTTCTACCTAGCCTGTGAAAAGGTCATGAAATGGTGTTGACCGTCACAACCCCGGAGAGTATGGTCGTTAGTAATGCTACTAGTGAGCAGCACCTTTTTCCGATTAAAAACAGGATGTTATGGCTATGAATGGCCTGGTTGAGCAGCACCCCCAGATGGAGATGTTTGCTGTCAAGGAAGTGGAAATCGATGGCATCCAGATGGGAGTCCTCAATGACGGGACTCCATATCTCACAGCCCGAGGGCTCGCACACATGTGCGGTATCGACAATTCTGTGCTGATCCGGATGTCGAACAACTGGCCAGAGGAGCGCCTAAAGCCTAGGGGCAAGAAAATCTCTCAGCTCCTGGCCACCCAAGGGTATTCAGGTCCATCCCTTTACATCAAAGCCCGCGGCAACGGCGGCGAATCGAATGCATTTCCAGATGCCGTTTGTATGGCGATTCTGGAGTACTACGCATTTGAGGCAGAGCAGGGCCAAAACGACACCGCTCTGCGCAACTATCGAATACTTGCCAGATCTTCATTCCGGTCATTCATCTACAACCGATGCGGTTACGACCCTGCGCAAGCAATTCCTGACTCCTGGCGCAACTTTCATGAGCGGATATTGCTCAATGACCAAGTTCCCGTCGGCTATTTTTCCATCTTCCGAGAAATTGCTGATGTGGTCGTGCACATGATTCAAAAGGGCTGTCCGCTCGACGAACATACAGTCCCGGACGCAAGCGTGGGCAGCATTTGGTCGAAGCACTGGCAGAATTCGGGACTAGAGAACGAGTATGGGGCTCGACTGAAGCATCCGCATAATTTCCCGGACTGGTTCCCACAGGCCGCCGTGAATCCAGTTGAGACGTGGATCTATCCTGTGAAGGCACTCGGCGAGTTCCGAATTTGGCTGTATGAAAACTACATTCCCAATAGCTTCCCGCGATACATTGATGGGAAGGTAAAGAAGGGTGTCTTCCTTCCGTCTGGCGCGGAACTACTAATTGAGGCGGTCAAGAAGCCGCTAGCCATAGGTTAAGCAGAAACCCCGGCCTAGCCGGGGTTTTTCTTTTGCTAGATGGGGCGAAGAGGCCGGCCTGCGCGCACGCAACCCTCTGAGTTCGACTTCCCCGTCCAGGGAGTGAGACTATCCGTCCTAGGGGAATGGAGGGGACACAAATGGGCTTCCGATTCTATCGACGAATCAACCTTGGCAGCGGACTTGGGCTAAACCTGAGCAAGTCAGGCATTGGCACCAGCGTCAGGGCCAAGCACGGGTCCATTGGCTCTAGTGGCTTCAGTATCCGCACAGGCATCCCGGGTCTTAGCTACCGGCAGGGATGGGGAAAGGGTGGCCAAGGCGCGCTAGTGTTTATTGCGGTGGCTGCATTCTTCACAGTGGCCGCTGTGCTAGCGGTGGTGGCCTTCAGGGTGCTTGTTTTCCTACTGACCCTGGCTTGGCAATGCGCCCAATGGTGTTTCCTTACCGCACGCGACTACATCGAGTACCGAAAGGCCGGTAAACAGCCGATAGCGGCGCTCCGGGCTGAGCCGGTGAGCTCAGTTCCCGCGATAGAGCAGCAACCAGAGAAGACACTCGCTCAAATCATGGAAGAGGCTAAGACTCAGAACCAAGACCGTTGATGGCCGAGAATCCGGCTGAATAGGCACGCAGTTCACGTCGATACGCAATGGCAACCCTTTCCGAACTCTACGGTAACGGCAGGGTGCTACGGTCGGGGCATGAAGCTCAGGACCCAACGCCGCCTTGCTCTAGGTGCGCTCATCGCGGTGGTGCTCCTCGCCATTGCTTACGGGGTCTAGTGGTGCATGGAGCCGCGCAAGGACGGTGGGAACGTCACCGATATTCCTCCGATTGCCGCTGCGTTCGGCCCAAGATGAGAGGCCTTGCGTAGATGTGGGGTGGGGGAGGCCAATATGGGCATCAAGATAGCGGGCACTATCTCTTCTGTTTGAAAAAGTGATCCTGCAGGGATTGACGGGCCTATCTGTTAAGCGGTATTGATAATCGGCATTTCGCATGGGGGGGTGCGGCGGGTCGTCGTGCATTCTGGAGTGGGCTGGCCTTCGTTTGGAGACCGCCCGCTACGTCGCACCTCACCAACGAAAAGAAGCTCGGAGTTTCCCGAGATCTCGAAGCCATATGCGTGGCACTAGGAAGTGAGCCGAGTGTCGTTGTTATAGGACCTAACGGAGGCGCGCGTGAAAAAACGAAAGTGGATCAGTGAGATGGAGGGGCGTAGTCTCGGCAGGGTTTATAGGGACGTAAACGTGGGCCATATGGAGAAGGCTAAATCACTGTCATCCACTGCATCATGGTGGAGTGTCGCAAGAACGTCCGTCTTACTAGCTTCTCTTGCGTTATGGACGCATCCAGCTCTCGCCCAACTCAGGACCTATCAATACGAGTATCAAGAGACGGTTGACGAAGCCACGAAGATTTCTGCGTTGTCTAGCGACCTGTTTGGAGACTCGGTTAGCTATATCGACGGGGGCGTTGAATTCAGCGTTTCCGACGTCGAGGTGAAAACTAATTCCATAATTCCTGTCGGCTTCGGCAGAAAAATAAGGCCGGCAAGGTCTCCCGAGGGTAACTCTCTACGTGGAAGCGTTGACCAAACTAAGGATTTATTAGGAAAGTACTGGGTTCCAGATTTGCCGGTCATATCTGGAATTTATCAGACGGGCAGCTACTTCGTGACTGGTACCTCTCCTCGCTGCTCAAGCGGAAAGCTCTCGCCTCTTCCTATATCGATGTGGCCACATAACGGGCCATACTACATCTGGACTTTCAATTTCTGGAATGGTGTTTCAATCAACATTCCACGCAAAGGTGAGGAGACCGTCGATCGTTTAGCGGCGGCCACGGTTGTGCCTGCGGACGGCGCTACCTATAAATACACCACCAAATCGAATTGGATGATTTCTTGTCTCGGAACGCTAAAAAACGGGGCGGGGGAGGGGTTTTCAGCCACGTTACCGGATGGAACGAAATACTTCTTTGATTGGATAGCAACTCAAGAGCAAAAGAGGCTGTTTCTATTCAACATGACTGAGCCTCAGCGGTCTGAGACTGTGTACCGGACAAGGGTGATGATATTTGCCACCAAGGCCGTCGACAAATTCGGCAATTGGGTTGAGTACAACTACGACGCACAAAATCCAACGAGGATTACCTCCATCACAAGTTCTGATGGTGCTTCCATTGGATTTCAGTATGACGGATATGGGAAATTGTCAACAGTCAGCACAGCGGGGAGGACGTGGACCTATTCCTATGTTCCGCATCCTTACGACACCAGTCCTGGTGCCCGAGTATTGTCGGGCGTACAACTCCCAGATGGCTCAAGTTGGGGGTACGAATACAAAAATGACATGATTGGTTACTCGACGGATGCGGTTAAATTTGCTATCGATGGAAATGATTGCACATTTAACCCAGGCACCATGACATCGGCCTCACCCAGTGACCCCGCAAAGGAAGGCGAATTAAAGATCAAACACCCATCTGGTGCATCCGGGGTATTCAAATTTAGGGGTATTGTTCACGGAAAGAACAACGTTACCGCTGGGTCGTGTGGCTGGGGGGATAGCGCCGGTTGGGTTCTTAGTGGACGCCCCAAGGCGTATCCGTTGAGTAGTTTAGTGTCTAAATCAATTTCGGGCCCAGGCGTTCCGACGCAAACTTGGTCTCTCTCCTATTCTCCGAGTTGGAGTTACGAGAGCCAATGCGCATCTGGCTGCCCTAGCACGTCTACAACGACCGTTTCTGATAGCGCAGGGAAGGTGGAGAGATACGTGTTTGGCAACGATTTCAAAGCGAATGATGGGAGGCTCATTACGAAAACAATATCTTCTCAGTCAGTAGTGCTGTCTCGGGTTGACTATCAGTATCTTGATGATTTGAGCGGGCAGCCATTTCCTGAGTACTTTGTGATTCCTGAGGGACTGAATGAGACACTAGAAAATCAATTGCCCAAGAGAAATTCACCTGTCAGGCGAACGACGATTGCGCAGGATGGCGTCGTGTTTTCAAGCGCTGTAAATGCGTTTGATAGTTTTGTAAGGCCTATCAGTGTTACTAAGAGCAGCGCGCCGTCGCCATGACGAGATGCGGCAAGGACAGGGCAGAACGACCGGCCTTGGCCGGTTCCGAAGGGGAATCACGCATGAGGCGGACAGGGAAGCAGGCGATGAAGCGGACGATGTTGGCGGTGCTGCTGGTGTTGCCGCTGGCGGCACAGGCGCAGAGCTACAGCAAGACCGAGACCATCGAGTACCACGATGACACCACGCTGTGGGTGCTCGGCCAGGTCAAGCGGACCACGACCAACGGCGTGGAGACCAGCCGGACGGACTACGGCTGGAAGGCACTGCCATGGAAGAGTTATGCCTTCGGCAAGCTGCAGCAGACCTATGCCTACGACAACACCTCGGCCGTGAATACGGGCCAATTGGGCACGCTGAAGACGGTCAAGGACGGCAACAACAACACGACCACGTTCGGGAGCTGGAAGCGGGGCATTCCCCAGTCCATCACCTACGCCGACGGCAACAGCCAGTCCGCGTTCGTGGACGACCGGGGCTGGATTACCTGGGTCGAGGACGAGAGGGACTCGCGCACCTGCTACACCTACGACGCCATGGGCCGGTTGGCCAGCACGACCTATACCTCCGAGAGTGCCGCCAACACCTGTGACGCCAGCAAGTGGACGGTGACCAACTACACCTGGGAGTACCGCAACGTCGCCGAGCATGGCCTGCCCGCCGGCCACTGGCTGCGCCGCGACCATACCGGCAACCATCGCCGCAATACGTTCTACGACGTGCTGTGGCGACCGGTACTGGAGCATTACTACGACGGCGCCGACACGACGGCCAGCATCCAGACGCGTGCCTGGGCCTATGACGCCGATGGTCGGGTGACGTTTGCCTCCTATCCGGTCAATGCGCTGGTCGCCGGCACTACCGGCACCTGGACCGAGTACGACGCCCTGGGCCGGGTGACCTCGGTCAGCCAGAACAGTGAGCTGGGGCTGCTGACCACACTCACCGAGTACCAGACCGGCTTCAAGACCAAGGTGACCAGCCCCAAGGGCCAGGTGACCACCACCAGCTACCAGGCCTACGACCAGCCCAGTTACGACTGGCCGGTGGCCATCGCCCACCCGGAAGGGGCGCTGACGGACATTACCCGGGACGTGTACGGCAAGGTGCTGACCATCACCCGGCGCAATGCCGGCAATACCGCCTGGCAGCGCCGCTACTACGTCTACAACGCTGCGCAGGAGCT
>Ga0180217_1002068_pt1 | contig 19521 bp, 17 predicted proteins | sample eDN3rd37CBELigOP_FD_128521 | JGI IMG/M metagenome (GOLD analysis project Ga0180217, IMG submission 128521) | Enriched Organic Plus compost microbial communities from Emeryville, California, USA - eDNA 3rd pass 37_C BE-Lig OP (version 2) (version 2) ... | reverse complement strand
TCCAGCTTCCTTCAGATTCCGCGTCACCACGGACACCCTTGCTCTTGGCTAACCTCTACTTCTGTCTTCGGGGTTCGGGACTTGCACCCTATAGTTCATGCGCATGCCGGGCGCACTTAAAAACGACAGGATCTCACAAGGAATTCTGTCGTTTTTATTAAAAACTATTCTCTTAATTTCGAGTTATTTCATAAATTTTTGTAACAATGCTTTTTCTACCATTTCTGGAACAAGTCCAGTAACTGTCCCACCGTATTGAGCTACCTCTTTGACAATACTAGAACTTAAGAATGAATATTGGTTCTTTGTCATAATGAAAAACGTTTCGATTGAATCATCTAAAAACTTATTCATCGAAGTAATTTGCATCTCATACTCAAAGTCTGAAATCGCGCGTAACCCACGAACAATCGCTATTGCATTTTTAGCTCTAGCATAATCGATTAATAATCCTGTAGAGCTTTCAATTTGAATATTAGAAATATCCTTTGTTACTTCCGTGATTAGCTCTATTCTTTCGTCGATTGAAAAGAGTGGCTTTTTAGAAGAGTTATTTAAAACTGCTACATAAACAACATCAAATACATCGGCTGCTCGCTTAATAATATCTAAATGTCCATTTGTTATTGGATCAAAACTTCCTGGTACTACTGCAATTTTTTCCGTCACCGATTTCTCCCCATTTCCCTTTATCCCTATTGCTCTTTACGATAAATTGATATAATTGTACTTCCATACGTTTCTTGTCTCGTTAGAGTAAAATCACCATATTCAGTAGGTAAAGTTACTTCAATGGAATGTTCACATACAAGAATTGCCTCATCAGATATTTTTCCATGCTCCACTAAGGATAAAAGCAAGTCATAATATTCTGTTTTATGGTAAGGTGGGTCTAAAAAGACATAATCTAGTTGTATCTCTCTCTTTAGTAATCCTTTTACAGCACGTGTTGCATCCGTTTTAAACGTTTCAGATACATCCTCATAACGGCATTTTTTTATATTTTCTTGTAATGTTTGAAACGCACGACCATCTTTTTCAACGAAGATAGCTTTAGTGGCACCTCTACTTAAAGTTTCGATACCCAGTCCCCCACTACCTGCAAAAAGATCTAAAACGATACCACCATTAAAGAAAGGACCAATAATATTAAAGATTGACTCCTTTACTTTATCTGTTGTTGGTCTAGTTGTTGTTCCTGTTATTGCTTTTAGAGGCATTCCTTTTCTTTCACCTGCTACAACTCGCATTATATCACCAAGCCTTTTATTATTGTTTAGTTGCTGTAGCTAGAGCTTTTGCGACTAGAGTTAATCTAACAGCAATTGCTATTTTATTGTGATTGTATCCTCACTTTTTTCGATATCAAGATTAAATAGTCTTTGTAACCATGTCTCTTCAATATAAAAACTATCGGCAATGACTGTCAGTGGTTCTGAAACAGTATTATACCGCTGATTGTTATAAACATAAAATCCATAGCCTTGTGGGAATCTAAATTTTTGTGTTTCGCTTTGAACGTAATAGCCATTTTCTCCAATAGAAGTCTGATATCCTAAATGCCTTAAAATTGGATCTAATGAGTAAAGCACATCGCCATCTTTTAATACTACCTTCACGTCTTCCCGAAATTCATCTTGTACAAAAACTTTCCTCTTATCATTAAATAAAAACGGAAACACTTGCTCAGTCTGTGCATTCATTGTGAAATATTCCGTATCATTACCTAATACTTGCGATAACAGGTCATCTAATTGTTTTGCCGAGATTTTCTTCCCTTTTAAGTCATCTAGTTTTTCTATCCAACTTGCCATTTGGGCTTCTGACATTTTGTTTTTTAAAGTTTTCACGATTTCACTTGATTTGTAACTTCCAAGAGTTGAATCAGTTAAAAAAGAGGCCATCACTTCACTCATCCACTGTGGACTTTCTCCGAAATCATATTGCAAATGAATTTGTGAGAGAATCACTTTTTCATTTAAGGAAGTAATCGATAGATCATCTAAAAATAAAATCCGTTTCCCCTGCTCCGATGAATTATTCTTTCCTTGTATAATTATAATTGGATCTTCATTTAAAAGTTTTAAATTTTTCAAATACTCACTCAATTCTCTGCTTATTGGGGTATTTGAAAAGATAGACAATGCATCTGTCGTTGCTTGAAGGTTCATTACATCTTTTTGCCAATAGATTTCTGAAATACCACCGGTCCCTTCAAACATTGAATAATTAACTAATGAAAGCGATTGATTTCCTATTAATGGTAAGCCCGTTACCCATTGGCCCTGTACTTCACTGTCTGTAGAGATATGGACAGTTGAATAGGAAACTTGCCCATTTTTAAGTGTGACAAAAATATCCTTTAATAATTGGTTTGATTTTAAACCCCCATCTAAAGGGATCATGTAAGATAGGGAAGCATTTCTGTTTTCAGCTGGTATAAACTCCGTTTTCTCGTCACTTAAACGTTCACAGCTCGTTTCAGATTCCAAAAAACAATCTGTATTTACAGCTAAATTGGGCCAAGTAATTTTGATTGATTGGTTTGGCAAATTATGAAAATGTTGACGTATATCTAAACCGCCACTTCTATATGTAATTTCAATTTCTTGAGTATATGTAAATTTACCTTCACCTACCTCAAGCTTATCGGAGAAAACTTGATACTGTATAAAAAGCGTTCCGCAAATAACGAGTAGTAACATTCCCAATAAACTTATTGCATATTTCAAGTGCCTTCCCCCCTTTCATCGTGATACTATTGTTATCGGAAAGGATGTGTGAAAGTTGATTCAACAATTTATTGAACTTGGGCAAGGATATGGAGACATATACGAACTCTGTGAACTAATTAAAACAAATGAAAAAAGATACCATCATGCTTTTATTTTTATTTCAAATAAAGGTGACAAACAAGTTGCTTCCATTGCTGTAGCATTAAAACCAGTAGGGGAAAGCAAATTTATGCCGATTTATGTATGTCGTGAAGGTATTCCATATAATCCTGAAAAACCTTCTAAACGACTTGAAATTTTTGAACAAACAGTAAATGAAATTGGTAAAAAAGCGATTCCAATGGAGATAAAACATTCCTCTGTATTTTCAGAACCAGTACTATTTTATCAACATTTAATTGGCATTCTAAGAATGAACCACTTCATTCCCCCTAAGCAATAGAAAAGCGCAGGCGGCTCGTTTAGACTCGACACGCGCTGGAGGTTCCGACAAGAAGACGCTCTTTGTCTTCTTGAGAGGAATCGAAGCGACGCGAGAGTCTAGCCGCCGTAGCTGGATCCAGAAAAGCGCAGGCGCCCTGGTTAGCCCCGACAAGCGCTGGAAGGCCCGAATCGAAAGCGTCTTTTCAGCTTTCGACCGAGGGACTGAAGCGACCTCGAGCGGCTGGGCGCCGTAGCTAGCCAATAAGAAAAGCGCAGGCGGCTCGTTCTGCCCCGACAAGCGTTGGAGGGACCTGACAAGTGTGCTCGCACACGCAGGAAGGTACCGAAACGACCTCGAGGGGCAAGCCGCCGTAGCTAGCCATCAAGAAAAGCGGAGGCGGCTCGCTTAGACTCGACACGCGCTGGAGGTTCCTCTCAAGAAGACGCTCTTTGTCTTCTTGAGAGGAATCGAAGCGACGCGAGAGTCAGCCCGCCGTAGCTAGCCGTAAGAAAACGCAGGCGCCCCGTTTAGCCCTACCAATCGTTGGAGGGCTCTAACAAGTGTACCTGCACAGGTGGGAAGAGTGCGAAACGCCCTCCGAGAGGCTAGCATCTTACACCTAAATGCAGCCTCTATAACCCTACTTTATAATCATATTCTTTTGCTTTATCTGGTTTGGCATTTTCAAACTCAGTTTTTAAGAACGGGCGAAACGATTCTACAACGTCTTTCACAAAGGGAAGGCGTTGTATTTTATTTATCGTGCCTTCAATTTCATGACGATTACAATAAATAACTACATATTTTAGCTTTCGAGAAATATAATGTACATGTCCATATTTTCTTAAACTTTTCGCATGTTTTAACTGATGAATGTATACAATTAGACCTTGTCTCTCTTGCATTTCACTTCCCTCATTTCTTAACTAAAAGAATAACATAATGTCAATTTTGATAGCAACAGAGTTTAGTGACACTCATATATAATTTCCGTTATAATCTAAAGGAGAGTATAAAACTCTTTAACTTTCATTCATATTTACTCTTTTTAATCTAGGTAACAGTAAAAACATCACATTTGTGAGGATTTTAACGACAGTAAACGAAATTTCACCTATTATTTAGTAAAGAAGCGGACTGGAAACATTTGATCACCTAGGGCTATTCCCTACTAAAAGTAAAACGTTGAAGATTATTGAGTAGAAACTAGTTGTTATATTGAACAGATAGATTAAGGAGGATTTCTATGGGTAAAAAAACTAAAGTAGCTCTTGCTATTGCCGCTGCAAGTGCAGCAGCTTGGGCTGGTAGTAAAGCTATTATAAAACCTCAAAAAAGAGAAGATAAAGAAGTTTTATGCTATGATCGACCAATTATCCTTGCACATCGAGGAGGCTCTCGTTTAGCCCCAGAGCATACAATGCTTGCTTTTGAAAAGGCTAATTCGCTTGGAGTTGATGGTTTTGAAATTGATATTCGTTTAACAAAAGACGAGGAAATTGTCGTTTTTCATGACGAAACTGTAGATCGTACAAGTGATGGAACTGGTTCGATAAAAGATTTTACTTTAAACGAATTGAAAGAATTAAATTTTGGCTATCACTTTGAAGATTTAGAGGGAAATTTCCCATATAGAGATGAAAAAATTGAAATTGTAAGTTTACGGGAGCTTTTAGAACTCTTCCCTAACACTTACATCAACATTGATATTAAGGATCATCCTGATACGTATGAAGGTAGCTTAATGCCATCTAAATTATGGCGCCTTATCGAAGAATTCGAAGCTCATAATCAGGTAGTGATTACAAGTTTTTATAGTGAACAAGTGGATCGATTTAATCTGTATGCACAAAATCGCGTTGCCTTAGGTGCAGGCGAGCATGACATCCGAAAAGCATTCACTGCATTCACAAGTCAATTTGGCCATCTGTATCACCCAAAGGTAGATGTATTCCAACTTCCACCAAAGCATGGAGTTGTTTCATTAGATTCCCCAAGATTTATTGCATTTTTAGCCAAACTAAATATTCCTGTACACTATTGGACAATAGACGATGAAGAGACAATGAGAAGTTTAATCGAGAATGGGGCAAAAGGAATTGTGACTGATCGCCCAGATATCGCTGTTTCTGTCATACAAAGTATTCAGGAAGAAAAAAATGAAGCAGAATAATCTATAGGCCTCGTGAATGATCACGGGGCTTTTTACTAATACACGAAAGAAGATGGATCCTTTGTGTAGAAGATATTACGTTCTATATAGTCTACACAACAAATTCCATTAATTCTATTAAAACAGTAAAAAAACCGTCTCTTTAATCGAGACGGTTTCAGAGTGTAGACAAAGTCGAAAGTCGACTTTGTCTACACGTATTTTTAGGTATTTCTTTAAGAATAAAGATTAACCCAGGCTGTCTTGAAAACGCTTCTCAGCCAAGGCGCGAAGGCGAGCGAAGACGCGAATAGAAGTTAGCTTCATGAGCGGACGAGCGAGACGAGCAACGCAGGATGAAAGCGTTTGTCAACAGTCTGAAACCGTCTCTTTAATCGAGACGGTTCATTCATTAAGCTGAACAAGAACAACTTCCACCACTGCCACAGCCCGTTCCACAAGAAGAGCCTGTTGAGAAAAATGGATTGCTCACTGGTACTTTTACTGCTTCTGAAACAGATTTTCCAATGATAAGACTAATTTCATCTAGCAAATCTTGGAATTCATTTTCAGCTATTTTCAAATTCGCAACACGTTCATCTAAATCTAGACTTCTTTTTTGCTGGCGAATTTGTTTCATAATTGTATGATAATCAGGATGATATTTTCCAAATCGTTGGACATCCTCATATTGTTCTTTTATGCGATTGAATGCGTATATTTGTTGGACAAGATTCTCATCACTATACACTTCATGATAGGCAAATTGTAATTTTTGAGCTTGTTCTGAAGAAAGGATCATCGCACTTAATTCATCTGCTTCATCTAAGATGATAGCCCATTCAGATGTCATTATCATCATTACTTCCTCCAATCTAAACTACTATCAATCATAGCAGAATTTCAACAAAGTTTGTATTATGAAGTTACACATTTTATTGGAGTTATTAATTTTTACTGTAGAAACTGACAATTTATGTAAATTGATAAAAGCATTTCCCTTCGAATTGAACTACATTAAGTTTCTATGAATAAAAAACATCCCAAAAGTTAATGAGTAAACTTTCGGGACGTTAAGTTTTATTCCACATGATCTTTTTGTAATTTTTCTAGTACAAGTTTTACACTTTCAAAATCAGAGAATACAATTTGTGTATTCCCGACAGTTTGTGTTGTTTCGTGTCCTTTTCCTGCTATTAAGATCGTGTCACCTTTTTTTGCATTACGGATAGCTGTTTCAATTGCCTTCCCACGGTCTAATATCATCTCATATTTCTGTTTTGGAGAGAAACCGGCAGCTATTTGAGCATTGATAAGTTCTGGATCCTCGCTACGAGGGTTATCAGTAGTTAAATAAATCATATCTGCATATTTCGAAGCCACTGCACCCATTTTGATTCTTTTATGTTTATCCCGGTCACCACCACAGCTGAAAACGACTATAAGATTTCTTTTAACCGTCTTATTTAATGTTTGTAATACAGCCCGTAAAGCTGCCTCTGTATGCGCATAATCAATAAAGATATCTAAATTAAGATTATTTTCAATGTACTCTAATCTACCACTTGGTAAAGTAAGTTTTTCAACGACATCGCAAATATCCACAATTGGGAATCCTAATTCACTCACGGTTGTAATGGCTGCAATTGTATTTTGTAAGTGATGATCACCTACAAACGGAACCTCGAACACTTTTTGTCCTTTATTGCTTTGGAGACAGCAAGTAGTTGTAGTTAACCCTTCAGCAAGTAATTGTAATTGATAATCCACACGATTTCCTAAACCAAAATACGATTTTTTCTTTTTCGCTTGAAGACCTACCGTACGACAAAAGGAATCATCGCCATTTAGAACAAGTTGATTTGCAAGGGTTGCAAGCAATTGTTTAGAAGCTTTATATTTTTCATAGGAACCATGATCTTCAATATGATCTTCAGCCAAATTCAAGAAAACCCCTATATCAATTGAACAATCATCTAACCGATGCTTTGCAAGACCCATAGAAGAAGCTTCTAATACAACATACTCCACACCCCGACTAACTGCAATTTTCAATATCCTGTGTAGATGCTTGGGTTGCAGAGTAGTTAAATGCTCATAATCAAGGTTTACTTCAACACCATTAATGTAGATTCCGTTTGTACCGATGACAATTACGTTTTTATGTAGTGCATGTAGTAGCTGTCCGATAAAGTGACTTACTGTTGTTTTTCCGTTCGTTCCTGTAATGGCAATAACTTGCATTGCTTCAGCTGGGAATCGATTTAGTTTTGCTGCACTATATGACATAAATTTCAAGACATTTGGTACCCAAATGACAGGCACAGTTAATTTTAAAGAATCCAATTGTTTTTCATCTTCAATAACAACACCAACTGCCCCATTCTTTATTGCCATATCGACATATTTTAATCCATCTGACATTCGACCTTTACGTACGATGAATAAATCGCCTTCTTTAACGCCTTGTGCATAATCCTCAATTCCATTAACCTCAACTCGAATAGAACCACCTTTTACTGTACATGGCCATTCTTTTAAAAGTTCTGCTAGTTGCAAGTTGTCACTCCTTTTCCCTATTTTATGCCTAGGTTTCAATCGTGACACTAAAAATTGGGTGGACTTATAATTTCATGAAAAAAACCTCTTTAGTCAATTTACTCGACTAAGAGGTTTCATAACACTTCATTCTTCGATTTCATTTTTTTCTTTTTCAATAAATACTTGAGTGTAATAATTAATAAAAACGCCCGAGCCCAGAGAAGTATACTCTTCGCTTAACATATGTCTTCTATGAGTAGAGGAATTTAACCATCCATGTACTGCTTCTATTGGATCAAAATAAGAAGTGGCAATATTTTCTACAGCATTTTTGTACGCCATTTCTTCCATGTCTAACCTCTCCTCTAATGTTCCCTTCGTTGGAGATTCATGAGATAAGTAACTTTGAGAATACATATCCTCACTATGTTCCATTGCCACGAGTGTTAACTTTTCATCTTCCAAAAGGATTGGCAATCCATTGCTTACTCGAAATACATTTAGTAAATCCGTTAATTGTGCTGCACCAGCCCTATTACTTTCCTCTATTAAAAACGAAGTAGGACTTGGAGGAGATAATAACTTACCAACAAAAGACATTTCATATGGACGATGCATAACGAGCGATTTACTATCGGTAAATCTGATTCCAGCCAATTCACCATTATCACTATCGATATAAAGTTGCGCAAAAATACCATCGAATTTGCTTAAGATTCGTGTATTCATATCATCTTCACTCATTGTAAAGGTATAAATACTATCGTCAATTTTTGCATTCACTTCTGATTCGATAATGGTCATACCATAAATATCTTCAAGAGTTTGTCCAATTTTATAAGGACTAATATCTAACACTTTCGAATTTGTATAAACTTGCGTTATCACGCCATCAGCAACAGCGAACATCATATACTGATTTGGATCCTGATTATATATCCACCATTCGTAACCGTAAGCAGATTTATCGTATCGATTAGGTTCTTTATAAAGATCAACTAATTCTCGAGTGCTTTTACCTATTAAAGTTGATAATCCGTTTTCTGGACGAGGTAATGCGTCTTGACCGATTTCTGGATCCCCTTCGGTTTTAGGGATAATTTGCGATGAAGAATTTGGTCCCTCTAAGGGTTCTAAATTATCTGAACTTGAAGTATAAAAAAAGATAATTGCTAGAAAAGAAAGGACAATAAGTATTCGAAAAAGAGTTTTCATAAGATTTCTATCCTTTTATTTTAATGCTACTATTATATCAATAATCTATTGCTAGATTCAAATGTAGCCATTGCAACAAAACAAATTTTGCTCTATTATTAAGTTTGAGCGTATCTTAATGTATGATTTTGCTAAAGGGGGATTTATTCAATGTATTTCGAGAACAAAACACTTGAAAATATAACGGCTGAACAAGAACTACTTACAAGCGTTATGGAAAAAAATGGTCTAGAATGTCATGGTACTTGGGATTATGATCGTATGACTTTCGATAAACGCTTTGATTTAAAAGAAGGTCGTTACTACTTACGTGTATTCTGCCAGGCTATTTCAGGCGACGTAGGTAATCGATCAGCAGTCCTAAAAATCGCTAAACCTGCTCTTGGTAAGTATTACTACCCACATGGTGTAGAATACGGTGATGACGAAGTATTCCCAAAACACTTAGTAAACGAATGTGAACAAATCTTAGCAGATGTTAAAAAAGAATTTGCTACATATGGTATTGAAGCATAATTAATGAACCCAAAAGGACCTGGACATTCTCGCCAAGTCCTTTTTTATTAGAATGTACTATTGTCTCCCCAAATATATAATCAAGTAAATCAAAAATGGCCTCTAAGCATGTGCTTAAAGGCCATTTTTTGATTAAAATCCAAGTATCGCTTTAATTAATGAAGTTGTTTCGCCACCATGATAGATAATATACAGTAACAAATACACAGCTACGCCTGTAATTGCTACGAAGAACCAAATAATACTAGTTATTGGTCCAATTTTTCGGTGAATACTTAGTTTAGTTTTTAAACCCGTTATAATACTAACTAAACCAAATACGGCTCCACTTGTGGCTAAAGTAATATGGAATATTAGAAAGAATGTATAATATCCTTTTATATTATCTGGTCCCCCAAATGAGGTATTTCCTATAAAAACTGTTCTAGAAGCATATATGATAAAGAAGATTAGCGCTGCAACTCCAGCTGCTAGCATGACTTTTTTATGTGCTTCGATTTTTCTCTTATAGATTAGACCCCATCCAATTGCGACTAACACAGCACTAATCACAATAAATGACGTACTAATTGTAGGTAGAATAGGTACATCCATATTTACATGCTCCGATCATTTCTTATTCTATATCTATAATAACAGTAAAGTTATCTCTAAATTAGTATTGCTCACTTTGTTTCTTTGCTTGAAAATCCCTCAATGCTTTTTCTGTAATCTCTTTATCCTCTTTCTTTTCTTGTATCCACCATTTTCTAAATACTGAGGCCAGCATAATACCGAAAATGATTTCTTGGATAATCTTCATTAATACTCCGCCTAATTGTTGATCTTCTAATGGTTTCATATTATTGAAAAGTTCAGGACCTGATAATGATAGCCCACTTAATGTTGCAGTTGGCACACATAGTTCCATTGCTTTTAACCAAGCCTCACCATCTGTATATGTTGAATACATTGGATTCGGATTAAATATGATTAAAGCACAGGCAGGAGTGATCAATACTGCATTTGCAATAATATAAGCAATCTTAAATAAAGATTTCATTTGCTTTTGTCCTGGAATATTACTTACTAAAGGCCAATTCATAAAGAAAGCAGCTAAGAATAAGAAGAAAGTAAAAATCCCATGTATTGTTTCATCTAATTTGATTGCATCAAATACACCAGGCATATGGTAAAGCGAAAACATCATAGCAAAAACAAAAGCCGCAACGACTGGTTTTGTAAATAGTTTAAAAATACCACGTACTATAGGAGCTTCTATAATTACTTTCCAAATCCACCAAGGAATCCCTTTAATTAATAGCATTGGTACTAACAATAACAAAAATGCCATTTGTACCATGTGATATGTAAACATAATGTGTGACATTAAATCAATTGGAGACCCTTTAATGATATAAAACATAATCATTGCAAGTATAAAATAAGTGGCTTCACTCTTTTTTAAAGGTTCACTCACTTTGAAGTCTTTTCTCCAGACAACTGTTACTAAAAAATAAACACCAAGTAAAAATAGGACAACTCCTATTAGATAGGGACTCCACAGTGCTTGAAAACCAAATATACTAAGTGGCATAATCATGCGCTCCTTTGACTTCAGTATTTCTATTATAGAACGCTTACATCGTAACATCAATGAACGAACTATGACAATTAAAGCGATTTCTATTAATAGCAATTTTTTACTATAACCCATACGAACGTCTTACTTAATTTTATTATGAAAACAAAACAAGTCGCTCTATGATAGAGCGACTTGTCTTATTATTTATTTACTACCACCAAATAATTGTTAAGAAAGCTAAGAACACCGTAAATGCGATAACTACACCAAACCAGACAAATGTAGAAATTACACCAATATGACTAGCCTTTTTATCATCCATATGCATGTATGAATATAATTGGATTACAACTTGAATACCAGCAAGTAGCAAAATTAATGGCTTAATATAATAAGTTGAAAAGTCAGCTACTACTACAGCAAATGCTAAGAATGTTAAGAAAATCATAATCGCAAAATTTATTACTTGCTTACGCATATGAACCGCATTATGATGGCGGTCATATTCATACTGCTTTTTAGATCTTGCTTGAACTTGTGTATCGTGTCCCATATTATCCTAACACCCCCATCAAGTAAACTACTGTAAAGATGAATACCCAAACAACATCGATAAAGTGCCAGAAGATAGAAGCTGCATAGTATTTTGGCGCGTTATATAAGTTTAATCCACGTCCTGCATTACGGAAGATTAAACATAAGATCCAAACTAAACCAATTACTACGTGCAATCCGTGCGTACCTACTAATGTAAAGAAGGCAGACGAGAACGCTGATTGTGTGTAACCAAAGCCATCATGTACATAGTGATAGAACTCATAAATTTCAAGGGCTAAGAATCCAAGACCTAGTAATACAGTAATAGACATCCAAATTTGAACGCCTTTGAAATTGTAATTTTTCATATGATACATCGCATAAACCGAAGTTAATGAAGACGTTAAAAGTAACATAGTCATTACAAACGCCAATGGTAGTTCAAATAATTCTGCAGCAGAGTACTCCATCCCTGCAGGACCTTTATCTTTTAACGAAAGGTAAGTAGCAAATACACTGGCGAAAAGCGTAATATCACTACAAATAAAAATCCAAATACCTACGAATTTATTTTTCCCTTCCATTGTGGCTTGTTCAGGTTTGTCTGGCCAAGATTGTGGGGTAAATTTAGTATGTTCCATTATTTGTTATCCCCTTTTCCATAAAGATGTTCTTCAGTTGCAACAATCTCTTCAACATGAACGTGGAAACCTAAATCATCTTTCATTGAGCGAATAATCATAGCACCAACTGTAATTGCTAGACCAAGAATTAATACTGGAATTGCCCATGATTTACCATCCGGATGATATAGTGCACCGAATGCAGCTACGAAAGTACCGATTGACATGATTAAAGGTAAAATTGAGTTGTTTGGCATATGGATTTCACCAAGTGGCTCAGCATATGTCATACCTTCTTCATTACCTTCGTGTTTTTCTAACCAGTAAGGATCGTATCCACGTACTAGTGGAGTTTGTTTAAAGTTATAGAACGGTACTGGAGTTTTGATAGCCCACTCAAGTGAACGTCCATCTCCCCAATAATCACGGCAATTTAATGGTTTAGATTTAGCAGAAACAATAATGTTAAGTACTAATAAAATTACTCCAATTGCCATTAAGATAGCACCAATAGATGAAATAAAGTTAAATAAATCCCATCCTTGGTTTGCTTGGTAAGTGAATACACGACGAGGCATACCCATTAAACCTAAGAAATGTTGAATGAAGAATGTACAATGGAATCCGATAAAGAAGATCCAGAAAGTCCATTTTCCAAGTGTTTCACTTAAAGCACGGTTAAACATAATTGGCCAATAGAAATGCATTGAACCAAAGATTGCTGTTACGATACCACCAACAATTACGTAGTGGAAGTGAGCTACGATAAAGTAAGAATCATGTAATTGGTAGTCAAGTGGTGCAGCTGCCTGCATAACACCTGTAACCCCACCGGCTACAAAGGATGGAATGAAACCAAGTGCATAAAGCATAGGTACAGTTACTTTTACCGAACCACCCCAAATTGTCATAATCCAGTTAAATACCTTCATACCTGTAGGTACGGCAATTGCCATTGTAGCTACGGCAAAAATTGCGTTAGCTGTAGCACCAAGTCCAGTTGTGAACATATGGTGAGCCCAAACCATGAATCCTAAGAAACCGATTAAAATTGTAGCGAATACCATTGAAGAGTATCCAAATAAACGTTTACGTGCAAATACTGGAATAATCTCTGAGAATAATCCGAATGCAGGTAACACTAAGATATATACTTCAGGGTGACCAAAAATCCAGAATAAATGCTCCCAAATAATTGTGTTACCACCCATTGTATGGTCGAAGAAGTTTGCCTCGAACATACGGTCAACTAACATTAAGAATAATCCTACCGTTAATGGTGGGAATGCGAACGTAATTAAAGCACTTGTAATCAATGAAGTCCAAGTAAATAATGGCATACGCATAAATGTCATACCTGGTGCACGCATAGTGATAATTGTAACGATAAAGTTGATACCGGAAATTAACGTACCCGCACCAGAAATTTGTAATCCTAATACATAAAAGTCAACACCATGACCTGGTGAGTATAATGCTAAAGATGCGTAGTTTGTCCAACCAGCATCTGGAGCTCCACCTAAAAAGAATGATAAATGTAAGAAAAGTGCTCCTAAGAAGAACATCCAAAATCCTAAAGAGTTTAGGAATGGAAAAGCAACGTCACGTGCACCTATCTGTAAAGGTATAACAGCGTTCATAAATCCAAATAGCAATGGCGTAGCTGCCAAGAATAGCATCGTTGTACCATGCATTGTTAATAATTCATTAAATGTACCGGCTGAAACAAAATCATTGTTTGGTACCATTAACTGAATACGCATTAAAAGCGCTTCAAAACCTGCGATTGCAAAGAATAACGTTCCAGCAAGTAAATACATAACGCCAAGTTTCTTATGATCGACAGTTGTTAAATAGTCCCATACAGTTGCTCCAAAGCCTTTTTTTGAGACTGCGACAGAGCTCACAACTTTAACCTCCTTCAAGTGTTACTATCTAGTTCAATTAATCTTCAACAGATAACCCCATGATGTAATCTGCAACTGCACTAATTTCTTCGTCCGAAAGTTCACCGTACTTACCAGTCATTAAGTTACCTGGTTTGATAGCTTCAGGATTTGACACCCATTTTTCGATGCTTTCTGTTGTATGTTCAAGTACACCTGCGACACGATTACGATCACCAAATGCTGTTAAGTTTGGACCCATAGCTCCAGCTGCACCTACACCTGATACGGCGTGACACATTAAACAACTATTTGCAAATGTTTGTTCACCTAAATCAGTTGAATCTGCAGAAGCAGTTTGTCCTTCTGTTGCTTGCATAGCAGCAACCCAATCGTTGAATCCATCACGATCTAATGATTTAACTTTGAAGTCCATTAAAGCATGTGAAGGACCGCAAAGTTCAGCACATTTACCGTAGAATACACCTTGTTCAAGACCTTCGGATTCTTCATCAAATTTTAAATAGAATTTGTTAACGTTTTCTACGTTTGTATCCATTTTACCGCCAACAGCTGGAATCCAGAATGAGTGCTTAACATCAGCGGCTTTCAAATTAAAGTAAACTTTTTCACCAGTAGGAACCACAAGTTCTTGAGCTGTTACAATCCCTTGCTCTGGGTATTCAAATTCCCACCAATATAATTTAGCAGTAACATTAATTGTTAGAGCCGTTTTGTTTCCTTCTTCGTCCACTTCATCCATTGCTGCAACATCAGCAAATTTGTAAGTAGTAACTAAAGTAGGCACTGCTAAGATTAAAAGTAAAATGATTGGAATAACTGTCCAAATTACTTCTAAAGTATGACTTCCTTCTACTTGCTTTGGCATAAAATCTTCGCCAAGTCTAGAACGGCGAGCCTTCAGAAAAGCATACAAGTAAAGAACTGATACTACTATTACTACTAATGCCATAATTGTGATTGAGAATAATAGTAAGTTAAATTGTTCTTTTCCCACTGCACCAGTTGGATTAAGTGTTGAAATATAATCTTCACCACATGCAGAAAGAAAAACTGTCATTACAGCTAACAGCGAGAAAAGACGCCATTTTTTAAGCCCTTTCATCATAGCTTAATTAAACCCCTCTTTCTTTGTTGTATTTCATGTGTAACCAGGATATTGGTTGTTAATTCTATATGAATCCCTTTTCAAAGAAGAATTCCAAATAGTAGTAAGTACTTGAGCCATTTAAATTTCCACTATCTATACAATAGTGTAGCCAAAAAAGTAATAGACTGAACAAAGTATCTCTATAAATAGCAAAATCTAAAAGTCAATCTACATTTTACCATAGAAATGCTCGGTCGTTTTAACTTTTTTCTACAAATAGCATTTGTATATACACCTTTCGATATTCCTAATCTTGCATTTAACCTTATATAATTTTCTTAAAAGATGCTATAAATTCGAATAAGGATAAGTTGATTACCAAAAGTGTGATTCTTTTTCTTATCATGTTGTATGACTCGAAAAACTTACATAACTCTGTTACTAAAATTCTTTTCATTAGAGCTTTGAATAGGACAATATCTAGTTTTAAACTAGTCACACATGTCGGCAGTTATTGCCTTAAAAAAACAAAACTCTACCTACAAAAGTCTAGATAATAAGGAATAATCCAAATATTCATTTCACGTTGTTCATAATTAAAACATGAATTTCATTTGAAATTCTTACTTTTGACAACAACTTACTCTAAATAAGTTTACCAATTATCTATACCATCACTATGAAAAATATCACCATGAATTTAGATAATTAAATTTCCAATATTATAAGTGCTAGAGAATTTTAAAGTAAGTTGTCTCCTGTTTTTACTACTGACAATGTAAAATAAATGATTTATTGATCTTTAAACCTTTCATTTTTGTAAGCATAGTTCGTTAACAATAACTATATCGAAATTTGTTATTTATTTCTAGTTATATAAGTTAAATTTCGATAAACATTGTCAAATTGAATTATATGTTAGCTCTGGTAATATTAACAACTCTATAGTAATCGATTTTCTGTGTAGATATGTGAGTGTAAAAGCACTATTTTATGAACAATTTGTGAAAAAACTTCCATATCCTGCATCCTTTTACTGTTTGAAGTTGTCTTTTATCTCTTTATTCGTTATCATCATAAAGGCAGAGGTACTTTTTTCATTAGATAGAAGTATAATATAAATTATCCAAATATCGGTATAAGAAGGACATTATTCACCGCTTTAAATAGCGACATAACACGTTTTTCTTATAGGCGTAGTGAGAGAAAAAGTAGGTGGCTCAAAAATGCAACATTATCAAAGTAAATTACTGAAGTGGATTGCTTTTGCTACAACAATCGGTATGTTGCTTATTCTACTTGGTGGAGCCCTTGTTACAAAAACTGAAAGCGGTTTAGGTTGTGGCCGACACTGGCCAGACTGTAATGGGTCTCTAATCCCAAAAGAAATAACAGCTGAAGTATTAATAGAATTTTCACATCGATTTGTGACTGGTTCTGTTTCTATACTTGTCTTAGTATTAGTTATATGGACATGGCTTAAGCTAGGTAAAATCCGTGAAGTAAAATTTTTAGGTATTTTAGCAATCTTTTTCTTAATAGCTCAAGCATTAATTGGAGCTGCACAAGTACTTTGGGGACAAGGGGACTTTATCCTTGCACTTCACTTTGGAATTTCGTTAATTTCGTTCGCTAGTGTTTTATTATTAGCAATGATTGTATTTGAAGTAGATACAAAATTTGACGCCGATAAAGTATTTATTGGTAAAAAACTTAAAATGCATACTATAGGCGTATCATTATATTCCTATATAGTTGTTTATACAGGCGCTTTAGTTCGACATACACAGTCTAGTTTAGTCTGTTTAGATTGGCCAGTCTGTAACTACGATGATCCATTATCACTACCAAATAATATGTATGAATGGGTTCAAATGGGACACCGCTTTGCAGTACTATTAATTTTTATTTGGGTTACATATATTATGATTCATGTAGTGAAGCATTATAAAAACCAACGTGTACTTTATTGGGGTTGGATTCTTGCTTTGCTTATCTTACTTGCACAAATGATGACAGGAATGCTTATTATCTTTACAAGACTTAATTTAATCGTGGCGTTATTACACTCATTATTTATATCCTGTTTATTTGGTCTATTCTGTTATATGATTTTGCTCGTATCACGAAGTATAAATAATGAAAAAGGTAGTAATTAAACTAGTTAATCAAATTGCTAACAGAAAATAATAAAGAAGCGGCTTGAGTCCTGTATTCTAATGGGACTCAAGCCGCTTAAATATTTTTCAGGTAATAATGATCGTTAATTTATAGATATGCTATAACAGCGTCCTGAAACACGTTAGTATAATTCCTCACTATTACCTTCTCAAGCACTCTTCAAACAGTCCGTTAACGCGTACTCTACTTACCATACCTATTAATAGAAAAGGCAACGAAGTACTCCGTTGCCTCAATCTATTATTCTACTTCTAATAATAAGTCGCCTGTTGAGATAGCGTCTCCTGCAGAAACATAAACTTCTTTTATGACTCCATCTTTTGGTGCTTGAACCGTTGTTTCCATCTTCATGGCTTCAGTAATTAATAAGTGATCCCCACGTTTAACCGGACTTCCTTTAGAAACTACTACTTTGAGAACTGTTCCTGGCATCGTTGCTCCAATTTGATTTGGATTGCTTGGATCAGCTTTTATTGATGCATTCCCATCTACTTCTACCGTCATATCTTGAATAACTAATTCACGAGATTGACCGTTTAACTCAAAGTACATAATGCGAGTTCCATCATGTTGTGGTTCACCAATTTCAATTAATTTAATAATTAGCGTTTTCCCTTTTTCGATTTCAACTTCAATTTCTTCACCAAGTTTTAATCCATAAAGGAAGGTCGGCGTATCTAGTACCGAGATATCTCCAAATAAATCTACAGCTGTTACATAATCCTCAAACACTTTTGGATATAAAGCATATGCGATAATATCTTTATGAGAAACTGGACGACCAAATTTTTCAGTTAATGTTTTCTCAATCTCTTTAAAATTAACTGGTTCTAATAATTCACCAGGTCGGACAGTAATCGCTTCTCTATCTTTTAAAATTACCTTCTGTAACTCTTGTGGGAAGCCACCTGGTATTTGTCCTAAATAACCTTGGAATAATTCAACAACTGAATCAGGGAAATCAATTGTTAAACCACGTTCGAAGATATTCTCTTCAGTTAGATCATTTTGGACCATGAATAAAGCCATGTCCCCTACTACTTTTGAAGACGGTGTTACTTTCACGATGTCACCAAATAATAGGTTTACTCGTGCATACATTTTCTTCACTTCATCCCAACGGTCTCCTAATCCTACTGCTTTTGCTTGTTGTTGTAGATTACTATATTGACCACCTGGCATTTCATGAACATAAATTTCAGAGTGTGGACTATTCATACCACTTTCGAAATCACTATAAAATGTACGAACATCTTGCCAATATGTTGATAATTGCTCAAGTGCATCAATATCTGCACGCACTTCTCGTTTGCCACCCTTCATCGCATAGTACAATGAATTTGCACTTGGTTGTGAAGTTAGTCCGGACATTGAACCTAGTGCTGTATCGATAATATCAACACCTGCTTCAATCGCTTTCGCATATGTGTAGATACCATTACCGCTTGTATCGTGTGTATGCAGGTGGATTGGCAATTCAGTCGATTCTTTCAATTCTGAAACTAATCGATATGCTGCTTCTGGTTTTAATAACCCTGCCATGTCTTTAATCGCTAGAATATGTGCTCCAGATGCTTCTAATTCTTTTGCCATATCCTTGTAATATTGAACAGAATATTTTGCACGAGAATCATCGAAAATATCACCTGTGTAACAAATTGCAGCTTCAGCAATTTTTCCAGTTTGGCGGACTTCATCGATGGCAACTTCCATACCTTTTATCCAGTTTAAGCTATCGAAAATTCTGAAAACATCAATTCCAGAAGAAGCAGATTCTTTAATAAACTCACGGATTAAATTATCCGGATAATTTTTATAACCAACTGCATTTGCCCCACGTAGTAACATTTGGAATAAAACATTCGGCATTTGTTCGCGTAATTGTTCAAGTCGTGCCCATGGATCTTCTTTTAAGAAACGGTATGCTACATCAAATGTCGCTCCTCCCCATAATTCAAATGAGAAGAAATCATTTAACATACGTGCATTGTAATCTGCAATTTGAAACATATCCTGTGAACGAACTCGAGTTGCTA